>Ga0209458_1000370_pt1:0-7500 | contig 17004 bp, 11 predicted proteins | sample WorMetLIZAISLAND_FD_187411 | JGI IMG/M metagenome (GOLD analysis project Ga0209458, IMG submission 187411) | Marine gutless worms symbiont microbial communities from Max Planck institute for Marine Microbiology, Germany - Inanidrilus manae... ...
CGATAGGAATCCGCTCGTCGCCGGCCAAGAGGGCGCGCAGGGTCAATTCCAGACCCTTGAGGTTCTGGGGGTTGAGGCCGGCCACCAGCACGATCTGGTCGGCCAGATAGCCGAGGCTGAGATCCGGTAGCTCGGCGAAGCCAGTGCGGCTGTCGATCAGCAAATAGTCAATGGCGCGGCCCGCGGTGGGATAGGGCTCCGGGACCCGCCATTGCTCCAGATCGTCCCGCATCTGATAGGCCAGGCTGCGGTACAGGGTCTGGCGATCACTCTCGTCCGGGGTGCCCCGACGCGGCGGGATGGGAGATAGGATGCCATCGGACTCAGGGGGCGTGCCGGAACTTTAGTGCGCGAAGCGCATCATAGTTGAAACTATGGACTTTAAGTCCCTTCACTTTCAGTCTGTGGCTTGTCCACGGATGAGGACTTTAGTCCTCCAGACTATGGACTTTCAGTCCATAGTGGTTGATTTCTCCAATGACCTTTCCCATGTGTGCGTTCAAGGTAGCGTCTCCGGATCTCAGCCTCGGCTATCTGGCCGACCAGATCGTGCTGGTGGCCGGCCTCAACCCCCAGAACCTCAAGGGTCTGGAATTGACCCTGCGCGCCCTCTTGGCCGGCGACGAGCGGATTCCTATCGACGAGCTCCACCGCCAGCTGTACGTCGTCTTCTCACCGGTGCCGGCCGCCGAGGACGAGAGCGTGTTCGCGGCCCTGGAAGAGGCCCACCAGCTGTTGAACCGCAACCGCCGCATCGCCGCCAATCGGGAATACGAGCGGGCGCCGGAGAGCTTCGTCCTCCACTACACCCCCATCCTGGCTACCAGTGAGTATCCCCTGGCACCGCGGCGGCCCGAGTCGTCCCTCTACGGGCGCGAGGTCCTGCGTATCGCCCACCACCTGGGGGGAGAAACCAAGCACCAGGAAAAGGACGCGACCCTGCGCCGGATTAAGGATCAGATACAGCAGATCACGGCGTCGACCAGGCAGATAGTGGAAGCGATCTGCGTCTCGTTCTCTACGGACCACCGACCTGATGCCCCCGTGCTGCAAATCGTGGCGCCGACTGAACAAACACTGGAAGTGGCTCCCATCTCGCTCCCCACAGATCGCCGGCCCAATCCCCTGACCAATCTGCCAGCTTGGCATTGGCCGTTGACGGACGATCAAGAGAAAACGAAGAAGCTGGACGATCTCTTACCGCCCAATCCAGCCATTACGATCGATCGGGAATATTCCCTCAATCGACTGGCGAATAGTATTGACCTGACGGCTGAACAAAAACGGTTCGTCCTGCAAGCCTATTCGTTTTTACCACAACAGCAGATCGATGAGGACGAGGAACTGCTGGCATTCATCGGGAATCAGGTCGGCGAACTGCTAACGATCTTCGAAATAGAACAGAAGTTTTTCGAATCGCAACTAAAGCAATCCCCGAGTGAGGTCTTTGGCTTATTTCATCAGCGATTTCCGGAATGGGGCGGGATGGTCCTGGACGATGAAGAAGCCGGCTGGCGCCGGTATCTGTATGCGCCATTGCAGGGAGAGAGACTGTTCGTCCATGCGGAGGCCTGGCCCCACTATTGGCTGGGCCTGGCACAGGGCCTGATCATCCACATGGGGGATCAGGATGCAGCAGATCAGGCCATTGAGCGGGCGAAATCCCTCGCCGATCCATCAGAGACTAAGGTCTTGGCCGAGCAGCTGCTCGAATTCGAGCCGCCGGAGACGGCGCCGGCGAAGATTTGGCAGTGGCTCGGAGAACGGGCACGCCGATTGGCGCTGGGCTATAGCTGGCTGGATTTCCTGATAGCACGCCGACTGCTGCAATCACCGGAGCCGGACCTGACCCGGGCCGAGCAATTGCTGACACCCCTACTGGACCATCCGCCTGATAACAGCGACCAGTACCAACATCTGGCAGTCTTGGTACTCAGTAAGCTGCCGGATCTGGCGGCAAGGGTCGAACCCGTATTCCGTCGGGCCATTGAGCTCAAACCCAAATCCGCCGTCCCCTGGTGCGGCCTGGGCATCCTGTTTACGAACCATCTCAACCGCTATGGTGAGGCTGAGACAGCCTATCGCAAGGCCATCGAGCTGGATCCCAAGTCTGCCGTCCCCTGGTATGGCCTGGGTATCCTGCTCACGGACCATCTCGACTGCTATCAGGAGGCCGAGACGGCCTATCGGAAGGCCATTGATCTCGATCCGAAATTCGCCTCTCCCTGGAACGGCTTGGGCAATCTGTTCATGGACCATCTCGATCGCTATGAAGAGGCCGAGACAGCCTATCGCCGGACCATCGAGCTGGATCTGAAATACGCCGGTCCCTGGAACAGCCTGGGGCTATTGCACCGAACTCTGCATCGGGATTGCGAAGAGGCATTCCGTTGCTTCACGGAGGGCCTGGCCAAGGCCGAGCCAGATTCCCTTGACGCCGCCTATCTCGGGATGAATCTCGGCCGGCTGGAGCTGGTCCGGGGCCGGCCGGAGCAGGCCTGGGAATCGCTGCGACGGGCGCTCGATCTGTTCGACCAGCAGCCTGGGTTCCAGGTCCACGCCTTGTGGTTGGCCGTCGCGCTGGCGGGGCCGACCGGCCCTGAGGACGACTCGCACTCGGCAGCGGAGGCAGAGACGGGTCTCACCCAGGCAGCGGTCACAACACTGGTGGAACGCCATACCCGGCTAGCGCGGGAGGTACTGGAGAAGGACCCGAAATCCACTGCCGCCCGGTCGTCCCTGTTCATCGCTTCCCTGACCGCGGGCGAGGCGAACGAAGCACTGTGGCAGGAGGTCCTGTCCCAGATCGAGACCCATCAGGATCGTTTCGGCCTGATCGACGACCTCTATCTGTTCGCCGGTCTGCGGCCGGATGCCGCCCCGGCCGCCGCCCAACGAGTGGCCGCATTGCTGGCGCTGCCCGCGGAGCAGGTGGCCCGCTTCCGCGACCAACCCAAGCCGGCGGACTGGTTGGAACGCTACCGCCCCTTCGCCGAGGGCCGCAGCCGCGGCGCCGGCGATCCCGCCGACCACGCCCGCTTCTGCCACGAGGACCGGCCAAGCGGCTAGGATCCTTGAGGGACTCACATTTTTACAAATGAGTCAAGTTAGTGCATGGCACAAAACACTCACGCCTCTCGCCGGCTAATCGTACAGGATTAACAGGATGTTCAGGATTAACAGGATTTTTTTGTGAAGAGTGCCTGCCGGTTTGGTCAGGGCGTGATCGGGCGTCGGAAATTCAGGAACGACAAGAATCCTGTAAATCTTGTCCTATTGGCATTCTGCGACGAAGCTCGAGTTGGGCACTCGGGGGCTTATGGCCAAGCCTCGCCAGTCATGGCGTCGGGACTCGATCTCGGCGAGGTTCTGAACGGGTAATTGACAATAACGCAGCTTACAGTGGAAATGCCTGAGGGGGCATTTTCGACCTTGCATCAGGCACCGCATGAATTTGTGCGGGAGATGCGAGTGGCCACCGCCGTGAAGTGGTATGAGCTGGGACGTATCTCACAGGGTCGTGCAGCGGAGATCGCCGGATTGACACGTGCGGACTTTATCGACGCCTTGTCGCGCTATCGGGTAAGTCCTTACCAGTACACCGCAGAGGAGTTGATCAAGGAGATGCGGGCGGAATGAAGGCACGACTCACGCTCGATGAGGCCACGCTTGCCGGCTTTTGCGACCGACATTCTATGTCGATACGGGGATCGTGTGGAAGACAGTCACCCAGGAGATCCCAATCATCCTTCCGAAACTACGTGCTCTGATTCCTGGTAATTACAACCCACGTATGGATGCTGACCCATAACACTGACCAACCCCGAGCGCGTCAGCAAGGTACTAGGTCGTGTTGACATTTAGACCGAAAACGCTTCTGAATCATCAAGTTAGACTTTCCAGTCATTCGTCGAAGTGGTCACAACAGGCTAACGGTCCGTACAGCGGACCTTCTAAGAGGCTGTCTAAAAACTAACCAAACTGTAGGGTGGGCTGTGCCCACCACATACGACGCCTGAGAGGTGGGCACAGCCCACCCTACGGGCACGATTCTATTAAAATCAATGGATTAGTTTTTAGACAGCCTCTAAAGGTCAACACACCCTAGGGCCGATTACAAGGATTGCAGAAATTCGCTCACCGCACCTTCGAGGGTGATGGCACCACTGCGCACCGCCTCCCCGTAACGATGGTGCCAGCGCGCCAGCAGCACGCGGGACTGGCGCCACTCCTGGAAGATGATCTTCGCCAGAGGTCCTCCCTGCTCGATGAATCCGGCTTCCACGAAATCCCGTTCAGTGCGCGCCCGGTCGTAGGGCAGGCGGACGATGTGGGTCTGCCAGTGGCCGCCCCGCAGCTCCAACCGGCCATAGCAGGCGCGCACGTCGTCGTCGAAGGGGGAACCCACGGAGCCGACGTTGAGGATACAGGTGTGCCCCAGCCGACGCTGTAGGGGCTTGTGGGTGTGGGCGCCCACGAACAGGGATATGTCCTCCGGCAGCCGACCACGCAGGTTCTGGTCCGTCGTCGTAGCGGATATGCCGGCCCGATGGCCAGCCATGGAGCCGTGGGTGACATGGACCCAGCTATCCTCGGCATCGGCGTGGAAGCTGATATGATCGGGCCAGTCGAGCAAGGCCTCCTCGACTTCGACGATCTCCCGGAAGGTTACGTCCGCGAAGCGGCGCATGGCGGCGTCGAGGGCGTCGAGGGGACGCTCCTGGCCGCAGCGGAGTACCCAGGCCTCGTGGTTCCCCGTAATCGGTAGCCAGCCCCGCTCACGGCGTAAGGCATCGAACAGCTTGAGGCAGGCGCGGCTGCTGGGACCCCGATTGACCAGATCTCCCGCCATGACCACCAGGTCCGGGTTCCAATCCAGAATGTGCTCAACGGCTGCCTCCATCGCCGGGAGATTGCCCTGGACATCGGAGAACACGGCGACCTTCATGTACTGTACCTCAAGCTCCTGTTGCTTCATCACAATCCAACCGATACCAATACCAAGCTGACAGCTCCTAATGCCTCCAGAAAAAAACCCTTGTCCGAATAGGACAAGGGTTTTGGAGATAAGGCCCTGGCGGTGACCTACTTTCGCATGGGGAGGCCCCACACTATCATCGGCGATACACCATTTCACTTCTGAGTTCGGGATGGGATCAGGTGGTTCCAGTGCTCTGTTGCCGCTAGGAAAACCGGTCAGATCGCGTAAGATGCGCGGATGCGTCTTGCCTCGACACCCAAAGACCTTGGGTGTTATATGGTCAAGCCGCACGGTCAATTAGTACGGGTTAGCTTCACACGTTACCGCGCTTCCACACCCCGCCTATCAACGTCGTCGTCTTCGACGGACCTTCAGGGACCTCGAGGGTCCAGCAAGACCTTATCTTGGGAGGGGCTTCCCGCTTAGATGCTTTCAGCGGTTATCCCGTCCGTACATAGCTACCCGGCAGTGCCACTGGCGTGACAACCGGAACACCAGAGGTACGTCCACTCCGGTCCTCTCGTACTAGGAGCAGCTTCCCTCAAGTCTCGAACGCCCACGGCAGATAGGGACCGAACTGTCTCACGACGTTCTAAACCCAGCTCGCGTACCACTTTAAATGGCGAACAGCCATACCCTTGGGACCGACTTCAGCCCCAGGATGTGATGAGCCGACATCGAGGTGCCAAACACCGCCGTCGATATGAACTCTTGGGCGGTATCAGCCTGTTATCCCCGGAGTACCTTTTATCCGTTGAGCGATGGCCCTTCCATACAGAACCACCGGATCACTAAGACCTGCTTTCGCACCTGCTCGACTTGTCTGTCTCGCAGTCAAGCACCCTTTTGCCTTTGCACTCAGTGCGCGATTTCCGACCGCGCTGAGGGTACCTTCGTGCTCCTCCGTTACGCTTTGGGAGGAGACCGCCCCAGTCAAACTACCCACCACACACTGTCCCTGATCCGGATCACGGACCGAGGTTAGAACTCCGAACATACCAGGGTGGTATTTCAAGGGTGGCTCCACGGCAACTGGCGTCACCGCTTCAAAGCCTCCCACCTATCCTACACAAGTAGGTTCAAAGTCCCGTGTGAAGCTGTAGTAAAGGTTCACGGGGTCTTTCCGTCTAGCCGCGGGTACTCGGCATCTTGACCGAGATTTCAATTTCACTGAGTCTCTGGTGGAGACAGCGTGGCCATCGTTACGCCATTCGTGCAGGTCGGAACTTACCCGACAAGGAATTTCGCTACCTTAGGACCGTTATAGTTACGGCCGCCGTTTACCGGGGCTTCGGTCAAGAGCTTCCCCCGCACCTAAATCTTCTGGATATCCGCGCCAACAGCATGCCTTCATACCATGCACACATGCTGGCTCTCGCTTCGTAACCAAAGGATTTAGGTGCGGGGTAACCCCATCACTTAACCTTCCGGCACCGGGCAGGCGTCACACCCTATACGTCCTCTTTCGAGTTTGCAGAGTGCTATGTTTTTAGTAAACAGTCGCAGCCACCTGGTCACTGCAACCCCTTTCCGCTCCGGCCGCAGGGCCTTCACGTACCAGGGGCGTACCTTCTCCCGAAGTTACGGTACTATTTTGCCTAGTTCCTTCACCAGAGTTCTCTCAAGCGCCTTGGGATTCTCATCCTGCCCACCTGTGTCGGTTTGGAGTACGGTCACTCATTACCTGAAGCTTAGAGGCTTTTCCTGGAAGCTTGGCATCAATCACTTCGTCTCCGTAGAGACTCGTCGTCACGCCTCGGAATTGCCATCCTGGATTTTCCTAAGGTGACTCCCTACACGCTTAAACCAGCAACCAACAGCTGGCTGACCTAGCCTTCTTCGTCCCCCCATCGCAGTAATGAGTGGTGCAGGAATATTAACCTGCTTCCCATCGACTACGCCTTTCGGCCTCGCCTTAGGGGCCGACTAACCCTGCGCCGATTAGCGTCGCGCAGGAAACCTTGGGCTTTCGGCGAGGGGGCCTTTCACCCCCTTTATCGTTACTCATGTCAGCATTCGCACTTCCGATACCTCCAGCGGACCTCTCGATCCGCCTTCGCAGGCTTACGGAACGCTCCCCTACCATGCACCGATCCGAGGATCGGGCATCCGCAGCTTCGGTACACAACTTAAGCCCCGTTGAATCTTCCGCGCAGGCCGACTCGACCAGTGAGCTATTACGCTTTCTTTAAAGGATGGCTGCTTCTAAGCCAACCTCCTGGCTGTCTGGGCCTTCCCACATCGTTTCCCACTGAGTTGTGATTTAGGGACCTTAGCTGGCGGTCTGGGTTGTTTCCCTTTCCACGACGGACGTTAGCACCCGCCGTGTGTCTCCCGTGATTGCACTTCCCGGTATTCGGAGTTTGCATCGGTTTGGTAAGCCGGGATGGCCCCCTAGCCGAAACAGTGCTCTACCCCCGGGAGTGAGACACGAGGCGCTACCTAAATAGTTTTCGGGGAGAACCAGCTATCTCCGGGCTTGATTAGCCTTTCACTCCTATCCACAGCTCATCCGATAA
>Ga0209458_1000370_pt1:12500-17004 | contig 17004 bp, 11 predicted proteins | sample WorMetLIZAISLAND_FD_187411 | JGI IMG/M metagenome (GOLD analysis project Ga0209458, IMG submission 187411) | Marine gutless worms symbiont microbial communities from Max Planck institute for Marine Microbiology, Germany - Inanidrilus manae... ...
TCTCAGGCGTCGTATGTGGTGGGCACAGCCCACCCTACAGTTTGGTTAGTTTTTAGACAGCCTCTAAGTCTCCCATGCTTCGTCATTCCAGGACATCCACAGTACGTGATCCAATGTAAATCAATCGAGTCTGACCCCATTGATTACGGCTTTCGACACTGCACGGTATCCATCGACATAGTCGTTCCCTTTAGGAATATGTCCCCCATCCGGCCACTTGCCGCTGGTACCACCCCCTCCCCAAGGCTTCGGTTTCTTCATCTTTTCAGATTATCCAACTTCTTCGCCAGCTGCGCTGTCTTGTGCTTCAGCTTGCTTGCCAGCTTGGCCGCTTTCCGTGCCATCCGGCTGGCCTTGACCGGTTTGCCAATCGCGTCTCCAAGGTAGGGTACGGCGGAGATGATACTCAGTCCGGCACCCACAAAGTCACCTTCCCCAATAGACAGACCCGCCGCAATCAGGTCGCTGGTCGGCGTCGGATCAATGAGACCGGCGGCATCTACGCCGGCCTTAATTGCTTCGCAGGCGATCTCCTGCTCGATCGCCGCTATCTCCTCCGCGACTCGCCTCTGTTCCGCGAGGGTCTCCTGGTACTCGGGATCGGTGGTGGGTGAAGACCAGATACAAGATAGGTGTCCTTTTTATCCCTTTTTCAGGGCGTCGCCGGGCGGTTCGATCTTCACTATATTTAGGAGGAAATAACGCCCCACGCGACCCATAACCTCATCGTAGATGATGTCCCCGGTCCCGTCGTTGCCGAACTCCACATACCAGCGCGCGACCACTCCCCCCAAAGGGCTCCAGGCCCAGAAATCGAGCTTCAAGGGGGAGCCCGGGATCGCTTCCGGTGGATAGAACTGGTCGCGCAAGGACGCGATGCGCTCGCGATCTCTTTCTCTCGCCTCTACCCACATGGTGTCGGTGCCCTCCCACTCGTCGATATCGTTCAGACTCCGCAACAGTTTCGGAGTGAAAGGATAAGTATGAAGGTCTAGAAAGAGCTCCATCAGTTGTTCCGGCGTGTGGGCGAAGTCCTCGACCAGACCCTCCGTATGCATGAACCGGAACAATTCCCGGGGATCGGAGTCATCATTGAGCCATAATGCGCACCCTGTTTTACCCACGGCAATCAGGCGATCCAGGGCCAGTGACACCTTTGTGTTGTGGACTATCCACATGCTGTGTTCGAGCGCGAACGATGGTTCAAAAGGTTCGATATGGAGTCGCTCCATGGGAACCGGCCCGAACCGCGCGACCGTTCCAGGGCAACCCTACGCAGACCCGCTGCTGCTGTCATCATTGTCTGTACCTCCGCGCACGCTCGGGACCCGTGACGATGATCGGGGAATCCGCCGTGACTACAGGATAACAGGAAGACTATCGGCAACACCTGACTCACCCGCTGGGCGAGATGGCCATTCTTCATTTCTTTAAAAATCATCGGCGTCGTAATCCTTGCTTTTCTTTCCATTTCAAATACCGCTCAATGTTTATCCCGTAACGCTTTTTAATCATGTCATCCAAGGTGCCGTTTTTCCAGTGGTTTAGAGCGGTATCGAAGTTAGCGTCTCTCAGGAAAAAGCTTCTTCCTTTCATTGCTTCAATAACTTTAGTGCGCGAAGCGCATCATAGTTGAAACTATGGACTTTAAGTCCCTTCACTTTCAGTCCATGGCTTGTCCACGGATGAGAACTTTAGTCCTCCAGACTATGGACTTTCAGTCCATAGTGGTTGATTTCTTCCCAAAACCTCGACTGTAGAGTAAACGCGTTTCGTTCATGGATAAGCCTAGTGGGTGCATTTATCAAGTGTATCCCTGACCTCTCTGTGAGTACATGCCCATATTCATGCATCGCATTTACACTAAGCTGCCAATCGGAATATCGCGGGTTGAGATAGATGGTATTTCCCACCTGTAGCCCTAAGGCCTCCCTCGCCTGCTTCTCACTCAAGCCGTGCAGCTTGCCCACCCTCTCGTTAAGTTCAAACACTTTGACCGTGCCGCTCTCGATTTCGTCGGCCAGCGCTTGGGCCTCGGGGAGGTCGCTTTTCCTCAGCTCGGCGAGGATGGCCTTTTCCCTCTCCTCCGGTAGGGGACAGTCGCGCTTCCCGGAGCAGGACACGAACACGGAGCTGGTCCTGGAGGTGTCGGGCTTGGTGGTGGTGCAGCCGGTTAGAAACAACATGTCAAACTCCTGTTCCGATCAGGTCGATGACCTGCCGTAGATACCTCCGGGACGCCGCGAGCAACCGGTTTCCCCTGGCGGCAGGCTCCGGGGAAGAGGTGCCGAGTGCGTTCCGGATCCACGGATAGAGGGGATCGTGATCACAGCCGCTGCCCAGCAGGAACATGAGTATCACCAGGAGGGTAAAGGTGGGCCGGTCCGTCACCCCATAGGCGGCGGCTTTGTGCCGCGCCTCCGCGGAGAAGGCGGCGAGGATCTCCGGCGTCAAGGTCGCGTATTTGTGGGGATACAGGACGCGCAGGAGGTCGGCAATAGAGGCTTCCCGGTCTGGGCTGAGCGCACCGAAATCCGGGTTTGCCGCCAGGATCTGCGTCTGCCGCAGGGCAGCATGGAGATGGCTGCCGCCGGGTTCGGTGATGGTGCCCAGGTAGCGGGCGGCCAGCGACCGTAATCGGGCGATCTTGCGTTCGGCGTCGAGCCCTTGATCCGCGAGGATATCTTTGGCCCAGGGATACTGGGGGTCGCGATCGAAGAAGGCGCCCAGGCTCAATCCGATCCCCAGGTAGTGGGAGCACGCATACTGGCTGTCCAGCCCATAGCCGAGCGCCCGCTTGATCGCGAGCCGCACGAACGCCCGCAGGGGACCCGCGCCGAGGACCTGTACCTGTTGCGGGTGGTGTTGCCGGATCTGCATCCACGGCTCGTCTTCGAGCCGGAAGCTCAGCGCCTGGGCCAAGGCCCGCACCTGTTCGGTACTGAAGGTCAGCATGATTTCGGAGGGCTCCTTTAACCAGACAGCTTCTTACTCATCGTTCGTCTCCCGGACCGAGAAGGTCGCGGTGAGTAGGCGGTGTTCGCCGGGCCTTTGCCCCAGCGGGGCGATTCGATATTGGTGGACCAGGGTGTCTTCCTTGGCGTCCTCGACCAGGAAGCAGTCGATTGGGGTATCGCCACGGCCGTCAGAAATGCGGAAAGGATCCAAGGATCGTAGAACCGGAAATAGGCCTCCTGGTCGCCGGGGACCCTGACGGTAACCAAGCCGGCAAGGTGTGAGGCAACCGCCTCGGCCGATGATTCACTGCGTAGAAAGATCCCCCACTGGTGGAACCAACCGAGGTCCAGATACCGGGCTAACAGATGCGGGGTAGCGCCAAAGGACAACAAATAGGGGGCATAGGCGGTAAACCGGATGGCCTCGTCACCTCCGTACAGGCACCGTCGCTCGATGCCGAGCCCGCGCACGGCCATCAGAACCTGCTCGTCGCGCGCCGCATTGACGACCGCAAAGAGACGACCGGGTCCTTCCAGAAGCCGAGACGCGAGTGCCTTGGTCGACCAGCCGGGCAGCCGTGGTAGTTGCGAGGGATTGGACATGGTTGCGAGTCCCTGATGTTATCTTAAGAGCCTGTCTAAGAATTAACCCATTGCTTGTCATTTCGAGCGCAGCGAGAAATCCTGGTCCCGATGCAGGAAGGAGCTTGTGACGCGAGGGTCTATTTATACTGCCGCACGGCACAATCCGAGCTTTTGAATTTCTCCCTCACCCCTGCCCTCTCCCGGAGGGAGAGGAAGCGAACAAGATGGGTGTCCTTTTTATTGTTTTTATTGGTTAAACGCCTTGCCAACTCGGTTACGTTTGGGCTAGGCTTACCGTTAGACAAATTGACAGGTTGCAAAGCACTCGACTTATGCTAGTCATCGAAAGCGAGCAATATGAGATCCTACAAGAGGCTGCTGTCCGAGAATTTTACCAGTCTCTTTTCGCATATTTGAGCGAGGCATTTCCCGACTATGATATTTCTGAGCGAAAAGAATTGTTCGCGCGTTGCTTGGAGTATGCAGCTAAAGAGGGAATTTCCACCGAATACGGTTTAACTAGCTTGACTACCGCATCTTTTATGTGGGGAGAGTGTATTGCTAACGACGCAGATTTTATTGAGTTTCAAGCTGGATGTGTCTCTGCGACCGGGGATCCGGAAGCAGCAATTATCGCACTATACCAAGGACTGTGCTAATGTCCGGCCCTATAAAATTTCTTCTAAATATTTTAACAAAGGGGCGCAAGACTAAGCCAACCAAGACACCTACAAAAGGGGCCTGCAAGCAAACCACCGAGTTGTAAAATAGATTGTCCGAAAACAGCGAAAACCCCTACAAAAACAGATCCAGATCACATCAACCATTATGGACTAAAAGTCCATAGTCTGGAGGACTAAAGTCCTCATCCGTGGACAAGCCACGGACTGAAAGTGAAGGGACTTAAAGTCCATAGTTTCAACTATGATGCGCTTCGCGCACTAAAGTTATTGAAGCAATGA
>Ga0209458_1000371_pt1 | contig 16962 bp, 12 predicted proteins | sample WorMetLIZAISLAND_FD_187411 | JGI IMG/M metagenome (GOLD analysis project Ga0209458, IMG submission 187411) | Marine gutless worms symbiont microbial communities from Max Planck institute for Marine Microbiology, Germany - Inanidrilus manae... ...
GGCGCCAACGGCGGATCGTCGGTTCGCTGACACCGAGTTCCTTGGCCAACTCCGACACAGGCGCTGTACTGCTCTGGATGTAGGCCCTGATCTTCGGCGTGGTGGTCGCATTGGCGTGCAGTTTTAGTGCATGATCCGAGGCGCTCCCTGAGAAACGAGATACCTCTGACTACGCCAGCTCCGTCAAAACAATCCCGCGCAACCCGACACGCAGGCCGGGGTCAACAGGCGCGAAGGGGACTTCGGCGCGGGCTCGGAATTCAGGGGAAACCGGCCGTCCTGCCGCCCTATTCCGCGGCGATGGCGTGGGCACGCCGGCCGCCGCCGTGGCGCAGCAGCCGGCCGGCATAGGTCTCGGTTTGCCGGTCGTCCTCGATCGTCACCTGGCCGTTGACCAGCACGTAGCGGTAGCCCTTGGCCCGCTGCACCCGGCGCCACTCGTCGCCCGGCAGGTCGTGCACGACCTCGCTCGGCGTGATCTCCAGCCGCTCGTAGTCGTAGACGACGATGTCGGCCGGCGCGCCGGGCTTGAGCACCCCGCGGTTCTCGAACCCGGCGACCATCGCCGGCAACGCGCTCAAGCGCCAGTGCGCCTCCTCCAGGCTCAGCATGGCGTGCTCGCGGACGATCTTCACCAGCGTCTCCGTCGGATAGCGCCCCGCGGTGAGAAACTTGGTATGTGCACCGCCATCTGAAACGCCGAACAGGACATAGGGGTTATCGACGATTTCCTGCAGATGCGTGAGCGAGACGTTCGGCGGCGCTGCGAAGAAGTCGGTCGCCAGGTTTTCGGCCACGGCGATGTCGAGCATGGCGTCGACCGGATGCTTGCCCAGCGCCTCGGCGACCTGGCCGACAGTGTGGTCGAGGTACTTTCTGTTTGCCTCGCTTTTTGGCCCGATGATGACGATGTCGGCGATCGGCCCGGTCACCGTCAGCGGCACTTGGGCGCGCAGTGCCGGCCGCCGCTCCGGGTCGGCCAGCTTCGCCAGGCGTTCCGCCACCGTGCCGACGGTGGCCTCGCGCCAGGCCGGGCGGTCGTCCCACAGGTTCCAGTCCTCGAAGGTAAAGGCAAATCCGGCGTCCGTGGTCAGGCCCTGGCCGTAGACACGGATGCCGCGCTCGCGGCAGCTGTCGAGCCAGGCCAGGCCGTCGCGGTGCACCTCCGGTTTGTGGTCGTAGGCCTGCACCACGTTCCACAGCAGCGGCCGGCCGCTGAGGATTGCCAGCTTCTCCATGTGGGCGCGGTCGTGTTCATACGAGCCCGAGGAGATCGTCATCTGCATGAAGCCCTCGTTCCGCTCGCCCAGGACGCGGGCGAACATCTCGCAGGTCTCGTCGTGCATCACGTCGGTGACCATCGGCGTGCCGTCATAGTCGAGCTGCACCGCCGAGGGCCCCTGCGGCATCAGCCGCTGCGCCGACCAGCCGCAGCCGCCGGCGTCGAGCGAGGCTTCGAACAGCCGGCGCATCTCGGCGTGCTCGGCCTCGCTGGGCATCCGTCCCGCCTTGGCATCCTCCAGGCCCATGACATGAATCATCAGCGGCCCGACCGGCACGTAGGGCAGGATGTTGATCGCCTTGGGCGTGCGCTCGACGCTGTCGAGGAACTCCGGGAAGGTCACCCAGTCCCACGGCAGGCCGGCCTTCATCGAGGCATAGGGGATGGCCTCGACCCGGGTCATCGACAGCATGGCGCGCTCGCGCATCTCCGGTGCCACCGGCGCGAAGCCGAAGCCGCAGTTGCCGATCACCGCCGAGGTGATGCCGTGCCAGCCCGAGAGCGTGCAGTAGGGGTCCCAGAACAGCTGGGCATCGTAGTGCGTGTGCAGGTCGACGAAGCCGGGGGCAACATGCAGCCCGTCAGCATCGATCACCCGTTCGCCCTCGTCATCCGGGATGTGGCCGATCTGGGCGACGATGCCGTCCTTGATGCCGATGTCGCCGCGGTAGCGCGGAATGCGCGTGCCGTCGAAGATCAGACCGTTGCGGATCACCGTATCGAAGCGCGCCACGACGTCCCCTCCCGTTATTGGAGGCGGCGGCGTCGCCGCCCCGTCTTGCGAGCGACTAGCATAGCAGAAAATCTAATCGCCGTTAGACGACCCGGTGCACCAGGGCGTCGCCGTCCTTCAGCCGGCGGCTGTTCTCCACCGCGATGCCCAGGCTGCGGTCGAAGGTCTCCGGCGTCAGCCAGGCCACGTGGGGTGCCAGCACCACGTTGTCGAGCGCCAGCAGCGGGTTGTCCGCCGCCACCGGCTCTTCGGCGAACACGTCGAGACCGGCGGCCCGCAAGCGGCCATCACGCAGCGCGGCAACCAGGGCCGCCTCGTCGACCAGGCCGCCGTGAGCTGTGTTGACCAGGACCGCGCCCGGCTTCATCGCGGCGATAGCCGCGGCGTCGAGCAGCCGCTGCAGGCCGGGGCTGACGGCGTAGTGGAAGATCGCCTTCATGGCGACGACTATAGGCGAAGACGCCCCCGTCTCATCGTCATCCCGGACGCAGCGAAACGGAGATCCGGGTTCCAGCGGCACGCCGCGAGGCGTGCCAGCTTGGCCCTAGACCACTACCCCGGGGTTCAGGATGCCCGCCGGGTCGAGGCGCTGCTTGACCGCCTGCAGCGCCTCGCCGAACAGTTCGGGGCGCTGGCGGCGATACCAGGGCATGTGATCGCGGCCGACGGCATGGTGATGGGTGATGGTGCCGCCGCTGTCGATCACCGCGTCCGAGGCCTGGCGCTTGATTTCCTGCCACTGCTCCATCAGCGCGCCGTGCCGGCCCAGGGCCTGGAAGGTGTAGTAGGGCGCCGCGCCGTCCGGATAGGCATGGGTGAAGCGGCAGGTGACGATGCCCTTGCGCCCGGTCGCCTCTTCGATCGCCGCCTCGGTCGCCGCCTTCACCGTCTCGTGGAAAGCACGGAAACGGTCCCAGGTGATCGCCGTCTCGAAGGTGTCCGAGATCACCGCGCCCGAGATCAGCGCATCGCGGAAATGCGGCATCTTGATGAAGGCGTTGCGCCAGGCGCCGGCCGCGCCGGCGGTATGGCCTTCCGGGTCCTTCGCCGCGTCCGCGTCGTAGCTGCCCTCGAGGTCGCGGCAGATCGCCAGGCCCCGCTCCATCCAGGCCTCGACCGGGTGATCGGCGCTTTCGAAGGCGAGCACCACGACGGCATGGCGACCGTCGCCGGCACCGTTCAGGAAGGCCTCGCTCTCGTCCAGCAACCGGACGTTGGTCGGGTAGAGGCCAGACTGGCAGAGCTGGCGCACCGCTTCCACCGCCTGGTAGAGGTCCGGGAACTGCACCGCCGTCGCGGCGCGATAGAGCGGCCGGTCCTGCAGCCGCATCCAGGCCTCGGTGATGATCCCGAGCGCGCCTTCCGAGCCGATCGCCATGCGGTCCGGGCTCGGCCCGGCGCCGGAGCCCGGCAGCCGCCGGCTCTCGATCACGCCGGTGGGCGTGACCATGCGCACGCTTTCGACGAAATCGTCGATATGGGTGTAGAGCGTGGCGAAATGCCCGCCGGACCGCGTCGCGATCATGCCGCCGACGGTGGCCATCTGGAAGCTCTGCGGAAAGTGCCGCATGGTCAACGCATGCGGCTTCAGCCCCGCCTCCATGGCCGGACAGCGCAGGCCGCCCTGCAGCCGTGCGGCACGCGAAGTGCGGTCGATCTCGACGATCTTGTCCAGGCCGGTCAGGTCCAGGCTCATGGTCCCGTCGAACTTGCTGTCGACCGCCGGCTCGACCCCGCCGACCACCGACGAGCCACCGCCGAACGGGATCACCGCGACGTTGGCCCCAGTGGCCCAGTCGAGCACGGCGACGACGTCTTCCTCCGAAGTGGCGAACGCGACCACGTCGGGGGCGTTCTCGAAGTTGCCGTCGTAGATCCGCACGTAGTCGGGGAACGACTTGCCGTAAGTGTGGCTCATCCGGTCGTAGGCGTCGGTCGAGCAGATCGACCGCAGCCGGTCGGGCACCGCGATGAGCGAGGTCGGCAGCGCCACCTCATCGAGCGGCGGCAGGGCGATGCGCTCGAACCCGTCGACGCCGAAGCGCTCGGCATAGCGCCCCAGCACCAGCTTCTCTTCCTCCGGCGTCAAGCCCTCGCCCTCATAGCCCCAGCCGCAGATCTTTGGCCGCTTTGCCGTCATCGCCGCCTCCCGGTTGTTTTATCGTTGCACACCACCGGACATTTCAGCACGGCGGGGGCAGTGGCGGAAGCCGGGGAACTCCCGGGCAAATTTAGCTAGGATGGCGACGTCCGAGCCAACAGAGAGCCAGACCATGAAAGTCGCGCAGTTTTCCGCCTTCGGTGACCCAGAGGAGATGATCGAGTGCGTTGACGTCGATGACGTCGGCGAGCCGGCTGCCGGCGAGGTGGTGCTCGACGTACTGGCCTTCCCGATCAACCCCGCCGACCTGCTGCTGATCGAGGGCCGCTATGCCACCCGCCCGCCGCTACCGGCCCGGCTCGGCGCGGAATGCGTCGGCCGCATCGCGGCCGTCGGCGACGGCGTCGACAACGTCGCCGTCGGCGACCTCGTGGTGCCGCTAATGCGCGAGAACTGGGTGCAGCGGCGCCGTCTCAAGGCCACCAACGTGGTGCAAGTGCCGCAGGACGTGCCGGTGGCACAGCTCGCGATGCTGCGGGTCAACCCGCCGACCGCCTGGCTGATGATGAAGAAGTATGTTGACCTGCACCGCGGCGACTGGCTGATCCAGGACGCCGCCAATTCCGGTGTCGGCCGCTGCCTGATCAAGCTGGCCAAGGCCGAGGGCATCCACACCGTTAACGTGGTCCGGCGCAGCGGCCTGGAGACCGAGCTGGCCGGCCTGGGCGCCGACGTCATCGCCGTCGACGGCCCGGACCTGGCGCAGGAAGTGAAGGCGGCGACCCACGGCGCCGAGATCCGCCTGGCGATCGACGCCATCGGCGGCGAGCAGGTCACCCGCCTGGGCGACTGCCTGGTCGACGAGGGCATCATCCTCAACTACGGCCTGCTGTCGGGCAAGGCGCCGCGGCTGCGCGCCGACCAGACCGTGTTCCGGCGGCTGTGGCTGACCGGCTTCTGGCTGGCGCCATGGCTGGAGAACATGACCATGGACGAGGTCAAGGAGCTCTACGGCATGCTCGCCGCCCGCATCGCCGACGGCACCCTGGAGGTGCCGGTCGAAGCGACCTACCCGATGGAGCAGTTGAAGGAAGCCGTGGCCCACGCCGCCGGCTACCGCCGCGCCGGCAAGATCCTGGTCACGCCCAACGGGCCGATCGACTAGGGCGTGGGCAAAGACCGCACGACGGCCGAGCGGCCCACGGCGTCCCGGGCATCGCGACTCTTCTACGTCGGGTTCTCCAGTTGCAACACGTGGTCCAGTCCCAGGCGCGCCGGCTGATAATCGGGGTCGTAGGAGAGTGAGCGACGGAACGCTTGTGCCGCCCGCTCATACTGGCCCTTCTTCAGCCACACCCGGCCCAGATTGAAGTGCGGGTAGTGGTAACAGCAGTAGCGCGTCGCGACGGTCGCCTTCTGGAGCCAGGGAATGGCCTCGTCCAACCGCCCCAAGCCGTAGAGATAGCTGCCGATGTCGTTGTACGGGTTACCGTAGTCCGGATCGATCTGGATCGCCTTCTTGCACTCGGCGATCGCCTCTTCGATGCGCCCCAGATGGCTCAGCGAATAGCCAAGGTAGGTATGCGCCTCGGCTGTGGCAAAGGACGCGATCGAGCGGCGAAAAACCTCTGCGGCCGCCTCGTAGTTCCCGCTGCGATGGAGCATGACTCCTTCCTGCCGCAGCATCTGCGCTCGAGGCAGTGCCTCCGGATCGTCCTGCGCCGCCGCTTCGAGGCAAAGGCCAAGCAACACCGCCAGCAGCGGCATGTGCCAGGCACGGCGGGTATGGAGCCATTTCATGACATGAACTCGCCCAAGCCAAGTGACGACGTTGCAACGCTGCAGACACCTTCAGCACGTACAAAGATACAGCCCGCCACTTGAAAGCCAATCATCCGCCCGCTTGACGATGTGATGCCCCGCTTCGGCGGGAACTCTCAGGATGACCGGAAGGCGGACTGCGACGCACACAATTGGAGAGACCGGAACTGGCAGCGCCGCGACATGCCATCGCTGACAGGCGGCGCCCCACGGCGCCTAGATCCGCCTGGCCATCGACGCCATCGGCGGTGCGCAGGACACCTGCCTGGGCAACGGTCTGGTCGACGAGAGCACGATCTTCAACTACCGCCTGCTATCGGGTAAGGCGCCGTCGCTGTGCGCCGACCAGACGGTGTTCCGGTGGCTTGGCGGACTGGCTTCTGGCTGGCGCCGTGGCGGGAGAACTTGCCATCGACGAGGTCACGGAACTCTATGGCATGACCGACGCCGGATGCCGCCGCGCCGGCAAGACCCTGATCACCCCGAACGGGCCGGTGGACTAGGCGTATCCGGGTTGAATAGAACCGCCATTCATTGACACCGGCCGGTGCCGTGGATTCCTCACCTAAGGCCTGAAACGCCTGCGGAAGGCGCCATCCATGGGTGCCTACAGCGCAAGCCCAAGTGACTGCGGCATCACCGCTGCTGTCACGATGTCACGCTAAAAGGCGTTGGGATCTATCGACCGCCCACTGGACTGACATTCGGTACGCCCCATCGCAGGAAACGTTTGTGGCAGATACTGCAAGGATCGTAGCAATGCAGCAGATCGCAGCACCTGGAAGATGCCGTTGAACACGCGTCGCTCGTAAACGTAGGGCACTCCCAGAGACTTGTTTGGTAGGACCGATTCAATTCGCCGCCATTCGGCATCAGACAACGTGTATCGCAGGGAAATTATTCCTTATCGAATCTTAAGTTACGCGATAGCACATCACCCCAAGCCTTTGTTCTGATGCGCGACTATTCCCAAGATCTGGCATCGTCCCAAGCAAGTCACCAATTTTCGTTTAACCCAAAGCAGCCTCCTAGAGCAATATCGCTTCGAATGGAACCAAGGTGGTTCCATTCGAAGCGATGAAATTGCTCTACTCTTCAAAGATAGAGCATCTTTATCCGATCAAATGGATCGCCAACGCGATTCCATCTGATCGGATGATGCTCTAGGGGTTGCATTGCATAAGTGCTTTGGGGGTATCCAGACACCAAGAACCTAGCGTCTGATGTTGGGAGGAACTAATCGTTCTTGAAAACAGGTTGCTCATGGATGTATTCCTGGGAGCAGCTGTCTTTAGACTCTGTCTATTTGTGGCAGATCACGCAACTCCCTGTGGCTTCATCGATTCCATAAACATCATCCACAGTTCCCTCTGCAGTCGCCGACAAAGGGTTTGTGCGACGATTGCGTGTAAGGCGGTCGCGTCGCCGCTCGTAGTCAGCTTTGATTTGAGCGACGCGACTAGGTTCGATCAGCTCGGTGAGGCTCTCACCCTGACTCCAGGTGAATGGCGATCCGTCGCGAAGTGCTGTTTTCTCATAGGCGACAGCTTCGGCAAATCGGTCCGGATGCTTCTCCGCTAAACGAACCCATTCGATCTTCTGCTGAAAAAAACAAAATGTACAACCTGAGCGAGAACGCCATTCATAATAGCTTGGCTCACCAACATCGGATTGCTCAAGTATCTCAATAACCCCAGATCGATCGATGCCCGCCTCGCGGAGTGGAAGATGCACGCGCATATTGGGGTGAGCCGACTGATAACCCTTGCGAGTCGGCTCGTCGGCGCGGATCGCGACATAGGAATGGATGATCTTGCCATCGTCGAGGTCGTGCCTGAGCCAATGCTCAAGTGGTCGCAGTTTCAGTTGTCGTGTACACCAGCGTGTGCGCGGCGAAGGGAGGAAATTGCTGTACTCCTTGAGCCAGAAATCGAAGTCTCGATCAGGGTTGAGCCTCTGGATTGGGCGACCTAGGAAGCCCTCAAGTTTGTCGAGAAATGCATAGACTTCCGGTAACTCCTTGCCGGTATCCGTGAAAAAATACTCGATAGGAAGCTTCGAATGGTGCTGACGCATGAACACAGCGAGTGCAGCACTGTCCCGGCCGCCTGACACGCCGAGTATATGGCGCTCCGTCTTCATGCCACCTCCACTTCGTCAGGCGTTTCGGCGGCAAGAGCCGCGACTACACGTGCAAGTGCAGCAAAACGTAGTCGACCGGCGCCACCCTCGTCACTCATCACTTCAAGGACGCGGTCAGCAAGATCGGCCGCAGCCTCCTTCTCCTTCTTGGTGAGAGCGAAACTGCGGAGGAGAGGCGGCATGTTTGGATCCAAACCAACAACAAGTGCTAGTGCCTCCGTATGTACGCGCCGATCTCGCACGGCAGCGAGAGCCTCGAGCTCACGGAACCGTCGACCATAACGAGCCGTCTCGGTCAGTGCCTGCTCTCGGTCCCGGTCCGACCAGCCGCGAGCAGGCCGGTGAAGGAGGAGGCTGATCAAACTTTCGACATCTCCGCTGCCATCTTCGAGCGCCGCAACTCGATCGGTGAACGCGTCGAATGCGTAGTCATTGGTAAGTCCTTTTATCGAAGCAGCACGCTCGGCGATCCCGCCAAAGTTCTCCGGGTCGACACCGAGCGCACTCGCGAGCGACATCCTCAGTTCGTTGAGTAGCTGAGGATAGGTTGCCTCGCAAACGGCCAAAGCCTCACAGACGTAGTCTGCTGTCAGGCGATCGCCGAGCGCGTCGGGCAGCGTGTCGAACAAGAGCGCTTCGGGATCGTCGGCCTTCAAGACAATGCTTCGGATGGTGCCCATGTCACCTTCGACCCGGTTTGTTCTTTTTGCGTAGTCTGGCAGCGCCTCAAACCGCTGGAAAAGCGCGGCAGCAACCGGGAGTGACGCACCATGATGCTCAAGTCCGAGACAACAGGCGAGGTTGCTCAAAAATGCAGTCTCTCGGACCGTCCGGTCGATCCTACGCAATCGTATGTCGGCTGGGGTTTGCAGTAGTTTGTCGGCAAACACGGTGTCAATTGCAGACAGGTACACCCCATCGACATAAACCGCGACAGTCTCGCGTGCCGCGAGGATGTAGGCGAGCGCAAAGATCGGCATGACGCCCGCCTTGATGCCATAGGGTGGCGCCGCCCACTGCGCAAAAATCACATCGAGCGTCTCACCATCCGCAATGTCGATTAAACTCCATGCCGCACGAAGCGACTGCCCCTCCTTGCTCTTGTTTGGCGCGGTAAAGTCGAACCGACCCGTCTCGATTTCACGATGAAGGCCAAATGGCTTGAGCACAGTCAGGTAGAGTCCGAGCTCGGCTGGATAGCCGGTCATGCCGAGGAAGGGTTGGTCAAATCGTTCGACCATCGCATGAGCAAGCTCGCGCAGTGCTGCCATCGAGTTAGACGAGGGTTTGTCGCGCTGAAGTAACTCGCTCTTCAGAATGGGCGCCTTCGGATAGCTGACATCGGCAAGGGCGCTTGCGATGACAGCAAGTGGCTCCTGCATCGGGGAGTTTGGCGACGGCGCCAAATACCAATATGCCGATTCGAGAGCCGCCTCGAGGGAACGATGAAGCTGATCGATGCAGTACGACTGGCGTGCGGCGATCTCCCTACGCGCAATACGATCTCCTTCGAGCTGTGGATGGTCGGAGACGACGCGTTCTACGGCCATGAGCTCAATGGCTGTCGACCGCAGGAGGGCAGAAGCCGTTGCACCCCCAACTGCCACTGCCCGTCCGCGCGGTCCGAGCTGCCTCGCTGTTGCCTGCGCCAAGAATTCAACGTCACTCTGGCGGATCGCCCCATCCCCAATGAGGAGAAGAATAAGTCCGCTGCCTCGTTGCGGCCGGGCAAATAGCGCGCTTGTCAGCGTCTCAGCTTTGTCTTCCCTGCAAACGACCTGAAGCCCGATCTCGAACGTCCTGAGGGCGCCGGTTAAGAAGTAATGCCGTTTGGCTGCAGCAAATCCAAAGCCCACGCGTTGTGGGATGCCCTCTAGTTGACGGTTTTCGATGGGGGCCATCGCACGCCCGATAGCTTCTTCGAGGTCGAAATCGGTCCCGGCGAACAACGCATAGCCGCCCACCCGCGGCTGCGGGATCAGGATCGCCCAGTCCAACAAGTCTGAAATAGCATCGACAAGCGCAACTTTATCGGCACCAGGGACGGCAGCCACCAGGGCATCATCCGATACTGCGAGACCTGAACCATTTCGAAAAAGCTCGATCGCAGCCGCAGATTTAGTCAGCGCGGCATGAAGTTCGCCGCCTTTAGCGGCGGCACGCTCAATCGCTTCGAACGCAAGGCTGAACCGGCTTCCGTCTGCTTCACTCGCCAAGGCCATCCCGAAGTTAGTGGCGAGATAATCCCACAAATCAGCGGGACCATAAGTGCCCTCACCGATAGCTGTCGCCTCAAGGAATTGCCTGAATCCTGCCGGTTCCGCCGAATTCAGGAAGCCGAAGACGCTCCGCTCGTTTTGTGCGAAACGAGCGCGCGAGACAGGGCCTAGCAAGAGGGCAGTAACAGGATTGAGCGGCCATGTGCGAACCAAAGCTTGGCTCAGTCCGTCTATGTCGGTGGGACGGCGCTTGGCGACAGCAGCGGCGACCTGCTTTGCCGCCACCCACGCACTTTCGGGTGGATTGCTCACGATGGCCTGGCCAAGCAGAGCAACCGTCTCATCTGCTCCGGCTAGAAACGCAATGTCTTGATACCGACCACGCACCTTCTTCCACTCTTGCCGGGGCTGATGCGCGGCGCGCGCGGCGTATTGCTCGAAGGACTGGTGGAGAATGCCAATAACTACAAGGCGGCCATCGCTTCGGGCCGCATGCTCAGCGATATCTTGCAGCAAATGAACATCGCCACCCTCGTGGGCTTCGTGCTCGAGGAGCTTGCCGAGTTCGTCGACGATTACCAACGTGCCACTGCTTCGGCCCGTGTCTGCTCGCACGAGAGCGTCGATGAGTTGCTCGTCACTATTAGTGCGAACGGATAGTTCCTCTGGACTCCAGCCAAGAGCGACGCTGGCGGCATGGGCGATTGCCGAGCGCAACCGCATGCGGCTTCCTGTGACAGCAACGACACGCCAAGGGCCGTTCTTTCTCGGGAAAGCCTTGGCTAAGGCGACGCACAACGGTTTGCCCACAATTTGACGCGCGATCTTGCGGCGCGCAGGCGGGCCGGCAACAAGATTGGCGAGCAACAGGGCCGCACTGGATTTCCCTCCGCCATAAGGGCCGGTCCAGGTGAACGCTCCTTGTTTGCTGTCAATCTGGCTATCCGCCAACGCCCTAAGCGCCTTGGCGATACTGCCCTGTAGCACGTATCCCACAAGTGGCGGCGTGCCGTTGAGGTCGGCATCAAGCCGGGCCGACCGGGCAAAACGTCGATCGATCGAGACCTCTGTTGCGAATGCGCTCATGCTGCGACCGTTCGCCGGCCGCACTTCGCATAGGCAGATTTGATCAACGTCATCGGGTCCAATGCAGTATTGCGCTGAATTTGACGTAATCCAGCGGTGTCGACCCACTTCCACGCGCCGGCGGTCACATCGTCAAGCTGCATGAGGCGTGTGATGACACTATCCTCATCGAGTTTGAAGACCCGACCAGGCGATCCCGGCGCGTAACAGATCTGTTCAGCTGTCAGGGTCCCCCCACAGCCGCCGCGTTGCCAGAAAGATCTCGAGTGCATAGGCGAAGATCCCATCCGCCAGCGTTGGCTTGGGTCCTCGGACAAACTCGTACCAGCCCCCAAGTCGGGCTTCTCGGACCAGCCCGAGCTCCGCGAGGAGAGGCTCCGCTGCGTCTTCGTTCAGCAAGTCGCCACCGCGGACATAGCCACGCAGGAAGACCTCAACATCCCGCTTGAGCGTACCGCGGGTGGCGCGCCACCCTTTGGAAGCGACGAGATCAAGTAGATCGTCAATCAGCCCGGATGGATCGAATTCGATGGTCGTTAATGTGTTGAACGCATAGTAGGTGGTAGTGGTCATCTCCGGAGTGCTAGCAAGGTGCCAATGCACAAGCCAAACTGTGGCAGGCTGCTCGAGGTAGGGGTCAAAGCCTCGATCTGACAGAATTGCTGCACCTAGTTCTGTCGCCTTGATTTGTCGATCATTCTCCACAAAAAAACCAGAAGCGAGAGCCCAGTACCGCATAGACGCGGCCATGTTGCGACCCACGCCAAAAAGCGAAATCACGCGTTGTTCCCGAAAAAGTCTGGATGGGGCGCCTTCACCTACGGCTTCAAACGACTTCTTCAACCACAGCAGCCGCAGCGGGAAAGTCTCATGGCCTGCGAACTGCCCCCGCGTTTGGTACTCGAGCCCTTCCCGCTTCATTTGGGAAGGCTACTGGTGAAGTCCTCCAGTCGCAAGGAAAGATCTTTCGGCGGCTGAGACGATATGGCTGGCAGCCTTCTCCATCTCTGAGAAGTCATTGTACCGGTTACAGTAGACCCTCACGACGGAACGCGCCTCGTCCGAAGAAAGGCCAATTGCTTCAAGCACATGCGACTGCGTGATCTGTCCGGCAGTACAGGCCGAGCCGGTCGAAAGCGAGACGTTGCGAGCCGCGGCTGTGCAGAGCATGTCCGCGTCGACGCCTGGTAGGGCAATGGCCGCACTCCCGGCAACGACAGCCGCGTCGCCTGTGATCGTCCGAAAGCGCAATTGCCGTCGGCCAAACTCAGCGAAAAGATGTTCGATGAGGGCCCGCCCATGCGCTTGATCCTCATCAAGGCGCGCGCGTGCGAGAGCTGCGGCAGCGCCGAAGCCTGCAATAAGGGGAGCTGGCTCGGTACCCGCCCTGACAGCGTCCTGCTGTCCGCCGCCAAACATGAGAGGTTCCGGCCTCGGTACCCCAGCTGAAGTGTACAGCGCGCCGATCCCCACGGGGCCGTAACACTTGTGCGCTGAGAGGCTTAGGTAGTCGACGTCGAGGCCAATCACGTCGATCGCGATCTTGCCGGCTGCCTGAGCGGCGTCGCTGTGGAACAGCGCACCGGCTTGGTGGGCCACCTCGGCCGCCTCTGCAACGGGCTGGATCACGCCGGTCTCATTGTTGACCATCATCACGGACGCAAGCAGCAGATCTTTTCCGACAAGAGCTTTGTAGGCATCGAGATCGAGCTGGCCGTTCGAATCGACAGGCGCGATGGTCAAAACGAAGCCCTGGGTTTCGAGTCGTCTTGCCGGTTCCATGACCGCCTTGTGCTCAACAGCCGATATCAGTATCCGTCGACGACCCCGCATAATCCTTCGAGCCGCCGACACGGCGCCGAGCAAGGCAAGATTGTTTGATTCCGTTGCGCCTGACGTAAATACTATCTCATTGGGCGTAGCTCCGATCAAGTCGGCTACATGTGCTCGGCCTTCTGTGACGATGCTAGCCGCATGTTCGCCAGAAACATTGGATGATGCGGCATTCCCAGGACGCTCCCACGCGACCAGCATCGCTTCACGTGCTTCGCGTGCAAGCGGCAGCGTCGCGAAGCCATCTAGATAAATTGGTCCGGTCAATTTGACGCCTGTTGTGTGTCATCAGCTCGATCTTGCGAGTTGCTGACTGATCCAACGCTCAAGGGAGCGTCGTCAGAAAGATCCTTTAGGACAAATGCGATCACACCATCCCTTCTATCCCGGTCTCCTGGATCCCGCTCAGGATTTCGCGCTATCAGTGCAATTGGTTCCGACCTCTTGGTAGGGCCATCCATACGGATCGTATTGATACGCTTGTAATTCTCCTTCACGCCCGTGACATCAATACCACTCTCCAATAGGTCGGGGAAATCCTTGGCGGCCCTCAATCGATTCAAAGCCAACTTCGCATTCTCTGGCACATCATCTTCACGGATTGACCTAATGTGAGCGATAATCTCGTCACAAGCGGCTTCGCTCAGTACCAACCGGCTGTTTTGTTTAGAGTTCTCGTCTCGGCCCACAAAACAGACGCCTCCGTCACGATCTAGTGCATGCAGTTCAATGATTCACCATGTACCAACTGATGTCACACAGTGAAGCTCTACAGCGATAGGAAATGCCGCTGGCATGTGTGCGATCTGTCCGACGCGCCCAAGGTCAGCGAGCATCCTTTGCTGAAGTTTGAGAGCCACCTCGTCTCGTAACCTTAGAAAGGGCCGCCAATCACCATCTGGCCCAAGTTTGGCCTTGGTATCTGTAGATGACCAGGTCTGAAGGTCTTTTAGATTCCAGGCAATCCAATAGCGCCGGTCGTTCGGCAGAATGGCAATAGGCGTCCGACCAGGTCCACCAGCATACCGCCACTCACTCCACGTTAGACGCTTCAGTTCTCCACCGATTAGAAGCACATTGTCGGCTCCAGATCTCGCAAGGTCACAAGCTGGAGTCATAACTGAATAGACTTTGGCGTCCGAGAGATCTCCGCCGCCTTCGATGGCCGCATACTCGCCTATAACATCGCCAAAGGACAAGGGCACGCCGGATTCTGTAGCAGGCAACACTAGCCGTTCCGGATGATGGTAGATCGTTTGATGAACAAGTTCCTGAAGGTCTGGAGTACCAGCGATATTTCGGGCCAGATACCGCGAGAGATCGACTTTGTTGACTTCTCTTGCAGCGTCAATCGTCGGAACATGGCCTTCAATTTCGAATTGTAGTGCACGGTCAAAGACGTCGATGAGATAACTTCCTAATGGTTGACCTTCGAAAGCAAGAAGTAAATCCTTAACTTGTGCATAATCTGGTAGATCCAACTTTCGCACTTTGTCCATAAAGGACTGTGTGGCCTTATCAAGACCATCCTCCCACGCCTTGAGAAGAGCCGCAACGCGGTGACCATCATCACGGTGCTGGACGAGACGAGTGAGGAGTCGCACTAGCATATCATCTTCGACCAATGCCTTCTTGGGCGAAACACGGAACATAGCTCCAAGCAGTTTCGTCTCACTCCGAAATCTGTCTTTGTTCATATCCAGGCGGTCACTTCTAGACATCAGTACGACAAGCGGAGGACTGGCTTGTCGACCTTCAACAATCTCCCGCACACGTTCGATGGAATGCTGAATCGCCTCATGATTTTGCGCCCCGCCGAGAAACAGGTCGACAAAGACGAGCGGCACCGTCGGATCGGCAATCGCGGTTGCTCTCCCGACCTGTGTCGGCTCAATGCCGAGCGCCCGAAGTTGTTCTTCCAACGTTGCCAAAAAAGCCACGTCGCTCTCTTGGCCCCTCTCGTAGTTCCCGAAGAGGTCATCCCAAACACTGTCCGGAAGCCGCCCTTTGACCCTCCATAGGGCAGCAACAAAGTTGTCACTCTGCACCAGTTGATCGGTATTCATGTCCTTGTACGTGGGAAAGGCATCGACGACGACTTCTTCGTGCAATGATAAATCCGAAATGAAGTTCTCCCAAACCCCGGCCTCGCCAAGATCCGCAGCGGTTGGGACGGTGTCATAACCGTCATCGATGATAAGGGCGCGATCAATACCGCGCGTTTCAAGGAGTTCGGGGAGTGTCATACAAGGACGCCGTCGGGGAGTTCGAGGATAAAATCGTTTAGTCGACCCGTTGCGGGATCCGATCGCTCCCCCATATACAACCTGCCGCCCATGTAGGTGGCGCATTCCCGAACAATAAAGAGACCAAGACCACGCCGCTTAGATTTCTCTTTGAGCGACCAGAATGCTCGAAACACCCTTTCAGCATTCTCTGGAGAAACACCCGGACCATTGTCGGAAAAGGTGATAGTAAATGGATCAACCTCGACCGCTACAGTGATAGCGGGTTCGAACCGGCTCTCGCGGCGTTTGCGCAAGTCCATCCAGTATATGGAGTTGGCGATGAGATTCTCGAAGATCTGAACGACCATTCCTTTCACAGTTCGTACTCGGATAGAGACATTTGGTAAGACTATGTGCATGTCTACACCGTGCCGGCTGAACTGCGCCATGTGGCCTTCTTTGAGATCCGACAGAAGCCGCTTCAAGTCAAAGACTTCTGAGCGTTGGCGGCCGGACACGCTCAACGGATCGAGTACACGCAATCGTTTGCTGACGCTTTTCATCTCCGCTCGAAGAACTTCAAAACTCGCGCGAACCTCTTCTGGCATTTCACGTCCGCGCAGGGCCTCAAAAGCCTGGAGAGCGGTTTCCGACGACCGCGCCAGCTCGTGCGCGACGACCTCGACCATCAATCCGACACCGGCCATCTGCACCAACTGCCGACTGTCTGCTTCTACCTCTTGAATTCTCTTTTGCGCACGTTCGACGAGTTCCCGGAACTCGAAAAAAGCCTGCTGCAAATCTTCAAAGATCTCGCCGTCTTCCTTAGGAACGAAACGCCGGATCCGCTTCAACGCGGCGTCGGCCCGGTTCTCAAGACGCGTGACCTGCTCACTGACATCTCCTAGATCGATGGGTTGGCTCTTGTGACGTCTTTCAACGTCGCGAAGGAAATCCCAAAGCAGACCTTGGATAATGTGCTGCAGTATCAGAATAAAGGCCTGCTGCTCAGGCGTGGCGCGAAGTCCCTCCCTGTTGGTCTGGTCGACAAGCTTCGGATTGCCCAACCTGCTGACCGAGACATGACCAACGAACTGCGTTTTATTCAGAGAGTATCCGGGGCGGCTCAGCGCCTTGCGATCCAGTCCCAGCCAATCATCGTCATCATCGCCATAAGGAAATACACGAAAGGCATCGCGGAAGAGCAGTATTCCCGACCAACGTCGTTGAAGTTCTCGCACAGTCCTCTGGTCACCGATGGATTCGATGCCACTCAGGCGGCGCCGATTATACCAATAGGCCTCGAACTCGAAGGGTCCGACGGTCGTGAGCGCACTGAGAGGAAGCTCTTCACTCGTGCCCACAATCGCGCCTTCTAGAGCGTGTCTGTCTTAGTTTGAAGCGTATCCTGCATTTCGGAAGTAGTTGGCGCATTCGTGCGGCGTGAAGGCGTCGAGGAGCTGACCGATGCGGTCGGCAACTTCATCTGTGGTGCGCGCATCGGCCTTTCTGAGCAA
>Ga0209458_1000372_pt1 | contig 16929 bp, 16 predicted proteins | sample WorMetLIZAISLAND_FD_187411 | JGI IMG/M metagenome (GOLD analysis project Ga0209458, IMG submission 187411) | Marine gutless worms symbiont microbial communities from Max Planck institute for Marine Microbiology, Germany - Inanidrilus manae... ...
TTATTGTCATATGAGGCCCGTAGGCCTACACGAAATCGCGATTTAATCTAGTTGCCCTGATGTAACACAATCTCCGTTTGTGAGTTCAGATAGGCCGCACAAAAATAAGAAGCAGAATGTTGTTTGCCTATCGATTGGCGCAACAGCAAAACATGCCCACGGTATAAAGCCTATACAGTATATGTACATCAACATCAGGTTTACCTGTAAGTCATATTACGTTACCTGCATTCGCTCGCTTACCGCTCCCTCCCCTGGCACCGCCCACTGCAAGCCAATTGGCGGTAGTTATGGCAACTGATGATGTTTCAGCGGCTGCACTGGCCACGCCCACCAAACGCCCGGAAGTGCACCGAGACGCCTCATTGGCCATCGATTCATACAGGCCTATACTTTACATGTGCCGGTAAGCTATGTTGGACCTATCCAGGCACCCGTTAACATGCCATAAGCCGACTTAGGCATATTCTGTGATGCATGCAGCAATGCACGGATTTAGGATCGGGAACGAATATAGGGTGTCCCTGCAGGTTTATCAGTAGCCTACTATTTCCACAACGACTGGCTTTTGAAAGTAAAACTTTGGCGGGGTTATTACTAGGCTGACAATGTAGCCTAATTTGTAACATAGGCCTAACATGTAAATGTATAGGCCTACAATAGTGTTTGTTAACAAAAGTGAAGATTGGCCTATAGTAGGCCTACATCTTTATTGGCTCAGTCCTCCTCTGACGGCGTTCGATATGTTATGTACTTCCAGTTTTATGGACAGTAGTGTAGAAATACAGATTCCAGGGGGAAACGGGGAAACACACACCATTCACCCCAGCCCGGGCCAGTTTGTAAAACCATTGAGAGTAACCTACTGCTCGAGAGCCAAGCGAAACACGAAAGTTGTAGATTACTCTATCGGTTAATCAACTGGTATGTTTTTAATTTTTAAATCAAATTTCTACTTAGATTTCACTTGAATATACAATGTACTGTATATTCAAGCATTGTGAAATATGAACCTCAATCAGAATATATATACAGCTGCATGAAAGACAGACCAGGGTAACTCGGTTCAGCTTCTAAGCAATACAGTCTGTAATAGGTGAATTTATTCGAGGTTTCCACTGGAAAGTGTTGCACTCTGTTTCCTAGATACGTTGGATTTTGAGGTGTAAAAATTGTTCTATAATGAACACCATCGTTAGAACCTTCTATCCTCCAGTTATATATTCTGTCTGTATTACTATCCCTTCCTCTCAATGCTACTTTCCATACTCTAACTAAATCCGGACACTCAACCTGTATCCAGAAATCATTCCAGACATTATCTGCCGCCCATTCTCCTTCACCACCACTACCACTCACATAGTAACTGTTAAATGCATATGATGGTATGTGCCTATCACCATTTGTTGAGGATGCAGACACAATAAATCCTGTTTTAATGTTAGGTACACCATAACCTGACAACAGTGGTGGAACGTATCCAGAAAAGATTTTTCTAGGACCCACACTGTTTGAATCAACATAAGCTTTCGTTGCTACATCCTGGTCTGATGTAGGATTTGCTACGTTGTTAAAAGTATTTCCAGTCATGTCTATTGATCCTGTTACAGTATTACTTCCATCTCTTCTAACGAAACTTTTGTTGATAAACTTCAACGACATGTCTGATCTGTCATCGATTCCATGCCCACCAAACTTATCCACAACCATTTTTTATTTTATGATAAAATAATATGAAACTGTTAAAGATCAAGTTGAATTAACAGGCTTACTACTGCACTGGTGATGTTAGGATTATCACTCGCTGATCTGAAATTAATTCTATCACCCTCATCTAATTCTAATGGGATTGCAAATCTGCGAGTTGCAGAACGACTCCTACGATCTATGGTTACACCATAGCTCATTTTTTCTCTTCCATTCACAACGACGTTAACTGTAGCTTCATAAGGAATAACACTGCTTCCAGCAGTTCCACCTAAACCCATTCTTAAAATTCTACCAGATGCCATCATGGTGTACCCGCTATGACGATGTGTACGACCTTCAGCTCCACCACCAAAAGACCACTCAAACTTCTGATTTTCAATCACACCTTTCTGTTCAGCCCAAATTGTAATTAGAGGTTTGCGTGAGTCCACATAGTTTTTTGTTGCAGGTTCTCCACCAGTGCTCGGTAAAGGTAAATCCATAATTCGACTACTATCATTCATAGTAACATTTTTATGAACTGATATCAAAGAACCAAGCTGGATTACGTCTGTATTACCAACTTTAACCAAGAAGCCGTGTGTGGTTTCCATAGTCACGGGTGTTTGAGCCTCTGGCAAAGCACTGACAGTATAATGCAACTGGTTTTGATAGTTTCCTAACCATAACAAAAAACTTTTTCCTTCTATGAGGTCTGTACACCCCATAAGACGTATTGTATCTGAACTCACATTTACCAGTAAATCCCCAGTCATAGTGTCTCCAGATTTGGAAACTTTGTCTGCCGCACTGTTTGAATCAACATAAGCTTTCGTTGCTACATCTCGGTCTGATGTAGGATTTGCTACATTGTTAAAAGTATTACCCATCATATCTATTGATCCTGTTACTGTATTGCTTCCATCTCTTCTTATGAAACTTTTATTAATAATTTTCAATGATACGTCCAATCTATTATCGACTCCTCGACCGCCAAATTTGTCAACAACCATTTTTTATTTTACGATAAAAATTAATACAAATCGTTTATTATTTTCTGCAAATCCTTTCCTAATGTCAGGTGTTTTAAAACGTAAAGACATAAATGACCACAAAACACTTGGTCCCTCGGTTGAATTTCCTCGGTGTTGTAATATACTGGAGGTTTCAGGTAGTCTATTAATTCGAGTGGTGGTTGAACTCCAAAGCTATCGAAGTAATACTTTTTATCAGCATTTTTAAACCATGCCGTCCAATGACTTCCATTTCCTGATGAGTCGCCTAAGTTTAGTATACCACATTCTTTCTTTAGAGATGTTTTGGGTAAAACGTCTCGCAGGAATACACCGCGGAAATCTGGTATTCCCAGTTTATTTACTGCATTAAGTATTTCAAAGTTTGTCAGTGGTTTATCAGGTAAAACCACCCCGTCAACTGAAATGTTCATGCTCATTTTTGTATTACTAATTTAATTATTTTTACGATGCAGCGAATAATGTCCATGTGCTTTTGTGTGAATATGATTTTCCATTATAACACGCTTATCATCTTCACTAGACAGTGCAATTTTATTCACTTCTTCAGAAAAGACTTCATGATGGTGGCTTCGAATGATGTTCATTTTTCTCTTTTCTTCCCACTCTTTATGAAACAAGCACTTCTTGTAATCTTCAAATGATATCATTTTTTCGACAACGGACTTCTTAATACCTTTACACTTTTTAGTTTCTCTTTCATCCAGCATCTTATACGAGTACATCTTAGGTCTTAATCCAACGAATTCTGTCATGATCTTACCCCCAAGTTCGTCCTTCATCATTCCCACAACTTTTTTATTCACTCCCGATTTAATACCTGAGGGGTGGTTACTAGGTATATCGCTTGTATCAAACCATCTTTCTACATCTGGGTTTATATCTTTGTAAAAGCTTTCAGTCTCAATTTCGTATGCTAACGAGTCGGTGTCTGTGAATAATAGTTTAGCCTTATCTCCATATTTATCTTTGATATAATCGTACTGGAATTCGTACATTAACGTTTTACTCAGATCTAAGATGCACATTCCCAAATATACGGGCTTGTTGAATTTAATATTGGTCTTCTTCATATGAATTGCCACTAGATTTTTGTCGAATATAGTAAGATGGCGGAAGTTTGTCTTAGCAACCAATTTTCTCACTTTATCTCTACTTGTACGAAGACGAATGTCAACCCTGTTTCTGATGTTTTCCATAGTCTTACCAAAAACGCTGTTATTCATTAGTTTGAAGAAATCCTTTTCAAACTCACTGGTTGCATTTGTTCTCATCTCAGTGTTCAGGTCGATGTATTTCTTCAACCAGCTGCTCTCATTGAATTTGATACCTCTATGAATTTTGGTAATTCTTAATCCAAGTCTTTCATACAGCTTTAGATTTCTATAGTGAGTGATATATTTTGTTTTATTATCAAGGTTAGGAATTAGTTTATGTACTTTATTTATTTCGATGTTCTCAGGAGCTAGAGGGTAATCGTTATGAAGATCATGCAACTCATCTGGATATTCTAAATCTACTTCTAAAATGCATCCTATTCCGTCAGCTTTAGTAAATGTTCTCCAGTCAGTCAGCTCACCTTCAGTCATCCATTCGAAACCATGGGTAGGTAATTCCTGCTGCATTGCCCACCCGTACAAATTATTAGCATCTAAATACACCAGGTATTTACTTGGCTCTGTTTCATCATATTTGTCCCCCATATAGGGATTATTGGCTTTTCCATATCTATGTGAAATCATAGCAACACCACCTCTAATGCCTTTCTCAACCATCAGCAACATATCGGGATCACTTAGCAGTTCCAGTCTTACTTCAGTGATCTTCAGTGCTGCATCCCAAGCAAGTCCTGGTGATGTGTAATACCAAGCCGGATCTAAACCATAATTTTCAATGCAGACATCTCTGAAGTTTTCAAATATGTCAGCTAGAATCAACACGTCAGATTTATTATACAGTTCGAGATAGTCTTTAAAGCTTGTCATCCCAAATTCCTTCCATACCACTTGAGCATGTAGATAACTCTCGTCACTGATATCCTCATCATTAAGTCTGGAGTAAAATGCCTCTTTTGGAGGAAGCTTGTTTTCTTTAAGCTTTTCTAAACCATCTACATAGTCATAAGGAAAGACACCTTTTCTACACACAAGATCAAACTTCTTTTCTTCACTAAAATATTTCTTGAGATTTCTAAACTGGCTACTCTGGAGATTTTTAGAAAGTTTATCCAAACTTGATTGCATAAACCTGAAGCTATCGAGAAACCTTAATTCCCTAGTAATGTCCTTTTCAACACCGTACTCAGTATATTTGTCAACAACTACTTTTTTAGTGAACGAGATGTATTTCTCTTCGTTGTCTGCTATGCAAGTGATGTCATTTGCATATTCCCGTGCATTTTTCCCCAGCTGCTTGATAAAAAGGTGACTGTCATATCCTGACAGATTGTGAAATATCACAGGGAAAAACTTTGGAGTTTTATACTTTAAATTGCAACGTTCGTGAGCGGCACCTCTGAATTTACCCGTTAGGTGACAATGATCTCTAACTTTTCTCTCGGCATCTTCAAAAGGTTTCTTGCATATGTGACAAACCGTTGCTTCCTGGAAAACCATTCTATCGGCTTCATTAAATATCATTTCCTTTTCCTTTTTAAATTCAGCATAAATGTCTTTGATATCCACCTCAAGTGTATTTACGAATATCTGAGCGATGTCGTCATCTTCTTTTTCCTTTGTAACTATAACTGGTCCTTTGGAATAAACGTTATCCTCAAAACATTTAATGTAATAGCAAAAGCTTGATGGTGTGTGCTTTTGATAAGGCATTGTGTAACTTTGGTGAGGATTAGGTTGGCATGTATGTATTGGTTCTATAAATGTTTCAAAATCCGCATATATGACGAAAGGGACTCTCATGAACCTATTAAAATTCTTAAAATCTAGAAAACTTGCATCAGATCCTTTTTGCGGATAAGTAATTCTTACTTCCTCATGCTTTGAGCAGAGTTCAACATGGCTTTTAAGAGAATCTTCAGATGTGAACGCATTAAGGCATCTTCGACAGAAATGTTGTTTCCAGTGAACTTTAGATATTTGTGAAGATACAAGCCTGCTCAGATCTTTTATCACGCAGTAATGTTGCGTCCCTTCTTCATTATCGATTAACAACAAGTCTATGTGTTTGGTTCTATCTGATTGCTTGCTGACCCTCTGTGGATAAACGTGTTCCTTAAATACGTTAATTTCTATCTCTTTTGTTTGATAGCCAAACACATTCACTGATATATCTCTATTTTGTTCCTCGAATTTATCGATATCCTTATACGTGGCAGGAAAGTTAATACCTTTCCAGTTTAATTCTTCAGCCTTCTCTCTGATTACTTTAGGTATTCGTTGTAGGTGATCTCTCGCTTTACCATTATCATCGACTAGATTAAGAGCTATTGTAATTGCCCACTTGAAACATTGATTGTCCTGATTTTGAGGGTTAATCGTAGCTCCTTTATTCTGCAGATTTTTTGGAAGTTTGATATAAGAACTTCCCCCCAGAGGTTCATATCTCGCTGTATGAATTTCCAACTGGATTATCGATGTAAATACCCAGTTGCTTCCTCGCTGTTGAAAAATTGTTAAATTTTCTTTGATCCTTTCTACCATTTCATCATAAATTTTGTTAACATTAGAAGCTTCAAGATTTATTTTCATTCTGTCTGAACTGAATGCAGCTTCCACGTTCGTTTCTTCTCCAGTAGCTATATTTGTTCTTGTCATTGTACACTTCAGGATCATTTTGATTTTGGTTTGTCTAAGGTTTTGAAGCTTATCAACCACCAATAGTTTAACTGCTTTCAGAAACGATTCAGGATCATACCCAGGTCTACCACCGATCGTGTATTGTTCGGCAAAGTCCCTCAAAGCAGAATCGGACTTATTCAAAACAAAAGGCTCATGCCTTGTAAAGAGACGTAATATGCTATTACTGATTACTTCCCATGCTCTGTCTTTTAGACTAAGTATCTTTTTCTTGATTGTCGAAGGCATATTTAAGATCCAGTCAGCAATATCATTTATTCGTTTTCTTTCCTGTGCATCAACTACAGTTTTAGGTTCTAAGACTGGAGCCAAAATTTCAGGTACTGGCGTATCAAGTATTGGTATTCTTTCCATTTGGACCGGTGGAATGTTTTCCCGAATAAAATTAACCAATCTTGTCTTATTTAGTTTTGAATATCCTACCAATTCGTGCTGTTTTGCCATTGTTCGCAATTCTTTTACTGTTAATCTTTCAAGATTATTTTCAAGATTATTCATTTCCATTTTTTAATTAAGAAAAAAGTTTTATATTATTTTTCATTTTTTATATTAACTTTGACTAATATACTGTCACATTATATTTACCATTCATAGTCCTGCCATTGAAATACAAAAAACTATGTGGAGCCCTGTGCAGTGATCTGCCTGCTCTGTATAATGATGGATATGATGTAATTTCTCCAGTTTCAGTATTTTCTAAAGTCACAGGTCTTGGGTTTTTTCGAACACCGTTCACATGCACATGTTCTGGCTGTTCAGTGTCAACCTCTGGCAGTAGATTTTTTTCTCTCAAAACGTCTATCATTTCCTCTTTATTCATCAAGCTGCCTCCTTTAATCTTGTTCTCTTTCATAATACTTCTAAGCTCAGTAAGTCGATACTTCATTGTTGGTTTTTTCATAAGAACAAAATTTTTATATTATTTTTCAATCTCTACATAACCACAGTCATTTTGCTGCCATCTGACTGAAAAGATAACAGTCTGTCTGAAATGACAACTGCATATGCTTGGGTGTTTCCAGGAACGTTTGCACTAAAGGTAGCTCTGACTTGAATATCAGTCACCTGGGTTTTCAGTCTTTCGCTTTGCTTACTTACGTCAAAGACAAATATCGGGTAGAGAGATTTGTAGTCAAGCGGTTTAATGTTTGGATTAGAAACTAATTCATCCATGTTGTAGAATTTGGATCTGAACGACGCTGCATCACCGTATAACCTAGCAAAATTATGCCTTGGGAATGAAGCATTATAGTCAACCATTGGATATCTAGTTGAGTTTAGCATTACATAAGCATTAGTTAGATTGACGTGGTCAAATAACGATGGATTTTGGACTTGACTGGCATCCTTTCCAGTTTGAAAGCCAACGATGATGTACCTCGGTTTTTCTGGGCTAGATTTAACCGACAGTCTCCAGGTGAAGCTAGTAGTCTGAGGAACGGCTATCGAGTCGCACTGTCTCATTCTGTATGCTACGGGCAGCTTCGATTTAGATTCGATCGTCTTGTACAACTGTAATTTCTCACCGTCGGCAGGAAGTACATGCGGCATAAACCACGAGATCTTCTGAATGTCGATTTTTCCAGCGTCAGCAGCAGCATTCTTGAAAATTGCATCACTGTCAGCCTTTCTGACCAGTGTGAGTCTCTGAGTGAAACCATAAACGATCTTGTTGTAATCTTCAACAAATCCAAAGATGTGGCTCAATGGAATTCGGAAACTGAACGATCCCTTTGGATTTGGCAGTTGAATAATGTACGACTGTCTGATTTTAAAACCATTATTGTCGGCAACATTTGCTGTTGACGTGTTATCTTTGTACCACAACTGATTCAAACCAATAGACTTTGAAAAGTCGTCCGGGTATTTTAGAAGACCCAGCATAGTTGTTGCCTGACCAGGATAAAACAACGACTCTACCTCTTGTTCAGACAACTGATACTTGATATTGCTAAACAAGTGCATAATGCCATTGTTTGTGAGTGTAATTACGTCGGCATTAACAAATGCCGTATCATCTTCTTTTGTTAACCTTCCTTCTACAAAGAGATAACTTTCACTCGGATGTGTGAATATATCTTGGTTTTGAATGGTGATCCTGATTTCTCCAGGATTATTCAGATTAGTTCCAGTTATCGGTTCATACTCGTGATACTCATATTCTTCTATCGTTTCATCTGTAAGTGGTTTTTCTTTGAAATTTAAAATGTCCATTTTTTTATTATGCAGATTATTATTTTTTAACTCATTAAACTATCTTCAGTCCCGATCCATTCATTCTCCTGACCAAATCTTGGATTGCAACTGCATTTTGTTGCCCACATCCAGTATTAACGTACTTATTTATCACGTCGTTAGCTTTCCTTCTAAGATTATCCATTTCAGGTGGAAACAGTTTGTTCACTGCTTTGTCAACTAACTTCTTACCAACTGTGGTCACTGCTGTTTTTCCCACATCTAAAGCTGCATCAGCAGCTTTACTTGCTATCGCTCTTGATGCAGCATTAGAGAGCAATCCCTTCAAAAAGCTGCTAATCGAGTCAAACATTCCTGATCCACCGTAAACGTATTTTCTTTTGTATCCGCGATTTTTTGCAATCAACATCTTTATTTTTTATAACATAATCATTAATTTTTTATACTCGTCTCTATTTATCACAGTTTGTCTTAGCAGTTCGTCACATATGCTTATCAACTCATTTCTAACGCCCGTGTTTCCTGCTACTTTGCTTGCCAGCAGCAGGTCCAATCTGTCAATTAATGCATCTGGGTCACTAGGTATTACGGTAGTTCCAACTCCATCTCCTATCGATGGTCGAATGCCAGAATATGTCATATCCCATATAGGTCTGATTATCTCTTTATATTTTTGTCCTTTACTAGATTTTGGTTTATTAGATTTAGGATCGTGATTGTGTTTCATCGCATTAGTTTTACGTAGAATCTCAGCATAGTTTTTAAAGTCTTCCTGGTTGTATACATTTTTATCTGGTGCTTTCATTATCAACAATTCCCACAGACCTGGAGTTCCTTCATATAGCTTATCCTTGACAGTTATATCATCAGCTTCTATCTTTACGGGGCTGTCACCAATGAAAAACTCACCGTCTTTATCATACAATCCAAATGTTTTGTCAACCTCTTCCTTGCTTGCAAACTGTCTGAGGTACTTCTCAGCCACTGGACCCAGTATCATCATGCTAGTATCAAGACTTTCGTCTTCTTCAGCTGCTTGTATAGATGGATATTTTGCAAGTTCAATTGCTTTCTGCACACCTTCTGTTATAGGTTGGAGTGCCGACGTTACCGGTCCTGTAATCTCTTTTGCTAGATCCTTTGCTACTGTCTTTTGCGTCTCGATGACTGGCTTGAATAATTTTGTCAATTCTCGTTGGGCACCCAACTCACCAGTTCTCTCGTTGATGAAATTTTCACGAACTTTGTCCTTTGTTTTAAGAAATTCCTGCACTAAAAAGTCTCGTTTTGTTGGATCTGTTATCTTTAGAAATGACATGTTTTATTTATAGGAGATAATTTTTTTATTAACACGAACGTAGTTTTCAACGTAGTTTTCAACGTAGTTTAACGTAGTTTACTTGCTGGGTTTTTTAAATATTGGTTTAAATCTTATATTCTTTTTTTCGTTTGTTTTGACCTTAGCTCTGATATTTTCCTTCACTTCTCTGAATTTATCATGCTCCGATAATATTAGCAGATACTCTTCATCGGATATTTTTTCATCGTTCAGCGCTTTTGAAATGTAACCACTAATAGTACTAAGAGTACTTTCGGCGAGAACTTTTATTTTTTCGTGTTTTTCCACTTTTTTAGACAATCTCTTGTTTACTTGACTACCTGCCACTCTTACCACTCCCACCGTCAGAGCTGTTGCTTCTATTGCAATTATAACTGGAGACGTTACAACTGCCGTAGCTAGCAATGCGATACCAACTGATCCTAAAACCATGGTGAATCCTGCTAAAACATCATCAACTATGGTTACTACTTTGACACACCTGTGATACTTCTTACTGAGATTAGTTCGTTTCCTTATTTCGTCTTTGATTATTTTTCTAATTTCACTGATTTGTTGTAAACGGTATGAGTTTGCTTGTTCGTTTTCCATTTTTTATTATGATCACAAAATTGTTCCAAGAATTTGGCCGAGAATGGGTATTTTTTTCAGTACGTTTGAGATGGGGTTATTTTGACCCAGCAGAAACCCTCGACCATCTATGAATCCTGTACCACTTTTAATGTAAAGACCATCACCAAGGCTACTTAAGGCAGTACCACTGTGTGGTTTTAAATACAAGCCTTCACCCTGGGGCACCATCTTGCAAACACTTCCTCCTTTTTTGAGATATAATCCAGATCCCAAGAGCTTGCTTGTTCCTGTGGAAGCTAGACCGCTCAAGGCACCCGTTGCAAGAGCAGGTAACACAGTTCCAGTCAGAATTGGTATGGCTTTTGCAGCTAATCCTGCTAACAACGGTAAAAACCCACCTGTGATTCTCATGTTATGTTTGATCTGGGTTCTACTCATTTTAATAGTGGCACCTTTATTCAGTTGCAAAGCTTTTTCTAATTTGTTAACTTGTCTTTGCGTTAAAGCTAACAGGTCCTCTCCCGAAAGATCTTCGGCTTTGAATCTTATACTAATGCTATCCACACCAGAATGCAGTGCATTTCTAATTTTTGCTTTCTGTTCATCAGATATTCTCACTTTCACATTTACGTATTTAACTGGCATTTTTTTATTATATTCAATTAATTTTTTTGTGTTACTTTTGTCTAATGTCTAATCTGATTGTAACCACTTCACCGCGTAAATTCAGTAGATTTCCATCTTGATCCGTAATGTATGTGCGAAGGTTTGCAATAGTATCCAGTGTCACTGGAAGGTACTTTAAATGTGGAGGCTTCTCCACAATTTTATATCCAGGAGACACATTTGGAAAAAAGGAATATAGTACTGGTTGCATTCTTCCATTTACATAGCTTCCAGTTATGATATCGATGTTCACCAGAATACTGTTGATATTCATAATGTTGACCACATTTTCAGATTCTTGGTACCCATCTATGTAAATTGCATCGTTAAAACCCAAGACGTGCCTCATTGAGTTGGGTAGACTGAAGTCCACCTGATAGCCGTTGGTCAGTATGAGTACAGTTTTCAAAGTACTGCTGTTGGCTGAAACAGAAATGAAGTATTTGTCATTTTCATCATCGTAGTGGTTGTTTGCTTTCATCTGCTGTTTAATAGCTGCATCTATATCACGAATTTCATAACTACCTTCAGGAATTGTGATGGTAAACCAGTTTTCACCGCCATCTGGGGAGTATTTGAAATTGTTGTTAGACGAGTCGATATTTGGAAATGAATAATAAGTCTCCAAGTTGAGTAGTGCCATTTCGTATTCTTTTCCTTTCTTCAACTGGAGTGGTGGGTTAAATCTCGTAATAAAATCTGTAGTGTTGTTACTTATCGTTAACTGAAACGAATCTTTAGGTGCCGTATTTTCCTCGATTTTTCTGAGTATATTTTCCATTTTTAATACAAAACATTATTTTTATTATGTTGATATGTAGAACTCGTCCAAACCTTTTCTATATTTTCCGTTGGAAATGTCGCTTGTAAGATCTATAACGACGAAACCATGAGGTTTCTTCCACGCTTCTTTGCAGAGATTTCTGAATTCATCTTTTGACATATCACCGCTGACGTGATCGTTATAAATGTGGTTTATGTTTTTCAGATCCTGCTTAAACAGCACTATAAAGTTAGCATTTTCTCTAATCGTTTGCCTAGGCAGTATGAAATAGTTTTGACATAGATAGAAACAGTCTACATTACTATGTCTTCCTCGAATATAATATGTCTCACATTTATTTTGCCTTTCTAACATAAGGTCGTCGAATATTATGAGGTTATTGTAATCGTGTGATAGATTTCTTGGATCTGGTACATCGTGTGATGTTTCGTAAAACTCACAGTCGATGTCTGATTTCCTATTCAGGTTTTTCGCCATCTCTTCAATCAGTGCTGATGGGGAAACATTTAGTTTTTGTATTTCTTCCTGGTTGTCAAACAACCTAATCACTGCTTCCTTTGGCAGCTTTTCTTCTAATGCTTTCTTCAGTATTCGATATTCTGGTTGAAATAGGCTTTTACCAAACACGCTGAGTTTATCGTAATCTAACCATCCTGGCCTCAGTAATAGATTTAGCAGCAATGTCGTTTTTCCACATCCAGATTTTCCAACAATTAGTCCTCTAATGCTCCCAGGAAGTAAAGGATTGTTAAATCTTTTACTGGCTGACTCGTTCCATGATAAGTCTTTGACATTCATTTTTAAATATATATATTTTTTATATTTAAAAAAGATGTATTGCGTTAAGTGTAGAACGGTGACAAATACGGTGGATGCAGAGAATTTTATCAGTAAAAATCATAGACCGATGATTAGGGGGAAATGTGTTGTGTGTGGAAGAACGAAGACTCGGTTTGTTAGCACTAGAACTCAGAAAGGTGGCGACCTTGTGAATTCATTAAACAGTGTTACGAGTGGAATTAAACTACCCTGGGCTAAATTTCCAGGAGAAATGCATTTAGCAGGGCACAACTTTACAGGTCCTGGCACGAATTTAAACGAAAGGTTGAAGCCAGATTTAAGTCCAAAAGACTGGTCTACACCAATTAATCGTGTGGACAAAGCCGCATACGTTCACGACCTGGCTTATGCCAAGCACCGAGATACTGCAAACCGAAATATTGCTGACAGAATAATGATAAATCAGCTGAAGAGTATACCTAATCCCACTTTGAGAGAGCAGATGGAGAGGGCCATTGTCATGCCGATATTATCCACTAAAGAAAAATTTGGGTTGGGGGTAAAAAAAACCTCAAGTCAAAAAAAAGCCGAAAATCTAAAATGGACCGATGAACTCTCGCAGAAGAGTTGCACAAGCCAGTAGTTAAAAAATTTAGAAAACGAAAGGTGTACGTTAAAGGAATCGACGAGATCTGGGCTGCAGATTTGGTAGACATGCAGTCGTTTTCAAAGTTTAATAATGGTGTAAAGTACCTGCTGATGGTCGTCGATGTTTTCTCAAAATATGGTTGGATGATACCTTTGAAACAGAAAACTGGAACTGCTGTAGCAGCTGCATTTGAAAGTATTTTCAGTGGTGGCAGAACACCTAAGAAAATCTGGGTCGATAAAGGTAAAGAGTTTTATAACAAAGACGTGAAGTCACTGTTAGAGTCGAAGTCTTGTGCTTTGTATTCCACTGAAAACGAAGAAAAATCCAGTGTTGTCGAGAGGTGGAACAGGACTATGAAAGAAAAGATGTTTAAATATTTTTCTGCAAATTCCACGAGAAAATACCTGGATGTTTTAGATGAAATGGTAAATAACTATAATAATACGTATCATACATCGATAAAGATGACACCAGTAGAAGCCAGCTTGAAGAAGAACGAGACAACAGTCTGGAGAAATTTATATCCTGATCATGAACGACAGACCACTAGACCTAAGTTTTCTGTTGGCGACCATGTTAGAATAGCAAAGATAAAGAAAGCTTTCGAAAAGGGGTACACCCCTAGATGGACTGAGGAAGTGTTTACTATTTCAAAAATAAAGTATTCTGATCCAATAACATATCAAATAAAGGACTATAATGACGAGGAGATACAAGGCACCTTCTATCAGCAAGAATTGCAGAAGACAAACCAACAAGTTTACAGAATTGAAAAGGTAATTAAAAAACGGGGAGATAAATCACTAGTCAAATGGTTAGGATACCCTGAGTCGTTTAATTCTTGGATAGATAATAAGGACTTGATTAAATTATAAATTACGCCTAGCATAAGATAAGCTATAGGCATAATATACGCAGTGACTGCCAAGTTTTGCTAGCGACATTCAGTGAGTCCTGACTGCAAACATAGCTTGAAGCAATGCTGCGTGACAATGACGAGATGACGAATAAATTACTACTTGTCAGTTGGCAGCAGCGTGGCAACAGTTATTGTGCTTAGGGCAAAGCGTTGGCAAACAGTGCAGTGTGGGCCTATATAATATGCCTGTGTATCGTGACTAGTTAGCCAGTTTGTACGACAGTGACGGAGGTAAGAGCTAGTGATTTCTGTTGTTTGTGTATAATGGCAAGTTACATGTGGCCTGTAGAGGACTTAAATATCATTGAGGAAAATGAAACTTTCCTAAAGAACGAGATAGAACGGATAAAGAAACTCAGACACAATGGACCTACGGGAGAGCCTTGGCCAAAACGGCCGAAGATAAATGCTCGTGTTCTCGATAGTCCTGAAAGAAAACAGAAGATCTTATGTGGTGAAGACCTCCACCAGTACCTAATACAAAATTGTGCTGAAGACAATTTTGTGCCTCCACAAGCACCACCTGGTGGTTACAGGACTTTGCAGAGTATGACACCATGTTTAATTGCAACGTGGAATGTGGTAAAACTGTATGGTCGTACGGCATTGTGTGCATACATTGATTTTGGATCACTGTTACGCCAGGCTTTTGCACTTTACAAACTAGAAAAGGATAGGGGTCGCCACAGAAGAGACACCTGGAAACTGTGGTTGCAACAACACGTGAAAATTTCAGAAACAGAGGCTAGGAGATGCCGTGAGATGGCGGCTCTTTTTGCTCCCTACCCACGCTTAAGAAAATTATCACTGTCTTATACAGAGGTCTATAAGCGCAGAGAACAGCTCAGCAGTTTGCTTGAGTCTCCTGGTCCATACAAAAGCTACTGGAGTCAGCCATGAGTTTTTTTTGTACGTAGTGACTGTACAAAGTAGTAGTCACTTCAGCCAGTTTATTATAGCTTGTAGGCAGCTTTTTGTAGTTTGTAGTTTATATTAACCAAGAGCAGGCTTGCCATTATACATAAACAACAAAACACTAGTCTTGCTGACTTGCTGTTGTACATTCTGGACGACTTGTTTACAAGTAGCTCGTGCTTGGTATTTGAAAATGCACGACTGCTTTGTTGGCTTGTCGTCCTTGTTCTTGCAGCAGATGACTGATGGGCAACAGACCGTGTCGACCGTCCGTTAACGGACGGTACGTTGGTATGCAGCCAAATATCGAGACGACGAGACGGTTGGCTGATTTCCAATAGAGCGTCCGTTTGCGGACGCTTCGTTGGCTGAGCACTGTGTGCCTTTAAACGACGTCAAATGCACTCGGTCATTTGTTGTGGGTCCTAGAAAAATCTTATGGTGTACCTAACATTAAAACAGGATTTATTGTGTCTGCATCCTGTATTGCTTAGAAGCTGAACCGAGTTACCCTGGTCTGTCTTTCATGCAGCTGTATATATATTCTGATTGAGGTTCATATTTCACAATGCTTGAATATACAGTACATTGTATATTCAAGTGAAATCTAAGTAGAAATTTGATTTAAAAATTAAAAACATACCAGTTGATTAACCGATAGAGTAATCTACAACTTTCGTGTTTCGCTTTGCTCTCGAGCAGTAGGTTACTCTCAATGGTTTTACAAACTGGCCCGGGCTGGGGTGAATGGCGTTACCCCGTTTCCCCCTGGAATCTGTATTTCTACACTACTTACTGTCCATAAAACTGGAAGTACATAACATATCGAACGCCGTCAGAGGAGGACTGAGCCAATAAAGATGTAGGCCTACTATAGGCCAATCTTCACTTTTGTTAACAAACACTATTGTAGGCCTATACATTTACATGTTAGGCCTATGTTACAAATTAGGCTACATTGTCAGCCTAGTAATAACCCCGCCAAAGTTTTACTTTCAAAAGCCAGTCGTTGTGGAAATAGTAGGCTACTGATAAACCTGCAGGGACACCCTATATTCGTTCCCGATCCTAAATCCGTGCATTGCTGCATGCATCACAGAATATGCCTAAGTCGGCTTATGGCATGTTAACGGGTGCCTGGATAGGTCCAACATAGCTTACCGGCACATGTAAAGTATAGGCCTGTATGAATCGATGGCCAATGAGGCGTCTCGGTGCACTTCCGGGCGTTTGGTGGGCGTGGCCAGTGCAGCCGCTGAAACATCATCAGTTGCCATAACTACCGCCAATTGGCTTGCAGTGGGCGGTGCCAGGGGAGGGAGCGGTAAGCGAGCGAATGCAGGTAACGTAATATGACTTACAGGTAAACCTGATGTTGATGTACATATACTGTATAGGCTTTATACCGTGGGCATGTTTTGCTGTTGCGCCAATCGATAGGCAAACAACATTCTGCTTCTTATTTTTGTGCGGCCTATCTGAACTCACAAACGGAGATTGTGTTACATCAGGGCAACTAGATTAAATCGCGATTTCGTGTAGGCCTACGGGCCTCATATGACAATAA
>Ga0209458_1000374_pt1 | contig 16868 bp, 14 predicted proteins | sample WorMetLIZAISLAND_FD_187411 | JGI IMG/M metagenome (GOLD analysis project Ga0209458, IMG submission 187411) | Marine gutless worms symbiont microbial communities from Max Planck institute for Marine Microbiology, Germany - Inanidrilus manae... ...
CGCTGATGCTGAAGGCGATCCACGCTCAGGAGTGCCGCGCAGCAGCCCGGGCCAAGGCCGACGAGGTCATCGCCAAGCTGAAGGCCATGCGGCTTGCCAAGGTGGCCACATGGCTCGAGGAGACGGTTGACGAGACCCTGGTTTACTACGCCTTCCCAAACGAACACTGGCGCCGGATCAGGACCAACAACCCACTGGAGCGCATCATGCGTGAAATCCGACGGAGGACCCGTGTGGTCGGCGCCTTTCCAGATGGTCAATCGGCTCTCAACCTGGCCGCGGCCAGATTGAGGCACATCGCCGGCACCAAGTGGTCGAGCAAGCGCTATATGAATATGAACCTACTCAAACAGCACAAAATGAGTGCCTGACGGGACAGGCCGCCAACCCCAAAGTGCGAAAGAATCTAGACACTACCGGCAACATCGCCAAGCGCGAGCAGCAGGCGGCCGACGCGCTCGCCGCGGGCGACCAGGAAGCGGCCGAAACGGCCCTGAAGGTCGCCGACAACCTCAAGCGGGTCGCCGCGACGGCGCAGGAGCAGGCCGAGGCAGCGGCGGGACAGGCGACGACGATCCTGCTGATCGGGCTCGCCCTGCTCGCCGCGGTCAAGCTGATCGAAGGCTTCTACGCGAACATGGCCTACGAAAAGCAGTACCTGCGCTGGCGGGCCAATCCCTCCGTGCAGTCCGGCCTGAACAGGGCCAGCGCGGCCTTCGGGGCGTTCCTCCTGGTCGCGATCTGGCCGCTCACCCTGTTCCGCTTCACGGTGTCCGATCCGGACAGCATTCTTCAGAAGCTGACCAACGGCTTTTTCGGCGGCAGCATCCCGATCACCGAGTTCCCCATCAAGAAGGAATACTTCGCCAGCTGGGCCAAGGATGGCGATGCGGCCTTCGACTGGCTGGCGAACAATTTCGGCGACGTCTTCGACGGTGTCAGCGCGGGCATCCGGGCCGTGCTCGACGGCCTGGAGATCATATTGATCGAGACCCCCTGGCCGGTGGTCATGGTGGTGATCGTGGTGATGGCCTTCCGGCTGGCGGGGCCCCGCGTGGCCATCTTCACCGCCGCCTCGCTGATCTATCTGGCCTTCATGGGGCTGTGGGAGATCGCCATGATCACCGTGGCCCTGATCGGCGCCGGCGCCGCGCTCTGCGTGATCTTCGGCATTCCCCTCGGCATCTGGTTCGGCAAGAGCCGCCGCGCCTACGCGATCGCCGAGCCGGTGCTGGACTTCATGCAGACCATGCCGGCCTTCGTCTATCTGATCCCGATCATCGCCTTCTTCGGCACCGGCAAGCCGCCGGGCGTGCTGGCGACCATCATCTTCGCCATGCCGCCGGTGATCCGCCTGACGGCGCTCGGCATGCGCGGCGTGCCGGAAACCACCAAGGAGGCCGCCGTCGCCTTCGGCTGCTCGAAATGGCAGCTCCTCCGCAACGTGGAAATTCCGCTCGCCATGCCCTCGATCATGACCGGCATCAACCAGACGATCCTGATGAGCCTCTCCATGGTGGTGATCGCCTCGCTGATCGGCGCCGAGGGATTGGGCGCGCTGATCCTCGAGGCCCTGCAGTACGCCGCCAAGGGCCAAGGCCTGCTCGGCGGCCTGGCCATCCTGTTCTGCGCCATGGTCATCGACCGCATCGCCCAGGGCATGTACCGCAGGAAGGTGGCGGGCGGTTAGGTCGGGGACTCATATACGCGGGGCCACAAACCGATCGCCGCGAGACTTGCCGGGCAACGCAGGTAGAGTGACCGAGCACTCGCTGGCCGTCGGTTCATAACGCTGGGTTCGACGCTCCTGCGAGCTTGAATCATGGCCGGCTTGTGACCGGCAACGGTTGCCAGACTGTCAGGTGTTGGAGGCCAAGTGGAAGTCGAGAGGCGAGTTTCAAGACGGGGCAAAAGACCCCTTGCGGACGGTGGCGATCACGTCGGAGATCCGTGAAGCAAGAGGTGCCTTCCTAGTCTGGCTCCCGCCCGTCCCTCCTCCGTCTTCTGAGTCGCACCGTGTCGATAACGCGACCTTGGAGGCTGCGGCACGAGAGCAATATCCGAAGGTATTGAACCAGCCCGGTTCAATACCTTCGGATAAAGATGCTCTGGGCCTTTGGACGCGGCCTTCCTAAGGGGCCGGCCGTTCGAGCCTGAACAGCCTATACACCTCGAGCCGCTGGTCATGAAGCTTGCGGTTGGCGAGCTTGTTCGCGGTGGTCGGCGGCAGCGACCTCCACGCCTCGGACTCCTCGGCCAAGGCCTCTTCGAGCTGCCAGAGGTGCGTGAACTTGCGCTCCTGGAGGCGGAAAACCGCCTGCTGCTGTTCACTCGAGATGAGATTGTCCAGCCGCCAGATCTTGGCCGGGTTGATCGCTGTTTCCTCGATTCTCCCGGAATCAAGTATCTTCGCCTCATCCTTCTCGCTGAGCTCCGCCGCTTCTCCGATCGCTCGCCGGAAATCCCTCACCCTGTCGAATTGGCGATCCTGCAATCTCGACAGGCGATCGATCGCGACCCCGCTCCTCTCCAGGTGTTTCAGGACCGGCTCCGACAGGACGAAGCTGGCCTCGCGATAGACTTGTTGGTTGAAGACGTTCTGCAGGAAAAACAGGCACACGAAGCAGACCAGGCAGGCGACGATCGGCGTCGTGACCCAGCCGGAGGAGATATTGAGCAGGACCCGCCACTTGATACCCCTGCCCCCCTTGAGCAGGGCGATGCCAATGACGGCACCGACGACGGCCTGTGAACTGGACACGGGAACCAGGGGAATAGTCGGTAGACCGGCGTTCGCCAGGAAGTGCTCCAGACCACGCGAAGCGAACAGGAACAGCACGATGGAATGGGCCACGACGACGACCCAGGCGCCCACCGGGGAGAGCGGGAACAGGCCACCGCCGACCGTCAGCATGACCCGCTTGGAATAGGTGAAGACCCCGACCGCTATGGCGAGCGCGCCGAGCAGGAAGAGCTGCTGGATGGCGCTGAAGCTGACCAGTCCGCCAAGGCTGAACGAGGTGAAGGGGTTGGCCGAAACGAATACGCCCATGACGTTGGCGATGTTGTTGGCGCCCAAGGCAAATGACCCGAAGGCCCCGGCCAAGATGAGGCCGAGCCGGGTGTAGGCATCCAGGCGCACGATATGCAGCTTGGCCCAACGCAGGATCAGGGTCGTCAGTTTGTACAGGATGACGCCGATCACTCCGGCCAGGAGGGGACACGCGACCCAGGTGCCGACGATCTTGATCAGGGAGGCGGTGTCCGTCGGGAAACCGCTGAACAGGTTCCATCCGATGATCGCGCCGACGATGGCTTGGCTGGTGGAGACCGGCAATCCCAGCTTGGTCATCGCATAGACCGTGAGCGCCGCCGCGAGGGCCGCCATGAAGGAGCCGCCAATGGCGTTGATCGCCCCCAGCTTGCCGAGGGTATGCGCCGCCCCCGCGCCGCTGAGCACGGCCCCGAGGATCACGAAGACGCTGCAGATCAGCGCCGCGGTGCCGAACCTGACCATGCGCGTGCCGACCGCCGTTCCAAAGACGTTTGCGGCGTCGTTGGCGCCCAGCGACCAGCCTAGGAACAGCCCGCTGCCGAGGAAGATCAGTATTGTCGCGTCCATGCCAGGCTTCTCGCGAGCCTAGGTGGCGCGTTTGATGGCATAGATGGAGAGCTCGTCGGCAACGTCCTCGGCCATGTCGGCGAGCCAGACGATCCTCTCCGCGAAGAACCGCAGATGGATCTTGTTCGACAGGGGCAGGTCGGTGGCAAAAATATCGCTTCTCAAACCGGTGACGGCTTTGTCCGATTCGGACTCGTAGTAGAGCACCTTGTGCATATGGTCCTTAATGGCGGGGGCGTCTCTGAAGAACGCTCGCGATGCCAGGATGACCGCCTCGACGGCGCCGCACGACAGTTCGGCCAGCTCCTGATAGCGGTCGCGGAATCCTTCGGGAATATCCGGAATTTCGGTTTCGAAATACCAGAGGATTTCCTCGAGCTTGTTGATGATATTGTCCAGCGACTCGAGCAGCTTGAGGATGTCGCCTCTGGCGTCGGGCATGAGCGTCTCGGCATACATGTCGGTCAGGATCTTGCGGCGCAAATCGTCGCCGCGTGTCTCCAGATCCGTGACTTGACGCCGCTTTTCGGTGAAGCGTTCCGTCTTGCCGTCTTGGAGGTACAAGCTCAGGCTCTGTTTGAAAGCCAGGTTGGCGTCTCCCAAGACGTCGATGAACTCGTCGATCTCACTCTCGAGTTGTCTGGTCCGGCCGAAGAGGCTGATTGCCATGCGCAACTCCCCCGTCACATCGTTTCGATGCCTTACTACTTGACCCCAGCCTTTTTGTGGAATTGTGTTGCACTGTAGCACGGATCGACGCTCTTCCGTCAAATCCAAGCGTGAGCGACGAAAGGGGAGCGGCCGAGTCGCCAATCAAACAATGTCAAGATCTGATGATGTAGACGGCTTCCGACACCGGCATCGTAACGCGCCAAAATGCGTTTACTGCGTAAACCGCCAATCTCTCTTCTTGGCAGTTCTCCCCGTGCCGCGAGCAGCGTGAGACGGTCTAAAGCCCTCGCGTGGCGGCGGTGAGTGACTGGGCGCGCTGATCCCCGAGGCTCTGCAGTATGCCGCCAAGGACCTGCTCGGCGGCCTGGCCATCCTACTCTGCGCCATGGTCATCGACCGCATCGCCGCGAGAGGTGTCGGGCAACGCAGGTAAAGTGGTCGACCACTCGCTGTCCGCCAGTTCGCAACGCAGGGTTCGAAGCACCTGCGAGCTCGAACCACGGCCGACTTTTGACCGGGAATGCCTACCAGACTGGCAAGTGTGGGTGGCCAAGCGGACGTCGTGGCCCGAGTCTCAATGCGGGGATAAATGACCCCAACGGGCCCTAGCAGGCTGCTGAAAAAGTACTAGCGGCCACCCTCGGCCCTTGGCGGCCTACGGCCGCCCCTGGCAACTCGACAGGGGGCGTAGCCCGGCGCTACGCGCGGGTGAGGGTGAGCATCCTCACTAGCTTAACCTCATCCTGAGCTTGTCGAAGGATGACCGTGGTCAAGTGCGCCTGGCTTTTCAGCAGCCTGCTAGCACCCAATCAGCAAGCCGTATCGCATCGCTTGCATAAACCACCTGTACTTATGTCACAGGCTGTATTCCTATAGGCACTCCTTGTTCCTGATCTGTCTTGATCAGTTGCATCGGTATCCGGCCCTCTTCGCCGTCTGCCCGCATGAAGAACACGGAAAGTGTGCCTGGGAGATGGATCGCCGATGCCAGAGCGTCCCGTCGTCATGATTTCCAGCACGGCCATGGATCTGCCCGAGCATCGCGAGCAGGTTCGCCAGGCTTGCGAGCGCGCCGGTTTCGCCCCGCACGAGATGATGGAGAACCTGGACGCGCTGGATGCCGACGCGATCGAGGCATCGCTGGAGATGGTCGACAAGGCCGATGTCTACATCGGCGTTTTCGCCTTTCGCTATGGCTATGTACCGGACGGCCGGGAAATCTCCGTCACCGAGATGGAATACAACCGTGCGGTCGAGCAGGAGAAGCCGCGGCTTATCTTTTTCATGCATGACGATCATAACGTCACACCACGGATGGTCGAAACCGGCCCGGGTGCCGAAAAGCTCGCGGCCTTGAAGGAGCGGGCCGGCAATGACCGGGTTGCCGGTTTTTTCGAGTCGGCTGCCGACCTCCGAGCCATGGTCATCAGCTCGCTGTTCACGCTGAAAGAGAGCTTGGAAGGTGAGTCCGACGACAGTCTTTCCGCTGCCCAGCGCCTCCACCGCCGGACCATCGTCCCCGCACCGCCGGAGCCCTACGTCGCCCATCCCTACACACTCTCCCAGACGCGAGACCTGATCGGACGCCAGCAGGAGCTGAATGCGCTGACGGACTGGGTCACCAAGCCCGGCTCGCCCGCTTACGACGCGGCCATCTTCTGCTTGGTCGCCATTGGCGGCATGGGCAAGAGCGCCCTGACTTGGAAATGGTTCCGGGACATTGCCCCGCGGGAAATGCCGAATCTTGCCGGCCGCCTCTGGTGGAGCTTTTACGAGTCTGATGGCCATTTCGAGAACTTCCTGAACCGGGCGCTTTGCTATGTCGGCGGACTTTCCGAAAAGGAGGTCCGCAAGATGGCCTGGCAGGACCGCGAGAACGCCCTGCTGCGGCATCTCGATGAAAAACCATACCTCCTCGTGTTGGACGGCCTGGAACGCATCCTGCTCGCCTATAATCGCATGGACGCGAGTTCGCTGGCCGACGACGACTACGACGCGCAAACGGCCAACGCCGTCGCCGGCGCCTATGGCCTTCCCGAGACGGCTGCGCAGTCCTTCACCGGCCAGCATCGCCTGCGCCAAACGACCGATCCCCGCGCCGGCCAACTTCTGCGCAAGCTGGCGCAGGTCAAAAAATCCCGCATCCTGATCAGCACCAGGCTCTATCCGCTCGCCTTGCAGCTACCGAACCGCAAACCCTGTCCTGGCGCCTCCGCCTATTTTCTCCCGGGTTTGAGCGACGACGACGCTGTTGCCCTCTGGCGCGCCTTGGGTGTCTCCGGCTCACGCCAGGAGCTGGTGCCGATTTTCCAAAGCTTCGAGAGCCACCCGCTTCTGGTTCAGGCCCTCGCCAGCGAGGTCGCCCGAGACCGCAAGGCCCCGGGAGACTTTACCGCCTGGCGTGCGGCCAATCCGAGCTTCGATCCGTCCTCGCTCCCGGCGACCAAAGTCAAATCCCACATCCTGCACCACGCGCTCGCCGGGCTTGACGAGGGCCTGCGCGAGGTCTTGATCAACGTCGTCGCCCTGAGCACGCCCGCGACCTACGATACCCTCGAAGCCCTGCTCGTCGGCGACGGCAAGACCTACGGCCAGCTTCAGGAATTGGACCGGGCCCTTACCGAGCTGGAGGATCGCGGCTTGATCGGCTGGGACCGGGAGGCCAACCGCTACGACGCCCACCCGATCGTCCGCGGCGTCGCCTGGCAGCTCGCCAAGACGGGCGATCGGGAGGCGGTCTACAGCGCTATGGAAGCTCACTTCGAGCCGATGGCCGATGCCGTCGCGGATTGGCGTCAGATCACTTCCCTCGACGACCTCGCCCCGGCGATCGAGCGCTACCACATGCTGGTCGGCCTCGGGCGCCTGGACGATGCCTTCGCCCTGTTCGAGGATCGGCTGGGACGGGCCACGCACTTCCGCCTCGCCGCCCACAGGGAGCGGATCGCCTGGCTGGCGGCGCTGTTTTCCAATGGCACGGACCAGCTTCCCGCACTCGCGTCGCCAAGCCGTCAATCCTTGGCGCTCAACGCGCTGGCGCTGAGCTATGGCTGCTCCGGCCGGCCGGGAGACGCCGCCTCGCTTTATGAGCGCAAATTGGCGCTGGATGAGCAGGCGGACGACAAGGGTAAGCTTGAGACAGGCCTTTCAAACCTCGCCTTGGCTCTCCGCGAAGTCGGCGCTCTCCGCGCTGCTGGCGGTCGGCTGCGGCACGCCCTTGCCTTGACCAGGGAGCGAGAAGATCGGAGCAACGAAGGCATAAGACTTCAAGAGCTTGGCCGAGTTTTCAGCATTGCCGGGGCAACCGAAACCGCCTTTCTTGCCTACACCAGGGGCATCGGTGCCCTTCGCGACGAAGGCGATCTGCAAGCCCAAGGCGTTGGTGTCGCCTACCTCGCCGACATGGCGCTTCGGCAGGGCGATGACGCTGGCCCATTGGCGGATTACGCCTGGTCGCTAGCGGCCCACGAAAAGGTTGAGCGGGATTTCATACGTGCGGTGCTGCACCAAGGCAGGGCTGCGATAGCTTCGAACGATCCCGACCGTGCCGCCGAACGCCTCCATCAAACCCTCACCCGCGCCCGCACAACCAATCTCGTGGAGCTCGAGCTGCCAGCCCTGATCGCTCTCGCCGAGCTCGATCTGAAGCAGGAGAAGCCCGCCGCCGCCAAGGCCCATCTCGACGGCGTCTGGGACGCCGCCGAGAGTGGCCCCTATCCGCTCTACCAGGCCGATGCCTATAACGTCCTTGCCGAAATCCTCCGTGCCGAAGGCGATCAGGCCGGCGCGATCGACGCCGCCGAGAAGGCCTACCGTGCCGCCTGGTGCGACGGGCCGCCTTGGGCCTATCACTGGGGCCTGGAAAAGGCCAAGGCCCACCTCCAAGCCCTCGGCGCGCCCGAGCCCGAGATGCCGCCCTTCGACGAAGCGAAGTTCGAGCCCATGCCGGATGTCGAGATCAACCCCAAGGACGACTACTGGGTCGATCCCAGCCTGACGCCAGAGGAGTTGCTGGATCTAATCCTGAGGGATATCCAGCGAGAGGGGCCAAAGTCTGCCTCGTGACCGGAACGGGCACAGTATCCCCGTTCCGCGAACAGCTTGAGACGGTAAAAGCCGGACGCTCTCCGGGGTAGCTTCACGGAATCGCGTTTATGAATACACGACCAAGAACGCGACCAGGCTGGATCGAGGCGATCCAGCCCGGCGCCGCCGTCAGTTCGCCGCGGCGAGGTGCTCCAGGGTGAAGATGAACTCGCTGTCGGTCAGCGGATGATGGCATTCGCGGCAGGCCGTCATGTCCTTGCCGAGGTTCTCGCCGGCGGCGCTGAACAGCTCGAACTCCCAGTCGCCGACCTTGAGGTCGTCGGGATACTGCTCGTCCCAACCGGCCTGGCGCTCCATCACGGCGATCGCCTTGAGGCCGGTTGGGATGCGCCGGCCGACGGCACTCTCGACGATCGCGCCGTCCGCATCCGTTTCGACCGTATGGAGCTCGGCGATGAGGACCGAGCCGAACGGCAGCGTGCCGTCCTTCTGCGCGCCGTCGCGCGCGATCGCGTTGGCGTAGATCGTGATCGCCTGGTCCTCGTTGAAAACCCGGTCGCCGCTGTAGTAGCGGGTGAACGACGTCCGGTAGTCCTCCGGCAAGGTCAGGACGCGGTCCTCCTGGGCCAGCACCTCCACGCCGGCAAGCGCGCCCACCAGCATCGAAGCCGCGATCGAAACCGCCATCATCGAACGTCGCAGGGTCATTTGGTCTCTCCTATTGTCGTTGGGACTGCTTGTTGTTGGGGCCGCGCGTTTTCCGCGCGGGGACAGGAGGCGCCGAGCCAATAGCCTAGGCCCATGATGAGCGCGCCCGCAACGGCGTTGCCGGCGGTGACCAGCAAGAGGTTTCTGAATGCGCCGGCCCAAGAGATCGCCTCCGGATGCTCCGAGAAGAGAGCCACGGAGAACACCGTCATGTTCGCGACGCTGTGCTCGAAGCCGGCGGCGATGAAGGCGTAGAGGCACCAGAAGATGAACACGCACTTCGCCATGTCGTTGCTGCTGCGCGCCGCGCACCAAAGCGCCAGGCAGACGAGCCAGTTGCAGAGGATCGCCCGGGCGAACAGCTCGAGCGCCGGGGCCGACATTTTCTTGGCCGCAACGGCGTGCAGCAAGGTAGCGTCTCCGCCCTGCAGGACGAGTCCGCCGCCGCCGATCACGAAAAGCGCCGCGAGCAGGCAGGCGCCGGCCAGGTTGCCGAGCCAACTGCCGCCCCAGCAGAGGGCCAGGTCGCCGAGCCCGACGCGCCCGGTGAGCCAGCCGATGGTCATGTACATGGTGTGTCCGGTGTAGAGCTCCGATCCGGCGAACACGACCAGGGTCAGCGCGATGCCGAAGCTGGCGCCCATGACGATCGGCCGGATCGAGGGGTCGACCCCCTGCCCCACCGAAAAGATCAGCAGGATGCCGAGCCCGACGTAGGCGCCGGCCTTCATCGCCAGCACCCAGAACCCGAGAGGATCCCGGCGCAGCAGGGCCGCCTTGCTGCCGGCGGTTTCGGAGAACGCGAGGACGGACTCGGCGTAGGTCATGCGGTCTGCCACCTTGCGGGTTTTTCGGTACTGGGAGATGGCGCGCCGAAGAGGACCGGGATGCTCCAGACGATCGCCAGCGCGGCGGCAACGATCAGAAAACCGACTCCCAGGCGCTCCTGGTCGTTGACCAGATAGGCGTTGCAGATGCGCAGCGGCGCGTGGGTATAGAGGAAGCCAAGGACGCACAGCATCGAAATCGCCTGCGCTTTCAGGAAGCCCCGGAGGACCGGATGCAGATGGCGCCAGCAGGCCGACAGAGGCGCGCCGATCAGAAGCGGGACGGAGACGAACTTCACGGCGCCCATGCGCCAGTCCGTCAGGGCCGCGTCTATGCTTCGCGGCAGCATCCAGAACGCGATCGCCACAAGCGCCACGATCAGGGCCGCCGCGGCATAGCCGGCCGGCAGGTCGATCCGCCTTGCCGCGATGCCGCCGGCCAGGGCGAGCAAGGGCAGCTGCAGGAGAACGTGCACCACGGGGTCCGTCTCGGCCGCCGGCTGCAGGGCCAGGCAAAGGGCGACCAGCGCCGCCGATAGTATCAAGGCTTTCACGAGCGGCCCCCGCCCCCGACTGCCGAAACGACGGCATCGACCGCATCTGTGTCGAAGATCGAGACCAGGCGGCCGGTCCCGTCGATCACATGAATGGCGGCGTTGTGCTCGAAGCCCAGCCATTCGTCCGGGATCACGGTGACGCCGAAGACATCGAGCAGGCGATTCAGGTCGCCGGGCCTCGGGCGCGCCACCGTCCAGATCCGGCCATCGGCTCCGTGGGCCTCGCCATAGGCCGCCATCGCCGCCGGATCGTCGCGCTGCGGGTCGAAGCTGACCGAAATCATCCGCACCTTTGCCCCGCTCGCCGAAAAACGGTCGCGGATTTCCGCGAAGTCCGAAGCGGCCAGCTGGCAAACGACCGGGCAGCTGGTGTAGACGAACTCCACGAGGAGGGTTTCGCCGCCGGAGGACCGCAAGGGCACCAGCGCGCCCTGCATGGTCTCGAGCATCACATCCGGAACCGCCGGCTGCGTCTCCGCAACCGCGATGCGCCGCGCGCCCTCCATTGTCACCGCGCGCAATCCGTCGGTGGCCTTGAAGAGCAGCCCGCCGCCCAGCAGGACGGCTAGCAAGGGAAGGACGATCCGCGCCATCATGCGCGTGTGTCGGACCGCATCAGCCCGGTGACGAAGCGAAGCACGAACAGCAGCGCGCCGACGACGACGAGAGCGGCGAAGACGGTGCCGATCCGGTCCTGCAGAATCCACTCGGGCAGGTGCACGGCCCAGCGACGCGGAACCGAGGCCGCGCCCGAGACCAGGAAGACCAGCACGAAACCGACCGCGCCGGTCACGTAAGTCCAAAAGGCCGCCCGGTCGATGCCGGTCAAGCTAGCCGGCTCCTTGCCGCGCACCAGCCAGGCCATGAAGCCGAAGGCCATGGCGACCTCGCCCAGGAGAAGGTAGGTGTGGAAATGCCCCGGCACCCACTGGGTGTTGTGCATGACCTTGTTCACCGAGATCATCCCATCGATCGCCGCCGGAACCGTGCCGACCGACCAGCCGGCCACGGAGAGGACGAGCAGCGAAGAGGCGAGATCCCACTTCATGCCCGAACCGCGGATATAGACGCAGAGCGAGAAGGCGGTGACGGCGAGCAGCGGAATGCCGCTGAAGTAGGAGACGATCTGCCCGACCACCAGCATCCAGCCCGGCATCACCACATCCTGCAGCAGGTGGTGCCAATAGACGATCATCACAAAAATCAGGATGGCGCTCCAGGCGATGGCGAACAGCCGCGTGCTCTTCCACGGCTTGCCCGTGTACTCCGGGATGATCTCGTAGACGGCGGTCACCGCCATGTAGATCGCGGCGTTGATGAAGACGTGGCCGAAGAAATAGATCAGGTTCTTGGCCAGCAGCGCGTCGACCTCGAAGCCCGGCACCAGCAGGTGGACGAGACTGGCAACCAGGACGGCCGCGCCGAACACGATGCCGATCGAGTTGAAGATCGTCACGGCGGCCGCGGCGATGATCGTCGGCGGCGGCGCATCCTCGGTCTCCCCTGTCGCGATCAGCCGCCAGCCGATCGCCCGGCCGAGACCGCCGTAGGCGCCCGCGATCCGACGGCCGATCTCCAGGTAATAGAGCAGGAAGCCGACACCGATCGCCGTGTAGCCCAGGATGAAAAAGGCCGCGGCGCCCGGCTCCCACACGCCACCGGACATCGCGGGCAGCGGGAACAGGAAAGTCCAGGCACCGGCGTAGCCGCCGATGAAGATGGCGCCGAGAATGAAGACGACGCCGAGCAGGAACAGCGCCAGGAAGGCCCAGAAGATGCCGCCGCTGAGCCGCACATGGCGTCCAACGAAGTACCACATGATCGCGGCGCCAGAGAGCCCGGCGGTGCCGACCATTCCGGCGCCGTGCGCGGTCATGAACTGGTAGAACAATGCCGGATCGAGGGGGAGCCAGTCGGCCTGCGCGGCGCGCATGATCAGACCGACGAGCATCATCAGGGCGAAGACGGCGCCGGAGAGCACCATGGTCAGCTTGACCGCTCCGGCTTGTGGCTGGTGTGTCGTTTCCATTGCTTTTACTCCCCAGCTTCTTTCACTGCCCAGCGACCACTTCGAACTCGTCGGCCATTTCGTGATGGGAGAGGCCGCAGAACTCCAAACACAGCACCCGGTAGGTTCCGGGCTCATCGAAGGTGTAGGAGACCTTGTTGACGTAGCCCGGCATGCCCTGCGTCTGGAACAGCAGCCGCAGTTCGCTGTCATAGACGCCCATGCCGTGGTTCACGTCCTCGGAGGTGACATGGAAGACGACCGGCTTACCCGCCGGGATTTCTTCGGCATCGATTTCCCACCACCACAGACCGCCGGTCACATTCACCACGACGGCCTCCTCGTGCGAGGCGATCGCGTGCGGCCACTCGCGCAGAGAGGCGACCGAGATCACCACGCCGGCGATGGTCAGGACCCAGATCAGGCGGCTGCGCCAACTGTTCGCAGTGTCGCCCACCGGCGGTCCCGACGAGGCCGCCACCGAACGCCAGAAAAAGACGGCGACGACGGCCATCAAGACCAAGGTCACCACCAGCACGACCGTCTGCATCGCGCAGCCTCCCGAATATACGCATTTGACAATCGTATTATGAAATGCGCATCTGGGATGTCAATTTAAATATGCATTTCGAACTCCGGTTAATTTGTGCAAAATAGGCGAATGCAGATCACGAAGTTCTCCGACTACGCGCTGCGCATCCTGATCCACCTGGCGGTGGCGCGGGACAAACGGCTATCGACCCGCGAGATCGCCGAGATGCAGGGCCTGTCGTTCAATCACCTGGCGAAGATCTCCCAGTGGCTCGCGGCGGAAGGCTATGTCGCGGCGACGCGCGGGCGCGGCGGCGGCATGCGGCTCGCCAAGGCCCCGGCGGAGATCTCGATCGGCGCCCTCTTGCGGAAGTCGGAGCGCGGATCGCCGCTCGTGGAGTGCATGCGGATGGATGGCGGCCGCTGCGTGCTGACGCCGGCCTGCGGATTGTTGCCGGTCCTGTCGGAGGCGCAGGAGGCCTTCTTCCAATCCCTGGACGGCCGCAGCCTGGAAGACGTGATCACGGGGCACAGGAGAATGATCCCGCTCGTAGAGTCGCTTCAGCCCGAGCGCATCAGCCCCGAGCACCGCAACCCAGAGTCCGCTGCCTGATCGCCAGTCGAGCGCCAGTCGAGCGCCAGTCGAGCGTGGGGGCCTCCGGCAGGTCAGGCCGCCGCGTGCGCTGTCTTGGCCCGAGCGTCGCGGATGACGGTGATCCGATGCATGCAGCGATACTGCGGCAGGTAGTCGGCGACGGCGTAGTGCATGGTGACGCGGTTGTCCCACATGGCCAGGTCTCCGGGATGCCAGCGCCAGCGCATCTGATCCTCCGGCTTGTTCATGTGATTGGCCAGGTAGGTCTTCAGGGCGTTCGACTCGTTGGTCGTCAAGCCGACGATATGAGTCACGAAGGCCTCGTTGAAATTCAGGAACTTGCGCCCCGTCACCGGATGCCGAGCGACGAGCGGCCGAACGTTCTGGCCGAACCGCGCCATGCCGTCGGCGAGCCGCTCCACCCCGGATCTCCCGTTCTTCGCCTCGGCGAAGGAGTTGCGAAAGTCCCCCATGTCGTGAACCGCCTCGAGCGCCTCCAGGTCGCGCTTCATGCCATCGGGAAGCCGGTCATAGGCGGCATAGCAGCTCGACCACAGGGTGTCGCCGCCGGTCGGCGGAACCTGCCGCGCGACCAGGATCGAGGCGAAGGGCTGCTCCGCCTTGAAGGTCAGATCGGTGTGCCAGGAGTTCGTATCCGGCGGCGTGCTTGGGTCGTTTTCGAGCAGCACGATGTTCTCGAACCCCTCCACATGCGGATAGAGCGGGTGAGGCTCGTCCAAGTCGCCGAACCCGCGCGCAAAGGCAAGATGGGCCTCCGGGCCGATAGCCGTGCCGCGCACGAAAATCACCAGAGTCTCGAGCAGCGCCTGATAGACCTCTGCGTGCAGCTCGGGCGAAATTGGGCGCGAGAAATCGAGGCCCTGCAATTCGGCGCCAATGGCCGGCGTCACCTTGTTGATGTCGAGCATTGGCGCCTCCCGATCGACGGCTCCAAGCGGTCACTGTGAGGTATTCGCGAGTGGCTCGTCTAACAATTTCCGACATTCCGGCCGTCGTTTTACGATCCGGGGGGCGCTTCCCCCGTGCGAAGGCCCCGAACGAAGGTGCGCACTTCTGCCGTTCGTCGTAATGTCCGACACGATAGAGCGAAGGGGGGACGAGGCCGCGGCCACCGAGACACGGTGGCGCCTAGCTCAGCGGAAGAGCACTGTCTTCACACGGCGGGAGCCGGATGGACCGGCCCCCTGTTCCGGGCGCGGCAGCGGGGGTGGCCCGACTCGAGCCGCCGCCCGCTGCCCAATCCGCTCTACGACTCGGCCCGCACTATCGATCGATGCGCGACAGCGCCAGGCCGCCGCTAGGCGGCCTCGCTGTCGGCGTCGCGGAAGCCTTCGCCGCTGGCTTCGGCGTCGGTCGTCAGGCCGGCGAAACGCAGGCCGCTGATCTCATAGGCGGTGAAGAAGACCGGGCTTTCCGTCTGCAGGAGATGCAGGATTTCGTCGAACTTGTGGCGGTCCATCTGCACCGTCGAGAAGGCATTGCCGAGGCTCACGAAGTCGTCCGGCGCCTGGACCGGGAACTGCAGACTCACGGTGTGGGCCCCATCGCCACCCTTGGGCTTCAGGATGAGCCTGATCGAGCGGTCGTAGGTCAAGGTCGAGCTTTCGAAAATGTCCGCCTGGTAGCTCTCGACTTCGCGATTCCATAAAGATGGCATGCCCCGATCCTCCAAGGTTGTCGCCCAAGGTTGTCACCGGCGGGCCCGGCCGGCAGAGTGCCGACGCCCGCCTCTCGAACGCCGCCCCCACTGGCCGGCGGCCAGCGCAGGGGCTCTTTCCAGCGGCCAATCTGACCGACCGTTACCCACCCATCTGTGCAGAATCTCACAGCCCCGCCCCGGGAACGGCGCGAGCCTGGGTTTTCGCGCACCTCGGCTTGGTTTTCTGCTTGGTTCTCTGGGCCCGGATGCCGCTTTTTTGTTTGAACGCAACCCGATTGCCTTGCGGCGAAACAGCCGATAACCTGCGCAAAACTAAGAGGCACCGGAGACCCTCTGGCCCCCGCGTTCCAAATCGGGGTGTATGTTGGTTTTGAGCAGTATCGGTACTCGCCCGGATTTTGGGCGGGACAAAGGGGGAACACTGTTCGGAAGTCCAAGACCGACCAACCACAGGGGATGCGATCGTGGTTACAAACGAGTGCAAAGTGTGGGTTAGACACCCGCGGTTGATGGCCGCGCGGGGAGCGAGGAGATGGCTCGGTAGCGTGACGCTCTGCGCCGCTGCCCTAGCCGGATGTGAAATGCCTTTCGAGATGCCCGAGACCGGTTTGTTCGGGCGGTCTCATGAGGTTCCGGTCGCGGAGGACTCCGCCACTCCGGATGTGGGCAGCCCGACGCCCCTTGCGCTCGCTGGTAGCGGGCAGCCGGACCAGGCTGCGGACGGCGCGGCAGGGCCGGAGACCACCGAATCCGCCTCCACGGCGACGCAGGTGGCGACAGAGGCCCCGACAGAGGCTCCGTCGGCGGCCCCAACAGAGGCAGAGCCGGGCGTTGCCCTGGCACCCGCCGAGAGCCCGCCCCTGCTTGCATCGCGCGAGGCCGCCTTCGTCGCCGGCTATCCCAGCAACCGGCAGCCGGCGACGGGCGACGAGGCTGCGCCGGCAGAGCCAGCTCCCGAAACGGCGGCGCCGAGCGCACCGGCAGTGGCGCCCGATGCGGCGGCCGATGCGGCATCCAGTGAGGAGCCCGATGGGGCGCCCGATAGCAATCCGAAGGCGGAGGGAAGCTACAAAGTGCAGCTCGCCTCCTACGTCTCCATGGAGGTTGCCGAGCAGGAATGGACGCGGCTTCAGACGGCCTATCCGGAGCTGCTGGGCGACAAGACGCTGAGCGTGCGGGAAGCGAAACTCGACGCCGGGGACGTGGTCTACGGCATCCGCACCGGCGCTTTCCCGGATCTCGACAGCGCCAAGGAGTTCTGCCAAGAGATGGCCACCCGGGACGAGGACTGCATGGTGGTCGGCGGACCCGGCACGACGCAACGCGTGGTCAGCCAGAGCGAGACCAAGGACTTGGCCGACGTCCAGAAGGACGCACTGTTCGAGCAGTTCCTGCAGTGGCAGCGACGGCGCAGCTACGGCATCGATGAGAACGCCCCGGCCGATGCGGACGAAAGCGAGCTCTTCGAGCAGTTCATCGAATGGCAGCAGCAGCGGAGCGAGTAGAGCGCTCTAGGGCCTGTTGAGATTCAGGATTCCCTTTTGGGTTTGTTTGTGATTCAAGCTCGGGATGGAACGCTTTGTGCTGACAGACGCCCAATGGGCGAAGATTGAGCCGCAC
>Ga0209458_1000376_pt1 | contig 16727 bp, 16 predicted proteins | sample WorMetLIZAISLAND_FD_187411 | JGI IMG/M metagenome (GOLD analysis project Ga0209458, IMG submission 187411) | Marine gutless worms symbiont microbial communities from Max Planck institute for Marine Microbiology, Germany - Inanidrilus manae... ...
TGGTGCTATCCTCTTCCATGGTGGCTCCTGGTTCCTCCTCTGGCTCAAAGGTTTCGCGACTTCAAGCCTGAAGGGTTTCGGGGCCACCAACCCCATCCAAATGTGCGAAAGATCTTTTACGTTATCGGTGAGATTCCAAAGCTTTAGAACCCTCCTGCTTATATTCTTTTTTCCGTGCCCGTATTCGGCGAGGATCTCCACTAATCCCGAAGAGCCAGGCCATCATGGCTCTAATCTCCCTGCTACACTTCTGTTCCGTTCTGTAACGTGGTCCTGGCTAGCCTAGAAGTCATTGCCGGCGACACACCCATTTCGTGGACGATGTTGCAGCAGCTATCGCCGACCGCGCGCACGCGGAGCGAACTCTGTGCTACTCCGCCGCTTGGCGTTCCTCGCCGCTCGCTCCCTTGGCGGCTGCCTCACGCTCCTTCGGTGCGGGCCCGGTCTCGATGCCTTTTTTGATGCAGCCGCCGGTGACCAGCGGTTCGCGCAGGGATTCCAGGAACTCGATGGCCTCGTCGCCCTTGGACCGCCGGCGGGCGATGTCGATCGCCGTCTTGGTCGCGTGGGTCTTGTCGGCGAGCTCCTGAGCGGTCGCGTCGTCGATCAACTTGAGCTCGGAGATGGTTCGTACGCCGTGCTCGCGCAGTTCGTCAACGGATTCGCCGAAGAACATGACGAGGCGGGCCTGGAGCTGCCAGTCGACCAGCTCGAGCGGCTGGAAGGGCGTCGTGAACAGCAGCTGGATGAAGTCCGAGTTGGCCAGGTCGTAGCAGGACTCCACGCCCTCTTCTTTCAGCCGCAGCTTGTCGTTGACCGAGATCCCTTGAATCAGCTCAAGCGGCAGTTCGCGGTTCTGGATAGTGGTGGGGCGGGAGAGGACGTTGACCTTCTCGGTCAAGTACTGAAGGGCGCGCTGCGGGAACATGCCGATCAGGAAGGCAACGGCCGGCAGCATGCCGCTGCCCATCTCATCCTCGCTGGCACCGCCCGCATCGGGCAGCAGGTGGTAGATGATCAGGGCGATGATGCCGGCGAAAATCATGCGGGTACCAAGGCCGTAGTAGACCCCTGGCACGAGGTCGTTGGTAAAGTAGCGGTGCAGGATGTTCTGCAGCCCCCAGAGATAGGCGCCGAGGAAGGCCATGCCGAAGAACAGCAGAGGTCCGGTCTGCATCGCCAGGATCTTCGAGGGATCGCTGCCGGTAAAGATGCCCATCAGCAGCAGGTTGGCGCCGTGGTCGAGGCGCAGCTCCTTGCCGAGGAAGATCGCCGTCAGGCCGAGCATGGTGACCACCGATGTAAAGCAGACGGCGTAAAGGAAATGCGCCTCGCGCGTCTCCCGCTTGTAGATATGGTAGTAGTGCTCGTAGTCGAGCCCCAGCGCGCGGCAATTCTCGCGTAGCTCGCGCCGCCTTACGTCCCGACGAATGAAATAGAAGCTCATGGCGGTGAAGGGGATGAAGAGCATCAGGATGACGATCAGGATCAGCCGGTAGAGAATCGCCGATCCGGAGTAGGCCGTGGCCGCGCCCTTCATCTCCCAGATCCAGTAGAGATAGCCGGCGACGACCATCGCGATGGCGCCCACCGCCATGATGGCCAGCGCTGCGTTTGCCGAGAATCCGAGGACCTTGGGGTCAGACGTCCTGGTGAGTTGGGCCGAAATCTGTCGTGCTTGATCGGACGCCTTGGCGCCGGCGCCGCTCGTGCCGCTTGTCATCTCCCCCGCCTCCCGTTCTGGCTTGACTGCAAGCGTGCCAATGTTTGTCCAGATAGGATAGGCCAAATGTGATTTGAGTCACACGCAATATATACTCCGGGTTTTGCGGTTGGAGCTGCCCGCTCAGGACTGTACCGGCGCCGCGAGCCTATGCTGCGCTGGCGTTCGATCGGCATCATTTGTCCGAAGCTGGTTCGCCGAGAGGCTCGAAATCGCGCCGGGTCGAAGATGAGTGTGGTATGGAGGCGTCGTACCAGGGAGACAGCGTGCTTGAGCGGATTGCGGATGATATCTGGTTGCTGGAAGGCGGCCTGGTCGACTTCTATGGCTTCGCCTACCCGACGCGGAGCGTCGTCGTCCGTTTGCCGTCAGACCGCCTCTGGATCTGGTCTCCGGTGCAGCTGACACCCTCCCTAAGCGAAGCGATCGATCGGCTGGGGACGCCGCGCCATCTGATCAGCCCGAACAAAATCCATCATCTCTTTCTCGCCGACTGGCGGGCAGCCTATCCGGACGCCCTCCTTTGGGGGCCTAAATCGACGATTGACAAGCGACCGGACCTGCATTTTCAAGAGCCCCTGGGCGATAGGCCGCCACCGGAGTGGGAAGAAGCCTTCGATCAAGCCTGGTTCCAGGGTTCTCGCTTCATGGACGAGATCGTGTTTTTCCACCGGGCCTCACGCACGGTAATCCTGGCAGACCTATCCGAGAATTTCAGCGACGACTTCCTGCGGACCAACTGGCGGGCCTGGCAGCGATGGATTGCTTATGCCTGGGGCATTGTCGAGGGGCGCGGCTATGCGCCTCTCGAATGGCGCTTGTCGTTCTTCGACCGGCGGGCGGCCCGGAGCGCGCGAGACCGAGTCCTTGCCTGGAATGCCGAACGCGTGGTCATGGCCCATGGAGAGTGGCAGCCGTCAAACGGACGCCGTTATCTCGAGAAAGCCCTTTCCTGGATGGGCTAGCGAGGTCGTGTTATCGACCTTCGCCGGTCGTCTTCGCAGTCGCCCAGTCCAGCGCGTCCTCGATCCGATCGTCGCCCCAGAACAGCTCGCCGGCCACGACGAAGCTGGGCACGCCGAAGATCTTGTGCTCGCGGGCGGCCTCCGTATTGGCGGCCCAGTCGCCGGCGATCTCGGCGCCCGCGATGACGTCCATCACGCGCGCGGGTTCCTGTCCGGCCGATTGGATCGCCGCCTGCAGGCTTTCCGGTGCACCGAGAACCTCGCCCCGTTCGAAGGCCGCGCGATAGACCTGCTGACTGAAGGGGACCACCCAGCCCTCCTTCTGCGCCAGGATGGCGATCAACCCGGCCTCCTTGTAGGGCCAGGGGTAGTTCGGCCTCTTGGTGAAGGGCAGGCCGTACTTTCGCGCGCGCCGTTCCAGGTCGCGCCACATGTAGGCCAGCTTGTTCGGGAAGGGGGCAAAGGGCCCATCGGCGAAGCCGGCTTCGGCCAGGAGATCGGCGAGCGAGAAAGGGCGCCACACGACCTCGACGCCGGCCGCCTTCGCCAGGCCAGGCAGGCGCATGACCGCCAGGTAGGTATAGGTGCTCCCGTAGGAGAGGAAGAAGTCCAGCTGTGCCGCCATGGGCTTCGTCCCTGGCCGTTGCCTCTCGAAACGAGAGTCAGGTGCCCCGAAGAAGCTGCCGCGCGAAAGTCTCGGTCTCCTCGATCACCGCAGCCTGTTGCCGCACCGCGCCCGGCTCGCGCACAGCGCAGGCGCGGATCAGGTGGCAAGCATCGAAGCCCAGCATGCCAAAGGGGCGTTCGTAACGGGAAAAGATATCGGCGCAGCGCTCCTCCGGCTCGCCCTGGGTCAGGATGAAGACGAGCCGCTTGCCGGCGGCCAACCTGCTCTTCTGCGGGTTGGTCACGTAGTCCGGCACGAAGAAGGAGAACCAGCGGTCGATGCAGGCCTTGAGGTCGCTGGAGACGTCGGTGAAGTAGACCGGCGAGGCCAGCACGACGATGTCGGCCTGCCGCACAGCCTCGAGCACCGGCGTGAGTTCGTCGTCGAGGCCGCAGCGGTCTCTGGTGGTCTTGCAGTGGAACAGAGTACGGCAGCCGCTGTAGCGCAGCGCGGTGAGCTCGAATCTCGTGATCTGCGCGCCTTCCGCTTCCGCCGCCTCGCAGAAACGTTGGGCCAGCTCGGCGCTGTTGCCGTCCGCTCGGGGGCTGCCGAGTAGGCAGGCGATTTGCGTCATGACATCTCCTGACCGTCTCGTTCTTTGTTCGGGCGATCATGGCGGGCCCCCTGGGCCAAACGCAATTCCTACATTGTCGCGTTTCAATTGGGCCAGGCTTCAACTGGCGCGACAGCGGAGCGCTACTCGGCCATGATGCGGCTGGCACTGTTTGAGCGGGGGACGGGCGATGGAGCGCTTCAAGGAGGTCGATGCGTACATCGCGCGCCTGCCGGCCCCACGCCAAGCGGAGATGGAGGCCCTACGCGCCTTGGTGCACGAAGCTCTCGGCGAGGGTCGCGAGACGATCAGATATCGAATGCCCGCCTTCGAGACCAGCGACCTGGTCTACACCATCGCGGCGCAGAAGCACCACTTTGCTGTCTACATCTGCGATCCGCTCCTGTTGGATGACTATCGCGCGCGTTTCGCCGGGCTCAGCCTCGGCAAGGGCTGTATTCGCTTCAAGACGGTCGATGACCTCCCGCGCGAGGCGCTGCGCGACATCCTCCAAGACGCGGCCCGCAACCCAGGCTGGCGCCACTAGCGGCGCCGACCTACGTTTCCTCTGCCCGCGCCTGCGCCCTGAGCCAATGCCGAAGGTCTTGCGCCGCGGGGCTCAGCGCCTTGTCGTCGCGGTGCCCCAGATAGTAGCCGCGGCCCGTTTTCAGGCGCAGCTCCGTCACCGGTAGGAGTCGACCGGCTTCGATCAGATCGCGCAGCAGCGGCAGGCTGCCCAGCGCCGCACCCTTGCTCTCGAGCGCGGCGGCGATTGCCAGGGTGTAGCCGTTGAAGCGGCGCGCCGTGGTCGGGGCAGCGTGGGGCCAGCCGATATCCCGTAGCCAGACACCCCAGTTGATCCAGTCCGGTTCGATTCGCTCGTGGTCGATCAGCGCCAAGCGCGACAGCAGATCCTTCCCTGCCTGCGCTGCTGCCGAGGGATCTATCCCGATCTGCGCCAGGTAGTCGGGGCTGGCAACCGGGGTCAACAGTTCCTCGAACAACAGCTCGAGGGTCCAACCCGCTCGGCGTCCGGTGCCGTAGAGGATCGCCAGATCGTTGCGCTCCGCCACCTGGTCCGGCGTGCGGTCCGAGGCGACGAGGCTAAGCGGCGCGGCCGCCGCGGAGAGACCGAAGCTATGCAGCTTCGGACCGAGCCAGAAGTGAGCCACGGCCGTATTGGCGGCAATCGTGACCATGGCCGGCTGGCGGTCGCCGCGCGCCGTGCGGCAGGCCTCGTCGAGGTAGTCGAGCGCTGCGGCGGTCTTGTGATAGAGCGCCTGGCCGCTGGCGGTGAGCGCCACCGAGCGGCCGGCACGGCGGAACAGTGCGCCCCCCAGATGAGCTTCCAGCTCGCGCATTCGCTTGCTGACGGCCGCCTGGGTCACGCCGAGCTCGGCCGCAGCCCGTGTGAAGCTGCCGAGGCGAGCCGCGGCCTCGAAGACCGGAAAGATGCCGAGGGGCGGTAAGGATTGGCGGTATCGATTCATAACTTAAAGTTATCATGGGTTGGGAAGTTTTGTCTCGTTTTCCCGGAATGGAGCCCATGCCATCATTTCTGGATCGATCACTCATTACTGCAGGTCAGGACGCGTTCCATGGAATTGGACTGGCACGGGGATCGCGGGACGCTATCGGAGCTGGCCGTGCTGGAGCGGGCTCCGCCCGAGATTGACCAGAGGGCCTTGCGCGCTTATCGCCTGGCCCGCCTGCGCAGCGAGATGGCAAAGCGCGGGATCGCCGCCTGCCTGCTGTTCGATCCAGTCAACGTCCGCTACGCCAGCGGCGCGCGCAACATGCAGGTCTTCCACCTGCGCAATCCGTCCCGGTACCTCTTCGTCCCGCTCGAAGGCCCGGTCATCCTCTTCGAGTTCGCCGGCTGCATGCACTTGGCCGATGGCATCGAGACCATCGCCGAGGTGCGCCCGGCGATCACCGCCTCCTTCGTGGCAGCCGGCCCGCAGATCGGCGAGCGGGAGAAGCACTGGGCGCGTGAGACGGCCGCGCTGATTCGCGCGCATTGTGGCGCCGGCGCGAAAGTCGGGCTTGAGCGTGTCAACGCCGGCACCGCCATCGCCCTGGCCGCAGAGGGCTTCCCTATCGTCGATGCGCAGGAGCCGGTCGAGCGGGCCCGCGCGATCAAATCCGACGAGGAACTGGCCTGTATCCGTGCCTCGATCGCCGCTACCGAGCGCGCGGTGGAGGCGTTGCGCCGGGCGTTGAGCCCCGGCATGACAGAAAACCAGCTGTGGTCGATCCTGCATCAGGGCGTGATCGCGCAGGACGGCGACTATGTGGAAACGCGGCTGCTGTCCTCCGGTGCCCGGACCAATCCCTGGTTTCAGGAATCCGGCAAAAGGGTCATCGGCAGCAACGAACTGGTCGCCCTGGACACAGACGTGGTCGGCTGCCATGGCTACTACTGCGACTTCTCGCGGACCTTCCACTCGGGCCCGGACGGCCCGACTGCGGCCCAGCGGGAGCTTTACAGGACGGCTTACGAACAGGTCCAGACCAACATGGACATTCTGAAGCCCGGCCTGACGTTTCGCGACTACGCGGAGCAGGCCTGGGATATCCCAGATAAGTACCTGGCGAACCGTTATTACCTCTCGTCGCACGGCGTCGGCATGACCGGCGAGTATCCCTACCTCTATCATCGCGCGGATTTTCCCGAAGCCGGCTACGACGGAGTCATCGAGGCGGGCATGACCCTCTGCGTCGAAAGCTATATCGGCGAGGAGGGCGGCGCCGAAGGCGTGAAGCTGGAGCAACAGGTTCTGGTGACAGAAAACGGGATCGAGTTGCTGAGCGGCTTTCCCTTCGAGGCGGATCTGCTGAAAGGTTAACGCACATGGTTAAAAGGGGCGCCGGCCGGCCCTCGTTTGACGGCCACCAGGGCTTCGTTGCATGCTTTCGGCCTATGCCGGTAGGCGTGCGATCGCCCGTGATCGGCGCGGAATGAAGTGTCGGGAACGCGGGCCGAGCACCGACGTATAACGAACAACGGCTAGGGGAGAGGTTTCGAGGTTCGATAAGACGATAGAAGACAACAAGGGGACTGCGCAGAACGCGCATAAGGCTTTTCGTTTTGCCGCGGCTACCGCGGTTTCGCTATCGCTTCAGGGAGACGATCCATCATGGCAGCGAAAGACAAGAAGTATCCACATCCCTACATTCCCGAGCTCGTCGAAGAGCTCCGGAAGGAAAACATCAGCCGTCGCGAGTTCGTGCGCACGGCAGCTCTGCTCGGCATGTCGGCAAGTGCGGCCTACGCCGTGGCCGGCAAGGTGACGGGCAAGCCCTTTGTCTCGACGGCCAAGGCCGAAGAGGGCAAGGGCGGCACCCTGCGCGTGGCGACCCGCGTGCAGGAAATGACCGACCCGGCGACCTTCGACTGGATTCCCAAGTCCAACGTGGCCCGGCAGATGGTCGAGTATCTCACCATCACCGGTCCTGACAACGTGACCCGGCCCTATCTGGCCGAGAGCTGGGAGGCCTCCGACGACCTCAAGACCTGGACCTTCAACCTGCGCAAGGGCGTCAAGTGGTCGAACGGTGACGACTTCGGTGCCGATGACGTGGTGTTCAACTTCGAGCGTTGGCTCGACCCGGCGACCGGCTCCTCCAACATCGGCCTCTTCGCCTCCATGACCGACGAGGATGCCGAGGGTAAGAAGTCGATGACGGCGGGTGCGGTCGAAAAGGTCGACGACCATACCGTCCGGCTCAATCTGAACCGGCCGGAGCTGTCGATCCCGGAGAACCTCTACAATTATCCGACAGCCATCGTGCATCGCAGCTTCGCCGACACCGGGGCCGACCTCAGCAAGGACCCCATCGGCACCGGTCCTTACGAGATGACCGAGTTCCGCGTCGGCGAGATCTGCAAGCTCAAGAAACGTAGCGAACCCTATTGGGGCGGTGACGTCAGCCTGGACGAGATTCACTACGTGGATATGGGCGACGATCGCAGTGCCCATGTGGGCGCCCTGGCCTCGGGCCAGGTCGATCTGATCTTCGAGCTCTTCGTCGATCAGCTCGACGTCATCAAACAGCTGCCCAATGCGCAGCTGTTCGAGGTGGTCACGGCGCAGACCGCGGTCGCCCGCATGCGGGTCACCGAGAAGCCCTTCGACAACAAGCAGGTGCGCCAGGCTCTGCAGGCTTGCGTCGATCACGAGAAGGTCCTGCAGATTGCCTACCGCGGCCTGGGCGCGGCGGCGGAAGACCACCACGTGGCGCCGATCCATCCGGAGTACTTCGAGCTTCCGAAGATGAAGCCGGACATCGAGAAGGCCAAGGCACTGCTGCAGGAAGCCGGTCACGGCGGCGGCCTCGACGTGGCGATCGACGTCAACAACGACCAGAAATGGGAAGTCGACGCGGTCCAGGCCATGGTCGAGATGTGGAAGCAGGCCGGCATCAATGTGCAGATTAACGTGCTGCCCGGCAGCCGCTATTGGGAGCTGTGGGACAAGACGCCCTTCGGCATGACCGGCTGGACCCACCGGCCGCTCGGCGTGATGGTGCTGAATCTCGGCTATCGCGGCGGCGTGCCCTGGAACGAATCGGCCTACAACAATCCTGAGTTCGACGCGGCGCTCGACGACGCGGGCGGCACGCTCGATGTGGTCGAACGCAAGGCGAAGATGGAAAAGGTCGAGAAGATCCTGCAGGACGACGCGGTCATCGTTCAGCCGCTCTGGCGCTCGGTCTTTACGGCCGGCAGCAAGAAGGTGCATAACTTCAACATGCACCCGACCATCTATCATCAACTCAACAAGGTCTGGGTGGGCTAGGACCGACCCGAGACCAGGAGAAGGGGGCCATCGGCCCCCTTTTTCTTTTCATGGGTGGCCAGGCCTTAGTCCTAATCGAGGGGAGAACGACAGTGGGAACTGCAACGTCGGCGGAAAACGCCAAGCTGATCATGGAGACCTTGAACTGGTGGGGCGTGCCGACGCTCTTTCGCTGCCCCTACGATGAGGACCCGGCGAACTGCGACATCGCCCTGGTCGGCGTACCGCACAGCACTGGCAACGGCACGACGGAGCGAGACCAGCATTTCGGTCCGCGGGCGCTGCGCGACATGTCCGCCAACGGACGGCGCGTTCACATGGACTTCGGCTTTTCGCCCTGGGAGGCCTGCCGGATCAACGATCTAGGCGATGTGCCGCTGCCCGAGGGCAACGACAACGAGCGCTGCATCGAGCGCATCACCGACTTCTACCGCGCCATCGACGCCGCCGGTGTCCGGCCGGTGTCGGTCGGCGGCGATCATTCGGTCACCGGCGGGATCCTGCAAGCCATCGCGGGCGAGGGCGCCAAGCTCACCGGCGGGCGCAAGGCGGCACTGCTGCATCTCGACGCCCATACGGATGCCTACGAGCAGGTCGATCATTTCCTGGGCGCCAAGAAGTCGGCCGCCCACTGGGCCGCCTACCTGGTGCGACAGGGTCAGGTCGACGCGACGCAGAGCGTGCAGATCGGCATGCGCGGCAATCCGCGGTCGCTCGACTGGCTCGATCCGAGTTACGCGCTCGGCTACGAGGTCATCACCATGCAGCGCTACCGCGAGCTCGGACCCGAACGCTGCATCGAGATCATTAAGGCGCGAATCGGCGATGCGCCTCTCTACATCACCCTGGACCTCGATTGCTTCGATCCGACGGTGGCGCCCGGCGTCGCCAATCTGGAACCCGGCGAAGGCGGATTCACCGTGGACGAGGTCATGGCCCTGTTGCGTGCCGTGCGCGGCAAGAATGTCATTGGCGGCGATGTGGTTTGCCTCATGCCATCGAAGGACGCCCCGAACAAGATCACGGCACTGGTCGCCTCGGCCGTGATGTTCGAGATTATCAGCCTGGTGACCGACAGTCTGCGTGCCGGGTGACCTGTCGGCTCCGTGCCTTTCGCCCGCGCATTGCCGCATCGTTGAAGGTCGCCCCGCGATGCGGTAGGTCTTCGTCTGTGCCCTCCTCATGATCCGGGAGCGGCGATCAAGCCTGCACATGCCACAGACAGGTGAGCCATGACGACAGCGGTATCGATTCCCGCCGGCCTGCAGGTTGGCGCGCCGACCCCACCGGGTGGCGGGCCAGGGCCCCATGTGCTCACCCGTGCCCTTGCGGCGGTGCCGCCGCCGGGACTGATTCTTCTCGCAATCGTGTCGATCCAGGTCGGCGCGACCCTTGCCATCAAGCTGTTCCCTCTGCTCGGGCCCTCCGGAACGGTGTTTCTGCGCGTCGCGCTCTCGGCGCTGCTGCTCGCCGCCTTTGTGCGCCCGACCATCGACGGCTTGGTCCGAAAACACGCTCTCTTGCTGCTGCTGTATGGCGGTGTGCTCGCCGCGACGAACCTCTTCTTCTACGAATCGATCGCGCGCATTCCGCTGGGCATTGCCGTCACCATCGAATTTCTCGGACCGCTGACGATTGCCGTGGTTACGTCGCGACGCGGGTTGGACTTCCTCTGGGTCGCGCTCGCCGGCACCGGGATCGCCTTGTTGGCGCCCGACATCGGCGCCGGGCTCGATCCGCTGGGTGTTGCCTTCGCCGTTCTGGCGGGTGTCGGCTGGGGCAGCTTTATCCTGATCAGCCGGCGTGTCGGCCAGGTCTTCGAAGGCAACCGTGGCCTTTGCCTGGGCATGATCGTCGCCGCGCTCTTCCTGCTGCCCTTCGGCATCGCGGAGAGCGCGCCGGCTTTCTCCAGCCCGCTGCTGCTGCTGGCGGTTCTGCTGGTGGCGGTGCTGTCCACGACGATTCCCTTCACCCTTGAGTTCCAGGCACTCAAGCGCATGCCGCCGCGCACCTACGGTGTGATGGTCACCCTGGAGCCGGCGGCGGCCGTGATGATCGCCGCTCTCATGCTGGGCCAGTCAGTCGGACTCCAGGCCCTGATCGCCGTTGCCTGCGTGACCCTGGCGGCGATCGGCTCGACCCTCTGCGGCCGCGGGGAGTCCCACTGACAGGGCTTGTCAGGAGACTTTCCAGCAGGGCCTCTTCCGCCCAACGAAGGGATGTGATTCCGACCGTCCGGTGATAGCGTCTTGCGCGTTTTCTCACGGGGCTGCTTCCTTTCATGTCGCTTGGCGAATCCCGTTCCGATGCGGCGCTGCCTGCGCTGAGCTTCGCGCTGCACGCCAGGCGCACCCTGGCGATCGCCCTGCCGGCCATGGCCGCGCGGGTGGGCGAGTTGTCCATGACGGCGGTCGACGCGGTCATGACCGGCCGCCACGACGCCGCGGAGCTCGCCCTCTACGGCCTCGGTCGGCAGCCCTGGATCTTTCTCTTTCTGATCGGGCTCGGCCTCCTAGCCGGCGTCTCGATCCTCACAGCCCAGGCCGACGGCGCAGGCGAGCGCCACCGCTGCGGCGCGATCTGGCGTCGCGGTCTGCTGCATGCCCTAATGATTGCCGCGACCGTAATGGTCCTTTGCCAGTTCGGCACCGGCTTCCTGCTGCTGACCGGGCAGGCGCCGGAGTTGGCCGCGGGCGCCGGGGAGGTGATACGGGCTTTTGGCTGGGGTATGCCCGCCGTCCTGGTCTACGTCGCCACCACCTTCTTCATGGAGGGGCTCAGCCGGCCGGTGCCGGATATGGTCATCATGATTGGCGCCAACGGCCTCAATGTGTTGTTCAACTGGATCCTGATCGGCGGCAACTGGGGAGCGCCCGCCTTGGGCGCTGTCGGTGCCGCGCTCTCGACGGCCGCTGTCTACTGGGTCGCGGCCATCGTCTTCGTCGCCTATGTGACGATCAGCCGGCGCGCCGAACGTGCCCGTGAGCGGCGGCACGCCGTCAATAGCGCCGAGATCGGCCGCAAGCTCTGGCGCATCGGCCGGCCGATGTCGCTCTCCTTCGCTCTCGATAGCAGCAGCTATCTCGCCTTGACCCTCTTGGCCGGGCTGCTCGGCGCGCAGGCGGTGGCGGCGCATCAAGCGGGCATGAGCCTGCTCAACCTCGTCTTCATGATGACCATCGGGATCGGCGTGGCGACCGCCGTACGGGTCGGCAACGCCGTCGGCCGGCAGGACCCGGGGAACCTGCGGCGCGCCGCCTGGACCGGCGTCGCCTTGGCGACGGTCTCGATGATCGTCATGGCGCTGCTGCTCGTCGTTTTGCGCCGCGAGTTCGCCGCCCTCTTCACCGGGGATGCGGAGACAAACGCCATCACGAGCGCCTGCCTGCTGGTCGCCGCGGCCTACCTGGTCTTCGAGGGCTGCCAGATGGTGCTGAAAATGGCGCTACGCGGGATCGGCGACATCTGGGTTCCCTTCGGCATCGCCCTTTGTGCCTTCTGGCTCGCCGGCATCCCCTGCAGCCTCACCTTCGCGCTGGTGCTCGATTGGGGCGCGCCGGGAATCTACGGCGGGATCGGCGTCGCCATGGTGATCTCGGCCATGGGCAACCTGCTGCGCTTCCGCGCCGTCTCGCGGCGCAGCATCGCTAGGCTGTGATGGTGTCTAAGCAGACTCCACAGTCGGCTTGGGCTGATCTGCGAGTGGGATCGGCAGGCGCGATCACCCTCTTCTTCAGAAGCGTTAGGCCGGCCGCAGCGCCAGCCGATCGGGCTCTCCGCTGACGCCGTGCTTGATCTGCCGCTCGAAGGCGCGCAGTCGCTTGTAGACCGAGATCAGCTCCACGATCGTCGTCCAACTGTAGACCAGGAACTGGAAGGACGACTCGACTCTGCCGAAGGCGCGGACGATCTGCTGCAAGACGCCGAAGGTGAAGGCGCCGGTGACGATGGTCGATCCCAGCGCCACGTAGGCGATGACGGCGCCGAACTGCAGGTAGGACCACTTGGCGACATCGAAATAGGCATAGTGGAAGAAAAGCCGGAAGTAGTTCTTGCGGACGTCGGCGAAGAGCCGGCGCGCGGTCGGCGGATCGGCTCGGTCCCCGTCGTCCTCGCCGAACACCAGCTCCTTTCTGTAGGCCGCCTCGACCTTCTGGTTGTTGAACTCCAGGCCGGGCAGCTTGACGCCGACGATGGCCAGCAGCACCGTTCCCGCCAAGGCGAAGAGAATCGCCACATAGACCAGCGAGTGGTCGACCGCACCCACCCAGGGCAGTTCGGTGACCTTCTCCGACAGGGTCCAGAGGATCGGCAGGAAAGCGATCAGGGTCATGACGCTGCGCATGAAGTTGATGCCCAGCCCCTCCATGATGCGGGCAAAGCGCATGGTGTCCTCTTGGACTCGCTGCGCGGCGCCCTCGATATGGCGTAGCTGAGGCCAATAGGACATGTAGTAGTCGTTCATGGCGGTGCGCCAGCGGAAGATGAAGTGCTTGATGTAGAAGTCGAGCACGACCGCGATCGCCACGTAGAGCCCAGCGATCTTGCTGAAGGTCAAAAGTGTCCTGTAGTAGTCGCCTTGGCTGACCGTGCCCGGCTCGGTCAGGGCCTCCTGGATCAGGTCGTAGAATTCCCCGAACCATTCGTTGATCTGGACGTCAAGCTGCACCTTGTACCAGGTGACGGCGAGAATGAGGATGGAGCCGAGCAGCGACCAATGAAGCCAGCGGCGGCTCAGAAAAAAGGAGCGGAACACGGGCGCAGTCTCCTGTTGCGCTAAGGGACCGGAGGGACGGCCAGGTGAAGCTGTCACGACCGGGCGGGTCAGCCCAGCCCTTATTCACGGCACCTGACAGCGATGCTCGCGGACAGGTTTGAACAATTATAGGGCCACGCTCGAAGTGGTGATCGCCACGCCGAGCGCCAAGCTATCTGACGTCATTGTCAAGCCGTCGGAGTTCCATGGTGCCGCAGGATCTGACGGCTCACCCTGGTGCGATCTGTTCGACGCTCGAACAACGCTATGCCGCCACGGTATGGGTCGCTTGGCCGCGAAACCAATCCAGGACTTTGGCCAGCGGAGCGCTGGGGAGCATGTCTTCCCGGTACTCCAGCCAATAGGCCGGCCTTCGGCTTTTGACAGGCGGACCCAATCGGACCAATCGTCCCTCCTCGATGTGGTTGTCCGTGAGATGATGCCAGGCCATGGCAATCCCCTCGCCCTCTATCGCGGCCTGCACCATAAACTCGTAGTTGGAAAAGTGATACTGGTCCGGCGGGATTGTGAAGTCGATGCCCTGAGCAGAGAACCATCCTTGCCAGTCCAGGAACTCGGGATCGTGTTGCTGCACGAAAAGGAGCGGCGCGCCCAATAGGCGAGTCGGATCATCCAGCGCCTTTTCGAGGTCTGGCCGCTGGGCGAGAAAATCCGGGCTGCAGACCGGGTAAACCACTTCGTCGAAGAGCGGCAGTCTTGGCCAGCCGGTGAGTCCATCCGTCCGCCAGGATACGATCATATCGACTTTCTCGACATCGAGGTCGGCGAGCCAATACGACGTCACCAGGTTGAGCGGATAGTCATCCGAGGCTTGGCGCAAGGCGGAAAAGCGGGGCAAAAGCCAACAGTTGGCGAAGCTCAAGCTGCATGCCAACGTTATACAGTCGTCGGAGCGCCGCGCTCCAATTTCGTGGACTGCGGTCACCACGTGCGTGAGGCCCAGGGCGACGGCGTCCGACAGTTTCGCGCCCTCGGCTGTCAGGGCAAGACGATTGTGAGAGCGCTCGAACAGGGCGACGCCGAGATCTTCCTCCAGGTTCATGACATGACGGCTGACCGTCGGCTGCCGCATCCCCAACTCCTCGCCGGCACGCGTAAAGCTGCCGTGTCTGGCTGCAGCTTCCAGAACGGGCAGCGCGGTCAAGAGATGCTGGATGCGCCGAAATCGGGATAGCATAGCTTCAAACTATGCAATGGATAGACAATCGCCCACTTTAAGCGTTGTTCTGTTCGGTTACAATAGCTGTAGTATATGGAAGTCGTCCGGAACGAAGAGGAAGATGCAAAGTCTGCGCCCGACCCCAATTCATGATCGCTTCGGCGTCGAGATTCGCAATGTCGATTTGCGCGACGTCGCTGCCGGCCACCTCTATCCGGAAATCAGGGATGCTTTCGAGACCCATTCCCTGCTCTTGTTCCGAGATCAAGACGTTAGCCCGGAGAAACATATCGAACTGGCGAAGCTGTTCGGCCCGCTCGAGGACCGTAAGGCGGATGAGCATGGTCTGGGCGAAGCTGGCTTTGAGGTATCGGAGGTCTCGAACGTCAAGATGGATGGCACGGTCACCGGCGAAGGCGACCGGCACACCTTGCACTTGCAGTCGAACTTTCTCTGGCATACGGACAGCACCTTCCTGCCAATCCCCGCGCTCAGCAACATTCTAATATGCCGAGTTGCCGCCAAAGACGGGGGCGCCACCGAGCTTACGTCTACAAGGGCTGCCTAGGCCGACATGCCGGAGGCGCTAAAATCCCGCATCCGTGGCCGGACGATTTGGCATCGCTATGCACATAGCCGCGCGAAGATCTCAAAGGATCTCGCATCCTGGGATTTGTTGACAAAATGGCCGGACAAGGCCCATGGCGCCGTCTGGACCAATCCGGTAAACGGCCATGAGGCGCTCTACATTGCCTCACACGCCTGCCGCATCGACGGTATGGAGGACGAGGCGGCGCAAGCGCTGATCGCTGAACTCACGGACTTCTGTACGCAGGGGCATTACATCTACAGCCACAGCTGGACCGAGGGCGACGTGCTGATTTGGGATGAGCGCGCGACACTCCATCGCGGCACCCCCTGGCCCTACGACCAGCCGAGAGCGATGTCGTCGATCTGCTCCTCGGTCCGGCCAGCTGACGGGCTGCCGAAGTAAGCCGGAACAGCGCCGATTTCTGCCGTCGAGCCTGAAGCGGTCATGATCCGCTAAACGGCGAAGGCTCAGAGTGCTGGCTCGCTCGGATCGTAAACTGAGACCCTCCGGTTTGGACCTATGACGTAGCGGCCATGGCTGTGTCGCCGCCTTCGTCCTGCGTGCGCGCGGCATAAGTCTCGAAGGCGGCCAGCACCTCGTCACTCAGGCGTCGGGCGCCCGTTTGCAGATACTCCATGGCATTGAGCGAGGCCTCGTGGGCTGCGTCGCTGGAGCCGCCGATGCAGTCCTCGACCACGCGGCAGAAATAGTCGTGCTGATGGCCGTCGACGAAGGTGTAGTGCACGCAGACGTCGGTCAGGCCGCCGATCATGATCAGAGTGTCCACCTTTAGGCCCTTCAGCAGGATTTCCAGGTCAGTGCCGAAGAAGCCGGAATAGCGCCGCTTGCGGATCACGTAGTCGGTCTCGAGCAGTCCGATCTCTTCGGCGGCGAGTTCGGTATTCTCGCGGCCGTCGACGCAGTGGATGTCCTCGGCACCGTCCAACTCGCGGCCGAAGTCGACCAGGTCGGGGCGGTGCACCTCCTGCAGGAAGACCAGCGGGATACCGCAGGCGCGCGCCTTGTCGATCAGCTTGCGGCCGCGCCGCATGCGCTCCGCGTAGCCATCCATGCGGGGGATGTCGCGCTTGCCACCCGGCGGCTGCAGGCCGCCCCTCTGAATGTCGATGACCAGCAGCAGCGGGCGGCCTTCGATCAGGTCGCGCTTGACCGGCTTTCCATGCAGCATGGTTCGTCTCCCTCTACGGCCTCTCTGCGCTGCAAATGCGCAGCGAGAGGCGGTCGCCGTCAAGGATCGCCCCGTCCGCACGGCATGGCAAGGCGCTGCTAACCTGCCTTAGAGCCCGACCCAAAAAGAGTTGAGCGGTTTCAGTTGGTTGTGATTCCGTCCTGTTACCACACGGGATGGAGCCGACAATGCCTTGGACCAAAACCGCTCGGCGCGAGTATGAGCGGCGCTCGCCACGCTACGCAAGTGATCTGACCGATGATGAGTGGGGGCTGATCGCGCCTTTCATGCCACCGCCCA
>Ga0209458_1000377_pt1 | contig 16656 bp, 13 predicted proteins | sample WorMetLIZAISLAND_FD_187411 | JGI IMG/M metagenome (GOLD analysis project Ga0209458, IMG submission 187411) | Marine gutless worms symbiont microbial communities from Max Planck institute for Marine Microbiology, Germany - Inanidrilus manae... ...
CGCTGATGCTGAAGGCGATCCACGCTCAGGAGTGCCGCGCAGCAGCCCGGGCCAAGGCCGACGAGGTCATCGCCAAGCTGAAGGCCATGCGGCTTGCCAAGGTGGCCACATGGCTCGAGGAGACGGTTGACGAGACCCTGGTTTACTACGCCTTCCCAAACGAACACTGGCGCCGGATCAGGACCAACAACCCACTGGAGCGCATCATGCGCGAAATCCGACGGAGGACCCGTGTGGTCGGCGCCTTTCCAGATGGTCAATCGGCTCTCAACCTGGCCGCGGCCAGATTGAGGCACATCGCCGGCACCAAGTGGTCGAGCAAGCGCTATATGAATATGAACCTACTCAAACAGCACAAAATGAGTGCCTGACGGGACAGGCCGCCAACCCCAAAGTGCGAAAGAATCTAGACACTACCCGGCTCAGAGGTCGGCCAGCTAGAGATAAGCAAAAGCACCGCGAGGCCGCAGCAAGCCCAACGCGGGAGCGCGCCGATGGCGAAGTCTCGCCATCTTGATGCTCGCTGTGCCGGGGTTGCATGCGCATCGACTGTTCGTAGACAGCGCGGCACTATGTCGACTTTCCCCCTTTTGCCACGCTGACTCTCGCTGGACCTGCCGCCGCGGGTCTGCCTGGACCTTTTCTCACCTTTCGGCCCAGCCAAATCATCAGAATAGCCTGACGGTACTAGCAAACATCATGCTAATGCCAAAGCCAGGCCCGCAGGCGCGGTTGAGTCGATCAAGGCGCGCCGGATTGCTTTTTCTTGCCGAGGCCGAGCCCCATACCTTGGCCCTGGCCAGATCCCTTGCCCATGCCGGCCGCTGGCGGCTCGTCGGGCAGCTCGATGCCGAGCTTTTGGGCCCGTTGCTGCATCTCCTTATGGTGCTCCAGGCGGATCTGCTCGCGCTCCTCCTCAGACTGGGCACTGCGCATGCGCTCGCGGTGCAGCAAGCGTTCCTCTTCCGTCATCAGCTGGCTGCCGTAGATGGTTTGGGCCATGGCCGGCGCAGGACTAGCGGCAGCTAGGCCGGCCAGCACAAGGACAACGAGAATTGCAAGAGGGCGCACGGTTCGCATCTGGGGCTCCGTTCGTAAGGGTGGCGGGTGCTGTTATTCAGGCGCACATGGCCTGTTGGAGGCATCCTGGCGGCGGCGTGCAGCGCCGCAATGACCTGCGTCAAACCCTGCCGGACCGGGTCTCAGGCCCGCCATCCGGGGGCCTTGCCAGGTGACAGGCGGGCCGCTATAACCTGCCGCCTCCGAACACGAGCGGTCCGGCTGAAAGGGCATGCCCAGCCGCTCAGGATGCCCCGAATCCGGGGTTCGAGACCCGGGGTCTCAGGACGAAAGGATAGCGAAATGCCCAAAATGAAGACCAAAAGCAGCGCCAAAGGGCGTTTTCGCCTGACCGCCACGGGCAAGGTCAGGCGCAATTTCGCCGGCAAGCGCCACTTCATGCGCCGCCGCCCCAAGCGGATGATCCGCAACGCCCGCGGCACCACCATCGCCTCGGCGCCCGATGCGAAGATCATCAAGCGCAATTTCCTGCCGAACGGCTGACCGGGGGCTCGAGCAATGGCACGTGTAAAACGGGGCGTCACCACGCACGCCCGGCACAAAAAGGTCCTGAAGCAGGCCAAGGGCTACCGTGGCCGCAACAAGAACGTCTATCGCGCGGCGATCGAGCGGGTCGAAAAGGGCCTGCAGTACGCCTACCGCGACCGGCGGGTGCGCAAGCGGGCCTTCCGCGCGCTCTGGATCCAACGGATCAACGCCGGCGTGCGCGAGCACGGTCTGACCTATTCCCAGTTTATGAACGGCATCAAGCGGGCGGGCATCGAGCTCGACCGCAAGGTTCTGTCCGACCTCGCGATCCGCGAGCCGGCGGCCTTCAAGTCCTTGGTCGAACAGGCGCAAAGCGCGCTCGACCAGGCGGCCCCGCAGGCGTGACCGGCTGACGCCGGGCCCTGGCGGCGCGAGGAACGCACCGCCGGGCGAGATCAGGTAGGACGACAATGGAGAACCTCGAGGCACTCGGCAGCGAGCTGATGCAACAGATCGCCGGGGCGAGCGATCTGCAATCCCTTGAAACTGCGCGCGTTTCGGCCCTCGGCCGCAAGGGTCGCGTGACCCAGCTGATGAAGACTCTGGGCGGCCTCGATCCCGAGGCCCGGCGCCAGGCGGGCCAGGAGCTCAATGCGCTGAAGGACCGCCTCGCCGAGGCGATTGAGGCGCGCAAGGCGGCGCTCGACGACGCGACGCTCGACGCCCGGCTGGCCGAGGAACGGATCGACGTAACCCTGCCGGCCCGGCCCTTGGCCCTGGGTCGCATCCATCCGATCAGCCAGATCATCGAGGAGATGGTGGCGATCTTCGGCGAGATGGGCTTCTCGGTCGCCGAGGGCCCGCACATCGAGGACGACTGGCACAACTTCGAAGCGCTCAACATCCCAGCCGAGCATCCCGCCCGGCAAGAGATGGATACCTTCTATCTGCGCGAGAAGGAAGACGGCTCGCGCATGGTGCTGCGCACCCACACCTCGCCGGTGCAGATCCGCACCATGCAGGTGCAGGAGCCGCCGATCCGCATCATCGTACCCGGCCGTACCTTCCGTGCCGACTACGACGCGACCCATTCGCCCATGTTCCATCAGCTCGAAGGGTTGGTAATCGACGAGAAGACCCATATGGGTCACCTGAAGGGCACCTTGGTCGAGTTTTGCCGCGCCATCTTCGCGGTCGAGGACCTGCCGGTCCGCTTTCGGCCGAGCTACTTCCCCTTCACCGAGCCGTCGGCGGAGGTCGATATCGGCTGCTCGCGCCAGGGCGGGCAGCTCAAGATCGGGGCCGGCGACGACTGGCTGGAGATCCTCGGCTCCGGCATGGTGCATCCCAAGGTGCTAGAGAACTGCGGCATCGATTCGAGCCGCTATCAGGGTTACGCCTTCGGCATGGGGGTCGAGCGCATCGCCATGCTGAAATACGGTATCCCCGACCTGCGCACCTTCTACGATTCCGATCTGCGCTGGCTCAGGCACTACGGCTTCGTGCCGATCGAGGCGCCGAGCCTCGTCCGGGGGCTTTGAGCCATGAAGTTCACTCTGTCCTGGCTCAAGCAGCATCTCGAGACGGACGCCCCGCTGGAGGCGATCACCGATAAGCTCACCATGATCGGTCTCGAACTCGAGGGGGTCGAGGACCGTGCGGCGGCGCTTGCACCCTTCACCGTGGCTTACGTCAAGGAGGCTCGCCAGCATCCCGACGCCGACCGCTTGCGGATCTGCATCGTCGATACCGGCAAGGACGAGGTGCAGGTGGTCTGCGGCGCGCCCAACGCACGCACCGGCATGAAGGGCGTCTTCGCGCCGGCAGGCAGCTACATCCCGGGCACCGATATGGTGCTTAAGCCGGGCGTGATCCGCGGCCAGGAGTCGAACGGCATGCTGGTCTCCGAGCGCGAGATGGGCCTCTCCGACGAGCATGAGGGCATCATCGAGCTGCCCGAGGACGCGGCGGTCGGCACGCCCTTCGCGGCGATCATGGGGCTCGACGATCCGGTGATCGACATCGCCATCACGCCGAACCGGGGCGATTGCCTGGGCGTGCACGGCGTCGCGCGCGACTTGGCGGCGGCCGGACTGGGCCGGCTCAAACCCTTCGATGCGAGCGCGGTTGCCGGCAGCTTCGAGAGCCCGGTCAAGTGGCTGCGCGACCTGCCGGCCGACAAGGCCGAAGCTTGCCCCTTCGTCGCCGGCCGCTTCTTCCGCAATGTGACCAACGGTCCCTCGCCCAGGTGGCTGCAGGACCGCCTGCGCGCTATCGGCTTGCGGCCGATCTCTGCGCTGGTCGACATCACCAACTTCGTGACCTACGACTTGGGCCGGCCGCTGCACGTCTTCGACGCCGACAAGATCAAGGGCGATCTCACCATGCGCATGGCGCGCGCGGGCGAGGAGATCCTGGCCCTCGACGGCAAGAGCTATGCGCTCGATCCGGAGATGGTGGTGATCGCCGACGAGGTCGGGCCGCAGGGCATCGGCGGCGTCATGGGCGGCGAACTCTCCGGCGTGACCGAGACGACCACCAACGTCTTCCTCGAGGTTGCCCTGTTCGATCCGGTGCGGGTCGCGGCGACCGGCCGCAAGCTCGGCATCCACTCGGATGCGCGCTATCGCTTTGAGCGTGGGCTCGATCCGGCCTCGGCCGTCTGGGGCGCCGAGGTCGCGGCACGCCTGGTTCATGACTTTTGCGGCGGCGAGACCAGCGGCGTGGTCAGTGCCGGCGAGCTGCCCGATGTTGCGCGTAGCATCGCGTTGCGCCCAACTCGCGTCGCGGAACTGGGCGGCGTCGCCGTGCCGACCGACGAACAGACGCAAATCCTGACCGCGCTCGGCTTCCAGGTCGAAAGCGGACTCCTCGAAGTGCCGGCCAACGGCGGCGACCGCGAGGTCGAGGTGTTGAGCTGTCAGGTTCCGGGTTGGCGTAACGACGTGGAATGCGAGGCCTGCCTGGTCGAGGAAGTGCTGCGCATCCACGGCTACGATCACATCCCGCAGTCGAGCCTGGAGCTGGACACCACCTTGCCTCTGCCGGCGCTCAATACGCGGCAGCGGCGCGTTTCGGCGGCGCGCACGGCGCTTGCCTGGCGCGGCCTCTACGAGGCGGTGACCTATTCCTTCATGGCGCGCGGTACGGCGGAGTTGTTCGGCGCGGTGCCCGAGTCCCTAGCACTGATCAACCCGATCAGCAGCGACCTGGACGTCATGCGTCCGGTGCTGTTGCCCAACCTGGTCGCCGCCGCTGCGCGCAACAGCGACCGGGGCCTCGGCGACTCGGCGCTCTTCGAGGTCGGGCCGCATTACGACGACGACACGCCGGAGGGTCAGCTTCTGGTCGCCGCCGGTCTGCGCAGCGGTGCGGCCGGCCGCCGTCACTGGAGCGATGCGGCCCGTGACGTCGATGCCTTCGATGCCAAGGGCGACGCCTTGGCGGTGCTGACCACCTGCGAGGCGCCGATCGACAATCTGCAGGTCACGACCGACGCGCCGGCCTACTACCATCCCGGCCGTTCGGGCGTGCTACGCCTCGGGCCCAACGTGCTGGCCAACTTCGGCGCGCTGCATCCCCGCCTGCTGCGCGCCTTCGGCTTGAAGTCCGTGGCGGTCGGCTTCGAGGTCTTCCTGGAGCGCATCCCGGAGCCCAAGGCTAAGAGCAAGCTGAAGCCAGCGCTCAACCTCTCGGCCTTCCAGCCGGTCGAGCGCGACTTCGCCTTCGTGGTCGATGCGACTGTGCCGGCGGAGAAGCTGCTGCGCGCGGCCAAGGGCGCCGATAAGGCGCTGATCGCGGCGGTCGATCTCTTCGACAGCTACCAGGGCAGGGGCATCGAAGATGGCAAGAAATCTCTCGCCATCGCCGTCACCCTGCAGCCGACCGACCGCACCATGACCGACGCCGAGATCGAGGCCGTCTCGGCCAAGATCGTGGCTCAGGTCGAAAAGGCCACCGGCGGCACTCTGCGCGGCTGACGAAGACTGGGAAGCTAACTTCCCCCGGCGCGCTTTTCTGCGCGTCCATCTCGCACCAGAAAAGTGGGCTCGCGGCCCAGGGGACAGGCCGCGAGCCCAGTCAAAGCGGAGATCGGCACCGGCGGTACGACCCGCCGGTCTTGAAACCAGGCGATCGCTGTCCAGGCGCCACCGCGGGTAGGTGATCGCCAAGGGCAGCAAACCCGGCTTCATGGCACCGCGTAGTTACCCGGCCAGCCTTGGTCGGGCGCCTACATGTCTTGGTACGAGACGGCCGGTGCCGCGGATCACCTCATGGTCAATGTTCTTGCTATCTGTTGACCAGCCGCGGAAGGCTTTGGTGGCCGCTGTCACGCGTGGAGAATCTGCACCTGTGGCCACTTGGCCGGCCAGTTCTTGGCCGCCGCGCGCGCCCGGTAGTCGGTCAGACGGTGGGCGCGGGCGTGCGGTGTCGGGCGCACGATCAGGCCCATCAGATCGTCGAGGCCGAGAGGTGCCAGAAGCTCCAGCATTCCGGCTTCGCCGCGCCGCACGGCCACGGCGGTGGGTGTCTCTAGCCAATGGCGCAGCGCGTCCTCGGTCGAGCTGTAGGGCCGATCGTTGTTGCGCAGGTGCATGCGCGCCTGGTTGCGGACCGACCAGGGCTCTCCCGGCATGAGCTCTGTCAGCCGTGCCTCCAGGGCATAGTCCGTCTCCGGATCGAGTTTGTCGGGATCGAAGTAGATCACGTCGATGTCGTTCAGCGGCGTCGGCCTCGAAAAGCCATGCAACCGGTCCCAGACCGGCGCTCGCACGAAGCCGGCGCCGATCCAGCAGTCCGGCAGCGCCAGACTCGCGACCGCCTGTAGGTAGGCCATGCGCCAGGCGTCGGCAGCGATCAGGGCGAGGAGCTGTTCCTCGGCGGGCTTTGGCGCGATGCCCTTACTCAAGCCGGAAGCCCGGCCAACCGATAGCCCTCCAGGCAGTGCTCCAGGTCCTCCTTGTGGCGAAACGGCTGGGTCCGCCCCCAGGCGGCGCTGGAGAAATCGGGGAAGGCGGCAAGAAAGCGCTCGGCGGTAGTCTTCGCCTCTTCCATCCGGCCGAGTCGGGCGTAGGCGGCGGCCAGGATGCGCAGAGGCTCGGCGATGTCCCGCAGCTTCGACAGCTCCTCCACGGCCGCGGCATAGTTGCGCGTGCAGTAGAGCGCAAAGCCCAGGTGCCAGAGGTACCATTCGGGATAGTGTGGGTTGATTCGCATGGCCTTGCGCACGCTCTCGACCGCTTTCTCCGCCTGGCCGTCGAAGGTGTAGGCATCCTGGATCAGGCAAAGGGCATCGGCTTCGTTGGGGTTAAGCTCTAGGGCGCGGTGCAGTGACTCCAGGGCCAGCGCGCGACGTCCGGAGTAGAGGCTGACCATCCCCAAGGCCATATTGGCGAGGGAGTTCTCCGGCCCGGTCTCGATCGCCCGGTCGGCCGCGTCGTAGGCCCGCACCAAACTCTCGCGCTCGACCTCGCGGTGATAAAGAAACCAGTCCGAGTAGTAATAGACCGCCAGCCAGGCATGGGCGTCCGATAGCTCAGGATCGATTTCGATCGCTTGCTCGAGCGCTTCCTTGGCTTCGCTCCGGCCCTGGGCGCGCAGGATGTTCTGACGACCGCGCACTACGCACTCGTAGGCCTGCAGGTTGCGCGGATGTACGCTTTGCTGCGGTTCCAGCGCAGCGCTGCCCAAGGCTTCGGAAAGCGCCGCCGCGATCTGTCGCACAACGTCGTCCTGCACGGCGAAAACGTCTTGGATGTCCCGGTCGTAGCGCTGGGCCCAGAGATGCCGGCCGTTCTCCGCCTCGACCAGCTGCGCGGTAATTCGCACTCGCTCGCCGGCCCGGCGCACGCTGCCTTCCACCAGATGGCGCACGCCGAGCTCGCGGCCGATCTGGCGGATATCGATCGCCTGGCCCTTGTAGGCGAAGCTCGAATGTCGGGCGATCACCAGAAGCCCGGGAATGCAGGCCAGCTCCGTGATCAGGTCCTCAGTGATGCCGTCGCAAAAATAAGTCTGTTCCGGGTTGCTGCTCATGTCGTCGAAGGGCAGTATGGCGATCGAGGGCTGAGCGGGGGGCGCCGCGACGTCGGGCGTCCTGGCGTCCGCCGCGTGCTGAGGCGTGAAGGTGTAGATGCGCAGCGGGCGCGACAGGTTCTTCAGCCGTACCTCGCCGCTGTCCGTGAAGGCGAATGCCAGCTGCTGGCCGACGGCGTCGCGCACGCGCTGGGACAGACAGATGCCGCCGACAGGCGCCATGGCCTCCAGGCGCGCGGCGACGTTCACGCCTTCGCCAAAAACGTCGCCAGACTCGGTCAGCACGTCGCCCAGGTCGATCCCTATGCGATAGGCGAGCGGGCTGTCGCGTTCTGCCTCGGCGGCTGTCAGCTTTTCCTGCAAGCTGGCGGCACACTCGACCGCGTCGATAACGCTGCCGAAGATGGCCAGCGCCCCGTCGCCGGTGCTCTTGAAGACGCGGCCTCGAAAGCTTTCGACGGTCGGCTCGATCACCGACTTTCGGTGCTCCGAGATCAACCGATGCGCGGCCGCGCTGTCCTGCTCCATGAGCCGCGAGGAGCCAACCGCGTCGATTGCGACGACCGCGGCCAACTCGCGCGCCACCGCGTCCTCTGTCGCCGCACCCCCGGCGCGATCGCTGTCGGATCCGTCCTTCCCCATGACGTTAGTGTGCCTGTGGACGCAGCAGCCGACAACAGACAGGCACGCTTGTCGCCGCTAGTCTGCGGACCGGTAACGATAACGATGGATAGGAGGGCGCGCCATGGCAGAGGGCTTCAATCCAGCGGGCAGCTGGCAGCCGCGCGGGCGCGGCTTCAGCATGGGCGTGGTGCAGCACCCGGGGCAAACCATTCACCTGACCGGCCAGGTCGCCTGGAACGAGGCCGAGGAGATCGTCGGGACCGGCGACGTGCGCGCCCAGACCCACCAGTGCTTCAGGAACATCGAAGCCGTGCTGGCTGCCGTGGGCGGCCGGCTGGAGGACATCGTTGCCGTCACCACCTACTTCACCGACACCGATCAGCTGTCGATCATCCAGGCGGTGCGCGATGAGTACTTTGCGGCGGAAAGCGCCCCGGTTAGTACCTCGGTCCGAGTCGCCGGCCTCGGCCATCCCGACTTCCTGGTTGAACTCGCTCCCGTTGCCGTGGTGCCGGACGGACGCTTCGTGGCGCCGGTCCCGATCGCGCAAAGCTAACTGTCCTTAAATTTCTACAATATCAATTGGTTAGAGGAGAATAGGTGGCGCCAGATCGGGGCCGCAACGCAGCCATTGCCCTGTCCCTTTGGCGGCCCTATCTTCCTGCCGGCCCGCGTAGGGCCCTTGTCGTTTGCCCGAGTCTGCGCCTCCATGACCGACCTCGCCCATATCCGCAATTTCGCGATCATCGCCCACATCGATCACGGCAAGTCGACCCTGGCCGACCGCCTGATCCAGACCTGTGGCGGGCTGACCGACCGCGAAATGAAGGAGCAGGTGCTCGACACCATGGAGCTCGAGCGCGAGCGCGGCATTACCATCAAGGCACAGACCGTGCGCTTGAGTTACACGGCGCAGAACGGCGAGAGCTACACTTTAAACCTGATCGATACGCCGGGCCACGTGGACTTCGCCTACGAGGTCAGCCGCAGCCTCTCGGCCTGCGAGGGCTCGCTGCTGCTGGTCGACGCCTCGCAAGGAGTCGAGGCACAGACCTTGGCCAACGTCTATCAGGCAATCGACAACGACCACGAGATCGTCGTGGTGCTGAACAAGATCGACCTGCCGGCGGCCGAGCCGGAGCGCATCCGCGAGCAGATCGAGGAGGTGGTCGGCCTGGACGCGACCGACGCGCTGCCGATCTCGGCTAAGACCGGCCAGGGCGTGCCCGATGTGCTGGAGGCCCTGGTGCAACGCCTGCCGGCGCCACAGGGCGACGGCGAAGCACCGCTCAAGGCGCTGCTGGTCGACAGCTGGTACGACGCCTATCTGGGCGTCATTACCCTGGTGCGCATGATCGACGGCAAGCTGCGCCCCGGCATGCGGATCCGCATGCTGGCGACCGGCGCGACCTACCAGATCGACCTGGTCGGTGTTTTTACCCCGAAGATGACCAAGGTGAAGGAACTCGGCCCGGGCGAAATCGGCTATCTAACTGCCAGCATCAAGTCGATCGCCGACTGTAAGGTGGGCGATACCATCACCGAGGAGAAACGCCAGACCGCCGAACCGCTGCCCGGCTTCCAGCCGAGCGTGCCGGTGGTCTTCTGCGGCCTCTTCCCGGTCGATGCGGCCGACTACGAGGAGCTGCGCGATTCGCTCGCCAAGCTGGCCCTGAACGACGCCTCCTTCGAGTACGAGGCGGAGTCCTCGCCGGCGCTCGGCTTCGGCTTCCGCTGCGGCTTCCTCGGCCTGCTGCACCTGGAGATCGTGCAGGAGCGGCTGGAGCGCGAGTTCGACTTGGACCTCATCACCACGGCGCCCAGCGTGGTCTACAAGCTGCACCTGACCAACGGCCAGGACATCGAGCTGCACAACCCGACCGACATGCCGGACGTGGTGCAGATCAAGTCCATCGAGGAGCCCTGGATCAAAGCCACCATCCTGGTGCCCGACGACTACTTGGGCGCGGTGCTGAAGCTCTGCGAGGATCGGCGCGGCGAGCAGATCGAGCTGACCTACGCCGGCAGCCGCGCCATGGTGGTCTACCGCCTGCCGCTGAACGAGGTGGTCTTCGACTTCTACGACCGCCTGAAATCGGTCTCGCGCGGCTATGCCAGCTTCGACTACCAGATCGACAGCTACCGCGAGGGCGACCTGGTCAAGGTCTCGATCCTGGTGAACGGCGAGCCGGTCGATGCGCTCTCCATGATCGTACACCGCAGCCAGTCGGAAACGCGCGGCCGGGCGCTCTGCGTGCGGCTCAAGGACCTGATCCCGCGCCAGCTCTTCAAGATCGCCATCCAGGCGGCGATCGGCGGCAAGGTGATCGCCCGCGAGACGGTCAGCGCGCTGCGCAAGGACGTGACCGCCAAGTGCTACGGCGGCGACGTCTCGCGCAAGCGCAAGCTGCTCGACAAGCAGAAGGCCGGCAAGAAGAAGATGCGCCAGTTCGGCCAGGTCGAGATCCCACAATCCGCCTTCATCGCCGCCCTCAAGATGGACGACGGCTAGGAGGGGGCGGCTAGGAAGGGGCGGTTAGGAGCGGCGGAACCAGCGTCGCGGCCCGGGGCGGCGGTAGCTCAGCAGCAGCAGAATCAGGCCGGGGACCAGGAACACGACGACGGCCGGTAGCAGCAGCAGGTTGGCGATGCCCGGCGGCCCCCAAAGCGGCGCCCAGATGTAGCGCTCGACGATGGCCTGAAGCAGATTGAGGCTGGCCGGATCGAGCGTGAACCAGACCTGGCCCAGGGGCGAGAGCGTGAAGGCCTCGCCCCCCGCCAGGCGGTTCAGGTCGTAGGCCAGACTGGCCAGCGCGGCGCCGATGAAAAGCCAGCCGAGGATCCGCCCGAAGAGGCGCACGTTTCCCCCCTTTGTCTCCCGGGTCCCGGCCGCCGGCACGCCTCGAATGGGCGCGACCTCAACCGGGATAGACCCCGAGTCTATCAGCTGCCCGTGGGCGCCGTCACGGCCCCGCGGCCGCTGCCTCCCCTTATCCGGCCCCAAGGCCGGCCGTTGCATCCTCTTTAACCCTCGGTTAGGTTGCGCGCCGTTAGAAAGCGCCCTTTGGGCGCCGCCGGAGGGGTGGCCGAGTGGCTTAAGGCGCACGCCTGGAACGCGTGTGGGCGGTAACACGCCTCGTGGGTTCGAATCCCACCCCCTCCGCCAGCAAGTCTTTGAATTCCAGAGGTCTCCAGTCAGGTTTCGAGTTTTCGGCCCAACTCGCGAGAGTCTGCCGGCCTTTGCGGCGAGCCGTATCGCAACTCGCACTCAGAGAATGCGGATCGACTCTCAACTCAGCCGTCGGCACCCCGTTTTCTCTCCTGGCCAATTCCGAAGTGCGGTTTGGACGCTGATTTGGGGCCAGCCACCAAAGCCTTGGGCAGAGAGAGCACCGCGTAAGGGCTGGTGACAGGCCTAATGGGTCAGATTTGAAATCGTGATGTGGTTAGGCGCCGGCCATGCCGCGCCCTGACCGGCGCCGGCTGGTTCACATCGCGGTCACCCCCATTCCGACGGCCGACTGGATCGACCGCCAAGTTTCGGAGGCCTTTCCTTGGGACACGGCCCCGAGAGACCTCATCCGCGATCGCGACGGCGCCTTCGGATGGGTCTTCTGGCCACGCCTCGGAGCCATGGGCATCCGAGATCGGCCAACGACACCCCGTTCGCCGTGGCAGAACGGCTACGTTGAGCGGCCGATCGGATCGATCCGACGAGAATGCTTGGACCATATCATCATCCTGGATGAGGCCCATCTTCGCCGCGTGCTCCGAGCTTATGCGGACTACTACAACCGCATCCGAACGCACTTGTCTCTGGACAAGGACACGCCGCTCTCTTGCAGAACCCAACAAGTTGGTCGAATTCAGTTCCTCCCTCATCTCAGCGGCCTGCATAGTTCCTGGGTCCGGATCTGATTTTCGGTAACGATGAGGTCACTGGATTCGCACAACGTGCATTACGATTAGCACAGTCGCGGGCCACTTCCTCTAACATCGGTGTTGACGCCGATTCTGTTGCAAAGCTCTGGCAATGGGCGGTTCAGCGAAACGATCGAATCGAAGTCGTATCGTCTGTAAATCAATCTTGCCCAAAGGGGCCGTTGCACGAATCGATCTTGCGGGCGAATAGGTCAAAAATGGTTTTGCAGCACTATCACGCCGGGAGCAGACGTTACATGCGGTTCGGGCAAAGACTGGTTGATCCAAATGCGACATTGATCGCGCTACTAGGCCGACTGGCTTGCGAAGCTGACAACCGATAATCCAAACGGCAGGGGCTCTAGATTCATGCGGCCGCAGTTCATGCTTAGACTCGTTATGGCAGTGAACTACATTCCCATCCCGCCCATTGCGCCCATCTCAGGTGCCATAGACACGGCCTTCTGCTCCGGCTTCTCGGCGACCATGGCCTCGGTGGTGATCAGCAGGCCGGCGATTGAAGCCGCGTCCTGCAACGCGATACGCACCACCTTGGTCGGGTCGACTATGCCGGCCTTCACCATGTCGACGAATTGGCCGGTCTGGGCGTTGTAGCCGTAGTCGCGATTGGCCTGCTCGCTCAGCTTGCCGGCTACGACCGCTCCATCTTCACCCGCGTTTTCGGCGATCTGACGCAACGGCATCCGCAAAGCCCGGCGCACTATGTCGATGCCCACCCTCTGGTCATCGTTCGCCGGCTCTAGCTTATCAAGAACCTTGGCGGCATAGAGCAAGGCAACGCCACCACCGGGCAGGATGCCCTCCTCGACCGCGGCTCGGGTCGCATGCATGGCGTCCTCGACCCGATCCTTGCGCTCCTTCACCTCGACCTCCGTAGCCCCACCAACCCGAATCACCGCAACACCACCAGCCAGTTTGGCCAGCCGCTCCTGCAGCTTCTCGCGGTCGTAGTCGGAGGTCGTCTCCTCGATCTGCGCCCGGATCTGGTCGCAACGGCCCTCGATCTCCTCCTTCTGCCCAGCGCCGCCAATGATCGTGGTGTTCTCCTTCGTGATGTCGACGCGTGTGGCCGTCCCAAGCATATCGAGCCCGACATTCTCAAGTTTGATGCCAAGGTCTTCGGAGACAACCTGGCCACCCGTCAGGATCGCCATGTCCTCGAGCATCGCCTTGCGTCGGTCGCCAAAGCCCGGTGCCTTGACCGCGGCTACCTTGAGACCGCCGCGCAGCTTATTGACGACCAAGGTCGCCAGCGCCTCGCCCTCAACGTCTTCCGCGACGATCAGCAGCGGCTTACCGGTTTGCACGATCTTCTCGAGCAGCGGGAGCATGGCCTGGAGATTCGAAAGCTTCTTCTCATGCAGCAGTATGTACGGTTCGTCCAGTAACGCTTGCATCTTGTCCGGGTCGGTAACGAAGTAGGGCGAAAGGTAACCACGGTCGAACTGCATGCCCTCGACCACATCGAGCTGAGTTGTCAGCGATTTGGCTTCCTCGGTCGTGATCACACCCTCGTTGCCGACCTTCTGCATGGCCTCGGCGAGCATCTTGCCGATCTCTTCGTCGCCATTGGCCGAGATGGTGCCGACCTGCTTTATCTCTGCGGAGGTCTTGACCTTGCGGGAGCAGTTTTGCAGCTGCTGCACAACGGCCCCGACCGCCATCTCAATACCGCGCTTTATGTCCATTGGGTTCATGCCGGCTGCGTCGGCCTTGCAGCCTTCGCGTACAATGGCCTGGGCCAGCACGGTGGCCGTCGTCGTGCCATCACCGACTAGGTCGCTGGTCTTGGAGGCGACCTCGCGAACCATCTGGGCACCCATGTTCTCGAACTTGTCAGAAAGCTCGATCTCCTTGGCAACGGTGACACCATCCTTGCTGATGCGTGGCGCGCCGAAAGTCTTATCAAGCACGACATTTCGGCCCTTTGGCCCCAGCGTTACCTTGACCGCGTCGGCCAAGATATTGACCCCGTGAAGCATGCGCTCGCGGGCGTCGGATGAAAATCTGATCTCCTTTGCAGTCATGGCTTACCTCTCCAAGTTCCCTTTAATCCAGGCTCTTGATGGCTCTATTCGAGGACGCCCAAGATGTCGGACTCCTTCATGATTGCGAGTTCCTCGCCGTCAATCTTGACTTCGCTGCCGGACCATTTCCCGAAGAGCACGCGGTCACCAACCTTGACGTCGAGTGGAACGAGCTTGCCCTTCTCATCATGGGTGCCAGGGCCGACAGCTAGAACCTCGCCTTGCATGGGCTTTTCCTTGGCGGTGTCCGGAATGATGATCCCACCGGCTGTCTTCTCATCTTCCTCGACGCGACGAACAAGTACACGGTCATGTAGCGGACGGAAGTTCATGCCAAATCCTCCCTCGGGTATTGTTGCGCCTGCTTTGTGGTTCGCGACCGTGGAGGCACTTTGTGCCTGTCGGCGTCATGATGCGCGCCCGCCTGTGCTCTTATAGTGGCCATTGGCGAAGTAACTGGAGCGCAGCGTCAATACTGACGACGGCGTCAGGAGCCAGAACGCACGGCGACCACATTTCCACCCGTATGCCGTTCTTGTGGATGCCGTTGGACTTGTAGAATGCAGCTTTCTAGTGACCACGCATTGATCTAGGTCTATGGAGGACGCCACGAAAAGCAGTAAGGTCCGCAACAGAGAGGGCAAGTTGCGGCCAACTCCGCCCTTATCTAACAGCGATGCAGGTCTGGGACGCCAGGTGGCTCACCCGGGTGGACACGCTGCGCAAGAATGTGCCGGCGCGGCGACTTGGACCCAGCGACCCATGCCAATGAGTTCGACGTGATGTTGGACGCGGGCTCCGTTGAACGTTTTCCGCAGGATCTCGCCTAGATCCGATTTCACTGATGAGAGGCTCAAACCACGCCACTTCGAGGAGCCTCAAGGGAGTGTCTCACCATACGCGAAATCCGCTGCGGCTGGGACAAGCAGAAGCAAGCTCCGGAAGAAGGGGCTTTTTGCAGATGTCGGGCGTCGCTACGCTTGCCATTCTCACAAACCCAACCCACGCGCTTGCAGTCTTGGAACAGTCGAGCCCAGGATACGACCGCTCTGCCGCGAGCCAGGACGTGATCACCCTGTTCCTCTGCGGCGACGTTATGACCGGGCGCGGCATCGATCAGGTATTGCCGCACCCCGGCGACCCACGCATCTGCGAGCCCCACACCGCCTCCGCTACCACCTATGTCAAGCTCGCCGAGCACGCGAATGGCCCTATACCGAAGCCGGTCACCTTCGCCTACATATGGGGCCACACCCTAGAGGAGCTAGAGCGTAGAGCGCCGGACCTGCGGATCATCAACCTGGAGACAAGTATCACAACGAGTGAGGACTGCACGGACAAGGGCATAAGCTACCGGATGAGCCCAGCGAACATCCCTTGCCTCACGGCGGCCAAGATCGATTGCTGCGTTCTTGCTAACAACCATGTCCTCGACTGGGGACGGACAGGTCTCATCGAGACCTTGAAGACCCTAGACAGCGCGAAGATCAAGCGCGCCGGCGCCGGCCACGGCATCCTTGAGGCCGAGGCTCCTGCGATCCTGGAGGTTAGCGGCAAGGGCCGTGTGCTCGTCTTTTCCTTTGGGTCCGTCACGAGTGGAATTCCCCGCGACTGGGCTGCTGCGGAGAAAAAGCCCGGTGTCAATCTGCTGAAGGATCTTTCAAATGCAACGCTCGAGCGGATCGGGGAACAACTGTATGCCGCCAGGCGGCCCGGAGATATCTCGGTGGCTTCGATTCACTGGGGCGAAAACTGGGGCTATCACATTCCCGCCGCGCAGCGGAACTTCGCCCACGGACTGATCGACGAGGCAGGCGTCGACATCGTTTATGGCCATTCGTCTCATCACCCCAAGGGAATCGAGGTCTACAAAGAGAGGGCGATCCTCTACGGCTGCGGTGACTTCCTCGATGATTACGAAGGAATTAGCGGCTACGAGAAGTTCCGGGACGATCTGGTCCTAATGTACTTCCTCAGTTTGGCCCCCTCCACCAGAGGGCTCGTTCGCTGTGATATGGTCCCCCTCCAAATCAGGAACTTCCGGCTGAGCCGGGCTTCCAAAGAAGACGCGCGATGGTTGCGGGATGTCTTGAACAGGGAGGGCGAGCAGTTTGGCACACGCGTGGAGGCAGGCGAAGACAACGCCCTTGTCCTGGACTGGCGCTGAAGCAGAAGTGTCAGGTGAACACCGTGCCCATACAAGGCCGAGGCTTTTCAAAACGGCAACTCAGAAATCGTGGTCGAGCAGCACCGTGACGCAAGGATGCGCGTACCAAAGGAGCGAAGTCTGCTGGCGGCACCGTGAGCACGCTCTAACATCCGAGGGCTCAGTGGTCTGATCCGATTTCCGGCCTTGTCTTAAGCTTGACCCTGGTTCCCGTGCGATACGGGAGCCGCTCTCCGGCACCCTGAATATGCCGGAGAGCGGCGGGGGACGGATCGAAACGGCAGTGGTTGTTCGAACCGGTCAGAAGTGGGA
>Ga0209458_1000379_pt1 | contig 16642 bp, 12 predicted proteins | sample WorMetLIZAISLAND_FD_187411 | JGI IMG/M metagenome (GOLD analysis project Ga0209458, IMG submission 187411) | Marine gutless worms symbiont microbial communities from Max Planck institute for Marine Microbiology, Germany - Inanidrilus manae... ...
GACCGTGAAAGACGTCGTGTGAAAATCGACACCGATAAACGACATGGCTACACTACTCCCGTTGGTGAGCGGCGGACCCCCGCAAGGGGTGTGAACGGCCAAGCCAAACTCCTATACGAGGTCACCGACAAAAACCGGGCCTCAGGCTGGTCGTTCGGATACAGGCGACGGGTAATCTCCTTGACAGGGTCGCAGGGCCCTAAAAAGCAATCCAGCCTGCAGCCTATCCGCCTCTCCCAACACCTTATCAGAGCCAGGAGGCATGACCGCTCACACCCCATTCATGCCATCTCCTTGGTCGTTTCTTTTTGGTCGGTCCAGCATATCGCGGGCCGAATTGGTGTTCCAGGTGAAAGCCGGTCCGCGCCTTTCCGCCGGGGAAAAAACCGTCTATCACGGCACCATGGATGCGCTTCAAAACCCGGATGTCACTTGGTCGAATGACGGTACACCCCGCTCGGGTCGCTTTGGCGATGTCTACTACTCGGTGAGCGGCGGATTGGCGGAAACCAAGCATGTCTTTCTAAACGGGGCTGGCCTGCCGGAGGCGTGGCGCGGTCGGAACAACTTTGTGGTCGGAGAAACCGGGTTCGGGACCGGGCTGAATTTTCTTGCCACCTGGCGCCTGTGGCGGGATACGGCCGACCCTGCCCAGCGCCTCCATTTCGTTTCTGTGGAAGGGTTTCCCCTGGCGCCCGACGACCTCGTTCGTGTCCACAAGGCCAACACCGAACTGACCGAGCTGGCCGAATGGCTGGCCGCCCAGTATCCCCGGCGCCATCCGGGCTATCATTACCGGGAATTCGACGGCGGCCGCGTGTCGTTGTTATTGCTCTTCGGATCCATTGAAGATGCTCTCGGCAGTCTTTCCGCCTGCGTCGACGCCTGGTTCCTGGACGGTTTTGCGCCGAAAAAGAACCCGGACATGTGGACCGGGAACGTCTTTCGGTTGATTGCCAGTCGTTCGGCGGAAGGCGCCCGATTGGCCACGTTCACGGCCGCCGGTGGCGTCCGTCGGGGTCTCGAGGAGGTCGGTTTCGTCATGGAAAAGCGGCCCGGCTATGGCAGCAAGCGTCAGTGTCTCACCGGTCGCTTTGCCGGTCGATCGTCGGATATCGACGACGCTCCGTGGTATCGAATCCCTGAACCGGTGACCGCCGGATCACGAATCGCAGTGATCGGTGCCGGTATCGCCGGCGCCGCTGCGGCAAGGGCTTTGAGTGATGCCGGCTGTATGGTGCAGGTGTTCGAGCAGGGAAGTGCGCCAGATCCGGCCGCTTCCGGCAATCCCCTGGGCCTCTTGCAACCGCGTGCCGGGAGCCTCGAAAACCCCTATGGCCGTTTCCAGGCCGCTGCATACCTTCATGCGCTCGAGACCTATGAGCGGCTGGAGGTTGCCGGTGTCTGGCATGGCGACCGCGGCCTGCTTTCGGTCGGGCGCGATGAGGACGACCTGGCCCGTCAGATCGAATGGTCGGTCAAGGGCGGCCTACCGAGCGGGGATGCGGAACCGCTTTCGGCGGCAGACGCGTCCGAACTGGCGGGCCTACGCATTCGGCTGGACGCCGTCCATTATCCCCGCGCCGGAACGATCCGCCCGCAAGCCGTTTGTCAGGCCCTTTTGAGCGGTATTTCCTGCCGGTGGTCAACGGCCGTTGGCGCCGTGGAACCGGATTCCGGCGGGTGGCGTTTGCGCTCGGCCAACGGCGAGGTGATTTGGGTTGGCAAAGCTGTCGTCTTGGCCAATGGCACCTATGCGGCCGGCCTTTGTCCCGATCTCAGAGGTGCGATCCACGCGAACCGCGGGCAGATCACATATGTGTCCGCAGGCGATCGTTCGCTGGGACTTCGTTTGCCCGTTGCCTTCGGCGGGTATGTGACGCCTGTCTACAACGGCGGGGAAAGGCTGTTCCACGTACTCGGGGCGACCTATGACCGCGCTGGCTTCTCTGATGACCGACCCGGATCGCCGCAACCGGATGACGATGTGTCAAACCGCGAACGCTTGACCGAACGTCTGCCCGATTTGGCCGATGCCTTAGATGGGGAAATCCTCGGCGGACGGGTCGGTTTCCGGGCCACCACCGCCGATCATCTGCCTCTTGTCGGTCCGGTGCCGGAAAAAGCGTCTTTCGTCGATGCCTTCGCCGACCTGAGGCACGGCAGCGCCGGGCGACGCTTCGGTCCGGCGCCCTATCGACCAGGGCTGTTCGTCCTCTCCGGTTTGGGGTCGCGCGGATTCTCGACGGCACCTGTAGCCGCCCAGGTTCTGCGCGCGCTCCTTTTAGGGGAACCGCTGCCGGTACCACGCGATGTCTATCACGCCTTGCACCCGGCGCGATTCCTGGTACGTGACTTGAAACGACGGTAAGCTGCCGCCCGTGGTTTCATGGGGACGGAGAATTTCGCGGCATGCGCCTGCACTTGTGTACGTGGAAAGAGGTCGAGGCCTACCTCACCGAACAGAGCGGCATCATTATTCCGATCGGTTCGACGGAACAGCATGGGCCGAACGGCCTGGTCGGAACCGACGCCCTGTGCGCGGAAGCGGTCGCCCTGAGGGTCGGCGATAAGACGGACGCATTGGTCGGGCCGACCTTGTCCATTGGCATGGCGCAACACCACTTGGGCTTCGCTGGATCGGTGACGCTCCGCCCGACGACATTGATCGCGGTCATATGCGATGTCGTCAATTCCCTGGCCTGTCATGGCTTCGACCGGTTCTTCTTCATCAATGGACATGGCGGCAATGTCGCCACCGCGAGCGCGGCTTTTTCCGAGATTTATGGGCAGGCTGCTCTGGTCGATGGCCGGTCCGGACTCCGCTGTCGCCTGGAGAATTGGTGGCAGAACGAAGCAGTGATGAAGATTTCACGAAAACGGTTTGCCGAATCGGAAGGCAGCCACGCCACGCCGTTCGAAGTGTCGCTGACCTATCACCTGTATCCGGAGGATGCGGCACGGATTTTTGGGACCGAGCTTTCGCCGAAGGTGGCGCCCAAGGGGCCCATTTATGATGCGGCGGACTACCGACGGCGGTTCGCGGATGGGCGCATCGGTTCGGACCCCGGTCTTGCTAGCGGAGAGGCCGGCGAACAGTTGCTGGCTGCCGCCACAAAGGCAATTTCCGCCCGTTATCTCGAGTTTCTCGCCGAAGATTAGGCCGGATCGGGCCGGCTACCCGCCCTGCATCGGTGGAAAGATGGCAACCTCGTCGCCGTCGGCAAGACAGGTTTGATCTCGCTCGGAAGGCGCTACGGTATCACCGTTGACGAGAACCAAAAAGGTTTCGTTCGTGTTTAGCGGCAATCGCCCGATAAAGTTTGCCACCGACACCCCGTCGTCGAGCGTGATCTCGGCTTTGCCGTAGGAGTCGAACCCTTCGGGCGGCGGCACTGCCATCGAAATCAGCTTGACACTGACCCTCATGCCAAGCCGACGCGCTCCAAGGTTTCTCTCGTGGGCACACCGTCTTCCGACCAGCCGCGCAGGTCGTAATACTCGGGCAGCATCTTGTCGAGTTCCGTGACGTGACCCTTGCCGGCACCGGATTTCGCCGCTTCCTTCAGCATGCGCTCGGGCAGGGTGTCGTCGGCCTTGGTGAATCCAGCCGCCAGGTTGAACTGGCGCTCCAGGTTGTAGATCCGTTCGCCGACCTCGGTCATCCGCGCCGCGTCCCAATCGCCGGAACAGGCGCCGTGGATCATGCTGGCATAGTCGGCCAACGCCCAGGCGTTCGCAGCGAACATGCAGCATCCGGTCGAGTCGATGGCGGCGGCCTCGTCCTGCGTGTCCTTGACAATTTGCGCCTTGCCGTCCGGGCGCACGTGGGAAAAGTCATCCGTGAAAGGTGACGCCCGCATGTGGCAAGCGCCGCGGCTCGAGGTCGCGTAGGCGAGACCCATGCCCTGCATGGCCCTGGTGTCGTATCCCGGGAACTCCTGGCCCTTGACGACCATGGCGAACTCGGGGCGGCCATACTTCTCGCAGAGACGTTTGGCGCCGAGACCGATCTCCTTGCCGAAGCCTTCGCCGGTTCCGGTCAATTCGGCCAATGTGCAGAGCGTTTCGGCATTGCCGAAGTTGAGCCGGATACCGCCCGTGTCCTTGGTCGAAATGACCTTTTCCTCGAACAGTTCCATGGCCGCGGACACGGACCCGCCGAAGGAAATCGGGTCCATGCCGTGTTCATTGCACAGCATGTTGGCATAGGTCGCCGCCTCGATGTCGTCGACACCGACCATCGGGGCGAGGGCGAACCCGGATTCGTATTCAAGGCCGCCGATGGCGCCGCTGTATTTCCGTTTGTGCTCAGGATCCTTCATGGTGAAGTGTTCGGGGTCGAGTTTCGATACACGTCCACAGCCGATGGTGCAGGCGAAACAGGCCTTGTTACCGATTAGGTTGGCATTGCCGTCGGAGCGCCGAGGCGTCGTCATGGCGCGAACATTGACCTTCTCGATATCGTCGAACTGGACGTCGCGGCAGTTGTGCGTTGGCAGTGAGCCGTAGGCGTGGGTGGTGTCCATCATCGGCATGGTGCCGCGCGCCGCCAGCCGTTTTCGCGAAGGATGGGGCCCGAGTTTGCCTTGCGCCGCCGTTACCGCCTCGAGGAAGGTTTCCGGTTTGTCGACGGGAACGCCCTGGGTGCCGCGGACGGCAATGGCCTTGAGGAGCTTCGAGCCCATCACGGCGCCGACGCCGGAGCGTCCGGCCGCCCGGTCGCGGTCGTTGGTGACGCAGGCGAAGCGAACGAGTTCTTCGCCGGCCTTTCCGATCGACGCGATCTTGAGGTCCGGATCCTGATGGCGCTGGCGGATGCGGTCTTCCGTTTCCCAGACCGTCTCGCCCCAAATGAAGTCGCGGGCGTCGAGAATCTGCGCTTCATCATCGCGGATCAGGAGGTAAACGGGATGCGACGATTTTCCCTGGACGACGATCATGTCGTAACCCGCGAACTTGAACTCGGCACCGAAATAACCGCCGGAATTCGAGGCCGCAATGGCATTGGTCAGCGCCCCCTTGGTGACAACGGAATACCGCCCGCCGGTCGGTGCCAGGGTGGCCGTCAATGGACCGGTGGCGAAAATGAGCCTGTTTTCTGGATCCAGGGCATCGGCCTTGGGGTCCATCTCTTCATAAAGGTATTTCGAAGCCAGGCCGCGCTGGCCCATATACTCGGCGGCCCACTCCATGTTGAGTGGTTCGCTCTCCGCTGTCCCTGCGGTCAAATCGACGCGCAGAATTTTCCCTTGCCAGCCCATGATTCGCGTTCTCTCAAAGGTTGTTGATGACCCGATCGGCCCAATGGCCGCGAACTTCAGAGTACAGGAATCAGGCCCCGGGTCCAGCCCGAAACCATCACCGGTCGTTAATTCGAGGTTTGTCCGTTTCGAACGGCCATAAGGAGATGTGGCGCTTTCTGAGCACCATTAAATCGACGACCGAAAGGTGACGAAAGACGGGATCGGCGCCCACGTGGTGGAGCCAGATGAAACCGTGGGTTTCATCTGGGAACGGATGGCGGACATCGTCATTGGCGCGCACCTCCAAGACCAGGTTCTGGCTCTCTTCCGGCATCAGGCTCAGCCACTTGACCACCGTGTTGATGACCGGTTCGCCGCCCGGTATCGGTGTTTTGATCATGTTTTGCTCGGTCGGTGGGCCGAAACGCTCCGTCAAGTGCTCCACGACTTCGATGAAATTGGCACTGGGGAAGAGGACGTGGGCTTGGCTCGCCCTTTCGTCATCGTAGCGGATGATGGCGCTGTGGCCACCGTAGATTGCCGGGGTCGAAACCAGGGCTTCCCGGAGGACATCCGGCCAGGTGACGGCGTCGACACAAAATCGCGCCGCTGGGACGGTCTTCTCGATACAGCCTTCCGGCGCTTGTTCGGCGGCCCGGTAGGGTTTGCCGAGACGAATACGCGGTCCAAGGTCGAGCGCTTCGCCTTCGAGTGGCGGGTTGCTCCGGCCCGGAATGACCTCCGGCGCCGGAATGGTGATGCGCAACGGAGCCGAGGCAGGCGAAATCGGCTCGGCCTCGTCGCCGGTATTCGGTTCCTCCTGGGCAATCTCTCTAGGCGTTGACGTTGGCGGTGCCGCCTCTGTCGTCGCTGCCCATAACAGGGACAGGACCGCTAGGAATGACAAGTGGGGGCGAACGGAGGTCATGCTGTGTCAACGCTCCCGCATGGCTGTCCGTGCCGAGCGCAGAAACGGATCGGCCAGATAGGCGATGACCGAACGTTGCCCTGTGCGGATCGAGGTCACGACCTGCACGCCGGGGACCAATTGGTAACGCATTTCGTTCTGTTCGAAGAAATCCCGCTCGGTGGCGATGCGGACCTTGTAGAACGCCTGGCCGTCCGCCGTCTCGATGGTGTCGGGGCTGACGTTGACCACCTCGCCGTCCAGGTTTCCGAAACGAATGGCGTCGGCACTGGCCAGAGTCACCAGCGCCTTCTGGCCCGAATGCACGTAACCGATGTCCTGGGGTGGCAGCTTGGCTTCGATGATCATGCGATCGCCCTTCGGCACGACATCGACGACCGTGCCGCCAGGGGCGACGACTCCGCCGACGGTAAACACGTGCATCGACTTGATGACCCCGTCGACGGGCGACCGCAGGACCGTGCGGCGAAGCGAATCCTCGAACTTCCGGAGCCGGCTCGAATACTCATCGAGGGAGCGGCGCTTTTTCTCGAGTTCCTCGCGCACTTTCTCGTGAAAGGAGGTCTGGATGGCTTCCAGCTTATTCTCCGTCCCTTTTTGCTCCGAGCGGGCCCGGCGTAGGGTCGCCGAATCCTCGCCGATCTTGCCCTTGAGCGCCGCCGCCTCCTTGAGCAGGTTAAGGTGCTGCATGCGGTTGGTCAGTTGGTCTTTCATCAGTTCCTCGGAGATATGGATCTGCTCCGCGAGAAGTTTCAATTTCTCACGGTTGTTGGCGATCCTCAGGGTGATCTCCTGGATCTGTTCCTTCGACTGGGTGATTTTCTCTTTTTGACCGGCGAGCTGGCTCTGGATCCGGTTGCGGCGAGTCTTGAACATGGCCATGGTCTCGGCGACCAGGGTCGGGTGGTTCTCGACAAGGTCCTTCGGGAACAACGGCGTTTCCGCGTCGGTCGCCTCGGCTTCCAGGCGGGCGACGTCGGCTGACAGCGACGTGATGCGGACACCCAGTTCATCGACGTCGGCACCGCTTTGCGTCGGCTCGAGGCTGACCAGAGGCTGCCCCTGCGATACTTCGTCGCCTTCCTTGACCATGATCTCGCGGACGATACCCCCTTCGAGATGCTGTACGCTTTTCACCTGGGTCGACGGGATGACCTCGCCGACGGCGGTGCTGACGACATCGAGACGCCCGTAATAGGACCAGGCGCCGAAGGCAACGACAACCAGCATGCAGAGGAACAGAAATACATGCGTCAGGCCGTCGCTTTCCTTTTTTTCGTTTTCGGTCATGGCGGCGAATTCGTTCATGACGACACCGTTCGTTGTGTCTCGCCGATCGGGTTGGCAACGACGCTCTCGTCCGTGATATCGGCCGGCCGGCGGATCAAGTTGGGCACCGGTTTGGCGTTGAGATCCACGTAATGGGGCGCGGCGCGCAGGATCTGCGGGTCGTGTGAAAACGCGAGCACCGTGCGGCCGCGTCCGGCCAGGTGGTTCATGGCATCGAATACCGATTGGCTGCCTTCGTTGTCCAATCCTTCCGTCGGTTCGTCGACGATCACCAGCATGCCGTCGGTGGCCATGGCCCGTGCCAGGGCCAGGCGCCGGCGGATCCCCAGCGACAGATTGGCGCCGCCGCCGGTGATCATCATTTCCGGCCCGTCGGCGCTCTGGTCGACAAAGGTCCGGATACCGGCCCGGTCGATGAGGGCGTTGAGCTCATTTTCCTCGAGATCCGGATTGGCGACGCGGATGTTTTCGGCCAGCGTCGCGTTCAGGAACTTCGGCTCTTGGGGTAGATAGATGATCTGCTTGCGCCACCACTCCGGTGCGATCTGCTGCAGGTCGACGCCGTCCACCAGGATCTTGCCGCGGGTCGGCTCGAGGAGGCCGACAAGAAGCCGGGCCATCGTCGTCTTGCCGACGCCGTTGGAGCCGGCGAAGACGAGGACGCTGCCGGGCTCGAGACGCAGGTTGACCGACTCGAACAACGGCGTCTTTGATCCCGGGTGGAGGAAAGCGACATCCTGGAAGTCGATCGAACCCTGGTATTCGCTGAGAGCCGTGCCTTCGGCTTTCTCGCGCGGCAGTTTGGCGAACTCCTGGAACAGGTTGAGGGCCTGCCGCGCCCTGGCCAGCGGCTCGCTGAGCATGGCGAACTTGATGATCGGGCCGAGCGCCCGGGCGCCGAGGATGTTGGCGCCGATCATGGCGCCGACGTCCATGGTGCCGGCTACGACCTGCAGCGCGCCGACGACGATTACGGCGACGCTCATCAGCGCCTGCGCCGTCATGCCGAAACTCTGCAGGAATCCCTGGCGGCCGGTGACCGTGCGGTAGAGCTTGTGGAAAACGCCCGTCTCGTCCTTCCATTGGTCGCGCAGGAAGGCGCCGCCGTTGAAGGCGCGGACCATGTCACCGGACTGGATGGCGGTGCCGATGATGCCGCCGCGTTTGCCGCCGGTCATCTGCATCTCGCGGGATGGTTTACGGAGCGTCGCCAGCGTGATCACGGAGACCAGGAACCCGAAGGCGACGAAGCACGACACGACGATGGCGATGGATGGGTTGAGCAGGAACAGGACACCGATGAACAGGAGCGCGAAGGGGACGTCGAGCACCGTGCAGATGTTGGTGGCGTTGTAGGCGACCTGCAGTTTTTCGGCGCCGGCGACCATTTCCTGGCGGATACCGGGCGGCAGCTGCTCGATGGCCGCTGACTTGGCGGTGACCAGCGTGCCGAAGGCGCCATGCGAAACGGCCCGGTCGTAGGAGGCGTTGACACTGGCGGCGATGCGCATCCTCAGATGACGGAAAGCCAGTTCGAGGGCGATGGCGACGCCGGCGGTAAGAGTCGCCAGGGTCGCGTCGACGCCGTGCCACGTAGCGGTTCAGCATCTGGATGACGAAGATCGGCGAGGCCAGCGCCAGGACGTTGGCGAACAGCGAGGCGGCGATCATTTCGGCCGACAGGGCCGGACGGGAAAACAGGCGGGCCAGGAGCTCTTTCATGGAATGCGGGCGCTTTCGCGAATGCCGAATCTGTCTATGGATTCAATCGGATGCACCTTAGCACAGGGGACGGGCGCCGCCTATGGCCAAGCGACTTACGTCGGGCCCAAAGCGGCTTCCAGGGGCCCCAGGAAGGCCGCGTAATCGTCGGCCCTGAACGTAATCGGCGAGACTGCCGGCGCATCGTCCATGGCCGCCGAAGCCGGGTCCAAGTCCAGGAAATCCATGAGCTTTTCCATCGTCGCGTCGGGTGCCTTCAACACGTCTTCGAACTGGATTTCGATTATCGGGTTGGGCAGAACGGCCTTCCAGTGATCCAAAGACTTGGCGGTGAGCCTGAGGAAGCGGCCGATATCGCCGAGGTCGGTGGCGTAATATTGGGTCATGAAACGGGTCGTAAAACATTCGAGACCCGAATCGCGGGGCGCGCGACGGCAAACGATCACCTTGGCCTTCGGGAACAACAAGCCGCCGAACCCAAGCAACAGGCTGTTCATGGCGTTGGTATCGACGACATAGCGGGCCGGCGGCGGCGCCAGCCTGCCAAGGGCGCCCAGATGAGCGGCGGCCAGGCTTTGGACAAGACCGCGCTGCAACTGCGAGCCGGTTCCCGACAGAGCGATTTCGACGGCCTTCATGGCCTCTTCGAGGGTTTTCAATTCCCCCGCTGGAACAACGTCAGGGTGACAAGCCAGTAGGCGTTCGATAAGCGTCTTGCCGCTGCGCGGCGCGCCGACGATGAACAGCGGTCGATCGCTGTCGCTGCCCCAACCGGCGGTCTGGGCGAAGAGGCCGGCGGAAAGCTGCTTCGTGGTCTGCCGCATGGCGGCGATAAGGTGATCGAACTCGTAGGCCGGTTCTTGGGCCCGGGTCGCGGTATTGGCCTTTTCGTAAAACGCGAACGCCTGGTCGAACCGGCGGCGCCAGTGGAACCGGTTGGCCCGGGTGAAAAGAAGAGACACCTCTTCGGGCGAGCCGGGTTCCGAGTCGGCCAGGCGCGCGTCGAGAAAAGCATCGGCGGCGTCGCTGTCCAGCGGTGGAGCCGAGACGCTGAGGCCGTAAAGGGCCTCGGCGTGATCCGGGTCGGTGGCGAGCACGCGTCTGTAAATGCCGGCCGCGGCCCCATGATTACCCATGTGGCGGTGAAGGGCGGCAAGATTACAGCCGGCCGGGGCATGGTTGGGTTCCACGGCAAGCGCTATACGATAGGTATCCATGGCCTCACGGCGCCGGGACTGCAGGTCCAGCGCTGTGCCCAGGAGATGGAGCGCCCGGGCATCTTCAGAATTGATGGCGAGGCAGGCCCGCAACATGGTCTCGGCCTCGGCTGCCTTGTTGTCATGGATCAGGCGCCGGGCGGTCGTACGCAGGTCTTCCGGACCGGCCGGGTCCGCTGTCACAACATGCCCTGCCGCGGTCCCAGGGAGTTCTCGTCCCATTTCGTCGCCTGCGGTGCTGTGCACTGGGGTTGCCTGGCGATCTCGCCGGCTGTCGTCGCGCCGTCCATGCAATCGGTCATGTCCACGATGGCGTCGATGGCGGAAACCGACTCCTCTTCGCGTAGTTTGGACAGGATCAGGAACACGACCTGTCAGAACAGTGCGAAATCGCCGGCCGCCAGGTTGTTTGACGTTGATGGGTCTGTGGCGTTCGTGAGGACCCCAATCGCATTAACCCCGGTGCCGTTGTCGATGTCTGAGGAGTGCAGCACGGTCAGCCTATCGCTGTTGGAGCTGTCGTGGACAAGGATGATGGCGTCGCCCGAAGTCCCGTCCCCGGCGGCGTTTCCGGCGGCGAGCGCGGTAATTGCGTCGGTCGTCGATCCGGCCGTGGTGTGCAGCAGGATGACGGTAGCGTTGGCGTTGGTCAGGTTGATGGCCGTCGTCGATCCGTCCCAGGACACTTCCTCGTAGGTCTTGGTGTTGAGGCCAAGATTGACGTTGTCGAACATCATGACGTCGCTCTCGCCGGAACCGCCGAAGAAATTGGTGGCGCCGTTGAAGTCGACCAGGGTATCGGTGCCGAACGATCCGGCCGCAGCGCCGGCAAAGATGAAGCGGTCGGCGCCGGTGCCGCCTGTAAGATGGTCGGAACCCTGACCGCCGGTGATCGAATCATTACCAGCGCCGGCATTGACGGTCGTCGCCGTCGAACCGGTTACGGTAATGGTGTCACCACTGGAACCGCCATTGATCGTTTCCACGTCCGAAATATTGCTGAGGGTCACGCCGCTGTTCGCGAGCGTGATCTGGTCCGTGCTGGTGCCGCCGGTGAAGGTGTCGAAGGTGCCGGACACGCTGGAAATAGTGACGCCGCTGTCGGCCAGCGACACGATGACATTGCCCGAGGAATTCTTGGTGCCGGTCAACGACGTGACGTTGCTGATGTTGTTGACCGTGGCATTGTTGCTGCTGCTGGCTTGCACGGTCAACGAATCGGAGCCGCTGCCGCCGTTAAAGTTGGATACGGTGACCGTGCTGCTGCTGGCGTTGACGGTGACCGAATCGACGCCGGAGCCGCCGGTGACGGATGACCAGGTGATGCCACCGGAAAAGCCGGTGAACCCTGAAACACCGATACCTGAGGAAATCTGACCGATGGTCACCGTATTGCCGCCATCGTCAAGGATCAGTGATCCGGTCGTGCCGCTGGTGGCGATGGTGACGCCGGAGATCGCCGATTGGAAGGTCAGGTTGCCGCCCGTATCGACCACAAATTCGACGCCGGTCATGCCCGTGACGACGTCGTTGCTTGAGCCGAAGGTGGCGACGTCGTTGCCTGTCGAACCGGTGAGTTCCAAGGTGTTGGTCGAGCCGTCGGCGCTGTCGGCAAAAATGAACTGCTGATTGAGATCGGCCGACGATCCGCTTTCCGGCGTGCCGGCGATGGAGTTGGTTCCAGTGTCGCTCAAGTCAATGGTCGTCGTGCCGGCCGACTGGATATTCAAAGCGAACTGATTACCGGAGCCGACATTGGGCAGCGTAATATGCTCCACGTCCTTCATGGCGAAGACATGGCTCAGGTTGTTGGAAGAGGAGGCGAAGGTCACAAAATCGTTGGCGTCGCCGCCCTCGAGAAAATCGCCGGTCTCGGCCTGGTTGCCGACAGTCAGCGAGAAACTGTTGTCGTTGTCCGTCGAGATCAGGATGTCGTTTTGGTTGTTGATGAAGTCGTAGCTGTCCGATCCCGTGTTCAGCGTGATGGTCACCGACGTCGCCGCCGTCGACTCCAAATCCTGAATGATGTCGTCGAGGCTCTCCTCAAACGTCTCAGTGAATTGTTCCAGGCCTTCCTGGAAGCCTTCGATGAACTGCTGTTCAAAGAGCGCTTGCTGAAGTTGGGCATCGGCGCCACCAAAGCCGCTACTGAACGGATCGAACCCGTCGCCAAAGCCGCCACTGAATTCACCGACGAAAGCCTGGCTGTTCAGAGAATCGAAGGCTGAAGCCAGGCCCTCGGCGACAAGCGGCGACAGCAGTCCGTCATCGACCAGGGCGAAGACGTTGTCCTGGGCCGCCTGCTGCGAGGCATCGAAAGACGCCCCGACGATGGTGTCGAAGATCTCGTTGACAGCCTGCCCCAACTCGCTCCGGTCCTCCGACAGCTGGGTGCCGTCGCCGATACCCGAGTCCATCGGGTCGCCGGCCTCGAAGCCGAGGGCGCCCAATGCATTGTCGACGATACCGCCCATGGCCGATGTGATCGCGCCGGCCGTGCCGAAAACATTGGGATCGACGGCCAGCGCGTTCTGGATCTCCGTTTGCGTTGCGGCGCCTGCCGCCGCGACCATGGCATCCTCAAGAGACCCGCCGCCGGCGAGCACCTCTTCGAAGGCACCGGCCGCCGCCAGTTCCGCGTCGCCGGCCGGGCCAACCGGGCCGCCTTCGACCGGTCCGCCTTCCGGTGTCGCACCGCCCTCGACGCCGTCTTCCACCGGACCTCCTTCGGGCTGACCCGGACCGCCGACCTGGTCGCCGGTTGGCGTGTCGCCGCCTGTGTCGCCACCTCCCGGAGTGCCCCCGGGGCCCGCTATTGTCGCCGGCGATGATGATGCCGTAGCCGGCCCCGTGTGTGCCGTCGGAATCCGCCGCCGCGACCCGGAACGCGTCAGTTTGATTGTCGCTGGCGAAGACCTGCTCCACGGAATTGAGGGTCACCTGTCCGGATGTGCTGCCCGAGACGTCCTCGAAGGTGATCACCGGGCTGGTCTGCGAGATGTTCGAGTCGTAGACGCCATGCGCGTTGGAGAGGCCGAGGAAGGCGATCTCGTCGGTGCCGCCGCCGAAAATTGTGTCGTCACCACCGAAGGTGCTCATTTCGAAGCGCGTGTTGCCAGGGCCGCCTATAAAGTTGTCGTCGCCCAGCGTGAAGTTCGAGAAAAACTCGGTGAACTGATCGGTGGTTTCATTGTCGTCTTCATCATCGTCGTCGTGGTGAAAATCGTGATCACCGAAATCGTCGAATCCGTGAGGTCCGAACGGATGCGGCCCAAAGACGTTGAGCGGATCAAAGGCCTGCTGGTGTTGGAAGTCGCCGTAATAGGCATCGTTGTTGTCGCTGCCGGGTCCGGGATTTTGACCCGGTGTCGCCACGTGGAAGAAATCGTGTTCACCCGCTCCGTCCGGCGAAGGGCCGAAATCGGGGCCTTCCGACTGAAACTGTTGGTCGAACTGGATACGCGCCTCATAGGAGGCCGTCTCACCGGCGGCGCCGGCCGCGGCAAATGCATCATCCAAGGACATGCCATTGGCGAGTGCATCGTTGAAGGCTGCTGATGCAGCTTCGATCTCTGCTTCCAGAATGCCCTGGTCGCGGGCCGCCAATTCTGCGGCCTGCCGGCCCGCCTCCTCGACGCCATCATCGCCGGGCCCGTCTTCGCCCGGTCCGGGTTCGAAGGGGCCGCTGTCAATACGGTCGCCGTCGATGAACTCTCCCTCACCAGGTCCGCTGCCTTCGGCGAAGGGTTGTCCTTCCCCTTCCAGTTCGCCGTCAATGGGACCATCGGTCGGAAGCTCGCCATCGATCGGAAGCTCACCGTCGACCGCCAAGGCGGCCTCTTCGGCCAAGGCCTCCGTTTCGGCCTCAGCCTCCGGATCGCCCTCGGCTTCTGGATCACCGTCGGCGCCGGCTTCCTGTTCGCCTTCGGTTTCCGGGGTCTCGCCTTCAGGCGTGACCTCGCCGTCTTCAGGTCCGGCTTCGATCGGGGAGGGCGGCAGCGCCTCCGAGGCCTTGGCGTAGAACTGGCGAACGGCGGTGGCCGGCATGACGACCGGCTTCGACGGCAGGGTGAATGCACTCCGGATCTGAGTCGTCTGGTTGACCGTATTCAGGGTCTGGCTGCCGACTTGCGTTGAAATCGTCATCTCGCCAACCGTTCCGTCCGGGTCTGCGAACAGCGTAAAGGTACTCGGCGCACCTTCGCCGGACGCCTTGCCGCCGCCCGACGTGCCCCGGATTCCGATCGTTGCGGTCGGGGTCACGACCTGCATGGCGTCGACGCCGGTTTTGGCGATCTGGCCGGAAACGAAGGTAAAGACGCCTTGGGTAATGTTAAATACCGACGTGCCCTCCTGGCTGCCGGGGTCGTAGATCATTTCGTCGATGACCATTTGGCCGTTTTCAGCGATCGAAAACGTCGAATCGTCGGCGAACACGATTCCGACGCTGCCAACATGCGAAGTTTCGACGACGTCACCCGGGAAGATCGGCGTGCCGGTTTCGGCCAGGACCTTGGTGCCGTCCGTATGGGTTATGAAGGATTGCCCCTTGGCGATCTCGACCTTGCCGACCGGTTCGCCGGATGGCGAAGGCGCTTGGGCACTTTCAGGTGTTGTCAGGAGGTCGAATAATGGGTCGGTTTCGGTCGGCTCGGACATGGGGGGACGCCTTTCTGCCGTTCACATCATCCCGGGTTTACTTCCCGGCCCGAAACCGCGTCGCACGGCTTCAGTATGAGGGCAATTATGCGCCAACGGCCCCCCCAAATCTGTGACAGCCATCACCTTTGTGGCCATGCCGGGCCGGTCCAATTGGGACGGATGGCATTATAGCGGAAAACGCCCCGGCGTGGGGCGTTTCGCGTACCCCTAATGTTAACGGGTGTTATTCGACTATATCGGGCGAAAGCTGGCCCATGACGTTGAGCAGCGTGAAGACAGCGATGGCGACGTCGGTGTCGGCCGACGCGGCATCGCTGGAAGCGTTGATCAATGCCGTTTCACCGGCCAATACGTCGATCAGCGAACGGTTGCCGAGCTGCCGCTCGCGCCGCGCCAGTTCAAGAAATTCGGATGCGATGTTCGCCTGGTTGTGAAGGTGCTCGGCGTTGGAGCGCGCCGTCTCGAGGTTGTCCCAAGCGTTGTACGCCTGTTCCTCGACCAAGTCCCGCGTATCACCGAAGCGGTTGGTCGTTGCGATATGCGTTTGGTTGGACGCCTTCAGCGAGTTGACAGCGGTCAAAACGAGGTTGAAGTCGTAGGTCATCTCGAGCTTGATCAGTCGTTCTTGCTGGGATCCGACCGTGCCGCCGTTGTCTTCCTTGAAGTTCGATTCGGCAATGGCTTCGAAAACCGGGAAAAACTCGTCGGCGCGGGTCTTTCTGACATCTTCCAGCGCGATATTGGCGCTTAAACGCGATGCCTCCAACTGCGGGTTCCCCTTGCGAACCAAAACGACGGCTTCATCCAGGGATTTCGGCAGGAGTTCCAGAGGAAGCCGCGGTTCCTTCATCTTGGCGACGTCTTCGGGGGTCTTGCCGAACACGGCGCGATAGCGGTTGAGCGCAGTGCGCAGAGCCCCCTCGGTCTGAATGGCCCGGGCTTGCGCGCCCGCTAACTGGGTCTTCGCCTGCAGCACATCCGTCGAAAAGCCGGAACCCCGCTGAACTCGCGCGTCCTCCAGTTCGGCCTGCCGTTTGATATTGGCGACGGATCCTTGCGCGAAGCTGAGGAGTTTTTGTGCTCGAATGACGTTGATGTGCGCGGTCAGGCCTTCGAGAAGCAGCGTTTGCCGGGTCGATTACAAGGTGGCGCGGGATTGGTGGACTGACAGCTTCGCGCGGCGAACGGCAGAGTTCGTTGAGCCGAAGTCCCAGACTTTTTGAGTCAGGGACAAATCGACGTTGCGCGGGACCATGTCGGTATCGTCGGACCCGCTCGGCTTGACACGTTTTTCATGGCTGATGTTGGCTGTCGCGTCGAATGTCGGGTACCAATCACCCCAGGCCACGGAAACCTGTTCCTCGGCCGCCGTCAAATCGGCCTGTGCGGCTAGCATCCGTTTATGGGAGTGGCTGTGTGAAAACGCCCCAATCGGTTTAGAATCCTGGCGCTTGCTTTGGAGGTCGGGATGAGCCGATTTGTTGAAGGCCAGGATCGCGGACAGCAGACGTTGTTTCCGTCCAGTCTTGATGACTATGTCGACGAGGACAATCCGGTTCGGGTGGTCGATGGTTACG
>Ga0209458_1000380_pt1 | contig 16612 bp, 19 predicted proteins | sample WorMetLIZAISLAND_FD_187411 | JGI IMG/M metagenome (GOLD analysis project Ga0209458, IMG submission 187411) | Marine gutless worms symbiont microbial communities from Max Planck institute for Marine Microbiology, Germany - Inanidrilus manae... ...
TTCATCCAAACCGCGAAGGAAAACACTGCTCACCGGGGTTAGCAAGGAGACACAGCTAGCCGTGGCTAGTCAGGTATATAGGTCCCCAAATTTGTGGCTCGCCATGGAGGGCGACCAACGGAGAAACCGCCAGAGTTATGCCTCAAATTAAGCCTATAACTTATCATTCCGAAAGTTATTGAAGCAATGAACGCAAAGAAACTGGTTATCATCAGCGGGCTGTCCGGGTCGGGAAAAAGCATCGCGTTGCATACGCTGGAAGACCTCGGCTATTACTGCATCGACAACCTTCCTCTATTCCTGCTCAAGGAGTTGGTCGCAGGACTGGCGGGGGCGGATAACGACGCCTTCGCCCAAACCGCCGTCGGCATCGACGCCCGTAATCAGCCCCAGCAGCTGGATGGGCTACCGAAGTTGCTGGAGCTCGTCTGCAACGGACCTTTCGAGTGTCGCATCCTCTATCTGGAGGCCCAGACGGAGACCCTGATCAAACGCTTCAGCGAGACCCGCCGCAAGCATCCCCTGACTGCCCCTGATCGTCCGTTGGCCGAGGCAATCGAGATCGAACGCAAGCTGCTCGAACCGATCCTGAGCGATTCCGACCTGCGTATCGATACAACCCACATCAATGTCCATCAGCTGCGGGATCTGGTGCGCGAGCACCTCCGCGACGGTACCCCGCCCAAGGTCTCGATTCTGCTCCAAACCTTCGGTTTCAAGCATGGTATGCCCCAGGATGTGGACTTCGTCTTCGATGTACGCTGCCTGCCCAATCCCCATTGGCAGCCGGAATTGCGCCCGTTGACCGGTCTGGATCTCGCGGTGGCCCGCTTCCTGGACGGGTTACCGGAAGTCGAGAAGATGTACGGCGACCTGGCACGTTTCTTCGACCACTGGATTCCCCGCTTCGAGGCGGACGGGCGCAGCTATCTGACCGTCGCCGTCGGCTGTACCGGTGGCCAACACCGCTCCGTCTACATCGCCGAGCAGCTCAAAAGCCATTTCGAGGCTGAAGGACGCAAGGTCACGATTCGCCATCGGGAGTTGCTATGATTCGCAAAGAGATCGAGATTCTGAACAACCTCGGGTTGCACGCCCGAGCCGCAGCCAGGTTAGTCACCTGTACCGGTGCTTTCGCCAGTCAGATCCGGCTGGAATGGAAGGGTCAGCGGGTAAACGGTAAGAGCATCATGGATGTGATGATGCTTGCCGCGGTGCAGGGCAGTATGGTCACGCTGCTGATCGAGGGCAAGGACGAATCCGCTGCCTGTGCCGCCCTGGAAAGGCTCATCGCCGACCGCTTCGGGGAGGACGAATGACCCTTTCCTATCGCGGCATCGGCGTTGCTACTACCCGGGCGATCGCGATCGGCCCCGTCTTCCTGCTCGACCGGAGCCCCCTGACGGTGGCCCCCCGCAGCATAGATCCGGCCGCAGTCCCCGGCGAGTTGCAACGGCTCGAAGATGCGCTCGCGGCGGCACAGAGAGCCCTGCGGACCGTGCGCGACCAGATCCCGCAGACGACGCCGATCAAAGTCGCCGAATTCATCGACCCGCACCTACTCATGCTCGAAGATGCCGCCCTCGTCGATCCGGCGCGGGCATTGATCCGGGAACGGTTGTTCAGCGCCGAATGGGCATTGGAGCACCACCGGATGAACCTGGTGCAGGCGTTCGAAGGCATGGAGGACCCTTATCTGCGTAGCCGCCGCGACGATGTAGACCATGTGGTGCAGCACATCCTCGGCTTTCTGCTCGGCGGGCGAATCTCGGACCCGAAAGAAGACGCCGACCTGAACGGGTGCGTCGTCATCGCCCATGACATCTCTCCCACAGACACGGTGGTACTGCGCCAGCGGCGCGTCGCGGCCCTGGTCACCGAGTACGGCGGTCCCCTGTCCCAGTCCCATACCGCCATCCTGGCGCGCAGCCTGAACCTCCCCACGGTCGTGGGGGTGCGCAATGTTACCGGCTATTTTCGCCAGGGCGAGACGGTAGTGGTCGACGGCGAGGCCGGCGTCGTGTCGGCAGATGTCGACGCGGACATCCTGGCGCATTACCGGCAGCGCATGCGGGTACTCGATGAACGCCGAGCCCGCCTCCGGCGCCTGGTCAAGGAGCCCTCACTCAGCGCCGATGGAACCCCGGTAAGTCTGTTGGGCAATCTCGAGCTCCCGGAGGATACGGTAGCCATCCGGACCAACGGAGCGGTCGGGGTCGGCCTGTACCGGACCGAGTTCCTCTATATCAACCACTATGGACTGAAAGTCCATAGTCTGGAGGACTAAAGTCCTCATCCGTGGACAAGCCACGGACTGAAAGTGAAGGGACTTAAAGTCCATAGTTTCAACGATGATGCGCTTCGCGCACTAAAGTTATTGAAGCAATGAATCGGGACCACCCGCCGGACGAGGAGGAGCATCTGGCGGCCTACCTGGAGGTCATGCGCGGACTCGAAGGCGCTCCGGTCACGATACGGACCCTGGACCTAGGGGCGGACAAACAGGTGGACGGCAACTCGGCGACCTGCCCGCCGGTCTGTAACCCCGCGCTGGGTCTGCGCGCCACCCGCCTGTGCTTCAAGGAGCCCGAGCTGTTCCGACCCCAGCTGCGCGCGATCCTACGCGCCTCCGCGTTCGGCCCGGTGCGTCTGATGATCCCCATGCTGTCCCACATGCGGGAGCTGGATTTGGTCCTCGCACTCATCGAGCAGGTCGGCGGGAGCTCGAGCGCGAGGGATTGGCCTTCGACCCGCGCATGCCGGTAGGCGGCATGATCGAAGTACCGGCGGCCGCCCTGTCCGCGCCGGCATTCGCCCGTCGGTTGGATTTTCTCTCCATCGGCACCAACGATCTCATCCAGTACGCCCTGGCCATCGACCGCACGGACGACACCGTCAGCTACCTCCATGACCCCCTGCACCCCGCGATACTCCGCCTCATCCGCATGACGATCGAGGCCGGACGGACCCGCGGCATCCCCGTATCCATGTGCGGCGAGATGGCGGGAACCCCCCGTTACGTGCCCCTGCTGCTGGGATTTGGCCTGCGTGAGTTCAGTATGCAACCGGGCTCGCTGCTGAAGATCAAGGAACGCGTACGCGGCTCCCACATCCCCCACCTGGAGCGTGCAACCAAAGAGCTGTTCGCCCACCTGGACGACCAGGAGCCGGAGCAGTTCGCACAAGCCATCGAGCGCATCTGCTCCTGACCCGCTACGGGTCGGGTCCCGGATGATCACATAGGACCTAAGAAGCTGTCTGGCTAAACGTGTATCGGCTGCAAATGTCTCAAACTGGTCCCTGTTTCCGCGCTTTCTCGTTAAATAGGCCGGCTATTCGCCTCGAAAGACCGAAAAAATGCCCTCAGTTTGGATCATTTTCGCTACGATCCATTTTAACCAGACAGCTTCTAAAATCGGGTCATTGTGCATGTCGATGTCAAGTAGCTCCCCCAGTTGCCCGATGCGGACCGACACACCCACCCAGGTGAGGGAGATCAAAGGCTTTAAGTTCCGATACGGTTGGTAACTTCGGCTTCCAGCTACCAGGTCAAAAAGTCCCGCAAGGGCATTCCCTTGCCGCGGTCCCGGTAGGACGCTTGGGCCAGGAACAACTCGGCCGCGGCGAGGGCATCGCTCAAGGCATTGTGAGCATCATAGCGGGGCAGATTGTAACGCTCGCCCAGGGCATGCAGACGCAGATTCGAATCTTTGCAAGCAATATGACGGCGCTCGAAGGTACGTTTGGCCAGTACCTGGGTATCGATGACGGGTATCGGTAACCCGCCCCCGTAGAGCCGTTGACAGACGGCGTTGAGGAAGCCCTTCTCCACCGTCGCGTGGTGCGCGATCATCACCTTTCCCGCCAGCTTTTTCAGCAGCTCCGCGAGCACATCGTCCAGGAGCTCCCCCCGCGCTGCCTGGTCGTCGGTGATCCGATGGACGATGGCGCTGGCCTCCGGGATGGCGCGGGTGGCCCGCACCAGGCGATAGCCGGCATCGCCAAGGTCGATGCGGTCGCGCCGCATGCTTACCCAGCCTACACTCAGGATGTCGTCCCGCTTCGGGTCGAGCCCGGTGGTCTCGATGTCGACGGCGAGGAACGCCAGATCCCGGCAGTCTGCGGACGGCTCCGGGAAGGGCGTTTCCAGATAGTCCCGCAGCGGTCCGGCGGGGGTCCTGCGTAACGCCCAGCGGCGGCGCAGATTCAGGGTCGGATACAACATCAGGCCTCAGTGGTCCTGGGTCATATGGCGTTGATTATGGGAAAAGCTCCTTCCCGACAATGCCAAATCATTATTGGTTTTCCCGGCGCTGGAACGCGTAGGCGCGGGCAAGCCGGCGCCTACCCTTCATGGCGAACCACCGCAGTGGCGGCTGACGACCGGAAGCTGCCAGCAACCTGTTAATCGGCAACAAATTTATACGCGCTCGCCCTGCCCGCTGTGTTGCCCCGGACCGCATCGGCACGGATAATTACTTATTTGCCGCCCAGCGTCCATCGGCGCTCGCAAAGAAACCCGACAAGCCCCATGTTTGATTCATCCGGCCGGAACCTTAGCCTATAGGAACATGCCATTTTGCTTGTTCCCACGCTCCAGCGTGGGAACACCACCTTGGCCGCTCCAGCGGCCAGGCCTGGTGACGCTGGAGCATTAAGATCCCTCCTCCGTCGGGACGAGCTTGCTCCCATGTCGGAGCGTGGGAGCCAGATGAATCTGTAGTTTTTATAAATAAAAATCAATAGGTTAGTCTTTATTCAGCCTCTTAACCTAGTAGGAATATGCCTCAGCGTCGCCGTTTTCCGCTCCGAGGAATCCGTCATGGAGTCAGCCTTGAAGATACGCCCCGCCACCCTGGCCATTGCCGACGTTCAGAACAGTGCCGACAACCGGCGCATCGCCATCGACAAGGTCGGCATCAAGGACATTCGACACCCCGTGCGGGTATACGATCGGAGCAACGGCGAGCAACATACGGTAGCCAATTTCAACATGTACGTGCATCTGCCCCACAACTTCAAAGGCACGCACATGTCCCGCTTCGTACAGATCCTCAACGGCCACGAACGGGAGCTTAGCGTTACTTCTTTCAAGGAAATGCTCCGTGAGATGGCCGAACACCTGGAATCCGAAGCGGGCCACATCGAGATGAGCTTCCCCTACTTCATCAACAAGACCGCCCCGGTCAGCGGCGTCCGGAGCCTGCTGGACTATGATGTGACCTTCATCGGCGAGATCCGCCACGGTAAGCCCAAGATGTACATCAAGGTGGTCGTACCCGTGACCAGCGTCTGTCCCTGCTCCAAGGAAATCTCCGACTACGGCGCGCACAACCAGCGTTCCCATGTCACGGTGCAGGTACGCAGCCGGGGCTTCATTTGGATCGAGGAGCTCATTGAGCTAGTGGAGCAAGAGGCCTCCTGTGATCTCTATGGTCTACTCAAGCGCCCGGACGAGAAACACGTCACCGAACGTGCCTACAACAACCCCAAGTTCGTCGAAGACATGGTGCGGGACGTGGCCGGGAAGCTGAACCACGACGACCGGGTGGGCGCCTACCGCGTGGAATCGGAGAACTTCGAGTCCATCCACAACCACTCCGCCTACGCCCTCATCGAACGCGACAAGGACGCAGAGGCACGGGTGGCGGAGGCCTCGCTTTGAGCCGAGTACTAGGCATAGGGCGTGGCCCACCCACGGCAGGGACATTGCTATCCGGTGTGATTACCAAACCGCGCATCATCGGTCTCCTGGCAATCCTGGTGGTATGTTTCCTGATCTTGCGACCCGGGGATGAGTCCTGTGATTCCGATAATCGGAAAAATAACGCGGGTTCCACCAACGACCGGCGGCTCCAACCCCGGATATCCACCTCCCCGACCCCAAGCCACAATCACGGGATAGTCGGCTGGCCCGGCGCGCAAAATACCCCTCCGCTCTACGAGGGGGTGTTGCAAAAGCCCCTCTCCCGCCGGGAGAGAGCCCGTCCCGAGCGCAGCGAGGGGGCTTGGGGAGAGGGGAGCAAAGGGCGAAGACCGGTGCCTTTTGCAACACCCTCCTACGACAGGCGGGGATTCCGTCCCGAGCAACCCTACCCCGGCCTCGATTATGGCGGCTACGGGTCCCCTGATCCATACAGCGATCCATACGGCGCGCGGACTCGAACCCACACGGACGGTTACCGCTTCAGGCCCTTGGCGGAGCAGGCGCTACAGCATCGGCAGGCACCCGATCCGGACCGGCACCAAGACCGCCATGCAATGCCGCCCGATCCGTCCTCGCGCTACCGATCTCCCTCGCCGGAACAACCCCAACCGACCCCACCGGCACCCTATCCCTTCCAGCCCGCTTACGCCAATCATCCGTGGGAAGTCTACAGCTTTCGACCCCTGGAGAAATCGCCCGGGACCCGGGGGCGCTGGCAAGGACCATACGGACAACCCGATCGGTACTCGGATCCCTATCTTCCAGACCCGTGGTCACCATCACCGCCCCCCCAGTGGGGATCGATGCCGCCGGCTCAGCGCATGTACCCCAGTCTCTCCCACGACCCCGGCCGCCGGTTGAGCGCGCGGTAGGGCGGGCTGCGCCCACCGCAACAAGACTGCGGCTTCCGGCCCGAGCGGGTGCTGTTGCGGTGCGTTATGCGCATCCACATGGCCGGTACTTGATACGGTCTGTCAAAGGTTCTCGAGGCCGTGCCGGTCCGGGCGCGGTCCTGGATTGTTTGGCGTTGGTTGTGGGATCCGACGTGTTGGGTTACGGTGCGTTCAGCCCTGTCGCTGTGCTTCGGGATCAAGCAGCGCGCCTAACCCAACCTACACTCAAAGCGAGGCCCGCGCGGGCCGACAGCGCGAGGGTAACATGGGTGTAGGTTGCGTTGAGACGCAGGTACGAGCCTAGCTAGATCAACGAGCCTTTGTGCGTCGAACGCAACATGTCAAACCCTCCGGACAATGCCAAATAATTCAGGATCGCACCCGCAACACGTCCGGCCCCCCCAAACCGCACCGAATCATTCAGGATTGCCGGTAACTGCAAGTACCCATGAAGCTGATCGGCATCGATACCGGCGGGACCTTTACGGATTTCGTCCTGTGGCAGGATGGGGCCTTGCGGGTGCATAAGGTACTCTCCACCCCCCAGGCCCCGGAGGCGGCGATCCTGCAGGGCATCCGGGAGCTGGGGCTCGACGCGGCAGGTCTGCGGATAATCCACGGCTCCACTGTGGCCACCAACGCGGCCCTGGAAGGTAAGGGCGTGCGCACCCTTTATGTGGCCAACCGCGGGCTCGGGGATCTGCTGACCATCGGCCGCCAGGCCCGTGAGGACCTGTACGACCTGCAGCTGCCAGCCCGCTACCCGCCGGTCCCCCCCGAACTCTGTTGGGAGACTGGAGGGCGGCTCGCCGCCGACGGGAGCTGGGTGGAGCCCTTAACCCGCTCAGACATCGCCGAGCTGCACGCGGCGGTGGCACGACTGCGGCCCGAATCGGTAGCCATCAACCTGCTCTTCTCGTACCTGGACGACAGCGCCGAGCGCGCGTTGGCACAGGCCCTGCCCGCTGGTCTCTTCGTCTCCCGGTCGTCCGCGGTACTGCCGGTAACCGGGGAATATGAGCGCGGCATCGCCACCTGGCTCAATGCCTGGTTGGGTCCTCTGGTCGCCCGCTATGTGGAACGACTGTACCACGGATTGCCCGGTGCCCTGGTCGCCGTCATGCAATCCAGCGGTGAGGCGGTGGCCGCCGACCAGACCGCTGACCAGGCGATGAGGCTGCTCTTGTCCGGTCCCGCAGGCGGCCTGGCGGGCGCCGGATTCATCGGGCGATTGGCGGGTCGGGGGCAGCTGCTCACCTTCGACATGGGCGGCACCTCCACGGACGTGGCCCTGGTGAACGGGGCGCCCGGCCTGACTACCGAAGGCCGCATCGCCGGTTATCCGGTGGCCGTGCCTATGGTGGATATGCACACCATCGGCGCGGGCGGCGGTTCCATCGCCCGCTTGGACCCAGGGGGCCGGTTGCTGGTGGGGCCCGCATCCGCCGGTGCCGAGCCCGGTCCCGCCTGCTACGGCAAGGGCGGTGACACGCCGACGGTCACGGATGCCAACCTGGTGCTCGGTCGGCTGCGCCCGGAGGCCTTCCTGGGTGGCCGTATGGAATTGGATGTCGCCGCCGCCGAGCGGGTAGTCGGCCGCCTGGGCGCCGCCATGGGAGTGGACGCTGAGGCAGCGGCCCTGGGCATCCTGCGGGTCGCCGACGAGCACATGGTACGGGCCCTGCGGGTCATCTCGGTGCAGCGGGGACTCGATCCGCGGGACTACACCCTGACCTCCTTCGGCGGCGCGGGGGGGCTCCATGTGTGCGCCCTGGCCGAAGCCCTGGGGATGCGTCGGGCCATGGTACCCATCCATGCCGGGGTGCTCTCCGCATTGGGCATGCTGGCGACCCCACCGGGACGCCTGTTGACACGCACCTGGCTGGGGCGGATCGATGAACGCAGCGACCAGCAGATCGAGCAGCAGCTCGAGGCATTGGCCGCCGAGGCCGTCGCGGCCCTGGCGCGCGAGGGACTGGACCCGGCGGAGCTGCGGACCGCCTCGTCCCTGGATCTCCGCTACCGCGGCCAGTCCTACACCCTCAACCTCGGCTGGGAGGGACGGGCCGCCACCGCCGAGGCCTTCCATCAGCTGCATCAGGTACGTTACGGCCATCGGCTGGCGCTCCCGATCGAGCTGGTCAACCTGCGGGTACGGGTGACGGGTGAGCCGCCGGCGCTGACCCTGACCCGAGCCGACGGCAAGGTCACCGCGCCCCAGGCGCAACACGTATCGGTGGCGGGTTGTGAGCAACCAGTCCCGGTGCTGCAACGTATGGCGCTGGCCGGCACCGACCCGGTGGCGGGTCCGGCAGTGATCCTGGATACGGTATCCACCACCTGGCTGGCACCCGGCTGGACCGCCCGTCCGGACACCCTGAACAACCTGCATCTCAAACGGCGTTAGACGGGCAGGGAAACCGCAAACGCAGCGCTCTGCTGTGCGTCTGCTATGTCTTTAAGCGGTTCACCGCCGAGGTTGGAATCCCTTCGGCCCCACCGCGTCACTCCGGCAGGGAGTGTCGGATCTGGGGCCATGGATGGTAACAGCAGGGGGCCTGAACACCCGGAACAGGTCCCCTAAACAGCGCCGCATTATTCAGGATTGCTCAGGGCCCGTCTTCCAGTGCAATCACACATCCTTGCGCCAACCGGTAGACAAAGGTCTTGCCGGGTTCGAGCCGTACCCGTGCCGAGCAGTTGTAGACGCCGAGCTCATACCCGAACCTGTGCTCCCCCGGGGGCAGCTCGAAGCTGCGCGTTTCCTCAGGTTGTAACTGGAAAACCGGGTGCCCGTCGATGATGAACAGCATCGGAAACAGGCTGTCGCGCGATGACGGTTCCCGGTAGACGGTAACCTGGGCCGGCGGTCCCTTGGACACGATGTCCTCGGGCGTGGCGCACCCGGTCAGAACCAGAACCAGGAACATGCCCGCAATTGTCTTCATCAGATGTAATTCCTGGAATCGATTATGGATTATTCGGAACCATCGGGGTTCTGGGACTGCCAGCGCCAGGTATCCCGTACCATCTCTTCGACCCCTAAGTTCGCGGTCCAATCCAGCTCCGCTCTCGCCAATCCGGGATCGGCATAGCAGATGGCGATATCTCCGGGGCGACGCCCGACGATATCGAAAGGAATCGGGCGGCCGCTGGCTCGCTCGAAGGCACGCACCATTTCCAACACGCTGTAACCGCGACCAGTCCCCAGATTGTAGGTGACGACGCCCGGATTTGCAGACAGCCTCTCCAGGGCCTTGAGATGGCCCCTGGCCAGATCCGTCACATGGATGTAGTCTCGGACGCCGGTGCCGTCCGGGGTGTCGTAGTCGTCCCCGAACACCCGCAACCGGGGCCGCTTACCGACCGCTACCTGGGCGATGAACGGCATCAGGTTATCCGGGATGCCGTTGGGGTCCTCACCGATGCGCCCGCTGGGGTGGGCGCCTACCGGATTGAAATAGCGCAGCAATGCGATGTTCCAGGTACTGTCTGATCGATACAGATCGCGCAGGATTTCTTCAATAAAGTGCTTGGAACAACCATAGGGGTTGGTCGGGCAGGTCGGAAAGTCCTCCCGAATCGGCACCGCGGCGGGAGCGCCGTAGACGGTGGCCGACGAGCTGAACACGAGCTTCCTGACCCCGGCCTCGGCCATGGCCTGACACAGGGCCAAGGTACCGCCGATATTGTTCTCATAGTATTCCAGCGGGATCTGTGTGGATTCACCGACCGCCTTGCATCCGGCAAAGTGGACGACGGCGCCGAAGTCCCGATCCTGGAATAGGGCATCGAGGGTCACAGGGTCACGCAGGTCGGCACGCACGAAGTCAGGCTCGCGGCCCGTGATCTCGGATACCCGACGCAAGGCTGCCTGCTTGCTGTTGCTGAGGTTGTCGATGACCGTTACCTGGTAACCGGACGCCAACAATTCCACGCAGGTGTGGCTCCCGATGTAACCCGCCCCGCCGGTCACCAAGATATGCATGTGTCCTCCTGCAGAAAAAACCTAAGAGACTGTCTAACCCTAAAATCATGCCGGGACATCGTGTCCGATTTGTCCAGGGTCCCCTACAGCCGGAGACGCACCCGCAAACGTCGCAGCATCGGGGTCCAGGCTATCGGGCAGGAGCACCATCGCACGGGAACGCCAGCGTCCGCAGCGCAGATTCAGCACCGAGAGTCCGGGCGTCACAAAGGTGGACGGCAACAGCCGGGCCTCGATTTTCTGACCGGATACCAGGATCAGGGTCCAGGTTCCGTCCGGCTCCCAGATCGCCTCCCGCCCCGCCCAGGGAATCAAAAACAGGACCTGCGTCCCGATCGCGTTGCCCAGACTCGTGAACACCAGGATAGCGAGCCCGATGCGCCAATACCAATCCAAGGGAAGCACGCCGACGACCGACAAGGCCACACCGTGCGTTGCCAGCAGGAATATCGCCAGAATACGGGAAGGCCGGGGTCTGATCCTGAGCGGCGGTAGCTCCCGATTTTCGCCCGTAGCCATCAACCACTATGGACTGAAAGTCCATAGTCTGGAGGACTAAAGTCCTCATCCGTGGACAAGCCACGGACTGAAAGTGAAGGAACTTAAAGTCCATAGTTTCAACTATGATGCGCTTCGCGCACTAAAGTTATTGAAGCAATGAAAACGAAATGTAACTATTCAGCTACCCAGTTTTAAGACGGAAAAGCTACGAATCACGCGAATCAATTTTCGCGTGGATTCGCGTGATTCGTAGTTTTTCCTCTTGTTTGCCGACCGATAACGCTTAACTTAATGGCATTGAGCTTAAATTGGCCTGGAAGTGCGAAATTAAGGGCACTTTGAAAAATACGGTTTTCGTCTACAGTATACCCCAACAATCAATGGCTTAGAGTCTCTTGATTGGTGAAAATACCTATTTTTCAAGGTGCCCTTAAGCCAATAATTGCGTAACGATGCATTTCGCGGATCCGAACCATCGGTGTTCCGAACAACCCGGACAGGGACGATCGAGCTTCGGCAGCGGGACATACGGACTACGCGTAACGATTCAGACCCCACATCGTCATTCCGGCAGGGAGTGCCGGAATCCAGTGCCAGGGATGGTAAAGCAGGGGGAGTCTGAACGGTCACGACTACGCAGGCACGTTTGGCTCTACCTTTTCTTACTCGGGACGGTTGGAGCTTTTGGAGCCGACTTCTCATTCGACAATGTGGATCTTCAAAACGGGGAGGAGATCAACGAAGTCTGCGCCGGCTGTCATGGGGAGATAGGCCAGGGCGGAAAGGAGGGAGAGTACCCGCGGCTGGCGGGTCTCCCGGCCTCCTTCATCGCCAAGCAGTTGGTACTGTTCCGGGACAGGTCACGCAAGAACCTGGCCATGGTCGAGTATGTGGATCACCGACAGATGCCCGACCCGGATATCCTGGACATCTCCGCGTATCTCGCCTCGATCGAGTTGCCCGGCAAGCTGCCGCCGGCCGATGAGTCGGCACCCGATTTCAACGCCTACCAGCGGCTACTGGCCACCAAGCAGGTGGTGCAGATCCCTCGAGCCGAGGGGGACGTGCAAGCGGGGAAGAGGCTCTACCGGCGTGAGTGCGGCTCCTGCCACGGTCGTGATGGATGGGGCGATGAGGACGACGGCGTCCCCATGCTTGCCGGGCAGTACACCCAATACCTTTGGCGCCAGGTCGACAAGTATGTCGCGAAGCTGCGTATCCATGACGAGTCGGAGCCCTAGGACGAGCTGCTGGGCGAATTCACCCGTGAGGAGCTACGCGACATATTCGCCTATCTGTCCACAGTAGACGACTGATGTTTTGTCATGGAAGATCGCTCCTTCTGAATATCAGGTAGCCGCCGACGGCGCAGAGGGTCCCCAGCAGCGTCGGATAGAGCAGCGCATAGGCGATGTAGCCGACCTCGCCGAAGGTGTCCAGGATCACGTAAGCCGGTGGACCCAGCATGACGAGCTGCGGGTCGAGCAGCAGCATCGCCGCGGTTCGAAAGACTTGCAGGGGATTGACGAGCGCGATGGCCACAGCGCTCTCCGGTGGGAGGTATTCGCGGATCATGACGCCGAGCAGGATGAGGTCGAGGAAGAGGAGCAAGGTGAGCCAGATCACGAAGGCCGAGGCCTGGGCAACGTCCGCTGAGCGCGACAAGGTCGAGAGCAACATCCCGATCCCGAGAAAGCACCAAGCCAACGCCATCAACAGACCTGTGTAGTAGGTGAAAAGCACCCAAGGGACATCCGCGCCTTTGAGTACTCCCCAGACGACGGCGCCGAGCATGGCCAGGAAGACGGGCAGGAAGACGATCAGAAATCGCCCGGCGAGCTTACCCCAGAACCAAGGTGCGAGCCCGATGGGCAGCGAGAGCAGGTACTCGTAAACCGCCGCTTCGCGGTCCCCGGCGACGGAGCGCACGGTAGTGAGCAGAACGAACAGGGGCAGGACAGCCATAGCGAGCTGGATGTAAGTCACCATCAGGCGAGAAAGACCGGTAAAACCCATGATGCGCGATTCGGTCAGCCCGAACCCGAACAGCAGGACCACCAGAGAACCGAAGATCAGGCTGTAGGCCAGGAACCACTTGGCCCGCAGTGATTCGAGGATGTCCGTATGGGCGGTAAGAAGAAAACTTCTCATTTACGCTCGTGAACGTCGGTGTCGGTACCGAGGTTGCCGCCGGGTCTGTTGAAGCGACGCCCCACATCGAAGATATGCGCCTTGGCGGCCGCGTAGTCGAGGGCGGCTTCCGCAGGCTCCGATTGGGCGCCCAGGCCATACTGCATCGGGGTTTCCTGGCCGATCAGATAGCTGGCGGCGCGTGCGTCTATCCACTCACCGCTGCGCCAGTCGTTGACCCAGATTTCCGCCCGAGGATCATCGCGCCAGGGTTTGTCACCCAACCAGATAACGGCACAACCGATATCGTCGAAGAAGAACACATCGGATCTCCCGTTCGGATCCTTTACCCGCACCTGCGCCGCATGGTGCCGATCGGACAGCACCATGCGGCAACGCTCGCAAGCAACCCGGTCCCACTTCACCGCGACAGGCCCGGTAGCCGGTTCGCCTCCGCAACTCGCCAGCACGGCAAGGCAGGACAGCGCAAGCGCTGCGGTGAGCGTCCGTGCCGGGGATCCCCGAGCGGCGAATCGAGAATCACGCACAGCATACCTCCGCCGGGACGGGTTGTGGGAGTTCATCCATGCCGATACTTGCAAGTAAGGCCGCGTAACGCGAGAGTACGCCGAGAAAGCGCAACCGATCCGGGCCTGGTACCACGCCCTCCCAGGTGCGACCGCCGTCCGAAGTGCAAAAACCCCAGGGGCGAATGGCCCGCCCGAAGGCGTCATCCGTCCGCGTCAATACCAGACGACAGCCCAGGCGGCTGGTCAGATCCGCCAGATCCGCCACGCGGTCGTCCAGCACCACGGCGCCCTGGTCCAGCTCGATCACCCGGTTGACCAGTGCCGCGACCTCGTCGAGGCGATGGCTAGATATCAGCATCGCAGCGGTGTCCCGGCGTTCGGCGAGGAGCTCGAAGAAGATGCGGCGCGCCGCCGGGTCGAGATTGGCCGCGGGCTCGTCCAGAACCAGGAGTTCTGTATCCCGCCCCAAGGCGATACTGATCAAGAGCTTCTGCTTCTGCCCGCCGGAGAGCTTGACGAAAGGGTGGCGGCGGAATCGATTCGGGTCGAGCCCTAGACGTTCGGCTGCCACTCCGATGCGTTGCGGCTCAGTGTCGCATACGCCTGCGGCGAACGAAATCAGCTGGCCGACCGGCATCCGCAGGGGCGGTGGGAGCTGGGGCACGAAGCCGACATTGGAAAGGACCGCTTGCCGGTGCACTCGCGGATCGAGTCCGTCCACGGATATCCTGCCCCGATAGTTATATTCCCCGAGGAGGCATCGGATGAGCGTCGTCTTGCCGGCGCCGTTGGAACCGACGAGCGCAACCCGATGTCCGCGCGTGATCTCCAGGTCGATGCCTTTAAGGATTTCCTGTCGCTGAAAGCGCTTTACGACATTTTCGAATCGGATCATGTCCAATCGTCTTACGCCGAAGGCGCTTCTGACCCCCCGCAGGAAAAGGCATGGAATGCGGGGTAGTGGTAAATTTCCAACACTATGGTAAGCGGCAGGGGCGTTTTGTTAACTGCAAGGGCTTCGTGCTGAGAACCCTTCACGTTACCCGCACAGCGTCAAAACGCCGCAAGCCCCTGTCCGCTTGACCTGTGTGTTAAGCCGTCTTTTTCGATTTATCATCAGTCAGTCTCGATAACCTCACTCATAACCTGCAAATCATCCGGAGTAATCAGACCCGCATATTTTAACAGGTTTTTGCCTGCCACCCAGCTCCCGGATGACAGCTTCAAATCCTTAATGAAATTTAGTACCTGTTTCTGAAGGTCATGAGGGAGTGTTGCCATTTGTTCGGTGGCTTCCGCTATTATTCCACTGTTCATCACAACATCCTTAATCTGTTTGATTTTAGGGCACCTTGAAAAATACGGTTTTCGTCAACAGAATGTCTGGATAATCAATTGGTTAGAGTCTCTCGATTGGTGAAAACACCTATTTTCAAGGTGCTCTTTATTAATAATATTATTATCCGGTTTCTTTTAATAGGCGGCATAATGACATGGCTAGCCGGCCCAATACCGCGCTTACCAATGAGTTGAGCCAAGCTCCTGAACCCGATGCGCGGTATTGGGTCGGGCTAAGCCATTTGTTAGCCGACAGTTTTCACGGTTTTACGACAAACTCTCCGATCACCACCCTTCCAACTATGAAGCCTGGTTCAGCCAGCACCATGCGTAACCGGAGTCACCTTCGTTTGAAGACTGTACTGAACTTGAATGGACGCGCTGGCTGAACCACACAACGACCAAACAACCTTTCCCGCAAGCTACCGATTTCAGTGCCCTGCACTACATTGCCAACACTCAAAGCTTCTGGCGGCTAACGAAAAGTTCACCTAACACCGGGAGCCGCTAGCCCCACGATGTGAGGTGGAGCGATGGGTCAAATTCCGTATTTAACTAATACATACTCAGAAACACCCCTCTTAAACAAATCTGGAATTTCTCCTACTTTTTTATAGCCTAACCTTCTGTATAACAACTGGGCTTTTTTATTAAAATCGCCGACCAGCAGAAACACTCGATCCGCCTGTTTAAAACCGATTTCCTCGAATTTTTTAATTAACTCCTTTCCAACCCCCTTGTTTCTGTAACTGCTCTCTACTGCAATTAGAGCCAAATAGGAAAATTTACGGAAACATCCATTGTGAATTACACCCATAAAACCAATACATTCATTGTTTTTGCTCAATGCAACATAGATTTGTTTTTTACTTATCATCTCTTCTATATCATTCTCAATAGCTGTAGCATTGGATTTAAAATGTGTTTCCCACAATTCTGAATGCTTTACGCAAAACAAGCAATCACGAGCTTGAGCTTTTTCAGCAAATTGTATTTTTATTTCCATGATCGTCCAGTCCTTTGATCTTGAAGCCCAGGGAGCCGGTCGGGCAGATATCGCCGCGGAGGCCGCAACGGGTGTGGCCTGCGTAGATTGGGGTGAGAGACGAACCCCAACGGCTTTGGCTCGACATGGCGATTTGTTGGGGTTCGCAAGCTCACCCCAACCTACGGGCTGAACTTCACTTCAAAAGCGGAACCATTTGCAGGACTCTCCACAATAATTCCAACATAGCCCCTTTTCAGCTTATATTCAGGCAAATCAACGGTCAATGCTACGACATCATATAGTTTTACATTTTCTTTCATCGCTTGCAGCCGAATGTTAGGCGAATAAGCTGCGAAAAACGACCCATCAATTGAGCCCGGCCCCTTTTCTCTCTTGGCCTTATAGTTTTACGGAATTTCCTAGTTTAAGGTCTTGATATTCTACCCCATATGGTTCATACTGATTCTCATCAATCGATAAGAGCAGTCTGTGCAGGATGGGATGTCATGAATATCATGCGAATTTTCGATCAGTTCC
>Ga0209458_1000381_pt1 | contig 16612 bp, 18 predicted proteins | sample WorMetLIZAISLAND_FD_187411 | JGI IMG/M metagenome (GOLD analysis project Ga0209458, IMG submission 187411) | Marine gutless worms symbiont microbial communities from Max Planck institute for Marine Microbiology, Germany - Inanidrilus manae... ...
CGGGATCGCCGCCATCTTCGCCTACCGGGACGGCGCGCCCACTGTCGACGCCGCCGAACTCTCGCGCGTCAGCGAGTCCATGCGGTCGCGCGGGCCCGACGGCGAGGGCGCCTGGATTGCCGGCGATGGGCGGATTGGTCTCGCCCACCGGCGCCTCGCGATCATCGATCTCTCCGACGACGGCGCGCAGCCGATGGCCTCGGCCGACGGCCGGGTCACGATCACCTACAACGGCGAGATCTATAACTTCCGTGCCCTGCGCGCCGAACTGGAGGCCCAAGGCCGGGTGTTCTGTTCGCAATCCGACACGGAAGTCCTGCTGCACCTCTACGAACGCGACGGCGAGGGCATGGTCGAGCGGTTGCGCGGCATGTTCGCCTTCGCGCTCTGGGACGACCGCCGCCGCGGCCTCCTGCTCGCCCGTGATCCCTTCGGTATCAAGCCCCTCTACGTCGCCGACGATGGCGGGACGGTGCGCGTCGCCTCGCAGGTCAAGGCGCTGCGGGCGGGTGGCCAGATCGGGTCTGCGCCGGACCCCGCCGGGCACGCGGGGTTCTTCCTCTTCGGCAGCGTGCCCGAGCCCCACACGCTCTATGCCGGTGTCCGTGCCCTGGTGGCGGGATCGACCCAGTGGTTCGATGCCGACGGGCCGGGACCGGTGAAAAGCTACTTCGATCCGACCGCACTCCTTTCCGGAACCGATGCCAGAGGGGCGACGACGCCCGATCTCAGGGCCGCGCTCGCCGACAGCGTCGCCGACCATCTGGTCGCCGACGTGCCGGTGGGCGTGTTCCTCTCGGCCGGCCTCGATTCGGCGACCATCGTCGAGCTTGCCTCCGAGATCCGGGGTGGCGATCTCGACACCATGACGCTGGCGTTCGAGGAGTTCGCCGGCACGCACCGCGACGAGGCGCCCCTTGCCACCCAACTGGCAGAGGACTGTGGAACCCGCCATGTCACGCGGTCCGTCCGGGGCAGCGAGTTCCGGGGCGAGATGGAGCCCCTCCTGGCGGCGATGGACCAGCCGACGATCGACGGCGTCAACACCTACTTCGTCGCCCGCGAGGCATCGGCGCTGGGCCTGAAGGTGGCGCTGTCCGGGCTCGGCGGGGACGAAATGTTCGGCGGCTACGAGACGTTTCGCCAGGTGCCGACACTGGTCCGTGCGCTGGGCTGGGTGCCGGGCCTGCGGGCCGTCGGGGCCGGCCTGCGGGCCGTCGCCGCGCCGCTTGTGGGGTCGCTGGCGCCGCCGAAGTCTGCGGGCGTGCTCGAACTGGGAACCCGCTACGGCGATGCCTACCTGCTGCGCCGGGGACTGTTCATGTCGTGGGAGCTGCCGGGCGTGCTCGGCGCCGAGATGGCCCGCGCCGGCTGGCAGGCATTGGACCCGCTGGTGCGGCTCGAGGCCTGCCATGCCCCGGTCACCGGCGGGGCGCGCAAAGTCGCCGCGCTGGAGGCAAGCTGGTACCTGAAGAACCAACTGCTGCGCGACGCCGACTGGGCGGGGATGGCACATTCGCTGGAGATCCGCGTGCCCTTCGTCGATCCGGTCCTGTTCCGCACCCTGGCGCCGACGATGGGCCGGCCGGGCGCTCCGGACAAGTGGGCCATGGCGAGCACCCCGAGCCGCCCCTTGCCCGAGGCCATCCTCGGACGGGACAAAACCGGGTTCGACGTCCCGATCCGCGATTGGCTGGGCGGCGGCGGCAACGGCGAGCGGGGGCTTCGCGGCTGGGCCCGGCGCGTCTACGGGGCATTCGTCTGACCCTCCCGCGATGCGGGCCCTACAATGTCGGCAATCCCTACAGGGTGTCGCGAAAGTAGGCGACGGTCCGGGCGAGGCCGTCGTCCAACGCTATCCCCGGCCGCCAGCCGATGAGCCCGCTGGCGCGGGTGATGTCGGGGCACCGCTGCATCGGGTCGTCGGTGGGCAGCGGGCGGTGTTCGATGGCCGACTCGGACCCGACCATCTGGACGATCCGCTCCGCAAGGTCGTGGATCGAGACCTCGTCGGGATTGCCGAGATTGACTGGGCCATGGACGTCGCCCTCGGCGTTCATCAGCCCGACCAGTCCGGAAACCATGTCCTCGACGTAGCAGAACGACCGTGTCTGGCCGCCATCGCCGAAGAGCGTGATCGGCTGGCCGGTCAGGGCCTGAACGATGAAGTTGGAAACCACGCGGCCGTCGTTGGGGTGCATCCGCGGCCCGTAGGTGTTGAAGATGCGGGCGACACGGATGTCGAGGCCGAACTGGCGGTTGTAGTCGTAGAACAGCGTCTCGGCGCAGCGCTTTCCCTCGTCGTAGCAGGCCCGCGGTCCGGTCGGATTGACATTGCCGCGGTAATCCTCCGTCTGCGGATGGATCTCGGGGTCGCCATACACTTCGCTGGTCGAGGCCTGGAGAATGCGCGCCTTGGTGCGCTTCGCGAGGCCCAGCATGTTGATGGCGCCGTGCACGGAGGTCTTGGTCGTCTGCACGGGATCGAACTGGTAGTGCACCGGCGACGCCGGGCAGGCGAGGTTGTAGATCTGGTCCACCTCGACATAGAGTGGAAAGGTGATGTCGTGGCGCATCAGCTCGAAGTGCGGATTGCCGAGCAGGTGGACGATGTTGTCCTTGGTGCCGGTGAAGAAATTGTCCACGCACAAAACGTCGGCGCCGTCGGCAAGCAGACGTTCGCACAGGTGTGATCCGAGGAAACCGGCACCACCGGTCACCAGAACCCGCTGTCTCGACATCATCTTCCCCGGCCCCCCTCTCGTGCCGTGTGTTCAGGTCTCGATGAACCGCTGTTCCGCGCCGTCCAGGACCAGGCAGGTGAGTCGGCCCATAAAGAAGGCGCCGGTATCGATGCCGATGCGGTTGGGCCGGATCTCGGGCACGGTTCTGATGCTGTGGCCGTGGACGATCCGGCGGCCGAAATCGGCGTCCGAGTTCAAGAAGCGCTCACGAATCCACATCATGTCGCTGTGACGCTGCGCGGCCAGGGGAACGCCGGGACGCAGGCCGGCATGGACGAACAGGTAGTCGCCTTCGACGTGGAAGTAGTCCAGTCCTTCGAGGAAATCGCGATGATCGGCAGGCAGGGCGTTGCCGAGCCGGGCCGATAGATCGGCGAGGTCCGAGGGCAACATGATCATCGACGAGATCATCACACCGTAGCTGGCGAGCGTCGCGTCGCCGCCGTTGAAGATCCACGTCGCGTCGCGGGGCGCGTCGAGGAACTTGAGCATCATGTCCTCGTGATTTCCGCGCAGGTGAACCCGCTCGAATCCCTGAAGCGGCTCGTGGATCAGCGCATCGACGATCTCGAACGATTGAAGGCCCCGATCGACATAGTCGCCGAGATAGACGACGACCTTGATCCGCTCCCCCGCCGTGGCCGCATCGTCGACGATCTCGGCATGCAGCCGCGCCAGCAGATCGGCACGGCCATGGATATCGCCGATGACGTAAATGCGCCGCTCCTCGGGCACCCGGTAGGGGCGGTCGATGGCGGCTCGGCGTCCCAAGCCGATGAGTTGAGTCCATCCCATGGCAGGCCATAAGATGACCATCACCGACGGCCAGGGCAAGGCTGCCTGTGCGGCGCCGCTGCCGCACCGATCTTGACCGGTTGTTAACCGTCTCGGACCGACAGTAGAGTGGGCAAGACTGCCCGGCGTCAACACGGAGCAACCATGGCGGAACCTCTTGGCGCGGCCGCCAACCCGGCGGTCGAGCGCCCCACCGAGGAGAGCCTTCTCGCCGACCACCTGCGCCGGCTGGGCGAGAACCGTGCCAATGTCTATGGTGTCCACGTCCATCTGTCGTTTCTGCGCCCGCCCAACCGCCAGCCGAACTTCATCCGGATCGCCGCACGCGCCTTCGAATCGCTGGCCAACCAGAACGATGCGACGCTGTTCAAGTTGTCGAACGATGACCTCGTCGTGGTCTGCCGCGACGTGCCCGTCGATGACGTCGACGGCGCCATCTACAAGGTGCGGGCGCTGTTCCATGAGGACCCGTTGACGTGGGGTGCGGACGGCGGCCTCAACGACCGGTTCATGACCTGGTACGACCTGTCCAAGGCCGCCGACTACTCGGCGTTCCTGAGCGTCGCCGGCACCCTCGCCTCGGAAGCCGCCGAGCGGCGCCAGCGTGCCGCCGCCCAGGCAACGGCGGCGATGCCCGGCCCGCCCCTCGAACCCCGGAACGTGTCGGAAATCAAAAAGCGGCTGCAGGACACGCGCATCGCCGACATGATCGATCAGCAATTGGCGATCACCGTGGAGCCCCGCGGTGCCGGACAGGCGTTGTTCCGCGAGACCTTCGTGTCGATGGCCGAACTGCAGAAGCGGATCGCCCCCAACGTCAATCTGTTTGGCAGTACTTGGCTGTTCCAGTACCTGACGGAGGCCCTGGACAAGCGCATGCTGGCCGTGGTCGCCCGCCTCGGCCTAGCGGCGCAGAAGGAACCCATCAGTCTCAATCTCAATATCTCGACGGTCATGTCGCGCGAGTTCCAGCAGTTCCATCGCACCGTCGGGGCCGAGGTCGCGGGCATGGTCATCGAGATCCAGCTCATCGATATCCTCGCCGACGTCGGCGCCTTTCGGGCCGCGCGTGACGCTTTGCAGGAACAGGGATACGGCGTCTTGATCGACGGCCTGGGGCCGTTGACCCTGCAATACATCGACGTCGGCCGCTTCGGCACCGATTTTATCAAGATCGGCTGGAACCGCGAATTCGTTAGCAAGTTCGCCGAGGACCGGCGCCTGGAAATGCGCGACCTCGTCGAGCAGGCCGGGTCCGACCGCGTCATCCTCGCGCGGGCCGAGTCCGAGGAGGCGCTGAAGTGGGCGCTGGGCCTCGGCATCCGCCGTTTCCAGGGTCGTTTCATCGACAGCCTCGTGCGCTCGATGGGCGCCACCGCCAAGGCCTGAGGCGGAGGACGGCACATGGCATTGGCTTCCGAATCGGTTCGCCGCCTGCCCAGCCAGGAAAACCTGTTGCTCGACTACATCCGCCGGCTGGAGAAACACAAGGGCGGGCGGCGGGCCGTCCATCTGCATCTCTCGGGCCTGCGCGCCTTCAACCGCCGCGAACAGCACATCCGCGCCGCCGCCAACGGCTTCGAGCCGCTGATCCAGGCGTTGCAGGGCCAGCTCTTCGTGCTCGGCAATTCCGATCTGTTCTTCATCTACAAGGCCGAATCGCAGCCCCACGTCGAGACCGAGGTGCAGAAGATCCGCTTTCTGTTCAGCGATGATCCGATGATGGACGAGCATGGCGGACGGGCCCGCTTCGCCACCTGGTACGACGTCGAACAGGACTTCAACGACATCCTCCATCTGGTTCAGGGCATGGTCGATCTCGACGACCGCCCGGCGCCGGAAGCCGCCAGCCGCATGGATACGCGCGCCGCGCTGAAGGCCCGCCAGGAGCGCGGCGAGGCCCTTTCGCCCGAGGTGCTGGCCCGCGTCGAGCAGGCGTTGATGCGCGCCGACCTCTCGAACCTCGTGCGCCGGCAGTTCATCTGCACCCTGACCCGCAAACTGGTCCCCGAGCCCCAGTTCAACGAGCTGTTCATCTCCATCGCCGATCTGCGCGAGACCCTGCTGCCCGGCGTCAACCTGCTGTCGAACCGCTGGCTGTTTCAGCACCTGACCGAAACCCTGGACCGGCGGATGCTGTCGATGCTGGCCAAGACTGACCGCATCACCATCTCCGGCGACATCAGCGTGAACCTCAATGTCGGCACGCTGCTGTCCAACGAGTTCCTGACCTTCGATGACAACATCACTGCGAGCCGCCGCGGCGCCATGGTCATCGAACTGCAGCTCGTCGATATCTTCGCCGACCTCGGCGCCTATCAGTTCGCCCGGGAGTTCGTGCAGGAGAAGGGCTATCGCATCTGCCTGGACGGCGTCACGCACGAGACCATCGAGCTGATCGAGCGACCGCCTGGGCGTCGACATGATTAAGATCTTCTGGCATCCCGAGATCGTCGATGCCGGCGACGCCATGCACGAGCGCATCCGCCACCTGGTCGATTCGTCCGGCGAATCCCGCATCGTGCTGTGCCGGGTCGACAACCGCGAAGCCGTGGACTTCGGCCAGATGGTCGGCGTCAACCTGTTCCAGGGACGCTACGTCGAGAACCTGATCGCCGAAGACAATTGACGGAGGGAACTGCTGCGCTTGAAACGGCGCATCGAACGCAGCACGTAGAGCGGCAATGTCCTACCCCGATCCCCCGGTCCCGATCATACGTGTCGAGGGACTGACCAAGCGGTTCGACCGCGTCACCGCCGTCGACTCCATCAGCTTCACGGTCGATGCCGGCTCGACGACGGCGCTGCTCGGCGGCAACGGCGCCGGCAAGACGACGACGCTGGCGGTGCTGCTCGGCCTCCTCATCCCGACCGCCGGGACGGTCCGGGTGTTCGGCGAGGACATGATCCGCGACCGCCACCGCGTTCTCGGCCGGATGAACTTCTCGTCGCCCTACGTCGATCTGCCGCGCCGGCTCAGCGTCGGCGAGAATCTCACCGTCTACGGACACCTGTATGGACTCGAAGACGTGAAAGGGCGCGTCCGGACCCTTGCCCGCGAGCTCGAAATCGCCGAGTTCCTCGATCGCCCCTTCAGCGACCTGTCGGCCGGGCAGCAGACCCGCGTCGCCCTGGCCAAGGCGCTACTCAACGAGCCGGAGCTCCTGCTTCTGGACGAACCGACCGCCTCGCTGGACCCCGATACCGGGGACTGGGTCCGTGCCTATCTTGAGGCCTTTCGCGCCCGGACCGGGGCGACGATCCTGCTGGCTTCGCACAACATGGCCGAGGTCGAGCGCCTCGCCGACCACGTGCTGATGATGCGGGCCGGCAAGATCGTCGATCGCGGCGCGCCGGCGGACCTGATCGAGCGGTACGGCCGGCAGACGATGGAGGAGGTCTTTCTGGACATCGCCCGCAACCGCGGCGGCGCGGCAACCGAGGCCGCCCAATGACGGCACCGATGAATCTCGACTCCCGCGCCACACCGATTTCGTGGCGGCGGGTCGGCGCGATCATCCTGCGCCATCTCTACGTCCTGCGTCGGTCGTGGCCCCGCATCCTGGAACTGGCCTATTGGCCGACGGTTCAGATGATCACCTGGGGCTTCGTCACCACCTTCTTCCTCGGCCACAGCTCGTGGGTCGCCGAAGCCGCGGGCGTGCTGATCAGCGCCGTGCTGCTGTGGGACGTGCTGTTCCGCTCCAATCTCGGCGTCTCGCTGACCTTCATGGAGGAGATGTGGGCGCGCAACTTGGGCCAGCTTTTCGTCAGCCCGCTGCGCCCCTACGAGATGGTCACGGCGCTGATGATCATGAGCCTGATCCGCACGGTCATCAGCGTCACCCCGGCGGCCGTGCTGGCGTTGCCGTTCTACGACGTCTGGGTGTTCTCGCTGGGGCCGCCGCTGGTCGCGTTCTTCGCCAACCTGCTGGTCTTCGGTTGGGCCATCGGCCTGATCGTCTCGGCCCTGGTGCTGCGCTTCGGGCTCGGCGCCGAGAGCCTGGCCTGGGTGGCGATCTTCGCTGTCGCCCCGGTGAGCGGGGTCTACTACCCGATCGATACGTTGCCCGGCTGGTTGCAGCCCCTGTCGTGGTCGCTGCCGTCGGCCTACGTCTTCGAAGGCATGCGCGCGGTGCTGTTCGACAACGATTTCCGTCTCGACTTGTTCGCTGGCGCGGTCGGGTTTAACCTGTTGTTCGTCGGCGGCTCGGCCGCCTATTTCCTGCGCACCTTCCGTGTCGCCCGCAAGCGCGGGCTGTTATTGCAGCAAGGGGAATAGGGAAGGCGCCTAGGAACCCCGCTCCGCCAGCACTTCGATCTGCTCGGGGTGGCTGGCTTCGATCATCGGCCCGTTGAGCTTGCGCAGCCAGCCGCGCACCCGAATCCGCCGGCCCTTCCAGGCTGTCGGATCGACGCCGGCCCGCTCGAACACGCGCCGCGCCGGCGGACGAATGCGAACCGTGAAGTCGGTGCGCCAGTCCTCGCCGAAGTTCAGATAGATGGTGCCCTTGACGCGGGCGGCATCGACGATACGGCCCTCGACAAGCTGGAACGTGCTGAGGTGAGTCCACGCCTCGTCCGGCCCGCGCACGGCGTAGAACGGATGGCTCCAGATTCCCCGCTCGGCGGCACGGGCGGCCCGTTCCTGGGTCAGCATCTCGCCGACGCGGGCGCGGTTGTCGGCAAAGCTGTAGACCCGCGCCATGCCGGCGGACAGGAGGGCGCCCTGCACCCATCTGCCGTCCGCCGTTTCCAGGTGCGCGAGCAGGCGACCGTGGCGGTCCAGGGGCTCGCCGGTAAACCTGAGCGTCACCTGTTTGCTTAGGACCAGCGCGGCGAGGGCATTCTTCGCCTCGTCGGCCAGCGGCCATGGCTCGAACTCGGCGCGACCGAGCGGCAGTTTGGGTGCCTGGAGGCCGATGAGGCGGACCTGCTGCGCCCCGGCCACCGGGCGATCGAGGATGACGGTGTCGCCGTCCACCACCTCGACGACGGCGGCGGCGGTCGCGCCGGAGACCGGTTCGTCGGCGGCGGTCGAAAGCGGCGCCAGACACGCCAGCACAAGGACGGCGATCAGGATGGATTTCATCGCCTCCGAGCATGGCCGAAGCCGTCCGGGCCTGCGAGGGGAATTCCGCGCGGTCCTGCGAACCCGTATAGTGGTTGGCGACCCCCGACACGACGACGCAATCATGGACACCCGTTACCTCCGCTCCGACTTGTTCCCCGAGATCGAGCCCTATGAGACGGGCATGCTCTCGGTCGATAGCCGGCACACGCTCTATTGGGAGCAGTCGGGCAACCCGGCCGGCGAGCCCGTCGTGTTCCTGCACGGTGGTCCCGGCGCCGGTGCCGCGGCGGCGCACCGGCGGTTTTTCGATCCCCGCCACTATCGCATCATCGTCTTCGACCAGCGGGGTTGCGGCCGTTCGCGGCCATATGCCGAGATCACCGACAACACCACCGATCACCTGGTCGCCGACTTGGAGACGTTGCGCCGCAAGCTGGGCATCGAGCGGTGGATGGTGTTCGGCGGCTCGTGGGGGGCGACTTTGGCCCTGGCCTACGGTGCCCGTTGGCCGGACCGCTGTTCGGGCTTCGTGTTGCGTGGTGTGTTCCTCGGTACGCGAGGAGAGGTGGACTGGTTCCTCACCGGCATGCGGATGGTGTTTCCCGAGGCATGGCGCACCTTCATCGCGTTCGGCCCGGAGGGGGAACGCTCGGACCTCCTGGGCGCCTACTATCGGCGGCTGATCCATCCAGACCCGGCGGTGCACCGTCCGGCGGCGGCAGCGGCGTGGAGCCGTTACGAGGCGGCGTGCTCGAATCTCATTCCCAAGACCGGGGAGCCCGGAACGCTCCCCCGCGCGGACGACGCCGCGTCGCTCGCGCTGGCCCGGATCGAGGCCCACTACTTCATGAACGATGCCTTCCTCACCGACGGCATGCTGATGACCGAGATCGAAAAGCTGCGCGACAAGCCGACGGTCATCATCCAGGGCCGCTACGACATGGTCTGCCCGATCATCACCGCCGACACGCTGGCCCGAGCCTAGCCTGAGGCCGAGTACGTCATCGTCCCCGATGCCGGCTACTCGGCGATGGAGACCGGAATCCGCGCCGCCCTGGTCCGCGCCACCGAATCCATGAAGACTCGGATCCGCTGATTCCGCTCGAACGCGACTCCTTAGCGGTTCGGTGTCCAGCCGGCGGGCGTGTCGTGATCGGGATGCTGGTGGTTGACGATGCGGGCGAGGCGTTCGGGCAGCGTGTTGTCCTCGGTCCGAACTTCCCGAAGTCCGTCGGCGAGGTGCAACCACGGCACCTTGGATTCGACGCCGAAGTGGCCGGTCGGTTCGATCCGGCCCGGATCGTCCAGGCTGCCCATGGTGACTTCGATCCAATCAGCACCGGCGTCGGTGTAGGCGAACGAGAGCGGTGTGCCGCAGGCGTCGCAGAAGCCGCGCTCGGTGATCGGCGACGACCGGAACACCGACGGCGCGCCGCGGGTCCAGGCGAAATCGGCGCGTGGGATCTTGGCCAGCGGCGCGAAGGCGTTGCCCATGGCTTTCTGGCACATGCGGCAGTGGCAGAGGGAAGCCTCGATGGGCTCGGCGTAGAGGGCGTAGCGGACGGCGCCGCACTGGCAGCCGCCGGTGTGCACGGCAGTCCGGTCGGCGGTCATTCGGCGAACCTCTTGACCATGCGGCCCAGATCGCGGCCGGCGAAGATATGAACATGGAAGTGCAGGACCTCCTGGTGCGCGTCGCGGCCGATGTTGGAGAGGATCCGGTAGCCGCTCTCGACGACACCGAGCACCCGCGCCGTCTCGCCGACGGCCCGCCAGAACCCGTGCGCCAGTTCCTGCGGCGCTTCGGCTGAGAAATCGTCGAGGGACACATACTCGCCTTTCGGGATGACCAAGACATGGACCGGCGCCTGGGGACTGATGTCGTGGAAGGCCAGCGCGTGGTCGTCCTCGTAGACCTTGTTGCAGGGAATCTCGCCGCGCAGGATGCGGGCGAAGATGTTGCCGGGATCGTAGGTCATGGTCGGGTTCTCCGGTTCCGTCAGGTCTTGGTGCGCGCGGCCTTCTCGGCCAGTCCCGAGGTGCCCTCGCGCCGGGCCAGTTCGGCCCAGACGTCCTCGGGCGCGACGCCCGTTTCCGCCCAAAGCACGAGGAGGTGATAGAGGAGGTCGGCGCTCTCCGCCGCGACAGCGGTCCGGTCATCGCCCAGCGCCGCGACGATGGCCTCGAAGGCCTCCTCGCCGGTCTTGCGGGCGATGGTGCTACGTCCCTCGGCGAACAGCCTCGCCGTATAGGAGCTCTCCGGGTCGCCACCGCGGCGGCCGGCGATGACCTCGTAGAGGCGCGCCAGCACCTCGGGTCCCGGGCGTTCGTCGGCCATGGGCTCACGATCCCCCGTCGAGGCGCACGGGGATCCCCGCCGCCGCCATGTGCGCCTTGGCTTCGGCGATGGTGTAGGTGCCGAAGTGGAAGATGGAGGCCGCCAGCACCGCAGACGCGTGACCCTTCGTGATCCCTTCCACCAGATGATCGAAGGTGCCGACCCCGCCCGAGGCGATGACCGGTACCGGCACCGCGTCGGCGATGGCACGGGTCAGTGGCAGGTTGAAGCCCTGCTTGGTGCCGTCTCGGTCCATGGACGTGAGCAGGATTTCCCCGGACCCGTAGTCCACCATGCGCCGCGACCATTTGACCGCGTCGATGCCGGTCGGCGTGCGCCCGCCGTGGGTGAAGATCTCGAAGTGGTCGGGCCCCACCGACTTGGCATCGACCGAGACGACGATGCACTGGCTGCCGAACTTCTCCGCCGCCTCGCGGACGAACTCGGGACGCTTCACCGCCGCCGTGTTGATCGACACCTTGTCCGCGCCGGCGAGTAACAGCCGGCGGATGTCGTCGATGGAGCGCACGCCGCCGCCGACGGTCAGCGGCATGAAGCACTGCTCGGCCGTGCGGGCGACGACGTCGTAGATGGTCTCGCGGTCCTCGTGGCTGGCGATGATGTCGAGGAAGCAGAGCTCGTCGGCGCCGGCCCGGTCGTAGACCCTGGCCTGCTCGACAGGATCGCCGGCATCGACAAGATCGACAAACCGCACGCCCTTGACGACGCGGCCGCCTTCGACATCAAGACACGGAATGATGCGGGCCTTCAACATTGGGCAGCGGCCTCGTTCGTGCCGGCCAGCAGGGCCACCGCCGCCGCCACATCGACCCGGCCGTCATAGAGCGCCCGGCCGCAGATGACGCCATCGAGGATGCCGTCGCCGGACGCCTTCAGCGCCTCCAGGTCGGCCATCGACGAGACGCCGCCCGAGGCGATGATCGGGGTCGAGACGGCGTTCGCGAGGGTCACCGTTGCCTCGACATTGGGTCCGGCCATGGCGCCGTCGCGGCCGATGTCGGTGAACACGATCGCCGCCGCGCCGGCATCCTCGAAGCGGCGCGCGAGCTCGAGGGCGGTGATCTCGGACTCCTCCGCCCAGCCCTCGACCGCGACCCGGCCCTCGCGGGCGTCGATGCCGACGGCGATGCGGCCGGGATGGGCCCGGCACGCGTCGCGGACCAACGCCGGATCGCGGACGGCAACGGTGCCGAGGATCACCCGCGCGACATCAAGTTCGAGCCAGCCTTCGATCGTCGCGCGGTCGCGGATTCCGCCACCCAGTTGCACCGCCATGCCGACGGCACCGACGATGGCTTCGACGGCGGCGACGTTGACCGGTCGGCCGGCGAACGCGCCTTCCAGATCGACGACATGCAGCCGTTTGCATCCCGCCGCCTCGAAGGCGCGGGCCTGGCCGGCGGGGTCGTCCGAGAACACCGTCGCCGTGTCCATGACGCCGTGCAAGAGACGCACGCACTGGCCGCCCTTGAGGTCGATGGCGGGATAGAAGTTCACGGCTGCCACCCGAGGAAATTGGTAATCAGGCAGAGGCCCACGGCCTGGCTCTTCTCCGGGTGGAACTGGGTGCCGACCATGTTGTCCCGGCCGATGACCGCGGTCACCGGGCCGCCGTAGTCCACCGTCGCCAGCACGTGCGCCGGATTGGCGCAGGTGAACCCATAGGAATGGACGAAATAGGTGTGCGCGCCCGCCGGCAGGTTGGCGAGGAACGGATGGCCGCCGTTGACGGCCGATTCCAGGGCGTTCCAGCCCATATGCGGGATTTTCAAGTGTGCATCTTCGGGCGTCAAAGCCGCCACCTCGCCCGGTATCCAGCCCAGTCCCGGATGGACACCGTGTTCCAGGCCCCGGTCGGCCATGAGCTGCATGCCGACGCAGATGCCGAGAAACGGCCTCCCGCCCTCGATGACCGCACGGCTCAACGCCTCGACCATGCCCGGCACGGCATCGAGTCCGCGGCGGCAATCGCCGAACGCACCGACACCCGGCAACACGACATGACTGGCATCGGCGACGACGGCCGGATCACCGGTCACGGCGATGTCGCGTGCGAGCTCCGCATCCGCCGCGGCGCGCTCGAAAGCCTTGGCCGCCGAGCGCAGGTTCCCCGATCCATAGTCGATAATGGCGACGGTGCTCATCGCGCCAGCTCCTCGGCGATGTCGGGGCGGTGGTCGAGGAACCGCTGAATCGCGCCGTCCGCGTTGGCGGCGCTGACCAGCCCGGCCTCGGCGAATCCCCGCCGTTCCAGGGTCCAGCGCCGAAGGTCGTTGCCGACGAAGCCGACCAGAATGTCGAACGCCACCGACACCGCGGCCTTGGTCGTGGGGTCGGCACCCAGGGCCGAGGTGATCAGGGCCAGCGCCACGCCGAAGACGAACAGGCCGAGCGCGACGATCCACAGGCCGTGCCACAGCGCCCAGAACACGTTGAACAGCGCCGCCCACAAGGAGAAACCCTCCTTGATGAGCACAAGGTCCTGGTCGGCGGCGGCGCCGTGGCGGCGGAAGTGCACGGAATAGACGCGCATGGTCAGACGGTCCCGGAGTTCCGGCGCAGGTTTAGACCATATTCCGGCCCGGTTGAACCCTCGTCATCGCCGCGCGGCGGGGGAACGCGTTACAGCGAACCGCCGAGCACGCCCTTGGTCGACGGCACTTGGCTGGCCTTGCGCGGGTCGATCTCCACCGCTTCGCGGAGCGCCCGCGCCAGCCCCTTGAAGCTGGATTCGCAGATGTGGTGGTTGTTGGTCCCGTACAGGGTTTCCACGTGCAGCGTCAGCCCGGCGTTGAGGGCGAACGAATGGAACCAGTGGCCGACCAGCTCGGTATCCAGATCACCCAATCGCGGCTGGTCGAAGGCCACGTTCCACACCAGGTAGGGCCGGCCCGAGATATCGACGACGACGCGGGTCAGGGTCTCGTCCATGGCCGACAGCGCCGAGCCGAACCGGCGGATCCCGCGGCGGTCACCGAGCGCCCGCGACACCGCGTCGCCGACGACGATGGCGACGTCTTCGGTGGTGTGGTGGCCGTCGATGTGCAGATCGCCGTCGGCGCGGACCGTGAAGTCGATGAGGCTGTGCCGGGAGAGCTGTTCCAGCATGTGGTCGAGGAAGCCGATGCCGGTGATGACATCGTAGCTGCCGGTGCCGTCGAGGTTGACGGTCACGGAGACCCGCGTTTCGTGGGTGTTGCGGTCGACGGTGGCGGTACGCATGGAGCCGGGTTCGGTGGTCGGGGTGGCGTCTTTGTGCGTCGAGCCCGCGCGAGAGTCCATGCCGCCGTCAAGCGTACGGGCGAAGGTCAGGACCCGATCCATGGTCTCCACCGTGCAGGCGCGGCCGTTCCGCAGGTCGAACACGAAACCGGGATCATTGACGGCCTGCTTGCCGAAAGCGGACGGGGTCATGCCCGTTGCGACCAGCACGTTTTCGACCTTTTGTAGGAAATCGTGTTGCGTTCTTCCCATAGTGAGGCTAGTTTTTAGGCTAAATCCGAAAAAATCAATAGGTTTCTGACGACACTTCCTACAGTGGAACAGCGGGCCGGGTCGGTGAGATCACGTGCGGCGCCCTTGACCGACCGCGCCGGCCGGCCTAAATCCTCGGCACCGACGGCGCACACCGCCGACCACCCCTCGCACCCGCGGACCCAACCCCGCCATGACGCAGCCACCGAACCCGACCTGGCACGGCACCACCGTCCTCGCCGTCCGCAAGGGCGATTCCGTGGTCATCGCCGGCGACGGCCAGGTCAGCCTCGGCGACACGGTGATCAAGTCCAATGCCCGCAAGGTCCGCCGCCTGGCCGATGGCAACGTCATCGGCGGCTTCGCCGGCGCCACCGCCGACGCCTTCACGCTTTTCGAGCGCCTGGAGGCGAAGCTGGAGCAGTACCCGCGCCAGCTCACTCGCGCCTGCGTCGAACTGGCCAAGGACTGGCGTACCGACCGGTATTTGCGCCGGCTGGAGGCGATGATGGCCGTCGCCGACGCCAAGACCTCGCTGGTGCTGACCGGCACCGGCGACGTGCTCGAGCCGGAGGACGGGCTGATCGGCATCGGCTCGGGCGGCAATTACGCCCTCGCCGCGGCTCGGGCGCTGATCGACCGCGACGACATGGACGCCGAGGCCATCGCCCGCAAGGCCATGGCCATCGCCGCGCAGATCTGCGTCTACACCAACGACTCCCTGGTGATCGAGGCGTTATGACCAGCTTCACCCCGCGCGAGATCGTCTCCGAACTGGACCGCCACATCGTCGGCCAGGACGACGCCAAGCGGGCGGTGGCCATCGCGCTCCGCAACCGCTGGCGGCGCCAGCAGCTCGACGAGGACCTGCGCCAGGAGGTGCTGCCCAAGAACATCCTGATGATCGGCCCGACCGGCGTCGGCAAGACCGAGATCGCGCGGCGCCTCGCCAACCTCGCCCAGGCGCCGTTCCTCAAGGTGGAGGCGACCAAGTTCACTGAGATCGGCTACGTCGGCCGCGACGTCGAGCAGATCGTCCGCGACCTCGTCGAGATCGCCATCACCATGACCCGCGAGCGGCTGCGCAAGCAGGTCACGGCCAAGGCCGAACTGGCCGCCGAGGAACGGGTCATCGATGCCCTGGTCGGCGCCCAGGCCAGCAAGGACACCCGCGAGAAGTTCCGCAAGATGTTGCGCGAGGGCCAGCTCGGCGACCGCGAGATCGAGCTACAGCTTGCCGACACCAGCGGCCTCAACCTGCCGACCGTCGACATCCCCGGCATGCCGGGCGCGCAGATAGGCATGCTCAACCTTAACGAGATGCTCGGCAAGGCCTTCGGTGGCGGCCAGACCAAGACCCGCAAGATGTCGGTGGCCGAGTCCTACGACGTGCTGGTCAGCGAGGAGGCCGACAAGCTCCTGGACGAGGACATGGTCGTCCGCGAGGCCATCGAGGCGGTCGAGAACAACGGCATCGTCTTCCTCGACGAGATCGACAAGATCACCGGCCGCTCCGAGCGGGTCGGCGGCGCCGATGTCAGCCGTGAGGGCGTGCAGCGCGATCTGCTGCCGCTGATCGAGGGCACCACGGTGGCGACCAAGCGGGGCACGGTGAAGACCGACCACATCCTGTTCATTGCTTCGGGCGCCTTCCACCTCGCCAAGCCCGCCGACATGTTGCCCGAACTGCAGGGCCGGCTGCCGATCCGGGTGGAGTTGAAGGCGCTGACCCGCGACGATTTCGTGCGCATCCTCACCGAGCCCGAGGCCAGCCTGATCCGCCAGTACACGGCGCTGATGGGGGTCGAGGAGGTGACCCTCGACTTCACCGAGGAAAGCGTCAATGCCATCGCCGACCTCGCCGCCGAGATCAACGAAGGGGTCGAGAACATCGGCGCCCGGCGGCTGCAGACGGTGATGGAAAAGCTGGTCGAGGAGATCAGCTTCACCGCCTCCGAACGCTCCGGCGAGACCATCGTCATCGACGGCACGATGGTCCGCGAGCGCGTCGGCGAACTGGCCAAGAACGCCGACCTCACGAAGTTTATTCTTTAGATCGGTCCGGAGTTAGGCGGAATGGGGAAAAGGGATTCCCTTTGGGTGTTGGATGTGATTCACCGTGTGTGCTGGATGAGGAGGCCAGCAGACATGGCACGACCTCTATCG
>Ga0209458_1000382_pt1 | contig 16596 bp, 15 predicted proteins | sample WorMetLIZAISLAND_FD_187411 | JGI IMG/M metagenome (GOLD analysis project Ga0209458, IMG submission 187411) | Marine gutless worms symbiont microbial communities from Max Planck institute for Marine Microbiology, Germany - Inanidrilus manae... ...
GAAACAACGTCTGCTGTCCGCGATCCTGGCCTTCAACAAATCGGCTCATCCCGACCTCCAAAGCAAGCGCCAGGATTCTAAACCGATTGGGGCGTTTTCACACAGCCACTCCCTGAAGGCAGTCTTTCTCGATCAAGCAAGAGGTCGGGCCATCATGCCCCAGCGCACCATCGCCACCCTTTCCTTTCTATTGCTTCTATTGATCTCTGTGACGTCGTTGACAGTTCGGGCGGACGGGTCAGTCTTGGTGAAAATCCAAGTCGCCGACAATGTTTATGCGTTGGTCGGGCCGCTTACTCAGCGCGACCGGAACAACCTGGGCAACAACGCCACTTTCGGATTCATCGTGACGAGCGCCGGCGTCGTTCTGATCGACCCAGGCGGAAGCGCTAAGGGCGCCGCCGTCATCGCGAAGCAAATCGAAGCGGTCACCAAACAACCGGTCAAATGGGTCATCAATACCGGCGGACAGGACCATCGCTGGCTCGGCAACGGCTATTTCCTTGAACGGGGCGCCGAAATCATCGCCGCTGCGGCGGCTGTTGCCGACCAAAAGGAGCAGGCCAATGATCAGTTGCTCGTCCTTGAGGCGTTGATTGGCGACGACAATCTTGCCGGCACTGACACTGTCTTCGCATCCCGGACCTTTGAGCAACGGCTCAAGTTGTCTCTTGGCGGAGAGGCGTTCGAGTTATTCATGGTCGGACCGGCACATACACTGGGTGACACCTTGGTCTGGATGCCGGAGCGGAAGATCCTCTTTGCCGGGGACGTGGTCTATCTGGAACGCATGTTGGGAGTCGGCGGACAGTCGGATTCCAACCAGTGGCTCCAGGCCTTCACGGCGCTCGAACAACTGGCACCCGAGTTGATCGTGCCGGGCCATGGGAGACCAGCCGGTCTGGCTGAGGCCCGTGCGCAAACCCGGGATTACCTGGTATTCTTGAGGCAGGCTGTTCGCGACCTCATCGACGCCGGCGGCACGCTCGGCGACGTCGGCAAAATCGATCAGAGCTAGTTCTCCCATTTGGCCGTTGCCGATCAGATCGCCGGGCGTAACGCCCATCAAGTGTTCCAAGCAATGGAATGGGAATGACGTCATACGAGCGCCGTTAATATGGCGTAATATGGCGACCACACCTCGTTCATCGAAATGATGAACGCCTTTCCTACAGTCTTATGGCGTACGGTGCAGTGTTGCGCAGTGCCAACCCAGCGAGAGAGGGTCGGTAAATGGAAATCCGACCCGATAAAGCCGAACGGCTCGGCGCTCTCGTCAGTTGCGGATTTCTCGATACGGATTTCGAGGGAACTTACGACCGAAGGGGCGCCGCGTAACCAGATGAGGCAAAGAACCAAAATGCTAAGGGAAAACCAGACCGACCCAATCGCCAAACCTATCCGAGCCATGGGTACCGCTTTGCCGGGTTGGGTCGAAGAAACTCCCCATTGTCGGTACGAGGCGACCAACACGGAGCCGCAAGAGATCCCGCTCCACGAAATCTGCCAGCCGAGCGTGACCACCTTCCTGGATTATTGGAAGTCGCTGCGTGGAGACCGTTTTGCACCAGCCTGGAAGGAGTTCGATCTGTTCGCCCTCGGCACAAAATCGATTCCCCGCGTTATCGTCGTCGACGTCCATCATTCGCCTTTTCTTATCGATTACCGGTTTTGGGGAACGGCCAACGTCAAAGCCAAAGGGTTCGATATGACCGGAAAATCCCTCGATGCCTATCCGCCGTACCGGGGCGCAATGGCGAGGGAAGAATACCGCCGCGTGGTAAACGAAAAACGCCCCATCGCTTTCACGGACACGCTTGTCCTACCCGACGCCGACCAGAATTTCGGGCCCAAGCGGGCGCCGTTTGAACAAACGATCGTACGTCTCCCCCTGTCCGAAGTCGGCGCCCTTGTCGATTGTGTGGTTTCTTTATGCAACTGGGAGAGGGCAATGCAGTCCTAAGGGACGACCCCGAGCGGCCCGACCGAGTCCCGGCTGCGCTATAGAGAACCCGCACCCGTTCGGGCATCGGCCGCTCTGTTTTTTTTCGTTCTCTTAGGTGGTATCGATTTCGCACTATGGGCAATGAGAAACCAACCTCGGAAGTCGATCCGCTCGAAGACGCGGTCTCGTCGATTGTTGATAGCCTTGTCGACGAGATCATCGCGGTATCGGATGGACTGGGCGGTTCGATTGACACGGCCCAGATTCGCAACCTCGCCGATAGCTACAAGGATTCACCGGCGAGCAAACGGGCCATGGAGAAATGTATCGCCCAGATCAGGGCCAACCTGCCGCAGGCCGATCCGAAAAGCCGCCGACAACGGGTGCTCGAACGGGTGTTGATCGGTCGTATTGAGGGACTGTTTCCGACCACGGGTGATCTGGGCCGGGGCCGTCAGATCGTGTCGCGTCGCGCCCTTCCGGGTCTTTTCGGCACTATTAAATCGTTGATCGGACCGGACCCGTTCCAGGACCGCAGCCAAAACTGTGACGCCGTTCTCGCCCGGCACCGCGCCGATAAAGATGGCCCCGTCGACTGGGCCGCGATCGAGCGGAGTCCCGAATGCAATCGTGCCGTCGACGAGGTCTTGGTTCTGTTTGCCGTACAATTCGAGAGCCGCGATGACCGCGTCCTGTGGCTGAGCGAGCGCATCAACGGAAACCTGGCCGAGGCCGACGAATTTCTCTTCGAGGGCGGAAACGTCGAGACATGGACAATGGATAAGGCGGGCGCGCAAATGCTGCTTCGCGGCCTGTTCGCATCATTCCTCCTCAAACTCTCCGAACCGGATGGGCGGCCGTCTCTGATCGAACAATTCGGGGAAGACGACATCACTGCCATAGAACGCCTGCTTGAATCGCTCAAGGGCCGGGCCTGACGGAATCAGGCTAGGCGACGGCAATACTCAACATCGGCGCAAGGTTCGCGAGGGTCAGGCTGTAATCGCCACATTGCTTTGCGGCGGCAACCTCACGGTAACGGTGGTTCCGACGCCAACGACACTCTCGAGATCCAGTGATCCACCATGCAGTTCAGCGAGGGATTTTGACAATGGGAGACCGATCCCTGACCCCTCGTGTCCGCGGGTGACGCTGCTTTCCACTTGGTGAAAGACCTCTAAAACCGCGGCCATGTCTTTCTCGGCAATACCGATCCCCGTATCGGACACTGCGAATACAACGCCACCGCCAGGGTCCCGGCCAACTTCCAGAGATACGTTGCCTCCAGGCGCCGTGAATTTGATGGCGTTGGACAACAAATTGATCAAGATCTGCATCAACCGTCGTCGGTCCGCATATACAACGGGCGTTGGGTCGAACACTTGTGCCGACAGGTTCAGCTCTGCCTGGTCCGCCTTGCCGCGGACCATAGTGATACAATGCTCGACGATCTCATCGGCATCGAGGATTTCCTTATCCAAATTGACCGATTCGGATTCGATCAACGAGACGTCTAGGATATCGTCGATCATTGCCAACAGATACTTGCCGGCCCGATTGATGTCGGCCGCGTAGCCCGTGTAGCGACCGCCTTCGAAGTCACCGAGAACGCGGTTGGAGATCATGTCGGAGAACCCGATGACTGAGTTCAACGGGGTGCGCAGTTCATGGCTCATATTGGCCAAGAATTCGGTCTTCGCACGGCTTGCCGCCTCGGCGTCTTCCTTGGCCTGCCGCAAGTGGTTCTGCGTTGAGGCCAGAGTGTCACTCATAGATTCGAACGCTGCGGCGAGATCGCCGATTTCGTCGGAGCGATGGATCGGGACTTCGGAACCGTATTCGCCGCGGGCGACGCGTCGCGTCAACTTCGCCAGTAACATAATCGGCCGGCTCAGGTTATTGGCGGCAAGAACGCTGAAAAGAACGCCAATGGCGAGACAAAGCACAGCGGCACCTATGATCGCCACGAAACCGTCTTTTATTCCGGTCTCATTAATGAACGCGAGTTCCCTCTGCATCGTTCCGATTTCGGCGGTAACCTGACCGAGCGACAACCCGACGTCGACCCGACCGAGACGATCGTCACCAATGACGACGGGGACGGAAGCATTCAGGACCTGGCCGTCTGTCCATGTGATGACGCCGTCGGCGCCGGGTTCGCGGGACGGCAGCTTCACGACAGTGCCGAACATACTGATTTCTGCGGTTCCGTCGTGGACGACCAGATCGTCGCGATCGATGACATAAACGTAATCGACACCCTCCTGGTTCGCCGCCGAGCGGGCCAACGCGTAGATTTCATCGAGTTCCAACAAATAGAGATGGTCGGCGGTGGCGCTGGCGAGGATTTGCGCGATGCCGGTAGCCCGTCTCTCCGCCTGACCGTGAAGGGCCTGTGAAACCGTCTCCGAATTCGCTTCGAGGACGGCATCCGTCGTCGACTGAAACCGGTTAAACAATGCCGCAGAAACGACCAGGATGACCACCGTGATTAGGCCGAAAATGACAAGCGCGAAGCGATTCCGGAGGGTCAACTTCAACGGACCAATTCCTCGCGAATATAGGTCATTGCGCGCCGGGTGTTTTGAAGGCTCCGGTCAATATCCTCGTCTATCGCATCGAACTTCTTGACCTTGTTGTACTTTTTCATGACGAACGCGGCGTCTTCATCGTCGGGCATGCGGATCAATATGTCGCGAAGGGCGTTTTTTAAAGCCGGCGGCATGCCACGACGAACCAAAATCAGGGATCGGACCACCTCGTCCGTCTCATGAAAAACGCGGAGGTTCTTTCTCACGGCATTCGGGGTCCTTTCCAAATCTTCCCAATCGAGGTTGCTGAAGGCACCGGCCGCCGCGACGCCTTTGACGACCCACGCGGCGATATTGACTTCACCGCGCGCGAACAGATAACCGACCTTGTTCGGCGGCGGTCGGCTATGGATCGACGACAACTCGACGGTATCCAATCCTTCCGCTCGAAGCGCCGCCAATGGGAGAAAAAAGGCGCTGGTTGATCCAGGATCTTCGAAGGCAATAATTTTACCTTTCAACTCGACGAGGGACGAAATCGGGCGGTCCTTGCGTGAAATGAAGACCGAGTGATAGCTGGCAACCCCTTTCTTCCATTCTCGAAGCAACGGCTCGGCGACGCCTCGATCGATCAGATCGATGGCAGAAAACGGCGTTTCAGAGAACACGTCGATCCGACCGGACCGGAGCGCTTCCGCCATTTCCTGGTTGTCTCGGACGATGACGACCTTGCCCGACTTGACTCCCTGGACGCTGAGCTTTCTCGCAAGGTATTGAGAGAACGGTTTGAGCTTGGGAATGCTGTCCGTCGGGTTCGACGAGGCCCGCCCGATCACCAGGACCGATTTCTGGGGCGTGACTTCACCCGCCGCCGGCCACCCGACGGCGACCGACAACAAGGCACTCAGGCCGGTTAAAGCGACCTTACGGTAGATCGGATTCACGGCACGGGATTCGGCCGCTTTGGGTCGAGACCCGATCCCCACGCACCGCGCGCCCGCCATTGGTCGCCCACTCCTCTGGCACTCGACCGATCGCAAGCGATGATCGACCGCCGAAACCGTCACCCCAAAATGGTCACGCAATGCGGGACGAGATCACCCGCAGCACAAGACCCCCAAAACATTTTTGTAGTGTTTTTGTAATGGGCGCAACTGCAACTTTACCTTTTGCGACACCCGATCAAGGCGATGTCACCCTTTGACGCGGCAAACCAGGAAACGGCGTGAACGCGGCGCTGTATCGGCGGGGCGCCGGGTTTTTAGCCGCCGCCTTTCTTAAAGGTCATGTCGAAGCGTTTGACGGCGGCCTTCACTTCGTCATCGGAATATCCCGTGAAGGCCAGGGTTATTCGGGTGACGGGAATTCTCAGAAGCGCAATCTTGCGCTCGCCCTCGGGTCCGAGCGTAATCTCCAAGGTGCGCTGGCCCTGTGTCAAGGTAACACCATCGTTTCGGCGTTCGAAGGCATCGGTACCGAGAGCGTTGGCGATGGTACGGTGGAACTCGGCATGGTCGAGCCCCATTTCTTTTTCGATTACCGTTGCACCATTCATAGGGATTAACCGCCGGCAACCGGTGGCCAGACGGCCAAGGCATCCCCCTCCTTCAGGGTACGGCCTTCACGCTCGCTTGGCGCCAGGTAGATACCATTAACCAGTACGAGGTGGCATTGATCCGGCGGCACCTCCAGGCTGGCAAGAACGTCACTTACCGTTAAGCCTTCATCGAAATCGATTTCGGTTGCGTTGCCTTTGGTTCCCTCGGGCAGGTATTTGCCAAGGAGGGCATAGAGTTTAACGTCGATCTTCATGGTATCCGCGTGCACCCCACATAGGCCTCGAAAACACGTCCCGGGTCCTGCATCAATTTGTCTTTCCACGGACCCAAATGAATGCGTGCCTGTATCAAGCCGCGCAAGACGCCGACGAAATCGGTGCGCCCCAGGGTCAGTGTTCCGACCAGGCGGTCTCCGTCGAAAACCAGACGCGTATAGCGGAACTTCTCCTCGTCCGCATCTTCGACCATGTCGCCGCCCTCGACACCGTCCCAGCGACCGAAGGAGGTGGAGATCAGGCCGGCCGTGTCGAGCACGTTCATCGACAGGCTACCTTGGTAGGCGAAATCACCGCCCGCCATGTTCAAGGCGGCGACGCGTCCGTGCTCGGTCGCCGTCGGTTGCACGGCATGAACGTCCCAGCCGCCCATGAAGTCGGGGCCGCGGGCGCAGTCGCCGGCGGCGTAGATATTGTCGACCGAGGACTTCAAGTGATCATCGACAACGATGCCATTGTCGAGCTCGACGCCGCTGTCCACGAGTAAATCCGTATTCGATTTGACGCCGGCGGCGACGACGACCAGTTTGGCCGGCACCGTCTCGCCGTTGTCCAAGGCAACGCGCAAACCACCATCCGCTTCCTCGATGGCGTTGACGCGGGTCGAGGTAAATACACGCACTCCTTTGTTTTCACACCATTTTTTGATCAGCGCACCACCCATGTCGCTCATCATGCGCGGAACCATCCGGCCCTCGGCCTCGACGACGGTCAGGTTGACGCCGCGCTTGACCAGGGACTCCAGGATGATGCAGCCGATAAAACCGGCGCCGACCAGCACGACGTCGGCACCCTCGGCGGCAAGATCCTTGATATTGCGGATGTCTTCGAGGGTCCAGCAGTGATGGACCCCAGGCAGGTCGAGGCCCGAGACCGGTGGCTTGATCGGACTGGCGCCACTGGCAACCAGGAGCTTCGAGAACGTGATATCGTCGGCCCCCTCCAGTTCAAGTACTCCGTCATCGACATTGACCGAGCGGGCCTGCGCCTGCACATAGCCGATGTTCCGGTCTTCATAGTGGTCGGGATCGATCCGCAGATAGGTTCCCTCTTCGGCGATGTTCTCTTCGAGATAGTAGGGGATGGCCATCCGCGAATAGGGCGGCTCCGGCTCGCCGCTGACCAGCACGATGTCGCCCGACTTGTCGACCTCGCGGAGGGTATCGGCCGCGGCCACGCCGGCCGGACCGGCGCCGACGATTGCGTAAGTCATGTCATGCTCCCGTCAAGAAAAGGCCGGCGGAAGGAAGGACGCCCTTCCCGCTCCGCCGGCCTGATCGATGAAGACTAGACGCCGTATTTGGCCAGCGTCTCTTCCGTTGGCACCCCGTTGGTGTCCCAACCGCGGAGCTCGTAATACTCCGGCAGCATCTCGTCGAGCTTGCTGGTCAAACCCTCGGCCGGCCCGGTCTTGGCCGCGTCCTTGAGGAGGCGCTTCGGCAACGTGTCATCGGCGCCGGTGAAGCCGGCTTCCATGTTGTACTTGCGCTCCATGTTCCAGATGCGCTCACCGACTTCCATCATATGCTCGACCGACCAGTCACCGTTACAGGCGGCATCGACCTGAGGCGCGATGTCGTCCATGGAAAGCGCGAAGGTGGTGAACACGCAGGTGCCGGTCGAATCGACCGCCGCCGTGGCGTCCTGGAAGGCCTTGACCAAACCGGCTTTGCCTTCCGCCGCGTGCGGATCGGTCTTCTCGGGGATGCCGAGGATTTCCGACGCCACGGTATAGCTGCGCAAGTGGCAGGCGCCGCGGTTCGACGTCGCGTAGGTCAGGCCCATGCCCTGGATGCCACGCGGATCATAGGCCGGGAATTCCTGGCCTTTGACCGTCATTGAGAGTTCCGGATGGCCGTACTTCTCGCAGAGCAGCTTCGAGCCCAAGCCAATGTCGGCCCCGAAACCTTCACCCTTACCGGTCATCTCGCAGATCTTGACCAAATCCTCAGCCGAGCCGAATTGCAGCGGCATGCCGCCGGTCTGCTCGTCGGTAATGGCGCCGATCTTATAGAGCTCCATGGCCGCGGCCACGGTCGAGCCCAAAGAGATCGGGTCCATGCCGTATTCGTTGCAGACGAAGTTGGCGAAGGTCAGCGCTTCGAGATCATCGACGCCGGTGGCGCAGCCTAGGCTCCAGGCGCTTTCGTACTCGAGGCCACCGCCCGGCTCCTTGTAGCGGTCGCGGCCTTGGATGGCCCAGTGGTTGGGATCCATCTGCGACATCCGCGCGCAACTGATCGGGCAGCCGAAGCAGGCATGGTTGGAGACCAGATTGGCCTTGCCGTCGCTTTCGCGGGGCTCGTGCATGGCCTCGCCGCCGATCTTCGAGGCGCCAGCGAACTGCACGTCTTCCGCATTATGGGTCGGCAACGCGCCGGTCTCGTTGATGACGTTCATCAGGACCTGGGTGCCATAGGTTGGCAAGCCCTCGCCGGTGACCGCGTTCTCGGCCAGGATGGTCTTGGCCGAACCGGTTGCCTGCATGAACTTCATGGGGTCGGAAACCTTGACGCCGACGGTACCCCGCGCAATCACCGCTTTCAGATTCTTTGAACCCATGACGGTGCCGACGCCGGAGCGGCCGGCCGCACGGTCCTTGTCGTTAACGACGGCGGCGAACTTGACGCCGTTTTCACCGGCGTTGCCGATCGAGGCGACGCGGGAATTCTCATCGTGCCGCGACTTGAGGATATCTTCGGTCTCCCACACGGTCTTGCCCCAGAGGTCGGAGGCATCCTTCAGTTCGGCCTTGTCGTTCTCGATATGGAGATAAACCGGGTTCGGCGACTTGCCCTCGAAGATGATCATGTCCCAGCCGGCGTTCTTCATCTCGGCCCCGAAGAAGCCGCCCGAGTTGGAGCACGCGATGGCACCCGTGAGCGCGCCTTTGCAAACGACGGACCAACGACCGGAGGTCGGCGCCGCCGTGCCGGTCAGGGGACCGGTGGCGAAGATCATCTTGTTGTCAGGCGATAACGGGTCGACCTTGGGGTCCGTCTCTTCGACGATGTACTTGGTCGCCAGACCGCGTTGACCCAGATACTGCTGCGCCCACTCCATGTTGAGCGGTTCGCTCTCACATGTTCCTTCGGTCAGATTCACGCGAAGGATCTTTTCCGTCCAACCCATAGTTAACCTCCTTGTTCTAAACCGTTGTCTATTGCGCTTGTTCCTGAAGCACGGGATCGGTTTTGGCCGCCCATTTGCGCATCCTTTCGAGGCCGGTCGCGTCGGCATCGACATACAATATGGCGTCCGTCGGGCACACCTCGACGCACTTCGGTTCGCCCTCGCACAGGTCGCACTTTACGACCTTGCCGGTGGATTGATCGTAATTGATTGTCCCGAACGGACAGGCGATCGTGCATACCTTGCAGCCGACGCACCGCTCCTTGGAAACCATTTTGGCGCCCGTGTCCTTGTCCGTGGTAATCGCTTCCACGGGACAAACCTGCATGCACCAAGCTTCATCGCACTGGGTACAGGTGTAGGGCACGTTGCGCCCTTGCTCCGCGAACTTGAAAATCTTGATGCGGGATTTGGCGGCATTGAAGATACCTTCGTGCTCATAGGAACACGCAAGTTCGCATTGCGAACAACCGGTGCATTCACCCGGATCGATCCGTAGTGACTTTTGCAATTGGTTCCTCCCCGAATTGCGGCATGCGTTGGGGAGGCCTCGAAGACCCGAGAATCCTCCCTAATTCTCAACTCCGGACGTTTGCCCGCCCGACTTAGGCTTAAGTTAACACCCAAACCCGCTTCCGTTGAAACCCTTTTTGCCGAACCCATGAAACTTTCTGGAAATTCCAGAATTCTCTGGTTTTTCTTATGGAAATTGGCGCCTCGGGGAAAATCGGATATCGTCTCGCCCAGCGCACGCCGACAGGAGAATTTCGGCCCTCATGATTGCCTTCGAAGAATTCCGCAAACTCCATCATGCAATTACCTTTCTCGGCATGTCCGGTGTCGGCAAGACCGTTATGTCGAAGCAATTAAGAAATTCCGCCAATTGGTTTCACTTCTCCGCCGACTATCGCATCGGAACCGCTTATCTGGCCGAACACATCCTCGACAACATCAAATACAAAATCATGAACATGGAGGACAAATTCGTTGCCGACCTGTTGCGGTCTGATTCCATTTACATCAGCCACAACATCACCGTTGACAATCTGGCCCCTGTTTCCACCTTCCTCGGCATGTACGGCGATACGTCGAAGGGCGGCTTAGACAAGAAGACGTTTCTTTACCGCCAAGGCCTCTACCGTGACGCTGAAATCGAATCGATGATGGACGTGGCTCGTTTCATCGAACGGGCGTGGCGCATATACGGTTGCACCAAATTCGCCAACGATGCCTCAGGCAGCCTGTGCGAAGTCTCGAACCCGGATGACCCGGACGACCCCGTTCTCAAATCGTTGGCCGAGGAAACCCTGATCCTCTACATCCTCGCCGACGAGCGTGGCGAGGATGATCTGAAGGAGCGCGCGCGGACCCATCCGAAGCCCCTATTTTACAATCCCACATTCATCACGCCGGAGCTGGATGGCAAGCCTGACGACGGCGCCAGCGTCGATCCTTTTGAATTCGCCCGACCGCTGTTTCCCCGACTACTTGACTTCCGCAAGCCTCGCTACACGGCCATCGCTGAAAGATGGGGCTTTACAATCGGCGTCAACCAACTATTTGACACCGTTGATACAGACGCCACTGTTCCTTGCGCTGACCGATTCCTGGAGAACCTCTACGGAGCCATTGAAGCGGAAGCACAGGACTCGCCGGCGTCCATGGAAAAGCTGGAGCGCTATTTGAATGCCTGCCGAACCCGCGAACGCCAGCGGGCCTAAAGACGTATATCGCGACAACCCTGAGGACGTCCCGCACTGGCGAGGCGAGTGAAGATTTCATCATGCCGATCAAGATACCCGCCAGCCTGCCGGCCAGTGAAATCCTCGAGAACGAGGGCGTCCTGATCATCAAGGAGTCCGATGCCATACGTCAGGATATCCGACCGCTGCACATAGCGCTGCTGAACCTGATGCCGGAGAAGATCAAGACGGAGACGCAGATTGCCCGTGTGCTCGGCAACAGCCCGCTGCAAATCGAGATGACGCTGATCGCGCCGACCAACTACGTGCCGAAAAACACACCGCGCGAACACATGCTGGATTTCTACCACCCCTTCGAGGAAATGGTCGACCAACGATATGACGGCCTGATCGTCACGGGCGCGCCGATCGAACAAATGCCGTTTGAGGCTGTCTCCTATTGGGACGAGCTTTGCCGTATCTTCGATTGGTCCCTTGAACACGTCCACGGCCTGTTCAACCTGTGTTGGGGCGGTCAGGCGGCACTCCAGCATTTCTACGGGATCCCGAAATATCAGATGCCGGCCAAACGGTTCGGCGTCTATGCGCACCGGGTCGTCGATCACACCTCATTGTTGATGCGCGGGCTCAACGACGAGATCCCCATACCTGTATCGCGTCACACGGAGAACCATCGGGACGATTTCGCCGAATTCAAGAACCTGGAAATCCTAATCGATTCAGAGGAAGCCGGGCCCTGTCTTGTTCACGACCGCAAGCTTCGCCATGTCCATATGTTCAATCACCTGGAATACGATTCCCATACCCTTGACGATGAATACAAACGCGATGTCGCCAAGGGCGACGCCATCGATCTACCGGTCGATTATTATCCCGGCGACGATCCGGATGCCGAACCGGTAAACGTTTGGCGCGGCAACGCCCATCTGTTGTTCTGCAACTGGCTCAATTATCTCTATCAGTCGACGCCCTTTGATCTTGCGCGTGTCGGCATCGATCCGCCGCGCGAATTTCATACCGGCCAGCCGCGCACCCGCCCGGGCCAAAAAGTTGGCGGTTAAGCGCCGAACACCGGCCAACCGAGACGCTCCGCTGATCTCAATTTAGAACGCAACAAACGCGGAGGTCCTCTGTATGACTTCATTGAATTATTTCTTTGATTCCATATCGTTGTATAACGCGTAGAATAATGGTCGAAAGACCCGAATGGCGGGACACTGGGCATGACTTACCGGCAATGGGAAATCCCTTTGGACGCCCTGTCCGAGCGTCAGAAGGAAGGACTGTCGTATTGGCGGGGCTTGGCCGCCGATGGCGAATTTCCGTCGCTCGCCGAATTCGATCTAATGAAACTGCCGCCCGCCAGTCTGCCGACCACGCACATCGCCGACGTCATGGACGGCGGCGTTGAGTTTCGATACCGGTTCTGGGGGTCACGCTTTCGCAACCACCTGGGCTACGACGGTACGGGAATGACTTTCGCCGAATTACGGCCCAAGGAAATCCGTGACCCGGTGCGGGAAGCCAATCGCCTTGTCGTTCGAGAAAAGCGTGCTATCGCCATGATGTCGGAATTCGCACGTGGCGAGAAATCCCGGCGCCAGGGCTTCCAAAGGTTCCTACGCCTGCCGCTCGGGACGGGTGGTAAAGTTCTCCACGTGGCTTCCCTCGTCGAGTTTCTACAGGACTACCTGGAAAGCTGCAGGATTATCGAAGAGGTGGAGGCCCGGGAGTTCTAACGGACGTCAGGGCGCTGGCGCTTTGGGTCGTGTGCGGCCTCAAACGGCTCACGCTCTCGAAAAAGGAAGGACTGACCAGGACGGAAACGCCCATGCAGGTACTCAACCCACCAGCCTGGCCCCGACCCAAAGGCTACAGCAATGGGATCAAGGCCAAGGGAGAGACGATCTTTTTGGCCGGCCTCGTCGGATGGACCTTGGCGGAAGTCTTCGAGACCGAGGATTTAACTGGTCAGGCGCGGCGCATTTTCGAGAGCGCCGTGGCGCTTCTCGCCGAGGCCGGTGCCGGACCTGAACACATCGTCCGCATGACTTGGTTCGTGCTTGACAAGGACGAGTATCTGGCGTCGCTGGAAAACCTGGGCGCGGCCTACCGGGAGGTCATCGGGCGGCATTACCCGGCGATGTCCGTGGTCCAGGTTGCCGGTCTCATCGAGGCCGGCGCGAGGTTGGAAATCGAGATCACTGCCGTCATTCCTGAGGATATCGGCGGTTAGACGCCGGCCGGTCGTCGGCCGCCGAACTTGCGTAGCCGCGTTAGAGAATACGGTCCAGGGCGTTTTTCAAACCTTCCACGGTGCGTTCGATGTTGTGAAGCTTGTCGAGACCGAACAACCCAATCCGGAAGGTCCTGAAATCTTCCGGTTCATCGCATTGCAACGGCACGCCAGCCGCCACCTGCAGGCCTTCGGCGGCGAACTTCTTGCCGTTTTGGATGTCCGCATCGTCGGTATAGGAGACGACGACACCCGGCGCTTCATAACCTGGCGCCGCGACGCTCCTGAATTGCCGTTCCGCCAAGAGCGCGCGGACGCGGCGTCCCAGTTCGACCTGTTCGGCACGGATGGCGTCAAAGCCGTACGCTTCCGTCTCCTTCATGGTATCCCGGAACCCGGCCAAAGCATCGGTGGGCATCGTTGCATGATAGGCATGGCCGCCGTTTTCATAGGCTTCCATGATCTGCAGCCACTTGCCGAGATCGCAGGCGAAACTCGAACTTGTCGTCGACCTGACTCGTTCGAGGGCATCGCCACCGAGAACGACAAGACCGCTGCTCGGCGACGAACTCCACCCCTTTTGCGGCGCACTGATCAGGACATCAACGCCGATCGCGGTCATGTCGACCCAGACCGCACCCGAGGCGACGCAATCGAGAACGAATAGGCCGCCGACCGCGTGCATGGCGTCGGCAACGGCCCGCATGTAATCGTCGGGCAGCATCATACCGGATGACGTTTCCACGTGCGGTGCGAATAAGAGGTCGGGTTTGTCCCGTTCGATGGCGGCGACCACGTCATCGACCGGTACCGGCGCAAACGGCGCCTGACGCCCGCTATCGATCGGGCGAGCCTTTAGCACAGTGACCGCGGACGGGATGTTTCCGGCCTCGAAAATCTGGCTCCAGCGGTAGCTGAACCAGCCGTTGCGAATGACCAGGCATTGGCGGTCCGTCGCCAGCTGGCGGGCCACCGCTTCCATGGCGTAGGTTCCGCCACCCGGAACGACGGCGACGCCGTCTCCGCGGTACACTGTCTTGAGCATGCTTGAGATGTCGTTCATTACGCCCTGGAAGCGCTGCGACATATGATTCAAAGAGCGGTCCGAGAAGACCATTGAGTATTCGAGAAGTCCGTCTGGATCGACGCCGGGAAGCAGGCCGGTCATTTCGTGCTCCATTTTCAATATGCGGTTGTTGAATTGATGGGTATTGGAATCGTGGGCCGAGAACAAGACTCGATCTCGCGGTCGGTGGCTCTAAGGCGGTCGTTACAGCGCCATACGGCCGCACTTTTCAGCGCCATTCAACCAAAGCCGTGAACAACCATCGACGCCCTGACCGATTTCCGATTGGCCTTCAGGCAACTAAACTCATCCAAGCGGCCCCTGGAAGAACAGGCGCCCCGCAACGATTTCTCGGTCATCGGTTTCATACACTTCTGAGTATAGGGATCCAGAACCTCGCCAGGGCGCTAGGACCTAACCCCTGAAACAAACTGTCGTAAATCGAAACGCCTAGGTAACACCATTGAACTCGAAAGAAAGGGTGCGAGTGATATTGTATTCATATTGATGGTCGTGCGTTGTCCGCCACTTTGCCCTGTCTGCGCTTTAGGACCATCAATAACCCCAAGCGTAGATCAACCAGCATTCATCGCCTTAGTGGCCAAAAAGAAAGGTCTCCCAAAATGCTCGATCCGAACCAAGCCGCGCGTTTCCTCGATGCCCTGGCCGCAAGAGACTGTTCAACGCTGCCGGAGGGTGACGACGCGTTGTCCCAATCCATCAGGAACCTCGCTAGTTCCTTGGGACAGGAAGAAAAGAAGATCCTCGACAGAACGGTCCGATTTTCCATGAACGCCAGTGAAGCGATGACAGCCGTCGCCCAGATGTCGAGCAACGTGCGCGAGACGGACAACCGCACCCAAACGATGGCGGCCGCCGTCGAGGAACTGACGGCGTCGATCGATCAGATCACGGATGCGAGCACCGCCGCCACCGGCCTCGCCTCTTCTTCGAACACCGCCGCCACGGAGGGCGTTCAGAAAATGGACACCGTCGCCGGGCAGATGAACAAGATATCCGATGTCGTGCAAAACGTCAGCCAACGGACCGAAGCCCTTTCGGAAGCGTCCGAACAGATCGCCGGTATTCTGGAAACCATCGACGCCATCGCCAAACAGACCAACCTCCTGGCGCTCAACGCAACAATCGAGGCGGCCCGCGCCGGGGAACACGGCAAGGGATTCGCCGTCGTCGCCGGCGAAGTGAAAAGCCTTTCGAACCAGACGTCGAACGCCACCGAAGACATCCGCAACCGGATCAACGTTCTCACCGACGAAATCTCCGGGCTTGTCTCCGCCGTATCCCAAGTCATGGACGACGTCGAGGACGGCCGGAATTCGGCCCAGAAATCGTCGCAGGGAATGCGGTCCATCAGCGAAAACGTCTCCAACGTCCGCGGGCGTATGGAGGAAATCTCGAGCATGCTGTCCGAGCAGACCAAGGCGGTGCACGAGATCGGCGAAGGCATTGGCAACGTCGCCGACCTCTCGAAAAGCAACCGCGAAAGGACGGACAAGGCGATCCAATCGGTCAGCGCCACCGAGGCCCTCATCGAGGAACAGTTCGCCGAACTCGAACAGATGCATATCGAGGATTACGTTCTCTTCCGCGCCAAGTCCGACCATTTCATCTGGAAAAAGAAGCTGGCCGAGATGTTCGTCGGCCTCAACAACCTCAAGATGGAGGAACTGGCAGACCATCACCAGTGCCGTCTCGGCAAATGGTACGACCAGGTCAGCGACCCCTGGTTCGCCGGCAACAAAGAGTTCAAGGCCCTCGTCGAACCGCACAGCCGCGTGCACGGGTTCGGCAAGGAAGCGGCGCGTTTCCATCTCGAAGGAAACCTCGCCGATGCCGAGCGCCTATTCGGTGATATGGAAGCGGCGTCCATCGAGGTCGTCGACCTGCTGGACGGGATCCTTGAGAAAAGGAAGGCGGCCTGACGCAACGAACCTTTCGTTCCCGGCGGAGCGGCACGGTTAGGGCCATTCCAGAATGGGGTCGCACGGTTTCGGTGCGGCGGCCGCACGGAGTTAGTCGTCCGTTAAGAAGCCCTAATTTCGCGGGGGTCTTGGGCTGATTGACGTCCAGAAGGTTTCCATGATTTCACGCAACAGATCCGCCAGCCATTTGAGGATGAGGCGCAGGT
>Ga0209458_1000383_pt1 | contig 16592 bp, 15 predicted proteins | sample WorMetLIZAISLAND_FD_187411 | JGI IMG/M metagenome (GOLD analysis project Ga0209458, IMG submission 187411) | Marine gutless worms symbiont microbial communities from Max Planck institute for Marine Microbiology, Germany - Inanidrilus manae... ...
AGCGCTATATGAATATGAACCTACTCAAACAGCACAAAATGAGTGCCTGACGGGACAGGCCGCCAACCCCAAAGTGCGAAAGAATCTAGACACTACCGCTTGAACTCAGCGGCCCAGCCAGGGCCGGCAAGCGAACACGCGACAAGCATCACACCGAGTGCTTTGAGCAGGGCTTTCATGTCGTCCTCCAGATCGGGCCGTGAATGGCGAGTGATGTGAACAGCGGTTCGCAGGAGGACGAAACGGCAAAGGCGCTAATCTGATCCAGATTTGCGGATCAGTTTGTAAAGCTAGAAGAAATTGGATTAACAAAGTCGAGTTAGCTGTTACAAGTCAAAGTGTTAAGAGGAACTCAGAGATTCGTTTCGGGCTTCCAAGCCGACCACTTCAAGGCGACCACCGCGCCGATATTGTGATGGCGTCATGCCCATGAATTTGTTGAAGGCCTTGTTGAACGAGACCCGGTTGTTAAAGCCAGCGTCATAGGCCACTTTCTCGATGTTGGCTCTTCGATCTGCCGCAAGTCTCTCGGCGGCCGACCGGACGCGGTATTCGTTGACGTAATCGTAGAAGTTCTTCCCGTGATGCTGATTGATGAACTGCGACAGGATCGGACGGCTGACCCCCACCATTTCGGCCAGCTCAGATAGCCTCAGATCGTTTTTCTTGTAGGCCTGTGATTCGCACATTACGCCGTTCAGTCTTGCCGACAAAACTTCGGCAAAGCTGTCGTCAAACGAAGCTTCGGTGGATCTGGGCCGCTCCTCGTCGGTCGCTGTCCGGAACAAGACCTCCGGGTGCGACATGGAGAAGTATCCGATCGCGAACACTGCGATCGCCTCGGCGGCTAGATAGGCCGCGACATAGGGCGACATCTCGCCCTGCACCATCGCTAGGCCCGTTAGAACCATGTCAACCATGACCGCAATTGCAAAAGTGATCGTCAGTCGGTTCAGCCAAGACAGATTGATGGAATCGATGCGCGAATAGTTCTCCCTGATTTTCCGGTCATAGGCCCGTAGCAAACGAAAACACGCAAAAAAGTAAGCTCCCATTTGGAGATAGAATGCCAGGAGAAGGATATCGCCGAACAGTTCAACGTCTTCCGGCCCCAGCCAACCCCCACTGATCAAGAGATAAAGCGGCAACTGAAGGGCGATCAGCAGGCCGGTAAGGCCAAAATGCCGCAAGAACAACGTCCAGTGCGGATGAAACTGGGCGGAGATGAGGCCGGTATAGATGTACAAGGCCGGCCCCCACAGAAAAATGCTCGTCCAATAATAGTAGTCGACCAGCAGCCAATGCTTGGGTAGCTCCGCCGTGTAGACATACAAGTTCCACATACACAAAACGACCAGGCCGACCAGAATGGCCAGTACGGCGTTGGCCCGGCGGTTGCCCCGCCGATTGAACAAGAGTACGGAAACTTGAAGCAGGCCATGAACAATGGCTGCCAGGTAAACGCTTTCGGCTGTAATCACTTCAGCCCGCTCCCCGATATATCCCCGTTCGAATACTGGCCCCGTTCAAATTGCGGTCCAGCTTGGAGCCGCATCTCAAACCGAGACACTACCCGGCCCTGACACTCCCGTCACTCGCCGCGCTTGGACGTCCTCCTGGTAGCCCGCTGCCGGCCCTCCGGATCGAACGCGGCGTGGCGAGGGCGACCGCCTGCGGCGATGCCCGCTCTCACAAACTTGTGACGGCCGATCGACAAGGGAGCGTAACCGCAAGCCGCAGCGCGGCATCCAAGCAGGCAAGAGCGCCGATCGCGCAACATGGAAATCTTTGGAGGCGTTATGACTCACTCTCCCCTGCGGGTTCCGTCGCTGGCCCGCCTCGCCGTCCTGGCAGTCGTGTTTCTGGTTTGGATCTTTTCCGTTGCGGCCATGGCTCGGGCCTATGTCAACGAACAACCTCGGGTCGCGGCAGCCGACCCGATCACCAAGCTCGGCCTGGCACAGAACGATGGCGGCGGCCGGCGCCTACCGGCCCCGCTTGCTGGGATGATGCCGCAGGGATAGCGCCTATGAGGTCGCAGGCGTTACTGCCGCAGCGTGCTCCGCATGCGGTTCAGCTCGCTGCGGGCCCGGTTGAGGCGGATCCTATCGCTATGGGAAAGCGCACCACGGCCGGGCGACTGCAATCGTCGGATCGAGCTCTGCAGCGACTGCTTGTAGACGTTGGCCCGGTGGCTCTGCACCGGACTGATCCGCGCCGGCGGCGGGTTCAGCAGGCCCGGCTGAATGACAACCCGCGGCTCGACCTGGCGGCTCACCCTGTTGGCCAGGCTCTCCTTCCGCTCTTCCACGGTTCGCGGCGCATCACCCGCCCATGCGACCAGGGGGAGCAGCAAGCCGGCAAGGACGACCGTCAGAGCCAGACTTCGAAGCATCGACGCCTCCTCGTTCGAGACCAAACCTACCCTGTTAGGTCGTGCGGGAGGCGGCTGACATCAAGGCAGGCTTCTCGGCCCGGCGATATCGCGGGTCCATCTATCTGAGCTTGGCGAAGTTTGGGCTGGAGCCTACCCGGCGAGCAAACATCAGGAGAAGGCTGGTGCGGATGAGAGGACTCGAACCTCCACTCCCTTGCGAGAACTAGCACCTGAAGCTAGCGCGTCTACCAATTCCGCCACATCCGCGTGGCACCTGCCTTTTGGGCCGGGACCGGCCCTTCCTCGGGCGATCAACGGGGCGATCGGATCGACCCTGCCGGCCGGTTCTGCCTCACCAGGAGGCCCCAGGAGGCCATGGTGCGGCTGAGAGGACTTGAACCTCCACGGGGTTTCCCCCACAGCGCCCTCAACGCTGCGCGTCTACCAATTCCGCCACAGCCGCCCGGCTTGCCGACCGGCCCCCACTGGCTCCTTGGGGGCCTCGGCGCAGGGTGTTATAGCGACTGGCGGCGAAAGGGCAATGGGAATCTGACCCTTGGCCCAGCCCTCCACATGGCCTGCCGCATGGCAGCCTTGCGGCCAAAAGCATGGCACGGGCGGGCGACAGATCCTATCTTCCGCACAGCTACTCGGTGCCGATCAATTTGGCGCCATCCGGGCGTTGGGAAAGGCGAACAGGGCCATGCGGACCTTCCTTCTCGTTGCCGCGCTGGTCGGCCTGTTGGGGATCGCGCTCGTGGTCACCCTGCTCATGTGGTTCGACATCGACGACACCGAGATGAGCATCCACGGCATTGTGGCAATGCTGCTCGGGGTCGTCTTTTCGCTCGGGATCGGCGGCGGCCTGATGTTCCTGGTCTTCTACTCGAGCCGCCATGGCCACGACGATGAGGTGGGCCGTTAGGGCGCGAAATCATCGTACGGCGTTAACCACTTCCTTTCACTGGATAAAAACCCTTCGTCCTTAGGATGTAAGTTAGGCGTCCGAAGCCCCCCAAGGATGCCTTTTGACCTCGACTTGAGCAGCGGCGTCGTTCCCTCGCGCCGCTGCTCATTTTCGTTGGGCTTCGGTTAACCAAAGCTTTGCCGCTCCGCCGCAAGACTGTGGGGAGCAGGCAGCGACCGCCCGCTCAGTAGACGTGAGGAAGGCATCCATGCGATCGGCGACCCTGGCCCTGTTATCGAGCCTGTTTCTGCTGCTGGCCTCCGGCAGCCAGGCGCAGCTCACCCGGACCGATCCGGAGCATTACGGCGACGGCCCCTCCTCCGGCGGCCTCACGACATCGAATCCGACCGACCCGGATTACCGCTCGCCCAACCCGCGGGCGCGCGTCCTCATGCGGCGGCGGCGCGATCTCAGAAACAGCAGCCCGCCGGATCCCAAACTCACCAAGGCCTGCCGCAACGGCGAGTTCCGCCAGGTGCGCGAGCACCGCTATATCGCGGTGCTGAACGACAAGGTGTTCGGCGCCGGCATTGGCGGCGGCCGCATGCTCTACGATCCCATGCGCCTGGCGCAGGAAGGCATCGTCTACGTCTTCGTCGGCCAGGGCACGACCAACTGCCGCGTTTATCAGCTCGGCGTGCCGAGCGCGAGCTAGTTCCGGAACTAACAGGCCAACAGCCACGCGCTGGTTGCTGCGAAAACCCCCGCGACCGCCAATTTTTTTTGCTTGTCGCTCTGCGCCAACCTTGGTTGCGGATGCTAGGGTGCGTCATTTGGAAATCTTGAGGGCAAGAACGCTCCAATGAACGAGATAGCGGACAACTTCCGGAACTGTTTTGCGGCGGAGCTTCGAGCTCATCAGCGGTCGGAGCCCGTTCTTTCAAGATTTATCGAAGAACTGGAGGCAATTGACTGCTCGGCGTACCGGATAGTATCCGCCAAGGTTTCTCCTCCGACAGTAACGAACCATCTCGAAACGGCTTTGGATCGAACCGGATGCGCTCAGCTCACTGCAGATGCCGTCCGGCAACTCGCACGTTTGGTCGAGTGGTACGAGATATTTCAAGGTGAAGGTATCGACCGAGACCTAGCGAGGGGTCTCGTCGCTGGTCAGGTGGCCGGGCCCGTCGGCATTGTCGCTTCGTCATCCATAAGAGCCGGCCTCTTTCTCTTGGCACCGGACATCCACTATCCCTTGCATCAACATGCCGCGCTGGAGATCTATTTCGTTGTATCCGGCATGCTGATCCTGCAACACGGTCGCTCCGGTACAGCCTTCCACCTTCGACCGGGGCAATGGTCTGTGACGCCGTGCCACCGGGTCCACTCGCTAACAACCCATGGCGATCCCTGTCTTGTGATCTACGCCTGGATCGGCGAGTTCGACGCGCCGAATTGGTGGTGGGAACAGGTTCACGGGGGAACCTGGCGCCGCGTGCGCTGGGAGCGCCAGCCCGATGCCCGATGGCTCAGGACAGCGCACGAACCGGTAACCGAAGAGGTTCTCAAAGAGGCCGGGGAGGAACCTGCGGAGGCTTGACGACGACGAACGGGAACGTCCAGCGGCATCGCGCAAACATCGACGCACGCGAATCAGAGATTCAGGCGTTCATTCCCGATACGATTCACCCTGAAAGAACCCGCCGCGATGGCGCAGCAGTTGGGCGGGCCGCAGGCGAGTTGTGTCACCCGGCTGTTGGAGGCAGCCACCTGCTTTATGCCCCCGGTGCCTCGCGCAGGAGGGCACCGTGTATGTCTTCGTCGGCACGACCAGTTGCCGCGTCTATCAGCTCGGCGTGCCGAGCGCAGGTTAGGCCAGAGACACCTCCACCAGGGTATCCGAATAGGTCCCGGCCTGGCCGAAGCAGCCGTGCCGGCGTGCCGTGATCGCGTTGACCGACGTCCCGCTGCGATTATGGCTGGGCCAGAACCCGACGTTCGCCAGCACCAGTCCAGGCATCACGTCGTCCGAAACCTCGGCCCGGCCTTCGAAGGAGCCGAGGTCGTTGAATACGCGGACGTAGCTGCCGGAATCGATTTTGCGTGGTCCGGCATCCTCAGGGTGAATCAGAACCACCTGCTCGCCCTGCCGCCGCTGCTGTACGGACTCATTAGCGTACTGGGTGTTCAAGAAGGCATGCGGCTTCGGCGACACGATGTTGAGCGGATAGGTCGCTGCTAGTTCCGCATTGGTCGCGGCGCTCTCCTGCGGTGGGATATGCTCCGGCAAAGGGTCGACGGGCGTCCCCAGCTGTTCCTCCTCGTACATCGAGCGCCATACGGGGACGACAAAGTTTCCGTTCTTCTCCGCCGCTACCGACTTGAACTCACACTTGCCGGACTCGGTCTTGAAGTTGCCTTCGGCGTGCGGCGCGCGCTTGTCGGGATCGCCGACGTCGAGGCGCATAAAGCCACGCTCCTTCAGCAGTTCCAACGTAATGCCTTTGAGCTGCGGCGCGTCCCAGTCGTAGAACTCCTGCAACATCTCGTCTTCGGTCATATCCCAGTAGGCGTCGTCGAAACCCATGGTTTTGGCGAGACGTCGGAACAGTTCGACGTTGGGTACGGTTTCACCCGGCGGATCGATCGCCGGCATGTTGAGCATCATGTAGAGATGGCCCCAGGTCACCATGAGATCGTATTGCTCGGCCTGCATGGTGGCCGGCAGCACGATGTCGGCGTAGCGGGCAGTATCGGTGATGAACAGTTCGCTGACGACAGTGAACAGATCGTCCCGCTCCAAACCTTGGATCAGCTTGGCCTGTTCCGGCGCCTGGGACACAGGGTTCGAGTTGTAGACGAACAAAGATTTGATCGGCGGCTTTAGGTCCAACTCGCCGGTAAGGGCCGCGCCGAGATCGAGCTCGTTGATCACCCGGGTTCCGGGCTTGATCCAATCGGGACGACAGATCTTGTCGAAGTTGATCGGGAACTCCCAGATCGGCATTTCCACCGTGCCGCCGCCCACATGGCGCCAAGCGCCGACCAACGCCGGCAGGCAGGTGACCGCGCGGATCGCCTGACCGCCACCGGGACTGCGTTCGAGCGCCACGCCCTGGCGGATGGCCGAGGGCTGAGTCGTGGCGTATTCACGGGCCAGTTGTCGGATGTCGTCGGCCGGGATGCTAGTGATCTCGGAGACCTTGTCGGGCGGATACTCCGCTGCACGCTCTTTCAGCTCGTCGTAACCCAGCGTGTAGTTTTCCACATAGTCGTGGTCGACCAGGTCTTCCTCGATGATGACGTTCATCATGCCGAGGGCCAGGGCGGCGTCGGTGCCAGGCCGGATCCGGATGTGCCAATCGGCCTTTTTCGCGGTTCTGGTCCGCACCGGGTCGATGACCACGACCTTCGCGCCCTTCTTCCTGGCCTCGAGAATGAACGGTCAGGCGTGCAGGTTCGTGCTCATCATGTTCATGGCCCAAACGATGATGTACTTCGCGTAGACCAAGCTCTCCACGTCCAGGCCGCCGGTCGGCCCCACGGTCATCAGCCAGGCAGTCGAGGAGGTGGACTCGCAATAGGTCTTCTCCGCGACCGTTGCGCCGAGGCGATTGAAAAAGGCATCGCCGCTGGTCAAACCGTTCAGGGTTCCCTGGTGGCCGAGGTAGACGTGCGGCATGATCGCTTCGGCCCCGTGTTGCTCAATGATTCCGTCCCAGTTCGACTTGATCGTCGCGAGCGCCTCGTCCCACGAGATCCGTTCGAACTCCCCGCTTCCCTTGGGCCCGACACGTTTCATGGGGTAGAGGACGCGATCCGGGTTGTAGTGGTGTTCAGCGAAATCCTTCAGTTTTACGCAGAGATTGCCCCTGGTCATGGGGTGCTCCGGGTTCGGCGAGACCTCGACCAGGCGGCCGTCTTCGACGTGGTAGAGGAAGGCGCAGGTATCCGGGCAGTCTTGCGGGCAAGCGCCCATCACGACTTGCGTATCACTAGTATGTGCAACCATGGTTTTCCCTCCCGCGCGATGCTTGCTGAGCCGCAGCGGTTTCCGCAACCATGTCTGCTTGTTCTCGCGCCGCCACCCTCTGCACGCGATTCGCTTACGACGGGTGGCAAAGGAAGCGACACCGCGTAGCACGATTGCAGAAAGATGCTGAGCTACCTCATCGTGCGCCGGCAACGCTCAGGAGGGAAGGAAATTCGGAGCGGTCGGGCGCCTGACACAGAGATCGCATACAGCCGCGGGATAGTCTTTCGAAGTGTTCCAGTCGCCTCGACCTGGCGATCTGCAGCGCCCAGCCGTTCCATGATCCACCGTACCGGGATAAGCGGGTAGCCGCGGGCAAGCAGCCGCACGGAGGTCGCTCCGTCGTCGCGTCAAGCTATGCCATAGGCCTTGAGCCTTAGCGGCCCGGCCGGCCAGAGCCCCAGAGCCGACACCTGCCGCGGCTCATAGGGCTCTGTCATGGTGGCTTCCCTCTTTGCCGAAGCCTTCTACGCCCTCAGCCGTTCGTTCTGCGGATCGTAGACCGGCTCGGCGAGGACCTTGGCGCGGCGGGCCTGATCCAGGATCACCACGTCGAACTCGGTGCCCGGTTCGGTGTAGGCCGGATCGACATAGGCAAAGGCCAGGCTCTTGCCAACCGCGTGGCCGTAGCCGCCGGAGCTGACGATGCCGATGATGTCGTCGCCGTTCATGACCGGCTCGTTGCCGCGCGCATCGGCGTCCTCGGCGTCGATCTCGACATAGACGCAGGAGAGGTTGATGCCGTCCTCCTTGCGCGCCACGGTCGCCGCCTTGCCGACGAAATCGTCCTTGTCGAGCTTCAGGAACCGCTCCATGTCGGCCTCGACCATGCCGATCTCGTTGGTCAGCTCCGAGCCCCAGCCCTTGTAGGCCTTCTCCATGCGCAGGGCGTTGAGCGCGTAGACGCCGAAGTCGGCGATACCGTGCGCGGCGCCGGCCTCCATGAGGGCATCGTAGAGCTTGGGCAGGTGCTCCATCGGCGCATGCAGCTCCCAGCCGAGCTCGCCGACGTAGGAAACACGCAATGCTCGCAGCGGCACGCCGGCCACCTCGATCTCCTGGCCGGTCAGCCAGCGGAAGGCGTCGTTGGTGAGCGGCGCCTCGGTGAGCTGGCTCAGCACGTCGCGCGAGCGCGGGCCAGAGAGCACCAGCACGCCGTAGGCATCGGTCAGGTTGGTGACGGCCACGTCCTCGCCGTCGCGCTTGCCCTGCACCATGCGGTCGAAGTCGCGCAGCTCGGCGACCGCGCCGGAGAGCACGAAGTAGCGATCTTCCGCCAAGCGGGTAACCGTCACCTCGCCCTGGATCCGCCCGCCGTCGCTCAGCATGTGGGCCAGCACGATGCCGCCGTCGCGCTTCGGCATGCGGTTGGCGCAGAGCCGCTCCAACAGGGCGGCCGCATCCGGTCCGGTCACGTCGAACTTGGCGAAGCTGGAGAGGTCGAGCAGGCCGACCCGCTCGCGGACGGCGCGACATTCCTCGGCGGTGTGAGCGAAGGCGTTGGTGCGGCGGAAGCCAAGCTCCTCCTCAACGCCCTGAGGGGCGAACCACTTCGGCCGTTCCCAGCCGCCGGCTTCCGTGTAGACCGCCCCCTTCGCCGCCAGCTTGTCGTAGAGCGAGGAGGTGCGCACCGGCCGGCCGGCGGGCCGTTCCTCGCCCGGCACGTGCAGGGCGTACATGTGCTCGTAGTCCTGAAAGGACTTGGTGCGGGTGTAGTCCTCCGTGGCGAAGTCGCCATAGCGGCGCGGATCGAACTCCAGCATGTTGATCTCGGCGTCGCCATGCACCATCCACTGAGCCAGGTAGTGGCCACAGCCGGCGCCCTGGGCGATGCCGATGGAGGAGCCGCAGCAGAGCCAATAGTTACGCAGGCCTGGCGCCGGGCCGAGCAGCGGGTTGCTGTCCGGCGTGTGCGGGATGGCGCCATGCACGATGCGTTTGATGCCGGCCTCGGCCCAGATCGGCATGCGCTCCATGACCCGCTCGACCCAGGGCAGGATGTAGTCGAGCTCAGCCTCGAAGAGCTCGCTTTCCGAGGCCCATTCCGGCCCCTTCCCATCCCAGGCTTCGCGCGAATCAGTGGGCTCGTAGATGCCGATCAGGCCGGCCTTCTGCTCCTGCCGGTAATAGGCGCAACAGTAAGGGTCGCGCATGACCGGCATTTCCACGTCGCGGTCGATGAACTCCTGGATCGGCTCGGTCACGATGTAGTGGTGCTTCATGTTGGCGAAGGGGATGTTCAGGCCGGACCAGGCGCCGACCTGATCGGCGTAGCAGCCCGCCGCGTTCACCACATGCTCGCAGGTGATGGTACCCTTCTCGGTCACCACATCCCAATCGCCGTTGGCGCTCGGCTTGACGCCGATCACCCGGTTGTGGCGATAGATGGTGGCGCCCATCTGCCGCGCGCCGGCCGCCATGGCGTTGCAGCAGCCGGCCGGATCGACGTGGCCGTCCATCGTGGTGTAGGCACCAGCGACCACACCTTGCACGTCAACAAAGGGATTTATGTTCTTGATTTCGTTTGGACCAATGATCTCCATGTGGAAACCCACCTGGTCGGCGAAGCCCTTCACGTAGCGGAACCAGTCGAGCTCCTCCTGGTTCATCGCGAAGCGGATGCCACCGCAGCCGTGCCAGCTCACGTACTGCCCGGTCTCGGCTTCGAGCTGCGGGTAGAGCGTGTTGCTGTAGTGATGGATCTTGGCCAGGTTCAGCGAGCCGACGAAGCTCGGGCACTGGCCGGCCGCGTGCCAGGTCGAGCCGGAGGTCAGCTCACCCTTCTCGACCAGGACGCAGTCATCCCAGCCTTCCTTGACCAAGTGGTAGAGGAGTCCGACCCCCATCATACCGCCGCCGATGATCACCACGCGCGCATGTGTCTTCATGCCCTGTCTCCCCTATGCGGACCCGGCCATACGAAACCGCACGGTCCGCCCCGTTACGATCTGAAGTTACCAGCGTCCATCGCCGGGCGACATGAAATCGCGCGGCAGCTTGATGTCGAAAGCCTCGCGGATGCGGGCGTCCACCGCCGCCGGAATGTGCGAGGGGTAGTGCTGTCCGAGAACTTCCTGCGTTCGCTTCCGAGCGCGTTGGGTGACGCTGGTCGAGCCCTGCTCGATCCACTCCTTCGGACTGGCCCGGTCGCCGACCTCCGGATAGATGTATTCCGACTGCATGAGGGCCAGGGTCTGCTCGTGACCCAGGAAGTGCCCGGGGCCCTCAGTGCAGACCTGCCGCATGGCCTCGACCGACAGGCTCTCGTCTGTAACCTCGATGCCGCGCACCGTGCGCATGACGCTGCCGATTAGGTCGTTGTCGATCACCAGGCTCTCGAGGCAGAAGCCGAGCAGGCTGGCGTGCATGCCGGCCGACTCGTAGATCATGTTGCCGCCGGCCAGCGCCAGCAGCGCCTCGGTGTAGCCCTTCTCGTAGCCGGATTGGGCATCGGGGATCTTCGAATCGGTCATGCCCGCCGGGATGCCGCCCGGCAGATCGTAGAACTGCGCCATCTGCGCGCAGGCCGCCATCAGCAGGGCCTGCTCTCCGCTGCCGCCGCTCATGGCGCCAGTACGTAGGTCGGAGACGAAGGGCCAGGGGCCGAAGATGGCCGGATGGCCGGGCACGATCAGGTTGACGTAGACCAGGCCCGCCAGGCACTCGGCCACCTCCTGCACCACGGCGCCGGCCAAGGCCGCCGGGCTGGTCGCGCCCGCCTGCCCGGCCGCCAACAGCAACACCGGCATGCCGGCCCGCACACCGGCCTCCAGACAGCGGCAGGCGTCCTCGGCGAACTTCAGCGGCGGCACGACGAAGCAGTTCGACATGCTGACAAAGGGCCGGGCGCGCCACTTGTCCTCGCCGCCGGCAATCATGTGCAGCATGGCGACCGCCTCGTCGACATGCTCGGGCAGCACGAAGCTGGTGCCGACATGCTTGCTGGTGCCGCTCACGCAGGCGTAGCAGGTGTTGAGGTCTAGGTCGCGCGGTTCGACCATGTCGCGGGCGACGATCGAGCGCTGGAAGAAGTGGATGTTGTCGAGCGAGTCGACCAGCCGCGCGATGTCGTAGAGATCGGCCAAAGTCGATTCCCGGTACTCGCCGGTCTCGGCGTCGACCATGTGCACGGCGGCCCCGGCGGTGCCGAAGTGGACCTTTGTTCCTTCCGGCCTTATGTCGTGCTTCGGATCGAAGGCGTGAAGGGTGAAGTGCCGCGCCGCCATGGCCAGGGTATCCTCGACCAGGCCGCGCGGAAACAGCAGACGCCCCTCGTCGGTCAAGGTGCCGCCGGCGTTGGTGACCAGCTCGACGCAAGAGGGGATCGCCTCGGAGAGGCCGATCTGCTCCAAGGTGACGAGCGCCGCCTCGTGGACGCGCTTCACCTCGCTGTCGGTCAGCGGCTTGTAGAGGCCGCTTTCCATACCCGGCTTGACGGCCTTTTCCGCATCCGGGATCGGCGCCGCCCGCAACTCGCGCCGCGCCTCGCGTCCGCCCCGGCGTCGCTGCGCCACAGCTTGTTCCGACATGGCAATCCTCTTGGTCCAGCCGCGCCGATCCGGCGGGAACCCAGCGTTCCCGGCCCCCGGCGTCAATGGGAGCTTACTCTGATCGCGCGCCGCCCCGCCACTTTGAGGAAGGGCGACGCTTTTTTGACAGCTTACGACTGGACTGCAGGGCAACCGCCCGGTTAAGCCGGCAGCCGCTCCATGCGTGGGCTCTTGCCGAAATAGTCCTTGTAGGAGCGGCTGAAGTGGCTGGTCGAGACGAAGCCGCACGCGATGCCGACATCGGTGATCGTCATGCTGGTCTGATCGAGCAGCATGCGGGCCCGCTTGAGGCGCAGCTCGATGTAATAGCGTGCCGGCGTGCACTTCAGATACTGCCGGAACAGCCGTTCGAGCTGGCGCTTCGAGACGCCGACCTGCGCGGCGAGCTGGCTCAGGGTCAGGGGCTCCTCGAGCGAGCGTTCCATCAGGCCGATCGCCATCAACAGCTTGGGATGGCTGATGCCCAGTCGGCCCCTCAGGGTCATGCGTTGATGGTCGTGCTGATCGCGGATCCGCTCGTGAATGAACTGCTCGGAGATGCTGACCGCGAGCTCCTGCCCGTGCTGGCTGGCGACGATGTTCAGCATCATGTCCAGCGGCGCCGTTCCGCCCGAGCAGATGTAACGGTCCCGCTCTATGATGAAGAGCTCGTCGGACAGCTCGATATGGGGAAAGGCCTCGGCGAAGCCGGTCGCGTTCTCCCAGTGGATGGTGCAGCTATATCCGTCGAGCAGGCCGGCATCGGCCAGCACATAGCTGCCGGTGCAGAGCGAGCCCAGCTTGGTGCCGTGCCTGGCCAATCGGCGCAACGCTGCGTAGAGCTGCTTGTCGCGCGCCTCATGCGGATCGTTTCCGGCGCAGACGAAAAGAACGTCTAGATCGCGCGCCTCTTCGATGGCGCCGTCCGGAATCTGAGACATGCCGTTACAGGCGGCGACAGGCTTGCCGCCCAAGGTGAAGACCGGCCAGTCGTAGAGCTTCTTTCCGCTCATGCGATTGGCGATGCGCAGGGTCTCGACGGCCACGATGAAGGGCACCATGGTGAACTTCGGCACCAGGAGGAAGCCGAAGCGGCTCGGCCCTGCGCGTCCTGCACCCTCCATTCACATCCCCTAAACGACCGATCTAGGCTCCACTAACTGTCCATTTTCACTGCGTTTCGACTTGCGACGCAAGCGACGATCGTAAGTCCTTGGTTGTATTCTCAGACGGCTGCCTTGGCGGCACCAGCCCGGCGCTCGATATAGAGATCGGCCAGCTCGATCAGCCGATCGCGGCCGAAGCTGGGATCGTGCCCCGCGTGCACGACCCGCGCCGGCAGCTCCCGCAGCCGATGCATGGTCGCCAGGTAGTCCTCGATATCGGACTCCTCGAGCTCGTCCAGCAGCGGGCCGTCGTAGATCGCATCGCCGGAGAAGAGCGTGCCGCTCGCCGCCTCCCACAGCCCGATGCTGCCCGGCGAATGACCCGGCAGGTGCAGCACTTCGAAACTGCGATCGCCGATGTCGATGACATCGCCCTCCTCGACCAGGCGGGTCGGGCGGGCCGCCCGCAGGACGTAGTCCGCCATGCGGTAGCCGGCGAAGGGCAAGGCGGTGATCAGGTAGGGATCCTCGATCTCGTAGCCGGCCAGGCGCAGCGCCTCCAGGTCCGTCGCCGTGAAGCCCTCCGCGACGGTCAGGCTGAACGCATCCGGATCTCTAAGCAGCTCCGCCTCCAGGGGATGGATTACGCAGTCGTCGAATTCGTAGTGGCAGCCGATGTGGTCGGCGTGGCTGTGGGTGGCAACCGCGGTAACCGGCTTGTCGAGCAGGTCGCGCGCGGCCTCGCGCAGGCTGGCGACGCCGAGCCCGGTATCGATCATCAGGTCGCGGTCGCGCCCGCGCACATGCCAGATGTTGCAACGCATGAGCGGCGTGACGTGCGGCTCCCAGATCAGGGTGATGTCGTCGTCGATGCGCCGGCGCTCGAACCAGCGGTCTGCGATTTGGAAGGTCATGGTGAATGAGTCCCGGAAAGAAGGGATGCGCAGCCGAGGATAGCGCCATGCAAAACCGGCTCGCCGCCGGAGAGTTCAGGTCTGGTCTAGAAAGGCGAAGGCCTGCTGCGGCTCTTCATTATCCTTCTGCTCCAGCGCCAGCAAGGCCGCCTTTATCGGGAGGCCACCGCCGAAGCCGGTCAGCTTGCCGGTGCTGCCGATCACCCGGTGGCAGGGCACCACGATGGGCAGGGGATTGGCGCCGTTGGCGGCGCCCACCGCGCGGCTGGCGGTGGGTCGGCCGATGGCCTTGGCCAGCTGCCCGTAGGACCAGGTCTCGCCGTAGGGAATCGTTCGCAGCGCTTGCCAGACCGAGAGCTGGAAGGGCGTGCCGCTTGGCGAGAGCGGCAGGTCGAAGTCGGTCAGCTCGCCGGCGAAATAGGCCTCGAGCTGACGCACGGTCTCGCGGAAGGGGCCGTCGTCCCGCTGCCAATCGGGTTCGGCGCTACGGGCGTAGCGGTCCTTCGGGAAGCTGATCAGCTTGAGCGCGTCATTTTCACCGGCCAGCAGCAGCCGCCCGACCGGGCTATCCAGATGCCTGTAGTACATGTTCCTCCTTCCGCGGCCGCATCTTGCGCTTGGCCTTGGTCGTCGCCCTATCCTGAGCCGCGGCTTCGCTGCGCCACAAGTGCATCGCTGCATAGGCCCGCCAGGGCCGCCAGCTCTCGGCCAGTGCCGCCAGCTCGCGCGGCGTCTTCGCGAGGCCGAGGCGCTCGGCGGCACGCAGCAACCCGAGGTCGGAGGCTGGAAAGGCGTCCGGTTCGTTGAGCGCGCGCATCGCCACATACTGCGCCGTCCAGCTACCCAAGCCGGGAAGTGTGGTGAGCTGCTCTTCAAGCGGCTCCACGCCGAGCGCGGTGTCAAACACGACCCGACCGTCGCGGACTGCCGCGGCAAGACCGCGCAGTGCTTTGCCACGAGCGTGCGGCATGCCGATCTGCGCCGGTTCGCCCGCGGCCATGGCACTTTCGGTCGGAAAGAGATGGGTCAGGCCCAGGTCCTGGCCGCGGCTCGCTGTTTCCCCGAAGGTCTGCACAAGGCGCCCGGCCAGGGTCGAGGCCCCCTTGACCGTCACCTGCTGGCCGAGCACGGCGCGCACCGCCAACTCGAAACAGTCCCAGGCGCCGGGCAGCCGCAGCCCCGGATTGGCAGCGATCAGCGGCGCGAGCTTGACGTCCTGATTCAAATGCGCAGCGATTTGTGCGGGGTCCGCGCCGAGGTCGAAGATCTGCCTTACGCGCTCCACGATCTTGTAGAGCGCCCGCGGCTCTTGGAAGTCGACCTCGAGTTCCAGATAAGATTGGTCCGGCAGCGGCCGGACAACGATCCAGCCACTCTGTCCATCGAGCACAATGGTACGCGCATAGAAGTCGGCCTCGACCCGCTCGACGCCCGGTATGGCGCGCGGCCCCAGGAAATCGATGATCGCTTGCCAATCGAAGGGCGGGCGAAACGGCAGGCGCAGCAGGAAGTCGCCATTTTGTCCCATTGCTCGCCCACTCGAGCGTCGTCTGGCCTTACGCAGACTGCTCGGCGCGCAGCCGTAGGTCTGGCGGAACACCGCATTGAAACGGCGGATGCTGCCAAAGCCGGCGGCCAGTGCAACCTGAGCCATGGAGAGATCGGTGTCGCTGATCAGCGTCTTGGCGAACAGCAGGCGTCGGTTCTTTGCCACCGCCAGCGGCGAGGCGCCGAGATGGCGCTGGAAGAGCCGCGTGAGATGCCGCGCACCGACGCCGAGCCGCGTCGCCAGCTCTTCCACGCTGCCCTGATCCAACGCGCCGTCCGCGATCAGGCGTAGGGCCCGCGATACGGTTGCTGCCGTGCCGAGCCAAGCCGGCGTTCCCGGCGAGGCTTCCGGCCGGCAGCGCAGGCAGGGCCGGAAGCCGGCCTCGGCCGCTGCCGCAGCCGAGGGATAGAAGCGCACATTCTGCGGCTTCGGCGCGCGCACCGGGCAGATCGGCCGGCAGTAAATCCCGGTGGTCAGTACGGCAACAAAAAAACGCCCATCGAAGCGCGGGTCGCGCGCCAGCCGCGCGCGCTCGCAAACGTCCGGGTCCAGCATCATGCTGCTACTGCCTACTCTGCCTGATTTTCGATGACGGCCAGCATAGCCCCAGCGCGACGCAACGTCTGGTCATTTTCGGACCAGGTCCTGGTTCGCAAAACGGCCCGCTGGGGTCGTGCCCCTCGTTGTCGCAGAAAAGACGGCCTGTGAGCCCTTTCTTAACCCCGTATCTGCCGGAAAGCAGGGTTACTCTGGGGTGCTGGTAGTGTCCAGAATCTTTCGCACTTTGGGGTTGGCGGCCTGTCCCGTCAGGCACTCATTTTGTGCTGTTTGAGTAGGTTCATATTCATATAGCGCTTGCTCGACCACTTGGTGCCGGCGATGTGCCTCAATCTGGCCGCGGCCAGGTTGAGAGCCGATTGACCATCTGGAAAGGCGCCGACCACACGGGTCCTCCGTCGGATTTCGCGCATGATGCGCTCCAGTGGGTTGTTGGTCCTGATCCGGCGCCAGTGTTCGTTTGGGAAGGCGTAGTAAACCAGGGTCTCGTCGACCGTCTCCTCGAGCCATGTGGCCACCTTGGCAAGCCGCATGGCCTTCAGCTTGGCGATGACCTCGTCGGCCTTGGCCCGGGCTGCTGCGCGGCACTCCTGAGCGTGGATCGCCTTCAGCATCAGCG
>Ga0209458_1000384_pt1 | contig 16553 bp, 13 predicted proteins | sample WorMetLIZAISLAND_FD_187411 | JGI IMG/M metagenome (GOLD analysis project Ga0209458, IMG submission 187411) | Marine gutless worms symbiont microbial communities from Max Planck institute for Marine Microbiology, Germany - Inanidrilus manae... ...
TTAGTGCGCGAAGCGCATCATAGTTGAAACTATGGACTTTAAGTCCCTTCACTTTCAGTCCGTGGCTTGTCCACGGATGAGGACTTTAGTCCTCCAGACTATGGACTTTCAGTCCATAGTGGTTGATTCGCGGCTAACGCTTCCGTGAAGATCCTGCCGGCCCGATTGTCCTAACCCAGCACCGCCGTCGCCTGCATGGTGGTCTTACCGTCCGGTCCCTGGGCCTCCAGGGCGACCGTATCGCCCTCCGGGTGACCCACGAGCCGGAACGGATACAGGTCGAACAGCGGTGCCCGGCCCTGAAAGCTGAATTCGGCGATACGCCGGTCGGGGTTGTGTCTGACCGTGAGCCCGGCCAGCATCACCGCGGTCAGGGGGCCATGGACGACCAGGCCCGGATAGCCCTCTTCATCCAGGGCGTAGGGTCGGTCGTAATGGATGCGGTGGGCATTGAAGGTCAAGGCGGAAAACCGAAACAGCAGGACGGTATCGGGCGTGACCTCCTCGACCCAGGCCCCGACGGGGACGTCGGGGAGGGAGGGAAGGGGCACCGGCGCCGGAATCCGCGGACCGGGTTCTTTGTAGACGATGTCTTGCTCTTCCTCGATGCGAACCTCGCCGTCCTGCCGGAGCCGATAGCGCACGGTGACGAATACCAGTTTCCCGGCCTTGCCGGATTTCTCCGCCACATTGAGGATCTCGCCCTCCCGAGTCGCCGTTTCCCCGATGGTGAGGGGACGGATGAACCGGGTCCGGGCACCGGCGAACATGCGCCGCGGCAGCTTGACGGGTGGAAAGAAGCCGCCGCGCTTGGGATGGCCGTCGTGGTCGATTTGGGAGCGAGGGGCCTGGGGCAGGAAGTAGAACCAATGCCACAAGGGGGGCAGGGGATTGCCTTGGCTCATGGGGGGGGTCATGGGCTCCCCGTCCAGATCCAGCATGGCGGCCGTGGCCTGGGCCGGAAACTCGGAGATGGTCTCTTCGCGGATCTCACGGGATCCGATCCAATCGGTCAATGGCTTGTCTTGGGGCTTATTTTGGTCGCTCATCACGAAATCTCCACGGGTCCGGCGACGATACCTGCTTCTCGCAAGCGGCCGATCTCGGTGTCGCTCAGCCCCAGGTCTTGGCTCAGGATCTCATCCGTGTGCTCGCCCAGCAGCGGCGCCCGGCGCGGGGGCTCACGGGTAAAGGCGCCGAAGTCGATCGGTGAGCCGGGGACCAGATAGTGGCCGATGCCGGGCTGCTCGAGCTCGGAGAACATGGGATTGACAGTAGAGACCCGGGGGTCCTCCGCCAGCATCTGCCTAAAAGTGCGGTAGGGCCCCCAACAGACGCCGGTGCCTTTGAAGGTCGCTTCGATCTCCCCCAGGGTGCGTTGGGCGCACCAAGCGCGAATGGGCACCGAGATTTCCTCGCTGGCGAGAAAGCGGTCGCCCTCTTTTTTGAAATCGAGGCCCAGCTTGGCTTCGATGGCATCAATCGCGTCACCCAGACCGGTGACCTTGAGCAGTTCCTTCCACATATAGCCGGTCACCACCACGATATAGAGCCAGCGCCCGTCGCTGGTCTCGAACTCGCTGCCGTAGGCACCATAGAGGTAGTTACCGTAGCCCTTGCGGTCCTCCTGGTTGATCTGAGCCTCCTGAATGAATCCCAGGTGGCCGGTCATGGCGAAGGCGATGTCGGACAGCGCCAATTTGACCAGCTGCCCCTCGCCCGTCAGACGCCGGTGACGCTCGGCGGCCAGGATCGCCAAGGCCAGATTGACCCCGGCCAGGGCGTCCCAGGCCGGCAGGACATGGTTGACCGGGCGCGGCGGGCCCTCGGCGTGATGATTGCCGGTCACAAAGGGAAACCCGGCGGCGCAGTTGACCGTATAGTCCACGGCCGAGGTCCCGTCGGAGCTACCGAGCAAGTTGACCATGATCAGATCTGCCCGGCGCTGCTTGAGCGCGCCATAGCTCATCCAGCCCTTGTCGGCCCGCAGGTTGGTCGAGAAGATACCCTTGCCCGCACCGGGGGCGGCGATCAGCTCGCCCAGGAGTTCTTGTCCCTCCGGCTTGCTCGCATCGAGGGCCAGGGATCGTTTGCCCTTGTTGAGACCGACCCAGTACAGGCTCTTGCCGGCTTTGGTGATGGGCCATCGGCGGGCATCGATCCCGCCGCGAATGGGGTCGAAGCGGATGACGTCCGCGCCGAGTTGTGCCAGGGTCATACCGCCGAGGGGGCAAGCGACAAAGGCCGAGGACTCGACGACACGCAGACCTTCCAGAATCTTGAACATGGATACCCTCCGGTACTACCGGTACTAAAGGCTGTTGACATAATCATAGTGCCAACCGCCAATAGTACAGTATTAACATGATGATGCAGAATTAACAGAACTTCTTTTCTTAAATAAAAATTATAACATACTGTTAATCATGAAAATACTGCACCATTAGGAGATCAGCCCGGAGGTCAGGGTTTACTCCTTGATAACCCGTAGGCCGCGGCCCGTTCGGGGTCTTTCGCGGCCACCAGCCGGGCCAGGTCGACGATCACCTTGGCCTGTTTCCAGGTGGCATCGTCCTGCATCTTGCCGTCGATCATCACCGCGCCCGAGCCGTCTGGCATGGCGTCGAGAATGCGTTTGGCGAAGCGTACCTCTGCGACCTCGGGGCTGAAGACCCGCTTGGCGATCTCGATCTGATTCGGATGCAGGGTCCAGGCACCCACACAGCCTTGCAGGAAGGCGTTGCGAAACTGGGCCTCGCAGGCCGCGCTGTCCTCGAAGTCGCCGAAAGGGCCGTAAAAGGCACGCAGCCCGTTGGACTGGCAGGCGTCCACCATGCGGGCCACCGTGTAGTGCCAAAGATCCTGTTGGTAGAACGCCCGTTCCTGCTTGCTCTCCTCGCCTTCCTTGTCTTTTGGGGGATCGGCGATGACACCGTAGAAGGGATGGCCGCCGCCCACGCGCGTCGTCTTCATACCCCGAGACGCGGCCAGGTCGGCGGGCCCCAAGCTCATGCCGTGCATGCGCGGGCTGGCCTGGGCAATCTCGTTGACGTTTTTCACGCCCTGGGCCGTTTCCAGGATGGCGTGGATCAGGATCGGCTTCCGAATCTCATGGCGGGCCTCCAGCAGCGCCAGGAGCTGGTCGACGAAATGGATGTCCCAGGGGCCTTCTACCTTGGGGATCATTACCACGTCCAGCTTGTTACCGACGGCCCCGACGATCTCGGTCATGTCGTCGAGAAACCAGGGGCTGTTCAAAGCATTAACCCGGGTCCAGAGCCCGGTGGAACCAAAATCCACCGCCTTGGCCACCTCGATGAAGCCGGTCCGGGCCGCTTCTTTGGCCTCGATGGGGATGGCATCTTCCAGATTACCCAGGAGCACATCTACCTTTTGGGCGATCTGTCCGGCCTTGGCCCGCATCTTTTCGACGTGAGGAGGCAGGAAGTGAATGGTGCGTTCCAGTGCGATCGGTAGCTCGCGGATGGGCTCCGGCGCGCCGATGGCAAGTGGTTTGAAAAAGCTTGCGGGCGTTTTCATTGAACCTTTCTCCGTTCGTTTTCAAGGTGGTTTGCATGAGGATTCGGCAGTTGGGACCGCAACGGCACAAGCGATGGCACCTGCGCGCAAAATCCGAAAATAAAAACTACGAATCGCGCGAATCTACGCGAACATGAAAGATTGCCGGGAAGGCAATTTTTCAGGGTCCCTATAAGGTGAAAAGGAGTACTCATCACAAAGCTTCTACTTCTTCCGGCGTCAATTGTGTATAGTGCATAATCTTTTCCTTGGGTTCACCGGCCTGTTTCATGATTCTTGCCATCTCCATTCGGCTTTTTTCCATCCCTTTTTCCATCCCTTTTTCCATCCCTTTCTCCATCCCCCTCCTCATCCCTTTCTTTTCCCCTTCCATCTGTCCGTCCATAAAGCTGGAGTGATACATACTGGCCTGGTAACGCATCTCTTCTACATGCCACTCGTAAGCACTTCTCTCTTCTTCGCCCAGATTCATGATGTCCAGGACTTCTTTGGCCTTTCTCAATCCCTTGGCCTGAAATTCTTCCTTGATTTCTTCGTTCTTCAGGAAATACACCCACTCGTCCAGGGAGTCTCGGGCAATGTCGTCGAACTGGTTGATCTTCAGCAGGTAGTATTCCGGATAGAGTTCGTGGGGATAATGCTTGCCGAAGAGCTTTTGTTGTTTGTCGTTCAGCCGGAGGGCATCGTGGTAGTGCACGCCAAGAAATTGGGTCCGGCCATGATAGATGTAGTCTTTTCCTTGCCCCAGATCGAAGTAGAGGATGTTGATGGAGATGACCTTACTGATCCGGGCATAGTGTTCGGATGCGGTCAGGTGCTCGGTAAGGGTCTTGGCGGTGGAGAACAGAATCCGTTGCAGAAAGTCAAACTCCCGCTCGTACTGGACCTCGATGAGGAGGATTTCCCGGTCCTGATTGCGGACCTTGAGGTCGACCCGATTGGACCTGTCTCGGGCATTGGCCCGGTTGCTCTCGCTTTCCAGGATCTCCAGGATGCGGATGTCTTGTTTGAGTAGCTCGCAGAGGAAGCCTTCCAAGACTTCGTAGTTGGCCTTGCTGCGCAACAGGCGTTTGAGTGCCCAATCGAAGCTGATGAGTCTTCTCGGGTTCATAGCAGGTAGGGGGCGTTTCTTCGTGTTCTCTCCGCGCCTTTGCGGGTTCTACGGGAACCATTCGCGCCGATTCGTGTGATTCGTAGTTAAGGTCAACACATCCTGGAGTACTTCAAGGCACCGCTTTTGCGGCGACCAGATCGGCCTTTTTTACCGTCGCCTTGGCCTGTCTGATCGAGGCGATATCGATCATCTTACCATCCAGCGTCACGGCGCCTGCCCCCGCTTGTTCGGCCTGCTCCAGGGCTGCCAGGACGCGACGTGCCTGGGTCACCTCGTCGGCGGAGGGTTTGAACAGTTCGTTTGCCAACTCCACCTGACTGGGATGGATCGCCATCTTGCCTTCACAGCCCAGGGTACGCGCCCGTTTCGCGCCCGCCATCCAGCCGTCCGGGTCCTTGATGTCGGAGAAGGGTCCGTCGATCGGACGCAACCCGTTGGCGCGCGCCACTGCCACCAGCCGTGCCAGGTGATAGTGCCACATGTCGCCCCAATGCCGCTCACGTCCGCTCTCACTATCGGCGTCCGTCAAGACGTGATAATCTGGACTGGGCGCGCCGATTATGCTGGCTGTCTGCGCCCCGGCAGCAGCAGCATAGTCGGCGGAACCGAAAACGATACTCTCGTTGCGGGGTGAGGCCGTGGCGATTTCACCGATGTTCTGGAGCCCCAGGGGGGTCTCGACGAGTAATTCGAGGCCGATCCGTTGCTTGATGCCCTTGGCCTGCTCGATCTGAGTGAGCAGCATATCCAGGGCATAGGTGTCCGCCGCACAGCCGACCTTGGGGACCAGGATCAGGTCGAGACGGCTGCCGGCCTGTTCCACCACATCCACTACATCCCGGTACATATAGTGGGTATCCAGACCGTTGATCCGCACCGAAACACTCTTGCCGCGGAAATTCAGCTCATTCAAGGCGGCGATCACCTCCTTGCGCGCCTGTGCCTTCTGGTCCGGCGGGACCGAATCCTCCAGATCGAAAAATATCAGGTCTGCCGCACCGGCCGCCGCCTTTTCGAAAAACTGCGGCTTGGAGCCGGGCACGGCCAGCATGCTTCGGCTCAGGCGTTGGGTGCGGATAGGGATGATCTTGAAACTCACGGTGGGCGCTCTCCTGGTCAGTGGTGGAATTGCGTCGCTCGGTGCAGGCTCGCGGCCAATGTTCGTCTGAACGCTCGTCGCAATAGTCTAATAGGACAGGATTAACAGGATGTTCAGGATTAACAGAATTCTTTTCTTGTTGCCCTGAACGTTCACCACACGATTATATGCGTTCCGAATTCGTAAACCGTCTCCGGAAAACCAGAGCCGAGCTCATTATGCACTGCATCGGCCGTCCCGATGATTTCCTCCGTCAGTTTCCGTTCAACAAGTTCTACGAAAGCATCTGAACTCCGTTTTCTCCAGCTAACCGCAATTAAAACAACGAAAAATCCTGTTAATCCTGAAAATCCCGTCAATCCTGTACGATTGGACGACAGCACGAACCACGAAGAATTGCTCAACCTTTCAGCGGTGGTGTTGTAATTTTGTTGTCTCTGGGTATGCACAATATAAGGACACAAAATAGGCCACCGGATAGAGATAGTCTTCCGCGGATTCATCGATTATTCGCAAGTAGCCTTCCTGGGCGGCATTTTGATCAATGACAACCTGGTACACCTTTCCTTTTTCCAAATCTTCACAATCCCTGTTCTCGATACAAAGGGCAAAATCGGCAGTCTGTTTCTCGGCTTTCATCGGAATCAATCCAGAAATCGTTTGATTTTCATCTTTCGCTTGCCGATACCGTGCGCTTCATACCAATGTATTTCCGCTCTACGGATGTGACCATTCTGCAATGTCACGATAGCAGTCCCTTTGAGCTTTCTCCATCTTCCACTGCCGTACTGTTCTCGTAGGCGTCTGCTATCGCGGATATTACCACCGACCGCGATGGTCTCAATGTCTTCTATTGTTCCCGTGATCTCAAAGTACACCTCCGCCACCGCCGGAAGCTGGCGACTGGTAGCCGGTAGCCAGATAGGTTGGACAACGCCGTAGATGCTGGTGAGCGCGGTGGTTCTGGAGCTTGCTGGTTGGTGCACATTCTCCCCGCGCGAACCGCATCAATGGATGGCCCGTGCCCAACAGTGTTCAGGTCCCCACTGTTTTTTGCCATCCCTGGCACCTGGATTCCGGCACTCCCTGCCGGAATGACAAGGCAGGGTCTGAACGATTACGCCTAACACTCTGGGTACGCCCACCTTCCAAAAATGCGAAGCTCCCTCGCTACACTCGGGACAAAACTACCCTTACCACATCATTGATGCGGTTCGCACATCCTCCTGGTTACCATCCTGTAAGACCTGCCCGCACTCACCGCATCCTATGGGCTTTGCTCAATCGACAGCTCAATCCGTGGACGGAAGCGTTGGCCGAAAATCAGCGCAAGTGGATGCAACGGGATCAAGAACCATCGATGATGGTGAACCGACTTCAATCCATTTGAGTTGATTTGCGTTGATCTGCAAGAAGTTGTATTTTTTTATAATATTCCTTTCTTGTGGAATCCGCTCTTATCATAATCAAGATGATTATTATCACAGCCAATAAACAAAGCCACTACAACGGGCCGAATGGAAACGCTGAATTAAGGGCGTGATTATAATTCAAAGCCAACGCAAGAATGGTCGGGATCATAATCACGATAATATGAGCCCACATTCTAGATAGCATTGCTTCGTTTGCAGCATTCAACAGGGCTTTTGAATTATCCCACTGCGGGGCAAATTCCGGTGGTTGAAGTTTTTCGATGTATGGTCCGATTTCCTCAACACAATACAAACCTAATGAGCCTATTGCAGAATGATGCTGTGAGACGAGAATGGATACTGATAATGCAATGAAGGGTATAACAAGTAATATTTCGTTTATGTTCTGATTGCTAAACGCTACGCCTAGCAAAGTCGCCATTATACCAAGATAAAATAATAAAATGGACTCTCTTAATTTAATGTGAGCAACTAGCTCAAATCGTGCACTTTCATAGAATTTTCTAGCTGACTCTCCGGCTGACATAGACGCTCCTATATTCCTAACAGAGGTTGTCGGTATTTGGGCACTACCGTATTAGGGCATCCCTGCCCCACACAGACACCCCGGATTTCCCGAGGTGCCCTTAGACAGACTAATCGGGAAGCTTGGGTATGATAGGTTTGAGCTTCCAGACATCCCGATTGTAATCGGTGATGGTGCGGTCGCTGGAGAAGCGGGCGCAGCAGGCGGCGTTGATGATGCTCATTTTGGTCCATCGGTCCTGATCCCGGAAGACCTTCGCGGCCTGTTGCTGGGCATCGATAAAGCTACGGAAATCGGCCAGGGTCATCCAGGGATCGTTGGGGCTGCGTATCGAGCCGATGAGGGCATCGAAGGCCCCGGGCTCGAATTGGTTGAAGTGTGCGCTGTCGATCAGCTGTATAACACGGTTCAGGTCCTCGTCCTCCCGGATGATCTGTTCCGGGTCATAGGCCCTGCGTTTGGTTGCGACCTCCGCTTCCGTGAGGCCGAAGAGGAAGAAGTTTTCCTCGCCGACTTCCTCCAGGATTTCCACGTTGGCGCCGTCCAGGGTTCCGATGGTAACCGCCCCGTTCATCATGAACTTCATATTGCCAGTGCCCGATGCCTCCTTGCCAGCGGTTGAGATCTGGGACGAGAGATCGGTGCCCGGTGCGATAATCTCCATCGCCGAGACCCGGTAGTTGGGAATAAAGGCCACCTTCAACAGATCGCCGACCGCCGGGTCTTCGTTGACCACCTCGGCTACGTTGTTGACGAACTTGATGATCCGCTTGGCAAGCCAATAGCCGGGGGCGGCCTTACCCCCGATGACGACACACCGCGGCGTCCAGTCGTCCGTATCGCCCCGTTTGATGCGGTCATAGAGGTGGATCACATGCAGCACATTGAGTAGCTGACGCTTGTATTCGTGGATCCGTTTGACCTGGACATCGAACATCGCATCGGGATTGCAGCGTACCCCGCAGTCCGATTCCACCATTTCCGCCAGGCGCATCTTGTTCCGGCATTTGACCTCCTGCCAGCGCCGCCGGAATGTCGCGTCCTCGGTCTTTGACCGCAGGCCCTTCAGCTTGGTCAGATCGACCTCCCAGCCCACGCCCAGGGTCTCGGTAAACAGCTCGCTCAGACCCGGATTGGCAAGGGCCAGGAACCGACGCGGGGTCACGCCGTTGGTCTTGTTGTTGAACTTCTCCGGCCAGAGCGCGTAGAAGTCCTTGAACAGGCCCTCCTTCAACAGCTTGGTGTGCAGCGCCGCGACGCCGTTGACCGAGAAGCTGCCCACGATGGCCAGGTGGGCCATGCGCACCTGGGGATCCATGCTCTCCTCGATAATCGACATCCGCGCCTGACGTTCGGTATCGCCTGGCCAGCGACTAGCCACCTGAGAGAGGAAGCGTGCATTGATCTCGAAGATGATGTCCAGTATCCGCGGCAAGAGCTCGCGAAAGGTACGCACCGGCCAGCGCTCTAATGCCTCGGGCAACAGGGTGTGGTTAGTGTAGGCCATGCAGCGGGTGGTGATCGCCCACGCCGGGTCCCATCCCATACCCTGCCTATCCATCAGCAGACGCATGAGCTCGGCGACCGCTACCGCCGGGTGCGTATCGTTGAGCTGAAAACAGTTCTTGTCCGCAAACGAAGAGAAGTCCTCCCGCTGGTCCCGCAGCCACCGCCGCATGACGTCCTGGAGCGCCGCCGAAGTCAGGAAATACTGCTGCCGCAGACGCAGCTCCTTGCCGCTCTCGCTCGCATCGTTCGGATACAGGACCTTACTGATGTTTTCCGCATGCATGCGCCCCGCCACGGCCTCGGCGTAATTACCGGCGTTGAATTGCGCCAGATCGAACTCCTCGACTGCGGATGCCTTCCAGACCCGCAGCGTGTTCACCGTGCCGTTGCGATAGCCGGGAATCGGGATGTCATAGGGCACCGCCAGCACATCGTCGGTATCCACCCAACGCACCTGGAGCTCCTTGCCGTCACTCTGGTCGATCTCCACCCGCCCCCGAAACTTGATGCGCTGAATGAATTCGGTACGTTCCAGCTCCCAGGGGTTGCCGCAGGCCAGCCAGTGATCGGGTTGCTCCACCTGCTCGCCACTCTCGATCCGCTGCTTGAAGATCCCGTAGTCATAGCGAATACAGTGACCCATCACCGGCAGCTGCAAGGTGGCACAGCTGTCCAGGAAACAAGCCGCCAGACGTCCCAAACCTCCATTGCCCAGACCGGCGTCACGCTCGACCTTCATGACGTCTTCGAGTTGCAACCCCAGGTTACTCACCGCCTCTTCGACTTCTTCTTGAATGCCCAGATTCAGCAGGGTATTGCCGAGGCTGCGACCCATCAAAAACTCCAGCGACAGATATTGGGTACGTTTGCACCCCTCGTCTTGATATGAATAGTGGGTGCTTTTCCAGCGTTCCATCAGCCGGTCCCGCAGGGCGATGACCAAGGCCTCATACATGTGGTGGGCAGAAATCGAGTACTTGTCACAACCCAGGGTATGATTGAAATGACGTCGAATATCGGCAACGATGCTGGACGCATCCATCCCCAACTCACGTTCATTGATCAGCAACGGTTCGGGCAGGGGCGTGCGGCTCTTCTTGTCTTTGGCCATCAGGCATTCCTCTCTGGTGTTTTGGGGCATTTTTATTGTTCTGTTGCTATTTTTCTGGCGGTTTTTCAGCTTCTGCAGGCACTCTGACGGAGAACCCGAAACGAACTTCAGCCATACCGGACAGGATAAACCCTTAATATTAGCCGCGGCGGTGGCGACGGGCAAGGTTACGGGGGCGATTCGCTGCAGTTTAAGGACAGGAAGTGGAGGATCGGGTGCTGGAAGTCATCCCTATCCTCGCCATGAGCTTAGAGGCTGTCTAAAAAGGACCCTAGCACCCCATTTCGCCTTATTTTGCATTCTCATAGCCCTCCCAAACGCGCCAAGGCTAGGCACAGCGCGCAGGGATAGCTCACGCTCTTGCCAAGCGCTGTAACGCCGCCTTGGCGCGTTTGGGGGGCTCCCTTCGGGCGCAACGAGAAGCAGCCACCTGCGTTGTTGCGCAAGCTTGAAAGAGAGGTTGCTATTCCTGCGCTCGCGCGCCTCGCATCTGGCCGCTTCTCGCCGCGCTGAGAACACAAAATAAGGCGAAATGGGGTACTAGGCCAGAGTCGGGAGCAGGCTGGGTTGAGGAACGAAACCCACCAGTTACGGGCCAGCCTGGTTTGCCGGGTCCCGTCCCTCGACCTAGCCTACCGGAGTTTAAAATCAAAGTGTTAGTTTTTAGACAGCCTCTTAGGCGCCGACCGGCCTACTACCCGCCGCCGGGCGGCAGGCAGCGTGCGTTAGGATGCGGTGAATGTAACGAACCGCATCGGATGTAGGACACATTAGGGTGCCCTCCGGGTAGTGGTTAAATTTAAAGTGGCATAGTTGTGCGACCTAATGATACAAACCCCCACTGTTTTTGCCATCCCTGGCACCTGGATTCCGGCCATCCCTGCCGGAATGACGAAATAGGGTTTGGTAGACTTCACCACTTAAAATTTATCCACTACCACCCTCCGCACCATGCTGGCTCATACGGTGCGTAAGGTTGGGGTGAGGAACGAGTCCTAAACATCCTATGCCAGGTGATGGCGCGTCCTTGTTTCTAACTCATATCTATGCGAGTTTGCCACCACACTCATGATAAACATACGCGGTCTTTGTCGGCCCGTCGGAATCGACCCACTCCGCTGACATATCCTTTAGTCTACCGAACACATCATAGGCTTTTTGGGTTGCCTTGCAACTATATTCCTCCTTTTCATTGCTTCAATAACTTTAGTGCGCGAAGCGCATCATAGTTGAAACTATGGACTTTAAGTCCCTTCACTTTCAGTCCGTGGCTTGTCCACGGATGAGGACTTTAGTCCTCCAGACTATGGACTTTCAGTCCATAGTGGTTGATTTCATATTTGAAGCTGAATTCGACGACGACAGGCCTATCCTTTTCACCGGCTTCGTCGTACCATGCGATTAATGCGCATTCGGCTTCCACTTTGGGACTCTTCCTGATTTGAAAATCGGCTCCCGTGATGACGACTTCTCTGGCAGCGAAATCTTTTACGACTTCGATGGCCTCGCCCTTTCGATAAGGTTTCAGCCGGTCCTTCAGATCCGGATACAATTGTGCGAGATCCTTCAACTTGTTTAGAGATTTGCCATCCGCTACCGATTGCTTCGTAGAGAAGCTGTAAAGCTTAGTGAATGGAAGTTTAATATCCTCTTCGAATTTCGTTTTACCATTCTCAATGTCAGCGGCAGCCATTTCTCTGTCCTGGTAAATATAGCGGTCCGGGTGTCGGAATTTGAGCGTGACCTCACGCTTCCCTGAGTTAAGGTCAATTCGCTCTCGAAGAACGTAGTTGTTTTCTCGTAGACGACGATCCGCGGTGTCGTAGAACCTGACAATTCTTTCCTTTTCTACCCGCTTGAGACTACCGTCAGTGTCAAAAACGATATCTTGAATTGAATCTTCGAAAGCGTGCCAAAAATCTCCGGCCTGCTCGAGAAGATCGGCTTGCAAGCCGATAAAGCGCTCTTTCTTGAGCATAACCTTGTATTCACGAGAGATCACATGCTGTTTCATCGTTTTCTCCATGCTGAGTAATCACGGCAGCCACGCATGACATCGACAGAAAGGCCACCGAACAGTTTTTATAGACTGCACGCAGACAGGTGTTCACCACATCCTCCGGGTGCCTCTGAAATCCCGTTTGAATCGTCCGAGATAGGACTCTGGATTATCGGCGGTCAACAGGCGAGCATCTTTGATGGCTTTGTCGATGGCGTCGCTGTGAATGATTTTGGATCCCTTGGGGACCGCTTTTCTGGCCAGCCTGAACAGCACCTTGCCCGGGCCGACCTCGAAGAAGGTATCACACCCTTCGGTAAGGGCCGTCGCCAGGGTATCGGTCCACAGGACCGGGCTATCGATCTGCTTGATCAAGTTGTCGATGGTATAGGGCTGCGCCAGTTGTCCGGTCACATTGGCGATGACTGGATGCTCGGTGGGATTCAGGGGCGTGTCCTTGAGCTTGGGAGCCATTTCTTCCCGCGCCGGCGCCACCAAGCTGGAGTGAAAGGGGGCGGATACCGGCAGCGGTGTGCACCGGATCTTTTCATCGGCGAGGGCCTTGGTAAGGGCCTCCACGGCAGCTGTATGTCCCGAGACAATCTGCTGTTGTGGACCGTTGAAATTGACGGCCTCGACGGTGCCGAGACGCGTGTCTATGGCCTTACATTTCTCGCTCAGCGCTGCCGGGTCCAGGCCGATTATCGCGGCCATGGCGCCGGTTCCTTCCGGAACGGCCCTTTGCATGGCCTGACCACGCATCCTCACCAGACTGACCGCCCGCGCAAAAGCGAGCTTACCGGCCGCAACCAATGCCGAATACTCGCCCAGACTGTGGCCCGCAAACAGCTGTGGGCGCAGATCCGTTTCGCTCGTCAGGACCCGCCAGACGGCAACGCTGCTCGTAAGGATGGCCGGTTGTTGATTGGCGGTTAGCCGTAGCTCCGCTTCCGGACCGTTGAAACACAGGTCACTGAGCTTGAAATCCAGTACTTCGTCGGCCTCCGAAAAGGTATTGCGGGCCACCTCGAAGCCGTCGTACAGTGCCTTACCCATGCCCACGTATTGCGACCCCTGGCCGGGGAACATCGCTAAGATAGTTGCCATGAAAATATTCTTAAGGTTCAAAATGGAACGACTGCCGTCCGTACCCATCAGGGGGCACCTTGAAAAATAGGTATTTTCACCAATCAAGCGACTCTAAACCATTGATTGTTGAGAGGTGCTGTAGACGAAAACCGTATTTTTCAAAGTGCCCCAGGGTCGGATAGCGTTTTTACGGAAATCGGTATCGGCCCTGCAAGGCCTCGATAATTTGCCGAATGTTAGCCGTAGCGGTGGTGCCGAGCAAGATTTCACTCCCCCCTTCACCAGGGCAAGCGCGTATAAAGCTTACCGAAAACAGGATCTTGCGGAGTGAACTGCTTGCCGCAGGTCGAGCAGACAGGTATCCATCGCGCCTTTGCGGTTCAAACCGTTTCGCCGAAGGTGTTATTCTTGGCGTTACTTGCCGCATTCCTGCGCGGCGCTGGTCAATCGTGCGAGTCGAACATAGATGGCAAGCTCACCCGAAGGGCTCCTGACGATTCAGGATTTTATACGCTGGGGGGCCAGCCGCTTCAACGCGGAAGGCTTGTTCTTCGGTCACGGTACCGACAATGCGCTGGACGAGGCGGCCCAGCTGGTGCTGCACGCCCTGCACTTGTCGCCGGACCTGCCGCCGGCCTACCGCGAGTGCCGGCTCACCTTTCCCGAACGAGGAGCGGTCTGCGAGCTTCTGGAGCGACGGATAAACGAGCGCAAACCGGCCGCCTATCTGACCAATCGCGCCTGGTTCGCGGGACTGGAATTCTATGTCAACGAGGACGTGTTGGTGCCCCGTTCGCCCCTGGCCGAATTGGTAGAGGCGGGCTTCGATCCCTGGGTCGGAGCGGAAGGGCTGCATCGCGTCTTGGACCTGGGTGCGGGCAGCGGCTGCATCGGTATCGCCTGTGCGGTTTATTTGCCCGAGGTGGAAGTGGATCTCGCGGAGGTCTCGCCGGCGGTCTTGGAAGTCGCCTCCATCAACCGGGCGCGCCATCACCTGGAAGAACGGGTACAGCTGCTGCAATCGGACCTGTTCGAGCATATCGGAGACCGGCGTTATGACATCATCATCTCCAATCCCCCCTACGTCAGTACCGCGGAGCTGGCTACCCTGCCGGAGGAATCCCGCAAGGAACCGGAGCTGGGGCTGGCGGGTGGCGAGACTGGCCTGGATCTGGTCTTGCGCATTCTGCACGATGCCCCGACCTATCTCAACGAAGGCGGTGTGTTGGTGGTCGAGGTGGGGAACGCCGCCGCGGAGCTAGAGCGACGCTTCCCGGACCTGCCGTTTCTCTGGATCGAGTTCGAGCGGGGCGGCGAGGGCGTATTCCTGATGCAACGCGACCAGCTCACCGAGTTCAATCCGCTCTTCGAGAAGGAGCTGGAGACGCTATGAGCCTGAGGTGGGCAAGGAGCGTCGACGAGTACGTCGAATGGGTGCGCCAAGCGGTCTTCGAGGTCGGGGATCTGCGCGAATGCCTGGAGTACGAGCAGGAGGATCTCACCCGCTTCCCGGCCTTCCTCGATCCCCTGCAGGAGGGCATCGAGGGCATCTACCGCTCCATGCAGAATGGGACCTATAGTTTCGGGCGCGAAGATTTGCCCTTCATGGATCTGGCGGAGCGCTACGCGGACGAGATCCCGTTCCATACCCTACTCAAACAGATCAACGAGACCCACCGTAAGGGTCTGGAAATCGACGCAGACGGCGGCTAGGGGGTGTTCTCAATCAGCAACCTGAATCCGGGAGGTAAACTCCAGGGTTGAACTTAACTCGATGGTTTTGCTGATATTAGAAATCGGCCACTGCATCCGCCGGATGACCCGGGCAATCTTAAGTATATCGAGTAAGATCATACTGTTACCCCTAATTGAGAACACCCCCTAGCGACATCGAGTGCAGGTAGTGGTGAATCGACACGCAAAGCGAGGTCCGCGCACACAGGCCACACGGCAGGTGCCCCGGAGGTAGGTTGCGTTAGAACGCCGGCACCGGCACTCCGGAAATCAGCGCGCCTTTGTGCGTTGTAACGCCACCTGACACCCACACTATCCCCCGCGAGGTCTGCGTGAGCGGACCTCGCCTCAAGTGGCGGTTGCATTAGCTGCGTGAGAAAACGCCTGCGGGAACAACACGGCGTAACGCAACACGACGCCAGGATCTATTCTGGCCAGACAGCTTCCTAAATTGGCAGGGATGGCAAGCAAAATCATCCAATCAAGGCTCGGTCATTCCGTAGGGTGGGCTGTGCCCACCAATACGGCGCCTACCTAGTAGGCACAGTCCACCTACGCGCTGTACCACACCTGGAGGGAAAACGACGAATCACGCAAATCAACGCGAATGGAAATTCGCGCAGATTCGCGTGATTCGTAGTTTCCCGATGCGTAGCTTCCCTCAGCTGTGACGATGGGTATAAGACCACTCGCCCCCAAGGGTCGTGTCACGAATGCGACGAGATAGCAGGGAACGTCTGATTGGTGTCCGATACCACTTTAGATTTAACCACGACCCGAGTCCGCATGGCGGTCCGAATCACGGAGGCGATGGAAGAGGAACGAATATTGCTTGTTCCTTACAGACGCACCAGGAGGATTGCCCATGGCCACTCAAGACCCTTCCGATCGCGGCTCGTCCGGCATCGCAGACGCCGTGGGCCGGTTTCTGGCGGACCCGCCGGCCGGGACCCCGCATGAGGTGATCGAGCTGCTACAGCTGGTAGCCGGCGACCCGGCCGCGTCCTTACCGCCGAGAATCTGCTTCGAAGCAGTGCTCGAGGCGGCCCCGGTGCTGGTGGTATCCCTCGACGAGTCCGGCGAGGTCTGTCTCGACAACCAGGAGTATCGGAAGCTGCTGGGCGATCTGCGCGGACAAGCGCCCATTGAGATCCTGCGCCAGGCGCTCCGGGAGCAGGTGGGATTCGATCCCCTAGAATCGTTGCGGGCAACGTCATCCAGGCCGCGGTCGGTATGCTCGAGCGGGGCAAATGCGAACCGGCGACCTTGGCACACATGTTGGCCCAGATCGGGGCCTCCGGCCAACAGGCCATGGCGGCGCTGCAATCGGCCTTGCCCGAGGAGCTCAAGGAGGTCGGGGTCCCGGTCAATGTCAACGAGCTCTTGCGTCAGGTGTTGG
>Ga0209458_1000386_pt1 | contig 16529 bp, 20 predicted proteins | sample WorMetLIZAISLAND_FD_187411 | JGI IMG/M metagenome (GOLD analysis project Ga0209458, IMG submission 187411) | Marine gutless worms symbiont microbial communities from Max Planck institute for Marine Microbiology, Germany - Inanidrilus manae... ...
CGAGGCCATCGCGGCCAAGGAAAAAGCCCGCGAAGGTGCCGAGGCCGTGTTCAAGTTCTAGGCGCCCGTCCGGGGCGTGACGAAGGGGGGGATCCATGGAGATAGCCGTCGACGGTGCCATGGCACATGTTGATGAAGGTTCGGGCGCCGACCTGGCGGCGCCCGCAGTACTGCTCGTCCACGGAGCGGGGCAGGCCGGTGTCGTCTGGTCGGACCAGGTGGCCGCCCTGGCAGGGGCCGGCCGGCGGCCGCTGGCTGTCGATCTGCCGGGTCACGGCCAGTCACGGGGAAGGCCGCCCGCGTCCATTGCCGCCGCCGCGGAGTGGGCGTTCCGCCTCCTGGACGCCCTGACGATCGAGGCCGCGGCGGTCGCCGGCTTCAGCATGGGCGCGCTGATGGCTCTGGAGATGGCCGCGCGGGCACCGGACCGGGTGCGGTCCCTGGCGCTCTGCGGGGTCGCCGCGCGCATGCCCGTCCACCCGAAGCTCCTGGGCCTGGCCGAGGCCAACGACCCGGAAGCGGTGGAGCTCATCGGCCGCTGGGGCCATGAGAACCCGGAGCTGTCGGCGGGGACCATTACGCTGATGGCGTCCGCCGGCTCCGGCGTGCTCCATGCCGGCCTCAAGGCCTGCGACGACTACGAGGGGGCACTCGATGCAGCGGGCCGCGTCTCGTGTCCGGCGGTGCTGGTGCTGGGGGAGAAGGATCTGATGACGCCGCCCGAAGGCGCCGCACCGCTCGCCGATGCGCTCACCGACGCCCGCACGGTCATCCTGCCGGGATGTGGCCACATGATGATGATTGAGGCCTCCCAGCGGGTGTCGGCGGAATTGGTGGCGGCCTTCTGAAGCGGAGGCGGACGATGTTCGAAAACGACCGGATGACGCGCGAGGACTACCGCTACTGGATGACGATCCCGATCCGGTTTTCCGACAACGACATGCTCGGCCACGTCAACAACGTGCTCTATTTCCGCTACTTCGAGGCCATCGTCGTGCAGTTCCTGGTCGAACAGGCCGGCTTGCGCTGGGACACCGACCCGGTGGTGCCGTTCGCCGCCGAGGTGCTCTGCCGGTTCAAGCGGCCGCTGACCTATCCGGGAACGGTCGACGCCGGGCTCAGCATCGGCCGCATCGGCGCCAGCAGCGTCACCTACGCCCTCGGCCTGTTCGCGGGCGACGAGCCGCAGCCGGCGGCGCTCGGCCACTTCGTCCACGTCTACGTCGATCGCCAAGCCGAAAACACGGCGCCGATCCCCGATCCCATCCGGGCGGTCTACGAGCGGTACGTGTAGATCCCCGTCACTGTGAGGACGCCTGCGCCGGTTCGCTGGGGGCCGTGCCGCGATTCCACACCACCTCGTAGAGGGTGAGGTCATCGCCGAAGCCCTTCATGGCGTAGCCGCCGCGGCTGGTGAACTGCATCGGCTTGCCGGCGCACAAGCCCCGGACGATCTCGGAGACGAAGATCTCGCCGGCCTGGGCCTTGTCGACAATGCGGGCGGCAAGCTGGACGGTGGTGCCGAACAGGTCGTTGTCCTCGGCGATGGGCTCGCCGGCGTTGATGCCGACCTTCAGGACCAGCGGCAGGTCGGGCACGGCCTTGGTGTGGGCGGTGGCCCGCTGCTGGATGAACATCGCCGCCTCGACCGACTGGGACGTCGCCGAGAACGACGCCATGATGCCGTCGCCGGTGTGCTTGATCTCCTTTCCGCCGAACATGCCGAGCGCCTCGCGGACGATGCGGTTGTGGGTGCGCACCACCTCCTGGGCGATGGCGTCGCCACGCTCCTGGGTCAGCTTGGTCGAACCGACCATGTCGGTGAACATCGCCGTGACCGTCTTGGCCACGGCCTCGTCGCCACGCGGCGCGTGCCAGTCCTCGACGGCCCGCGTCAGGTGCTTGGCACCATCCGCCGGATCGTCCACATAGGCTTTCACCGCCGTGCGACCGGCCTGGAACATCTGCATGTAGCGGGTGTTGGAGAGCAGGTACTCCTCGTACTTGTTGGCCAGCCGCGCCGCGTCGTTCTCCTTGTAGCCGACGATCTTGGCGCAATCGGCAAGCACCTGCGCCGTCGTCTCGGCGTCGAGGTTGTTCTCGTGGCAGAGCGTCTCGCAGGCGCCGGCCAGGAACAGCCCGACCCCGAACTTGCTGTCGGCGCTCATGGAGCGGCGTTCCGGGGGAAGTGCCTGCAGGCCTTCACTCAGGAACTTCAGGACCTCGAGACGCTGCTTTTCCGCCGCCGGCGGCAGCGGCTTCTTTTCCGGTTCCTGCTCTTGCTCCTGCTCCTCTTCCGCGCCCTCCGGCTCGGCCTGCTCGGGTTCCGGTTTCGGAGCGTCCTCGCCGTCGGCCTTGAGTTCGTCCTTCGGCTTGCCGCTCTCGCCCTCGACCGGTACGGGCGTATCGCCGAGGTCTTTGGGCGCGCCGATCTCCGTGTCGAGGGGGGCCTGCTTGGCCTTCACTTCGAGATCGAGACCCCGCTTCACCGCCCGGTCGATGGCCGAGTCCAGTTCGGCACCGGAGTTCCGCGACGCGGAAGCCGACGCTGTGCCACCGCTTGCCGCCGCCTGTCGCGTGCCGCTCTTCCGGCGCCCCCCCTTGCGCGAAGGGCCACCAGCGGAGTCCAGGCTTTCCTTGGAGAGGAAGATGAACGAGGTCGGAACCGCGGTCAGCAGGAACACGGCGATGAACAGCCCGACCAGGGTCTTGGCGTCGCCGAGGTCGTAGCCCATGAGCACGATATGGCCGAGGTAGTGCGCCGTCATCATGGTCGCCAACGTCGCCGTGGCGATGGCAAAGACGGTGATCAGGCCGATCTTCGTCATGATGCCGCCGACCGAGGACTCCTCCTTCTCGTCGGCTTCGAAGTCGGCCCAAGCGTCCTCGGACGGACCCCGCTCCGCGCGGGGTTTCTTCGGCGCGGCGGCGGTGCCGGTGCCGACCGCGCGCCCTGCGGCGCGTGGGAAGCGGCTTTCTTCGCTTCGTACTCGGCGCGTTCGGAACTCTTGTAGACCGTCGTTTCGAGGCTGGTTCCCGATTCCGGGTCATAGGATTCGCGAATGACCTTGGTCGCCGAGATCCCGGCCATGTTCTCCAGGTTCTTCGCTTCCTCGACCGCCGCGCCTTCCTGGCCGTCGTCGTAGCGTGCCTGCATGGTCCAGCGCCCGTGCTGCTTGACGTGGACCTCGTAGGTCACTTCGCGGTCGGCTAGAGCCATGCTGGTTCCGGTCGTTTGGTCCCGCGGTTCCGCTGCGGGTTTCGTGCCCCTGTCCGGAAGGAGGCTTCAGATGCCCTCATCTCCAGGAAAGGCGAACCTTTCCACAACCGATTGTACCAAAGCGCCGCAATGGAACAATATCGTGATCAAATGGGAACATGGCCATCGGCCGGACGCCGTGTCAAATGAGCATCGCCGCCGAACGAACCGGGGCCGTGGCCGGAGTCTAGGATTTCAGGCCGAAATCCTTGAACTTCTTGTTGAACTTGGCCAGGCGCCCGCCGCTGTCGACGAGCCGGTGCACACCGGTCCAGGCCGGGTGCGTCTTCGAATCGATGTCGAGACGCAGGGTGTCCCCCTCGCTGCCCCAGGTCGAGCGCGTGGTGAACGTCGATCCGTCGGTCATCTGGACCGTGATTTCATGGTACTCGGGGTGAATGTCTTTTTTCATCGCGCCGCTCCGGAATCTGCGGCCCGTATATAGGCGAGCGCCGCAAACCGCGCAAGGGGCCTGCCGTTGAACCTTGCGCGCCCGCGCCGGGAGTGCCATACGGGAAGGATCGGACGGGGACGGCGGGATCACGCGGACATGGACGACAGCGCCTTCGAAACGCTTGCCGACGGCACGCTGCAAGCCCTGATGGACGCCATCGAGGAAGCGCTCGGCGACTACCTCGAAGTGGACCTGCAGAATGGAATCCTGACCATCGAGGTCGACGGCGGCGGCGAGTATGTCATCAACAAGCACGGCCCCAACCGCCAGATCTGGATGTCATCGCCCGTCAGCGGCGCGTCGCACTTCGACCACGACGACGAGATGGGCTGGGTATCGACCCGCGGCGGTGGCCGACTTGCCGTGATCCTCGCCGATGAACTGTCGGCGGCGACCGGCGAGGAGGTGGATGCCGACGATCTCGGGATCGACTGAGCGAGCCTACTCGACGGTGTCCGCGACAGTCGCCGGCGCCGTCCGCACCTGGAGCGCCAGGACGAGGACGCCGACCATGACCAGGGCCCCGAGGAAGTAGGGCCAGTCCTTTCCCAGCACCCAGAACAGCGCCCCCGCCCAGGCTGGCCCAAGGACCCGCGCGAGCGTCGTCGCGGACCGCGTAACCCCCATGACGCCGCCCTGGGCGTCGGCGCCGACGCGCAGCGAGATGGCGCTGTTGAGCGACGGTGAGACAAGGCTGAAGCCAATGGCGACGCCGGTCATCGCCACGATCAGCGCCGGGACCGACGCGCAGAACGGAACCGCCACCATGCCGGCCGCCAGGGCCACGGTTCCACCGGCGATCATGCGGGCTTCGCCGAACCGCCGCGCCATGCGGCCGACCAGGCCACCCTGGATGGCGGCGCTCAACAGGCCGACGAAGGCGAACAGATAGCCGTTCTGTTCCGGGCCCCAGCCGAAGGTCCGCCGCGACCACATGGCGAACGTCGTTTCCATCCCGGCGAAGACAAACACGGCCAGGAACGACATCGCGATCAGCATGCCGATGCCGGGAGTCGCCAGGGCCTCGCGCATTTGGCGTCGCCGTGTCGGCGGCGCCAGCGAACGCTGACGGGCGCGGGTGGCGGCCGGGAGCGACTCCTTGAGCAGCACCGCCGCGAGGACCATGGCGGTGGCCGACAGCCCGGCGGCGACAAGGGACGGCGTCCGGTAGTCGGCGGCCGCCGGGTCGGCGCCGGCGAGCACACCGCCGATCGCCGGGCCGAAAATGAACCCGAGGCTGAACGCCGCGCCGATCAGTCCCATGCCCTTGGCCCTGTTGGCGGGTGTCGTCACGTCGGCGACATAGGCGAACGCCGCGGAGATGTTGCCCGCCATGGCACCGGCAAATGCCCGCGCCGCGAACAGCATCCACAACGCATCGGAGAACCCGAGCCAGACATAGGCCGCGGCGGCGCCGGCGAGGCTGGCGACGAGGACGCGCTTGCGCCCGACCCGGTCGCTCAGCCGGCCGAGTATCGGGGCCAGGATGAACTGGGCGAGGGAATAGGTGGCCATCAGCAGTCCGACCACCGCCGGCGAGGCACCGAAATGCTCGCCGAAGAACGGCAGTAGCGGAATGACGATGCCGAACCCGACGAGGTCGACAAACACAATGAGAAAGAGGATCGGCATACGCTGTCGACGTGGGGGAGGTTAACGCTGGGTGAGCTTGATTTCGATGCGCCGGTTGCGGCGGAACGCGATCTCGTCGTCGCGGGCATCCAGGGGCTGGAACTCGCCAAACCCCGCGGCGGCGAGGCGGTCGGACGGAATTCCGTTGTCGGTCAGGAACTTGACCACCGAGATGGCGCGCGCCGACGACAGCTCCCAGTTCGATGGGTAGCGCCAGTTGTTGATGGGAACCCGGTCGGTGTGACCGTCGACCCGCAGGATCCAGTTGACCTCGCTGGGGATGCGTCCGGCGATATCGAGCAGCGTTTGGGCGAGGTGGCCGAGCTGTTCCTTGCCGGCGTCACCGAGTTCGGCCGAGCCGGACTCGAACAGCACCTCGGACTGGAAGACGAACCGGTCGCCGACGACCCGGATGCCCGGATGGTCGCCGAGCACCTCGCGCAGCCGGCCGAAGAACTCGGACCGGTAGCGCGACAGCTTCTGGACCTTGCCGGCGAGGGCGGCGTTGAGCCGCTTGCCCAGGGTTTCGATCTGCACGCCCTGTTCCTCGGCCAGCTTTTCGGAGACCGCCAGCGCCGTCGTCAGCTCGCGGATCTGCTCGCGGAGCGCCGCCATCTGCTGGTTGAGCAGGGCGACCTGGGCGCGCGTGCTCTCGGAGACCTTGCGCTCCTCGATCAGCGCCGATTCGGTTTTCTCCGACTTGCGCACCAGCGCCGCAGCTTCGCGTTCCAGCTCTTCCTTCAAGGCCTGAAGGGCGGCGATGTCGTTGGTCAGGGCGGCGAGCCGGCTGACCTGGGTTTCGATGGTTTCGTTGGCGGCGGCGAGGGTTTCGGCGAGCTCCGCGGCGCGGCTCTCGGCGGTTTCCGCACGGCCGGTCAGCGCCCGCAGGGTGGCGCCGAGGTCATCGCGGGCCCGCACCGAGGTCTGGAGCTCGGCCGAAAGCTGAGCGACGTTGACCGTCAGGTCCTGGCTGGCCTTGCGCTCCAGCGCCAGCAATTCGGCCAACTCGTTGACCTGCCCGCGCAGCCGGTCGAGCGCCGCGTCCCGGCCCGACAGCGCCTCGTTGAGAAAGAACTGGGCGAGCACGAACATCAGCAAAAGGAAGATGACGACCAGCAACAGGGTCGCCAGGGCATCGACGAACCCGGGCCAGATGGTGGTCGTCCGGCGGCTGCGGCGGGCAAGGGTAGCCATCGGCCCTCGGCCTACTGCTCCGGACCCTCGGCGAGCGCGGCGATGGTGCGGGCCAGCAGTTTGATGTCGCTGCGCACCTGCTGGATGATCTCCTCGCGGCCGTTGGCGATCTCTTCGATCAGCCGGGCGACGTAGACGTCCAGGTTGCGGATATGGGTGCGCGTTGCGTCGTCCACACCGCCCCCGCCGTGGGCCACGTTGTCGGCGAGGCGGGCGAGGATCGGCTTGAGCTCGTTCTGCCCCTCAGCGAGGCGCAGCATCAGCTCCTGTTCGGTGCGCATCTGGTCCGTCAGCATGCCGATCTTTTCGCTCAGCGACAGGAGGTTGGCGTTGGCGGCGACGCGGCTCTCCTCGCCGCGGGCCAGGGTCCGTTGCAGGTTTTCGAGGCTTTCGGCCGTCTGCTCCAGCAGCGCCTGGACGTACGCCGGGACCGGCTGATCGCCCTCGCCGCCGAGGGCGCCGCTGGAGAGCCGCGTGACGCCCGAAAGCCAGTCTTCGAGGTCGGTGTAGAACCAGTTCTGCGCGCGCCCCGCCTGAAGATCGAGGAAGCCGAGCACCAGTGACCCGGCCAGCCCGAACAGCGACGACGAAAACGCCGTGCTCATGCCATCAATGGGGACTTCGAGGCCGCGCTTGAGGTCGTTGAACACGGTCGCCATGTCGCCGCTGCCGACCGAGAGGCTGCGGATGACGTCGCCAATGGAGCCGACCGTTTCCAGGAGCCCCCAGAAGGTCCCCAGCAGGCCGAGGAAGATCAGCAGCCCGATGGTATAGCGCGAGATGTCGCGGGACTCGTCCAGCCGGGAAGCGATGCCGTCGAGCAGAGACCGCATGGCCAGCGCCGACAGGCTGAGCCGGTCCTTGCGTTCGCCCAACATCGTTGCCATCGGCGCCAGCAGGCGCGGCGAGCGGGCCTCGGACAGCGGGGTCTGCCGCGTGCGGAAATTCTCCGCCCACGCCACCTCCGGGCCGAGCATGCCGACCTGACGGAAATTGTAGAAGATGCCGAACAACAGCACGCCCAGGATCAGCCCGTTCAACGGCGCGTTGGAGAGGAAGGCATCGCGGAGCGGCAGGAACAGCGCGCCCGCGCCGGCGCACACGGCGATCAGGAACAACGCCATCCGGAACAGGAATCGCCGCGGCGGGGTCATGGCGGTGAAGGTCCGTCCGCTGCTGCGTTCAATGGGAGGGAGCGCACACCGCCCGGCATCAACGGTCGACGATGTCGATGTCGACGCGGTTGGGCGGCCCTTCCGTGGTCTTGTTGCCGAGGGCGCGGACGTCGATGCGGCTGCTCTTGATGCCACTGTCGATCAGATAGGACCGTACGGCGAGCGCCCGCGACAACGACATCCGGCGCGCCGTGCTCGCCGCCAGATCGCCTCCGCCGGCATAGGCCAGAAGCTGCAACCGCAACTTCTCATCGGCCTTCAGCTTGGTTACGAGGCCGGCGAGGAGGTCCCGCGCGGCGCCCGTGAGCTTGGTGCTGTCGGTAGCGAATTCGATCCGCATCCGCTTGTCGGCACCGTCGTCCTCCGACGGCGGGATCGCTGCCTTTGCGGTGTCCGGTTTTGCCGCGGTTGCGGCCGGTTCCGCCGCCGGTTTTTCGGCCATTGGCGGCGGCGGCGGCGCCTTGGCCACATCCGCGCGCGGAACGGACGGCGGGGCCGGTGGCGCCATCGGCTTGTCCGGCGTCTCCTTGTCCGCCACTTGTTTCTCCTTGGGCATCGCCGCGCTTTCGGTGTCCGGCTTCGCTGCCGTCAGCGGCGCGGGCGGGCTCTTGGCGGGTTCTGGCGGCACTGGCGGCGTCGGTTTGGCGACCTTGGGAACGACAGTTCCGGCTGCGAGGCGCTGTTCCGACTCCGGCGACGGGGCTGGCTTGGCCGGTCGCGCGGCGGCTTTCGTCGGGCGCCGGAGCGGGCGGCGCATCTCGGTTGCCTGAACGGGGCGGCCGCTGGCGGTGATGTGGAGTTGGGACACCGGCGTCCGCGGACCCGGCATCAGCAGTCCGCCACGGACGCCAGGAAACGGTGCGCTCACGCCGCTGCCGGCGAGCGAACTCAGATCGACGATGACGCCGGGTCCGGCGTTGTCGTCGGCTTGAGCCAAGGCGTCACTCGGGGCGAGCGCGGCGATAGCGCACACTGTGGTGGCCATGAAAAGCGGGTGCCGCAAACGCGCGCCGTGCAAACGGGCGGTGTCCATGGTGGTGCCGATCCCCTCATCCGCAACGGCGAAGGCGGTGTCACCATAACCAACGGTCCGATCCCGTACAACCGCTTTGCCGGGCCCTCAGTCCGTTGACGCGGCACCGGTTTTTTGCTTCTCCGCCGCGTCCGCCAGCAACCTCGCGAGGGGGGCGTGCAGTTCGGTGTTGGCGGCCAAGATTCCCTCGCCGCTGAACATGCCGCGTCCCCCGGCGAGGTCGGTGACGAACCCTCCGGCCTCCCGCACGAGCACGATCCCGGCGGCCATGTCCCACGGATTGAGTCCGTTCTCCCAATAGCCGTCGTAGCGCCCGGCCGCGACGTAGGCGAGGTCCAGCGCCGCGGAGCCGAATCGCCGGACACCGGCGGACACGGCCATCACCGCGCGGACCTGTTCGAGAAACAATCCGTGGTTCGGGATTCCCTTGAACGGAATCCCCGTGGCGAAGATGGACTCGGCGATGTTGCGCCGCCCCGAGACCCTGAGCCGCCGGCCATTGAGGAACGCGCCGGAGCCCTTCTCGGCGACGTACATCTCGTCGGGGACCGAGGGAATACACGACGCCGGCGAACAGCTCGCCGTCGCGCTCCAAGGCGATGGAGATGGCGAAATGCGGAATGCCGTGGAGAAAGTTGGTCGTACCGTCGAGGGGATCGACGATCCAACGGTTCGAGGTATCGGTGCCCATGTAGGCGCCGCTCTCCTCCATCAGCAGGCCATAGGCCGGACGCGCCTTTTGAAGTGCAGCGCGGACCACCTCCTCGGCGCGGTGGTCGGCCTTGGAGACGAAATCCGCCGGTCCCTTCCTCGAGACCTGGAGGTTTTCCAGCTCGCCGAAGTCACGGATCAGGCGCCGCGCCGCCTTGTGGGCGGCCCCGGCCATCACGTTCAGCAGGGGCGAGCGGTAGTTCATCGCGCGGCCGGTCCGGACGAGGGGGGCGTTCCGGCCCCCTCAGTCCTTGGCCCGCTCCACGTAGCTTCGTTCGGCGATGTTGACGACGATGCGGGTGCCGGCCTCGATGTGCGGGGGCACCATGACGCGGACGCCGTTGTCGAGCACCGCCGGCTTGTAGGACGACGAGGCCGTCTGTCCCTTGACCACGGCGTCGGCCTCGACGATCTCCAGCGTCGCCGTGTCCGGAAGCTGCACGCCGATGGGCGAGCCTTCATGGCTCTCCACCGTCACCGTCATGCCCTCCTGGAGGAACGGGATCTGGTCCTCGCCGATGAGTTCGGCGCCGACGGTGATCTGGTCATAGGTGTCGTTGTCCATCAGCGTGTACATGTCGCCGTCGGCGTAGAGGTACTGATAAGGCTTCTGATCCAGCCGCACGCGTTCGACCGTTTCCGACGACCGGAAGCGCTCGTTGAGCTTGGTGCCGTCGCGGATGTCCTTGAGCTCGACCTGGAGGTAGGCGCCGCCCTTGCCGGGCTGCGTGTGCTGGATCCGGACCGCCCGCCACAGGCGGCCCTGGTGCTCGATGACCATCCCCGGACGGATGGCGTTTCCGTTGATCTTCATCGGTAGTCCGTTTCTTCGTTGGTTCTGTCGCGGCGCGGACCATAGAGCACTTTCGGGCGGTGTTGAACCGCCGTGACGCACGACCTTGTCCGGCGGCCGTCTCATGTCCGCCCGAGGATATCGGCGAAGGCCCGCACAGCCGCCGCCGGGCCGTCCGGATGTTCCCAGACGCCCGCGGAGACGGCGAGGAAATCGGCGCCGGCCTCGACCAACGGGCGGCAGTTGGCGGTTGTGATGCCGCCGATGGCGACGCAGGGAACGACCATGAGCTCGTTCCACCAGGCGAGGATCTCGGGATCGGCGCTGGACTTCGGCTGTTTGGTCGTGGTCGGAAAGAACGCCCCGAAGGCGACGTAGTCGGCACCGGCGTCGGCGGCGGTGATGGCGAGGTGCTTCGAATTGTGGCACGTCACGCCGACGGTGGCATCGGCACCGACGAGCCGGCGCGCCTCCGCATAGGACGCATCCTCCTGGCCGACATGGACGCCGTCGCACCCCAATTCGGCGGCGAGGTCGGGGCGGTCGTTGAGGATGAAGGCGACGTCGCGCTCCTGGACGGGTGTGCGCAACAGGTCGCACGCCCGGCGCACCGTATCGTCATCGACCTCCTTGAGACGAAGCTGCACGGCGTCGACCGGTCCGGCATCCAGGGCTTCGGCGAGGGCGCGCGAAAACGCCGCCGCCGCATCGAGGCGCGGCGGCGTGATCAGGTAGAGCCGGCAGCCCGTGTCCGATGCCATGTGCGGCCTGTCCTCTTCTCAGGGGGCCTTTGCGCGCGGCGTCCTGATACACGAGCAACCGGGGCGTGGCAAACGACTCGACGGAGTGCCCGGCCGGCTATGGTCCGGCGTTCGCGAGCCAGTCTCTGCACGCCGACAGGGGCTCATCCACGGCGCCCAGATCGAGGGCGGGCGCGGGGTCGTCGTCCAGCACCGCGCCGCGTTGGGCAGCGATGTCGGCAACCCGCGTCCGGACGTCCGGTTCGAGATCGACACGGATCCGTTCGAGCCCGTAACGGATCGCCGCCAGCGCCAATCCCGGTTCACCGCTGCAGTCGAGGACCGCCCGGACGTCAACGTCCGGGAACGCCTCGTGGGCGGTTTCGACCATCGACTTGAACGCCGGCGCACCGAGGTAGGCCGCGGCCCCCGGCGCGCTGCGCAGCGTGACCGCGCGCCTAGCGTCGGCGGCAACGCGGAGCGCCGCTCGGCAGTCGTCGAGGGAGTGGATGATGATCGCGGGCCGGCTCATCGGGGTGCTCGAAAAAGCAAAGGGCGGGACCCGAAGGCCCCGCCCCCTTGTTCATCGGCCTCGCGAAACCGCGTCAGTTCGCCATCATATGCTTGGCGAAGCGCAGCATGTTGCACGTGTAGCCGTACTCGTTGTCGTACCAGGACACGAGCTTGACGAAGGTGCCGTCCAGCGCGATGCCGGCGTCGGCGTCAAAGATGGACGCTGCGGTGTGACCTCGGAAGTCGGTGGCGACAACCTTATCGTCGGTATAGGCGAGCGTCCCCTTCATCGTGCCCTCGGCCGCTGCCTTTATGGCGGCGCAGATGTCCCCGTAGGAGCCGCTTTTGTCGAGCTCGACGGTCAGGTCGATGACCGAAACGTTGGAGGTCGGAATGCGGAAAGCCATGCCGGTCAGTTTGCCGTTGAGTTCCGGCAGGACCACGCCCACGGCTTTGGCGGCACCGGTGGAGGACGGGATGATGTTCTCCAGCATGCCGCGACCGCCGCGCCAGTCTTTCATGGACGGGCCGTCGACCGTCTTCTGGGTCGCGGTCACCGCGTGGACGGTGGTCATCAGGCCGCGCTTGAGGCCCCAGTTGTCATTGACCACCTTGGCGACCGGCGCCAGGCAGTTGGTGGTGCACGACGCCCCCGAGACGATTGACTCGCCTGCATACTTCTCGTGGTTGACGCCGTACACGAACATGGGGCCGCCGTCCTTCGAAGGGGCGCTCTGGATCACCTTGGGGGCGCCGGCGTCGATGTGCTTCTGGCAGGTGTCGGCGGTGAGAAAGAGTCCGGTGGATTCGATGACAATATCGGCGCCCACGTCGCCCCACTTCAGGTTAGCCGGGTCCTTCTCGGCGGTGAGGCGGATCCTCTTGTTGCCGACAACCAGTTCGGAGCCGTCCACGGCGATCTCACCCGGGTACCGGCCGGCGACGGAGTCGAACCTCAGCATGTAGGCCAGATAGTCCGGCTCCAGCAGGTCGTTGATCCCCACGACCTCGAAATCGCCATCGAATTCCTCCATTGCCGACCGGAATGTCATCCGGCCGATTCGGCCAAAGCCGTTGATGCCTACACGAACCGCCATTCGTTACCTCCTATGATGATTGTCCAGCGGGATTTTGCTGTCCCGTGATTTTGAAGGCCGGGAAGTCCTCGAAGACCCAGCCGTTCTTCAACGTGTCGTAGATGATCTCCTAAGGAACTGATTTCTGGCGCCTTTTGCGTCACCGAAATTAGGACACGCGCCATTACCCCCTGATCCGCGCCAGAAAGGTCGGCCGCAATCCATATCGGCGAAGAAGGTGGCGCCGTTCTCCCTCGCCGGCACAATCGTCCGATTGACCGGCCCCGTCAACGGCTTTTTCCGTGCCGTGCGCGCCCGGTTGACGGGCTCGCCGGGCGGAGCCTATCCTCGGCTCCTCCCCAGGGGCTTCGAGGCGCGGGTGAGCCATACCACCAGCGAAAAACCCGACCGGTTGCAGGCGGCACGTGAGCGGCTCGCCTTCGCCGTGCAGCAGCTCGAGGACTCGGCTGCCTCGGCCGCGCGCGCGGGTGCCGATACGCCGGCCGACGTGGCGGCGGAAATCGACGCCATGCGGGCCGAGATCGCCGCCCACCGCGAAGCCCGGGAGGACGCGGCCCGGCGCCTCGACGCCGTCATCGAGCGCGTGCGGGCGGTGCTGAGGGCGTAGGGACATGGCCCAGGTCACCGTTTCCCTCAACGGCTGGCGCTATGACATCGCCTGCGACGACGGCCAGGAGGAGCACCTCACACGGCTCGCCAGCTACGTCGACAAGCGGGTCACGGAGCTCGTAGCGTCGGTCGGCCAGGTCGGCGAAGCGCGGCTTCTGGTGATGGCGAGCCTGCTCGTCGCCGACGAACTTGCCGACGCCTATTCAAGGCTCGATGCCCTGCGCGACAACCCGGCCGCCGGCACCGACCCGGCGGAATCCGAACGCGTACGCGCAGCCTCCGAGGCCGCGGCTGCGGAGATCGAGTCCTTGGCCCGGCGCGTGGAAGACGTTGCCGATCGCCTGAAAGCGACCTAACTTGGACCGTGGACGGTAGCTGCGGAGCCCGTCAGGTCGCAAAATCCCTGGGGCCAACAGTGATCTCTCGGGAGCTGTCCCTGCCGGGTCCCTGGACTCGGTATACGGCGTCCACCTGCACCAGCAGGCCGCAGAGGATCCATTGACCGACGGTTCACGCGGCGCCGTCCGCTCGCCATAGCCTTCAGGAATTCACAGGCCCCTCATGACGCTAGAAGAGGAAAAAAAGAACCTGCGTCGGCGGATGCGGGCGTTGCGCCTTGTCGCCGATCAGAAGCAAGGGCCCGATGCCGGTCGCGCGTTGACCGTCAACGGCCTGCCGCGGCGAAGGGAACTGGGCATCGGCGCGGGCACCGTGGTGGCGGGCTACTGGCCGATTGTCACCGAGATCGATATTCGGCCGTTGTTGGCGCGTCTTGAGCAGGAAGGTGCCGTGTGCGCCTTGCCCGTCGTCGCCGATGCCGACGGGCCGTTGGTGTTCCGTCGCTGGGGGCTCGCCGATCCGCTGGAAGAGGGGCCGCGCGCCACCTACCATCCGCTGCCGTCGGCTTCGGAAGTCACACCGGAGGTGCTGTTCGTGCCGCTCTTGGCATTCGACGCCGAGGGCTATCGGCTGGGCCAGGGCGGCGGCTACTACGACCGCACCCTGGCGGCGCTCCGCGCGCAGGGACCGGTCACCGCCATCGGTGTCGGCTACGCCGTCCAACAGGTCGAATACGTGCCCCGCGGACCCCACGACGGGCGCCTCGACTGGCTGCTGACCGAAGACGCCCTGACGCGGGTGCCCCTAGTGAGGATGGGCTCGTGAGGGTGCTCTACTGCGGCGATGTCGTCGGCCGCACGGGGCGGCAAATCATCATCGATCGGGTGGGCGAGCTGCGCCGCCGGCTGGACCTCGATTTCGTCGTCGTCAACGGCGAGAACGCCGCGCACGGCTTCGGCATCACGCCCGAGATGTGCCAGGCCTTCTACGACGTCGGCGTCGACGCCATCACCACCGGCAACCACGTCTGGGACCGGCGCGAGATCGTCGACTACATCGGCGATGACGCCCGGCTGCTCCGGCCGCTGAACTACCCCGGGGGGACGCCGGGCATCGGCGCCCATGTCTATGCCGCGCGCGGCGGTCGCCGGGTGATGGTGCTCCAAGTCATGGGCCGGCTGTTCATGGACCCTCTCGACGACCCCTTCGCCGCGGCGCAGAAGGCCTTGCTGAACCACCAGCTCGGCGGCGCCGTCGACTGCATCATCGCCGACATCCACGCCGAGGCGTCGAGCGAGAAGGCGGCCTTCGGCCATATCCTCGACGGCCGCGTGTCGCTGGTCGTCGGCACCCATATCCACGTGCCCAGCGCCGATTGCCGGATCATGCCCGGCGGCACCGCTTACATGACCGACGTCGGCATGTGCGGCGACTACGACTCGGTGATCGGCATGGAGAAGGACGGCGCGACGGCCCGGTTCACCCGCAAGATGCCCAGCGGGCGGCTGGAGCCGGCGGAAGGCGAGGCGACGCTCTGCGCCGTGTTCGTCGAAACCGATGACGCCACCGGCCTCGCCAAACGCGTTGCACCGCTGCGCACCGGCGGCCACCTCGCGGAGACGTGGCCGGACACCAATTAGGGCATGCATCGGCCCGCCCCAATGCTGCCACAGTGGGGGACTAGACTGGCGCCTGGGGTCGTGCGTGCGTTTCCCACATATGGTATAAGCCGAAGGCTCAATCCACCGCATTTGCCCGAAATCGCAGAGACGACTCGCATGGCCGGCCATTCGCAGTTCAAGAACATCATGTATCGGAAGGGGGCCCAGGACGCCAAGCGCGCCAAGGCCTTCACCAAGGTCATCCGCGAGCTGACCGTGGCGGCGCGGTCGGGACTGCCCGATCCGGACGTCAACCCGCGGCTCCGCGCGGCGATGGCCGCGGCCAAGGCCGCTAACATGCCCAAGGACACGATGGAGCGGGCGATCAAGCGCGGCGCCGGCGGCGGCGACGATACCGTCTATGACGAGGTCCGCTACGAGGGCTATGGGCCGGGCGGCGTCGCGGTGATCGTCGAGGCGTTGACCGACAATCGCAACCGGACTGCCGCCGAGGTTCGCGCCGCCTTCGGCAAGCACGGCGGAACCATGGGTGAGACCGGCAGCGTCGCCTTCCTGTTCGACCGCATCGGCCTGATCCATTACGCCACCGACATGGCCTCCGACGAGGAGATGTTCGAGGCGGCGCTGGACGCCGGCGCGGAGAACGTCGAGTCGGGCGAGGCCGGCCACGAGATCACCTGCGCGCCTGATGACCTCAGCGACGTCCGCGACGCACTCGAAGGGAAGTTCGGCACGGCCGACGCGGCGCGGCTCGACTGGCGGCCGCAGACGACGGTCGCGGTCAGCGAGGACCAGGCGGCGACGCTGTTCAAGCTGCTCGACGTCCTCGACGACAACGACGACGTGCAGCGGGTCTCGGCCAACTTCGAGGTCGCCGACGAGGTGATGGATAAACTGAGCGCCTGAGAGCCAAAGCCGCGAATAAGGCCCGGCGCGGGCGTCGCCGCAACAGCCTGTTAAGCATTGGAGCGGTAAGTAAGCGCATGAAGCTGATCGGACTCGATCCGGGCCTTCGCGCCACCGGCTGGGGCATCATCGACGCCCACGACAACCGGTTGGTCCATGTCGCCGACGGCGTTGTCGCCACGGACGGCGGGCTCTCCCTCGCCGACCGGCTGGTGCAGCTGGCCGACGGCCTCGCCGAGATCATCGGCCGGTACCGTCCCGAGGAGGCCGCCGTCGAGGAAACCTTCGTCAACCGCAACGCCGTCTCGACCCTGAAGCTCGGCCAGGCGCGCGGGGTGGCGCTTCTCGTCCCGGCGCGGGCCGGCATTCCCGTCGCCGAGTACCTGCCCAACCTGGTCAAGAAAACCGTCGTCGGCACCGGCCACGCGGCCAAGGAGCAGGTGCAGATGATG
>Ga0209458_1000387_pt1 | contig 16513 bp, 10 predicted proteins | sample WorMetLIZAISLAND_FD_187411 | JGI IMG/M metagenome (GOLD analysis project Ga0209458, IMG submission 187411) | Marine gutless worms symbiont microbial communities from Max Planck institute for Marine Microbiology, Germany - Inanidrilus manae... ...
AGGCCCTGATCTTCGGCGTGGTGGTCGCATTGGCGTGCAGTTTTACGTGCATGATCCGAGGCGCTCCCTGAGAAACGAGATACCTCTGACTACGCCAGCTCCGTCAAAACAATCCCGCGCAACCCGACACTTTCGCCGGGGATTCCCACATTCAAGGAACTGAAACGCCGGCGAAAGCCGGCGTCCACGGGTGCGCTTGGTGACGCAACAGCTGTTTTCGCTCGAAACGAACTGGCTCTAGCGACCCGAACGATGCGAGGCGCATTTCAAAAGGTGTTTCTGAAGCCGTCGCCCTTCGCCATCTCCCGGACCAGCGTGTAGTAGTGGAAATGGCTCGTATAGCCGCCCAGGACGAAGACCGGCAGCAACGTCAATGCCGACAGACCGCCGTATCGGCGGATGAACCTTAGGGTCTGCTGGCGGTAGACCTGCATCAGGGCCCGGTTCGAGGCGCGCCGCTTGAGGCGGGCATAGACCACGCCGGCAATGACCGCCCGGGTGAGGAACATCATGGCGCGCCTGGCAGGATTTGGGCAGCGTCTGCGGAAGGATCTCTCGATCTGCGGGACCCGCAACGCGAACTCCGCTTCCCACCGGGCAAAGAACGCATCCGGTTCGTACAGCTCGTTCATCAAGCGGACATAGCCGTCCTGCAACTGCTGGCGAGTCATGTGGCGTGGAATCACGTTCGTGCCGAAGTCCGGCGGGTCCTTGGTGTCGAGACGGCCTTCGGACTCGAGCCGCTCGTGCAACGGCGTGGTCGGAATCGCCATCAACATGCCGACGACGACAGCCGACACGCCCGACCGGGAGATGAATTCCTTCTGCTTCTCGAACACGTCCGGATGGTCGTTGTCGAAGCCGACGATCATGCCGCATTGCACCGCAAGGCCTTTTCGTTGGATTACGTTCAGCCGCCGGACAATGTCGTCGGCCAGCGACGGGCCGGCATCGTTGCGGCCGCGCTTGAGGTTCTGGACCTTCCTGGTTTCCTTCAGCACGTCTTCGTTGGGGGACTCGACGCCGACGAAGACACCGACGAAATTCGCTTCGATCATCAGATCGAGGAGCTCTTCCTCTTCGGCCAAGTTGATCGACGCCTCAGTCGACAGCAGGACCGGATAGCTGTGCTCGCGTTGCCAGGCGATGATGGCTTCCAGGACGGGCCTGACCAGCTTCTTGTTGCCGATGAAATTGTCATCGACGACGAAGATGGCGCGGACTCCTTGAGCGCGCGCGGCATCCAGCTCCGCGATCACCTGGTCAGGATTCTTCACCCGTGGCACACGGCCAAACATCACGATGATGTCGCAGAACTCGCAACGGAATGGACAGCCTCGCGACACCTGAATGCCGACCCCGCCATAGGCCGACATGTCGAGGAGATCGAAACGCTGCGGCGGCATTGTCGTCATGTCGGTGCGTTCCGCCTGCTGGTAGCGCAATTCGTGCGTACCGCTGCGCCAGTCTTCGAGGAACCGGGGCCAGGTGGTGTCCGCCTCGCCGACGAAAATGACGTCCGCCAGACCGTCGAAATAGTCCTCCTGCGCCGTTACCCAGGGCCCACCGATGACGAGGAAGGCGCCGCGCGCCTTAAGCTCGCTGGCGATCTCCAGCATTCTCGTCCGCTGCACGATCATGCCCGTCAGGCAGACGATGTCCGCCTCGGCGATCTTGTCGAAATCGAGATCCTCGACCGCCTCGTCGACCAGAGTCACGTCGTACTCCGGCGGGGTCAGCGCGGCCAGGGTCGGCAACGCGGCGACCGGCATGTTGGCTTTCTTGCCAAACAGCGCCAGCTGATGGTCACGTCCGAAGAAAGTCGGTTCGAAACAGGGTGCAACAAGCGTGATCGAGGTCATCAGTCGCCACCGCGCCAGCGTGATCCGATCTGAGGTGAGTGCTCTGGAACTGTGAAGTCGGTACCAGACGTCCGTCAAGTTATACCAACCGCTGTTGAGGCTGACTCACTTTTGGGGATTCTCAAGAACCAGATGACGCGATTCAATACTCGGCGACCTCAAGATATTGTGGAGGCGAGCATGGCTGCCCCGATTGCCCTTCGTTCCGATTTTGATGCGGCTCTGACCCGGCAGGCAACGCGCCGTTGCGACGACGCGGCCCAGGTGCGCCGGCAGTTCCGCGAGGAGGGGGGCTGCGGCTGTCGGCAGAGCAGGCCGATCCGCATCGTTGCCGGGGCACCGAGTCCGGCCGCGACGCAGAGACACCGATCCCGTCGACGCCATTCTACATCGCATCGCGCAGGTGGCGGGCGGCGACTTGGTGTCGGTTCCGCGCCTGTCCTTCGGTGCTTCGGGCACAGGCTGCCGAGACGACCGTCCGTAAATGGTCCAACACCAAAGCTGACGACGCGGCAGGGTGACCTAGATAAGCAGCAGCCGAAGTCGAGGGAGTTCGTATCGATGGACGACGTCACCGAACGCCTGGCGGAGATCGCCAAGATCGAAGATCCGTACGAAAGGGCGGACGCCCTTGTCGCGTACTGCCAGCAACTCATGGACGGCACCTGGCGCGAGACGTTGGCGACGGCACGTGCCGCTGCCGAAGACGGCGAGGAACTGCCCGACCTACCGGCCGAGGCGGAAGAGGACGTTCGCCGGCAACTCGACACCATCGTCAACCGGGCCACGGCCGACGCGGAGCAGCTTTTCGCGCCGCAACGCCGGCGCGTCGGCCGGCGGCGCGGCGTGCAACAGCACATCTAGCCCGGGCATGCGGAGAGCCAAAGCGCAAAGGAACGAAATAATGTCAGTCAACTTCAGCAATCCATCTAGTTCGATCACGTCCACCGCAACGCAAGCCGCCCAGGCGGTCTCGGTCGATGGCAAGTATTCGAAAAAGGACGCCGTTGCCCTTGCCAAATACAAGGTCAAGTCCGATGAAAACAACATCGCGTTGCAAGAGAAGGCAATTCATCAAACGAAGGCGCGCTTAGCCGAGGCGAGGAGCGCCCCGTTGCCGAACAGGCATGAAATCGATTCCTTGTCGAAAGAGCTCGCGAAGCAAACGGTGATCTTGAATCAGCTCAACGCGCAGTACGACGAAGACAGAAATACGCTTGCGGGGCTGACCGGCAGTTCGGACTAGACGTCCTGCAGCGGTTTCCATCTGATTGGAACCGCTTTAGTCATTTTCGCTTACGGCGGCGGACCTGAAGGTCCGCGCCTGCGCCTGCTGGCGCGCGGCAGTCCCGCGCCGGCGGAGGTGCTGCTGCCGCCGCCCGTGGGCGAAGACGGCACCCGTGGGAGAAGACGGCGCGGCCATCGACATCCGTGGCGGCGCCCTCATCGCCGCCACGGACCCGATCACGCTCACGAATATCTGGCAGTACACGCGTCAGAACTAGCTCTCAAACCTCGTCTTTCAGACCGACGGCGACAAAATCGACGCTGCATGCAGCGCTTGGGAAAAACTTCTCGACCGGTCATGGAACATCAGCGCCATCCGAATGAAAGACTGGGTTCACAACGGTCAAGCTCAATGACGTTTGGTATTGCTTCGCTTTGACCGGGCACGGGATGGCAACCGGAACGGCCTCCCGGCGGCGTTGGCCGGTTCGCCGGCAATCAGTCCGCGGTGGTGCTTTGCGCTGTTGCCGCGATCCGTTACGCGGTTGGTTCTCAGACGGGCGTTTGCTGTCCTGTGCCGGTCTGCTGTTCGATCGCCCTGGCGATGCGGTCGACGAGGATGCGGGCGGTGTAGGGTTTCTGTAGCAGGTCGACCTCGGGCAGCAGGCGGCCCTGCTCGCTCAGGGTCTCGCGGGTGTAGCCGGAGGCGAACAGCACCGGCAGCTCCGGCCGCCGCTGGCGGGCGACCACGGCGATGTCGCGGCCGGTCATGCCGCCGGGCAGCAGCACGTCGGTGAACAGCATGTCGATCTCGGGATGCTGCTCCAGCAGGGCCAGCGCCTCCTGGCCGTCGCTGGCCGGCAGCACGGCATAGCCGGCCCGGGTCAGTGCCGTCACCGCGATCATCCGCACATCGGCATCGTCCTCGACCAGCAGCACCGTCGCCCCGCCGGTCGGCGGCGCCGTCGCCGCCGTGGCCACCGGCGCGGTCGCCGCCTCGACCGGCACCGCCACCGTGGCCTCGCCGGCCCGCGGCAGGAACAGGCTGATCGTGGTGCCCGCGCCGGGCGTGCTCTCGGCGCTGGCATGACCGCCGGACTGCTTGGCGAAGCCGAACACCATGGACAGGCCCAGGCCGCTGCCGCGGCCGACCTCCTTGGTGGTGAAGAACGGTTCGAAGGCGCGCTTCAGGGTCTCCGGCGTCATCCCGGTGCCGGTGTCACGCACGCTGATGGCGACATAGTCGCCGGCCGGCAGGCTGTCCGCGCCGTCATTACCGGCGCCGCCGCCCTGGCGGTTGCCGGCGGCGATGGTCAGCCGGCCACCCTCGGGCATGGCGTCGCGGGCGTTGATCGCCAGGTTGATGATCGCGTTCTGCAACTGCGAGGCATCGGCCTGCACCGGCCACAGCGTTTCGGCGACGTCGACCTCGATCTCGATGTCCGAGCCAAGGGTGCGCTCGAGCAGGGCGCTCATGTTGGCCAGCAGCTCGCCCACGTCGACACGCTCTGGTGCCAGTGGCTGGCGGCGGGCGAAGGCGAGCAGGTGCTGGGTCAGGGTGGCGCCGCGCTCGGCGGCGCGGCTGGCGGTCTCGATCAGCGGGCGCACCTCGGCGCTATCGTCGAGCTGCAGGCAGGCCATCTCCAGATTGCCGATGATGGCGGTGAGCAGGTTGTTGAAGTCGTGGGCGACGCCGCCGGTGAGCTGGCCGACGGCCTCCATCTTCTGCGCCTGGCGCAGCTGGTCCTCGCGCTGCTTGAGCTCGGTAATGTCGCGCGAGTTGACGACGATGCCCTCGACCCCAGGCACGTCGAGGGCGTTCTTGGCCACCGCCGCCAGCGTCCGCCACGAGCCGTCCTTGTGCCGGACGCGGAACTCGATGGTGGTCACCCCGCCCGAAGTTCCGGTGAGCTCCTGGAACGCCTCGATGACCCTTAGCTGGTCGTCGGGGTGCACCAGGGTGAAGGTCTCGAACTCCAAGAACTGCTCGCGGCTGTAGCCGAGCGCGCTTTCGGCCGCCGCACTCTGGAACCGCATGGTGCCGTCGGCGGCGATCAGGTTGATGATGTCGGAGGTGTTCTCGATCAGCGAGCGGAAGTAGCGCTCGCGCCGGCGCAGGGTCTCCTCGCTGTCGCGCAGCGCCTGCTCACGGGCCACCAGCTCGGTGACGTCGACATGCACCACCGCACGGTGGCCCTGACCGGTGCGCCGCTCGTGGCTGCGGATCCAGCGGTCGTTCTCCAGCCGCAGCAGCAGTTGGCCTTCGCCATCCTCGTCTCCGTCAGCGGCCGCGGGATCGCCGATGGTGTCGACCGCGCGGGCGGCGTGCATCAGCACCTCGGTGCGCGGGGCGCCGCGATAGAGCCGTTCCGCCGGGATCGACAGCAGCGCCGGATAGCTCTTGTTCCACAACAGCAGCCGGTCGTCGCCGTCATAGAGGGCGAAGGCCTCGGCCGTGTCCGAGATGTCGAGCCATTCCTGCTGTGCGGTCTCGAACTCGGCCATCAGGTTGGCGTTGGCCTGACGATTGCGCAGGTCTTCCATGAACGAGGCATGCACGATGCGGGTCGAGCCCAGCATGGCCACGGTCATCGCCAGCGCCATCAGCGCCAGGCCCAGGTACACCGGGTCGCCCTGCAGGATGAACCAGACCGCGTAGGGCAGCAGGCTGCAGACGATGAACAGCGCCGCCGCGCGCGGGATTGCGGCCAGGGTCGTCGTCGCGGAACTGGCCATCGATGTGGTGACGATGATCAGCGCCAGCTGCTGCGGCGCCGGCACGTGCGGCAGGAACAGGGCGCCGCTGCCCCAGATGCCGCCCGACAGCGCCGCCCAGCCGGCGGCGCGGCGCAGGCCACGGTCGCGTTGTCTGTTGTCTTTCCTTGTTTTTGCCGGTCGCGGGGCCGTCCGCACGTGGTGACGGCGGCTCCACCAGCGCAGCAGCAGATAGCCGGCCGGGCCGACCAACAGCGCTGCCCACAGCGCCACCCAGTGCTGCGGCGCGGCGGGCCAGAGGATGGCCGCGGTCAGCAGCGAGGTGCACAGCGTGGCCAGCGAGTTGATCGGGGTGAACCGGGCCAGCGAAGCGATCTGTGCGCGCTGGACGGTCTCGGGCGCGACCGCCTGGTGCCCCGGCGTCTGCCCGTCGGCCGGCCGGTGTCTGGAGTAGTTCATGTGCCCGATGCCGTCCGCCACGTGCTCCCGCGCTGGCTGTTCCCGAGGACTAGTGGACTATGTGCCGGATGGTAGGCCCTATGCCAGCGGTCCGCGTTCATTGGCAAGGGTTCGTGCCGCGCGAAGGCGCGGGCGCCGCTTGAATGGCACCCCGCCGTCGCCCCCATGCGACAGTGGTGCGCAGCACCCGACCTCATCTGGAGGTTGAGTGTGTCTCGTCGCGGTTTGAGTTTTCGTTAACGAATGGCGGCGCTTCGCTGCCATCATGTCGGGGCGGCCAGCATCGCCAGAGCAGATCCCGGGGAATGAGCGCCATGCTGCTGAGCGAACAACAACGGATGATCCGCGACCTGGCGCGCCAGTTCGCCCGCCGCGAAGTATTGCCCCATGTGCGTGATTGGGAACGCGATGGGGTGCCGCGCGCCGTCCTGCGCAGGATGGGCGAAGCCGGCCTGATGGGCGTGTGCGTATCGCCCGAATGGGGCGGGGCCGGTGCCGACTTCGTCTCCTATGCCCTGGCAATGGAAGAGATCGCCGCCGCAGACGGTGGCCTGGCCAACCTGATGTCGGCCAACAACTCGCCGGTCTGCGCCGCCCTGGAGCGCCACGGCAGCGAGGCGCAGAAGCGGCGCTTCCTGCCGCAACTGGCGGCCGGCGCGCTGACCGGCAACATCCAGCTGTCGGAGCCGCAGGCGGGCTCCGATGCCGCCAACATCCGGACCACGGCGCGGCGCGAGGGCGCCCGGTTCGTCATCAGCGGCCACAAGCAGTTCATCACCGCCGGCGGCTCGGCCGAGGTGGCGATGATCGTCGCCGCCACCGATCCGGCCGCGGGCAAGCGCGGCATCTCCTGCTTCCTGACCCCGACGGACAACCCGGGCTACAAGGTGCTGCGTAAGGAGCGCAAGCTGGGCCACCGCAGCTATGACACCTGCGCCGTCGCCTTCGAGGACATGGTGGTGCCGGACAGCGACCTGCTGGGCCAAGAGGGGCGCGGCCTGGCGATCGCCCTGTCCGGGCTGTCAGCGGGCCGCATTGCGGTGGCAGCGCAGTCGGTCGGCGGCGCCCGCGCGGCCTACGAGGCGGCGCTGGCCTATGCCCAGGAGCGCGAAGCCTTCGGCAAGCCGATCTTCGAGCACCAGGCGATCGCCTTCCGGTTGGCCGAGATGGCGACCCAGATCGAGGTTGCCCGCAATCTCTACCTGCATGCTGCGAGCGTCCACGACAGTGGCGAGGCGAGCTTGAAGGCGGCGTCGATGGCCAAGCTGTACGCCTCCGAGATGGCCGAGCGGGTCGCCTCGGGGGCGATCCAGGTGCTCGGCGGCTACGGCTATCTGGAGGACTTCCCGGTCGAGAAGATTTACCGCGACGTCCGCGTCTACCAGATCTACGAGGGCACCAGCGAGGTGCAGAAGATCGTCATTTCCCGGGCGATCCGCGAAAGCTGAGCCGCCGCAATCACGCAATGGTTAACGAAGCCGTTAATCTTTTGGTTAAGCGATTTGCGATAATCGTTAAGCGCTACCGATTCGACAGGGGCGGAGGAAGTCGCCCATGCCCGAAAAGGCAACGGCGCTCGCGCCGGTATCGCTGGACGACAAGTATGACCTCGAACGTGGCCGGGTCTATCTGACCGGCACGCAGGCGTTGGTGCGGCTGCTGTTGATGCAGCGGCGGCGCGACCGGGCGGCCGGACTCAATACCGGCGGCTTCGTCTCCGGCTACCGGGGCTCGCCCGTCGGCGCCGTCGACCGGGAGCTGTGGAAGATCCCCGAGCGGCTCGCCGCGCACCATGTTCATTTCCAGCTCGGTGTAAACGAGGATCTCGCCGCCACCGCCGTCTGGGGCTCGCAGCAGGTCAACCTGTTCCCCGGCGCCCGCTATGACGGCGTCTTCGCGCTGTGGTACGGCAAGGGGCCCGGGCTCGACCGTTGCGGCGACGTCATGCGCCACGCCAACGCCTTCGGCACCTCCCGCTATGGCGGCGTGCTGGCGGTGGTCGGCGATGACCATGCCCTGAAGTCGACCAGCCAGCCGGCGCATGGCGAGCCGATGTTCATCGACATGCAGATGCCGGTGCTCTACCCGGCGAACGTGCAGGAAATGCTCGACCTGGGCCTGCAGGGCTGGGCCCTGTCGCGCTTCACCGGCGCCTGGGTCGGCTTCAAGGTACTGGCCGACACCATGGATTCCTCGACCGTCGTCGAGGTCGCGCCGGACTGGCCGGAGATCGTACTGCCCGGCGACGTCGAGATGCCGGCCGACGGGGTGCACATCCGCTGGCCCGATCCGTGGGATCGGGGCGAGGTGCGGCAGCACCTGTACAAGCTGCCGGCGGCGGTCGCCTTTGCCCGGGCAAACGCGATCAACCGCGTCGACATCGCGCCCGAGCGGCCGCGGCTGGGCATCGTCACCGCGGGCAAATCCTGGCTCGATGTACGCCAGGCCTTGAGCGACCTCGGCCTCGACGCGCGTCAGGCTGCCGAGGCCGGTGTTGCCGTGCTTAAGCTCGGCATGCCGTGGCCGCTCGACCAGGACCTGATCCGCCAATTCGGCGACGGGCTGGAGCAGGTGCTGGTGATCGAAGAAAAACGGCAGCTGCTGGAATCCGGCGTGCGCGATGCCCTGTACGACCTACCCGACGGCCGGCGGCCCAAGGTCTTCGGCCGCTATGACGAAAGCGGGACGATGCAGCTGGCGCCGATGGGCGAGCACAGCCCCGACGACGTCGCCCGTGCCATCGCCCGGCGCCTGCGGCCGTTGCTCGACAGTGACGAGCTGGACGCGCGGATCAACTTCCTGGAGCGGCGCAACGCCGAAGAAGCCGCTGCTGGCCCGGAGCTGACCCGCACCGCCTACTTCTGTTCCGGCTGCCCGCACAACAGCTCGACCAAGGTCCCCGACGGCAGCCGTGCCATCGCCGGCGTCGGCTGCCACTTCATGGCGGTGATGACCGACCGCAATACCGAAACCTTCACCCACATGGGCGGCGAAGGCGCACCATGGATTGGCCAGGCGCCGTTCACCCGGACACCGCACGTGTTCGCCAACATGGGCGAGGGCACCTACTATCATTCGGCCTCGCTGGCGGTACGCGCCTGCATCGCCGCCGGCGTCAACATCACCTACAAGATCCTGTTCAACGACGCCGTCGCCATGACCGGCGGCCAGCCGCTCGACGGGCCGCTGACCGTGCCGATGATCGCCCGGCAGATGGCCGCCGAAGGGGTGACGCGGATTGCCGTGGTCAGTGACGAGCCGGACAAGTATCCGCTCGACGCGGGCTTCCCGGCCGGCACCAGCCGACACCATCGTGACGACCTCGATGCCGTGCAGCGCGACCTGCGTGAGCTGCCAGGGGTGACGGTGCTGATCTACGATCAGACCTGCGCGGCCGAGAAGCGCCGGCGGCGCAAGCGCGGCAGCTTCCCCGATCCCGACCGGCGGATATTCATCAACGAGGACGTCTGCGAGGGCTGCGGCGACTGCCACGTTGCCTCGAACTGCCTGTCGGTGGTCCCGGTCGATACCGAGTTCGGCAAGAAGCGGATGATCGACCAGTCCTCGTGCAACAAGGACTTCTCCTGCGCCAACGGTTTCTGCCCGTCTTTCGTCGTTGTCCATGGCGGCAGGCCGAGACCGCGCCTGGGCAAGGAAGCCGACGAGGTGATCCCGGCCGCGCTGCCGACGCCGGATCTGCCGGCGCTGCCGGCGCCCGGCAACTACGCCATCATGGTCACCGGCATCGGCGGCACCGGGGTGGTCACCATCAGCGCCCTGATCGGCATGGCCGCGCACCTTGAAGGCAAGACCGCGGCCGCCGTCGACATGCTGGGCATGTCGCAGAAGGGCGGTGCCGTGGTCAGCCACATCCGCATCGCCGGTGCGGATGGTGCCATCCACAGCCCGCGGCTGAATGCCGGCGCGGCCAACCTGCTGCTCGGCGCCGACCTGCTGGCCTCGGCCGACCCGGCAGTGCTCGACACCGTGCGCAGCGGGCACACGCGGGCATTGGTGAACAGCCATCAGACCATCACCGGCGCCTTCACCATCGATCCTGACCTGGACTTCCCGGCACAGCGCGCACGCGACTGCATCGTCAACGCTGCCGGGCGCGAACAGGTGAGCTTTCTCGACGCGACCCGGCTGGCCGGCGCCATCCTGGGCGATGCCATCGCCACCAACATGTTCCTGTTCGGCCACGCCTGGCAGCAGGGCACGATCCCGCTCGGCCTGGCGGCGATCGAGCGTGCGATCGAGCTGAACGGGGTCGCAGTGGAGGCCAACCGGCGCGCGTTCCGGCTCGGCCGCTGGGCTGCCGTTGATCTGCCCGCGGTGCAGGCACTGGCGGGGGACGAGCACGCGCAGCACCCTGACCATCGCCGCTCGCAGAGCCTGGACGAGCTGATCGCCCGCCGCTTCGACCTGCTTACCCGCTATCAGGATGCGGCCTATGCGCAGCGCTACGTTGACCGGGTCGAGGCCGTGCGGGCCGCCGAGCGCCGGCGCGCGCCGGGGCGCAGCGGCCTGGGCGAGGCGGTGGCGCGGGGGCTGTTCAAGCTGATGCGCTACAAGGACGAGTACGAAGTGGCACGGCTCTACAGCGATCCGCGTTGGCGTGCCCAGCTGGCCGAGCAACTCGACGGCGCCGAGCGCCTGGAGCTGCTGCTGGCGCCGCCGCTTGTCAGCCAGCCCGATCCCCGGACCGGGCGCGTCGCCACGCGCCGCTTCGGACCCTGGATCTTCCCGGTCCTCGGCATGCTGGCGCGGCTGCGTCGGCTGCGCGGCACGATCTGGGATCCGTTCGGGCGCTCGGAGGAGCGCCGCACCGAGCGGGCACTGATCGGCGAGTATGACGCCATCATCGACGAGCTGCTCGACCGCCTCGACCTGGAGCACCATGCCCTAGCGGTGGAGATCGCGAAGGTGCCGGAGCAGATTCGTGGCTATGGCCACGTCAAGGCGGGCAACATCGCCGCCGCGCGGGCGGAGTGGCAGCGCCTGCTCGGCCTGTGGCGCAGCGGCCACACCCTGCCGCGGGCGGCGGAGTGACGCCCCGGCTCAGTCCAGCGGCAGGCTGAGCGGCGCGATCTCGGCGCTGTGGCGGCCGGCATAATCGGTTTCCGGCACGTCTGCTTCCATCCGTCGCTGCGCCTCGCTCAGTTCCGCCAGCGCAGCAGCCCGGTCGATGCTCAGCACCCGGCCGTCCTCGACCAGCTGACGGCCGTCGACGAAGACGTCGCGCACGGCGCGGTCGGCGGCGGTGTAGACCAGGCTGCGCAGTGGATCGCGGGCCGGCTGCATCAGCGGATGGGTGACGTCGACCAGCACCAGGTCGGCCTTGGCGCCGGGGGCGAGCCGGCCGATGTCGTCGCGTTGCAGAGCACGGGCGCCGCCGACCGTGGCGGCATGGAACAGATCGGCAGTGGCGACGGCGTGCACGTCGCCGGCGGCGACGCGGGCCAGCACCAGGGCCCAGCGCATCTCTTCCAGCAGGTTGTGCGGCGCCGTGTCGGTGCCCAGGCCGATGTTGACCCCCGCCGTACGGTAGGCGCCGAAATGCTCCAGCACCTGGCCATAGCGTGCGAACGGCGTCGGGCAGTGGGCGATCGAGGTGCCGGTCTCCGCCAGCAGGGCAACGTCGCGGTCGCTCCACCAGTGTAGCCAGGAATGGCTGTCGACGAAGATCGCGTGTGCAATGGTGCAGCGCGGACCCAGGATGCCGAGCTGATGGGCGTACTGCAGCGGCGTCACGCCATGTCGGTCGACCATGATGTTGAACTCGGTGACGCTCTGCGACGCGTGGGTGGTGAACGCCAACTGCCGCTCCTCAGCGGCAGCGTAGCTGTCGCGCAGCAGTTCGGCCGTGCAGGTGTCGATCTGCATCGGGCAGAGCATGCCCGAGAGATGGCCGCTGGGATGCGTCGTTGCCTCGTCGATCAGCGCCAGCGCAGCGTCCAGCCCGGCGCGGCCGCGTGCTTCGTCCCAGTCGTAGTCCAGTCGGTGCCGGCTGTTCAGCCGCCAGCGGGCGGAGGCATAGCCGGGCGCCAGGACAACGCGCAGGCCACTGTCGGCGGCGGTCTCGAGCCAGCCGGGGTAGGGTGCGGAGATGTCGGCGATGGTGGTGACGCCGCTGGCCAGCAGCTCCGCATAAGCGGCCGCGGCGGCATGGCGCATGGCGGCGGGGTCGGGGCGGTAGGCGGCGGAGCGCTCGTACAGGCCGGTCATGTACATTTCCGGCACCCCGTGCTCTTCGCGGATGCCGCGGTAGAACGGCTCGACGAAGGGATGGGCGTGGATGTCGACGAGGCCGGGCATCACCATCAGGCCGCGGCCGTCGATCTCGCGTGTCGCCGTGCCGGCGAAGCCGGGGCCGATGTGGACGATGCCGTCGCTATCGAAGGCGACGTCGATGTCGCGGCGGTAGCCATGCCGGGCGGTGGCGGCATCCCATGCCACGGTCCAGGCGGCGTTGCGGATCACGGTGGTGCCGGCCATGCCTGCGTCCTCCCTGTTGCCGGCGACAAGCCTAGCCCTTGCGGCCCGTGGTTGTCTCTGCCGCCGCCGCGGGCGTAGGCTGGCGACGTTCAGACAAGCAACAGTGATGGAAACGCATGACCGTCGAATACATCCGGGCGATCACCGAGCGCTACGAGCGGCTCGGCTACCAGCCCTACCAGTGGTACCACGCCGACGACCCGCCGCCCTGGGCGCCGTTGGCCAAGCCGCTCGGCGAGAGCCGTCTCGGCGTCCTCACGACCGCCGGCGCCTACGTCGCCGGGCAGGTGGCGTTCTACTACAAGGATGACACCTCGCATCGTGCCATCGCCAAGGACACGCCCGAGGCGGCACTGCGCTTTTCGCACATCACCGAGAACTACCTGCCGGACGCCCGGCGCGATCCGAACTGCGTGCTGCCGCTGGCGCCGCTGCGCCAGCTGGAGGCCGAGGGTGCGATCGGCGAGCTCGCCGGCGACACGTTCTCGTGCATGGGCGGGATCTACTCGCAGCGGCGGGTGCGGGAGGAGCTCTGCCCGGCGCTGCACGACGGTTTCCGGGCGCAGGAGGTCGACGCGGCGTTGCTGATCCCGCTGTGACCGGTTTGCCATCAGACCGTGAGTCTGGTTGCACGTTACCTGGAAGGACGCGGGCTGCCGACGCTTTGCATGGCGAGCGCCCTGGACATCATCACGGCCGGGCGGCCGCCGCGGGCGGCCTTCGTCGACTATCCGCTGGGCCACACCAGCGGTAAGCCGTTCGACGCCACCGACCAGTTGCGCGTGACCCGGGCGGCGCTCGCGGCGTTCGAGACGATCACGCGGCCCGGCGAGCTGGTGACGATCCCAGGCCACTGGGCCGACGACGACGGCTGGCAGGCAGAGGCCATGCGTGCCGACGCCGGCGACCAGCGTTCACCGCGCGACACCACGCCGCGCTACCAGCACGAGGAGGACCGGCGCCTGGCGGAAGCCAACCGTCCGGTCGGTTAGGCGACGACCGCGGCCGCCGAGCCGGCGCCGCTTGGGCCGCGGGCGCTGCTGGCGCAGGCCGACTTCCGCCGGGTCTGGCTGACCGGCGGGATCGGCTGGATGATGCGCTGGCTGGAAGTGCTGGCCGTCGGCGTCTACACCTACAAGCTGACCGGATCGGCCCTCATGGTGGCGCTGGTCACCGTTGCCCGGTTTCTGCCGGTGATGCTGTTCGGGGCATTCGCCGGCGCCATTGCCGAGCAACTGAACCGTCGGCTGCTGCTGCTGTGCGGACTGGCGGTGCTGTCGGTGACGGCGTTGATTCTGGCCCTGCTGGCCTGGAGCGGCAGCATCCGGCTCTGGCACGTCGCCATCGGCGCCGTGGTCAGCGGGCTCTACTTCAGTGGCGAATTCCCGGTGCGCCGCACCATGCTGGGCGAGATCGCCGGGCCGCGCGGGGTTGGTGCGGCGATGACGCTGGATTCGGCGACCAACCATGCCATGCGGGTGGTCGGACCGGCCCTCGGCGGCCTGGTTCTGCAGACAATCGGCCTGCATGGGGTCTACTTCGTTGGCGCCGGCCTGTTCGCGCTCGGCTTCGTGGCCATCCTGCGGCTGCCGGCTGGGGTCGGCGGCCATGGCGGCGGTGCCTTGCGGGTGGTCGCGCAGATCCGCGAGGGGCTCGTGTTCGTGCGCAGCCAGCCGCATCTGCTCGCCACCCTGGCGGTGACCATGATCGCCAACGTCTTCGGCTTTCCCTTCGCCACCATGGTGCCGGTGATCGGCCGCGAGGTCTTGGAGCTGTCGGCGTTCCGCATCGGCACCCTGCAGTCGGCGGAAGGCGCTGGCGCGCTGCTCGGCGCCCTGGTGATCGCCAACGTGGTGCGGCCCCGCCTGTATGTTCCACTCTATCTCGGCGGCACGGCGCTGTTCCTTGTCGGCGTGCTCGGCTTTGCCTTCTCGGCCAGCTACGGCCTGTCGCTTGCCATCCTGGTTCTGGCCGGCCTGGGTGTCGCCGGCTTCTCGGCGATGCAGAGCACCATCGTCTTCGCCTCGGCGCCGCCGGAGATGCGCAGCCGGGTGATGGGTGTCCTCGCGGTGTGCATTGGCACCGGGCCGATCGGCATGCTGCACCTCGGCCTGCTGGCGGAATGGTTCGGCGCCCCCCTGGCCCTGCGCATCGCCGCCGCCGAAGGCCTGCTGGCACTGACGGCGGTCCTGTTGGCCTGGCCGCGGGCGCGACAATGAGCGCGGGCGTGCGCGTTTGCCTAGAGCAATGTCACTTGAGATGGAACCACTCGGGTTCCATCTCAGGTGATGAATTTGCTCTATTCTTCACAGAGATGGAGCATCTTTATCCAATCAATTGGATCGCTCTGCGATTCCAATTGATCGGATGATGCTCTAGCCGGGCCGCTGGCCTATGATCGCCGGCAGGCGTAACCGTTCACAGGCGTAGAGTATGGCAGCCGCAGCCGGATCGTCAGGCGCGATCGAGCTTTCTCCAGGCATCTCCGACGAGGTCAAGAGCACGACCTGCTACATGTGCGCCTGCCGTTGCGGCATCAGGGTGCACCTGAAGGACGGTCGCATCCGTTACATCGAGGGTAACCGGCGGCACCCGGTGAACCAAGGCGTGCTGTGCGCCAAGGGCTCGGCCGGGATCATGCAGCACTATTCGCCGGCGCGGCTGTCGAAGCCGCTCAAGCGGGTCGGTCCGCGCGGCAGCGGCGAGTTCCGCGAGATCGAGTGGGAGGAGGCGTTGCAGACCGCGGTGGACTGGCTGGCACCGGTCCGAGCGAGCGATCCGCGCAAGCTCGCCTTCTTCACCGGCCGCGATCAGAGCCAGGCGCTGACGGGCTGGTGGGCGAGCCAGTTCGGCACGCCCAACTATGCCGCTCATGGCGGCTTCTGTTCGGTCAACATGGCTGCCGGCGGGCTCTACACCATCGGCGGCTCGTTTTGGGAGTTCGGCGAACCGGACTGGGAGCACAGCCGCTACCTGCTGATGTTCGGGGTCGCCGAAGACCATGATTCCAACCCGATCAAGATGGGCCTGGCCCGGCTCAAGGCGCGTGGTGCCAAAGTGGTGTCGGTGAACCCGGTGCAGACCGGCTACTCTGCCATCGCCGACGAGTGGATCGGCATCACCCCGGGCAGCGACGGCCTGCTGGTGCTGGCGCTGATCCATGAACTGTTGCGCGCCGGCCGCGTCGACGTCGACTATCTGGCCCGATACACCAACGCCGGCTGGCTGGTGCGGCGCAACCCGGGCGCAGCCGACGATGGGCTGTTCGCGCGAGACGATACCGGCCGGCCGTTGTGTCGGGACCGCAACAGTGGCGACCTTGTCGCGGCCGATGGTGCGGACGCAGCGCCGGCGCTGACCGGGGAAGCCACGCTGCCTGACGGCTGTCGCGCCGTGCCGGTGTTCCAGTTGCTGGCCGAGCGTTATGCCGATCCACAATACGCCCCGGCGGCGGTGGCGGAGCGGACCGGGGTGGCGGCGGCGACGATCCAGCGCATTGCCGCCGAACTGGCCGAGGTCGCCTTCGAGCAGACGGTGAGCCTGCCGGTCGCCTGGACCGACAGCCACGGCCGGCGGCACGAGCGGATGACCGGCCGGCCGGTGGCGATGCACGCCATGCGCGGCATTTCCGCCCACTCCAACGGCTTTCATACCTGTCGCGCCCTGCACCTGCTGCAACTGCTGTTGGGCAGCGTCGACGTGCCCGGCGGCTTCCGCTACAAGCCGCCGGGCACGTCGACGCTGCCCAACAG
>Ga0209458_1000388_pt1 | contig 16457 bp, 18 predicted proteins | sample WorMetLIZAISLAND_FD_187411 | JGI IMG/M metagenome (GOLD analysis project Ga0209458, IMG submission 187411) | Marine gutless worms symbiont microbial communities from Max Planck institute for Marine Microbiology, Germany - Inanidrilus manae... ...
CCTATACCATCATGTGGCGTCGAACGACGACCCCGGAGAGAACCGTGCCGAAAACCAACCCAGTGGGAAACAACTCAGACCTTGACGCAATCGCCCCAATTAGACAACGGACGACTAATTGAAGCCTCGGCCGATCTGTACGCATCCCCGTGGCGGACCTTCCGGCAAGTGACCTTGCCGCAGATTTTTCCGGGAATCCTTGCCGGCTTTCTGCTCAGTTTCACGTTTAGTTTTGACGACTTCATCATCGCGTTCTTCGTCGCCGGGGCGGAGTCGACTTTGCCGATTTACGTGTTTTCGTCGATCCGACGCGGCATCACACCGGAGGTCAACGCCATCGGCACCATAGTGCTTGCGGTATCGCTGTGTCTTCTGATTGCCGCACAGATGCTGTTGCGCCGTCGGGCGCGCGGCAGTGGCGGCTGAAACCGGAGCCAACCCATGCAGACTTTAGGGACCGAGAGGGGATCATGATTCTGAAGGAACGCGTCGCCATCGTCACGGGAGCCGGTTCCGGTATCGGCCGGGCCGGTGCCGAGATTATGGCCCGGGAAGGAGCAACGGTCGTCGTTGCCGATATTCGCCCGCAAGCCGGCGAAGAGACCGTTGAAATTGTAAGGGGCGCAGGTGGCCAAGCGATCGCCATCGCCACCGACGTCACCGAACCAGAGCAGTTGGAAGCGTTGGTTTCCCAGACGCTCGACGCCTACGGACGTATCGACATTTTACACAGCCACGCCAGCATTCAGGTCGAGGGGCCGCTAATGGAAGCCGACCCCAATGGCATGGACGCCTCATGGGAGCTCAATGTGAAGGCGCATTTCTCCCTCGCCCGGCTGGTCGTGCCAAATATGATCGAGCAGGGCGGCGGTTCAGTGATCATAACCTCGTCAAACTCCGGCGTTTTCTATGACCACGGAATGGTCGCCTATTCGACGAGCAAACACGCCGCTGTCGCCATGACCAGACAGATGGCCATCGACTACGGCAAACACAACATTCGCTTTAACGCACTCTGTCCGGGCTGGGTGGATACGCCGTTCAACGAACCGTACATCAAGCAGATGGGCGGCCGCGCTGCCATCGAGGCCTATGTGAGGGAGAAGATACCGATGAGCCGCTGGGCTACGGCCGAGGAGATCGCCGAAAGCATCCTGTTTCTTGCCTCCGACCGTTCGTCCTTCATCACCGGGCATGCGCTGGTTATCGACGGAGGCGAGTGCATTTTCTAGGCGCCCGTGCGCTCTCTCGCCGCGGTGTTTATTGCGGATCCATTCAAGGAGATTTGACATGACAGCCCCTTCCTCGGAAAACCATGGCCGACTGGCAGGCAAGACGGCCGTCATCACGGGGGGAGCGGCGGGAATGGGCCGGTCCACTTCGCTGGCGTTCGCGCGCGAAGGCGCTCGTGTGGCGATTATCGACATCCAGGAACCGGCCGGATTGGAGACGATGGAAATGATCCGCGATGCCGGCGGTCAAGCTGATTTTTTTCAGGCCGATGTTTCTAAGGCCGATCAGGTGGACAACGCCTTCGATCGTATCGCCGAGGCCGTCGGCGCTTACAACGTTCTGTTCAACCATGCCGGCACGATCATCGTAAAACCGTTGCACGAGTCGACGGAGGAGGATTACGACCGGCTGATGGACATAAACGTGAAGTCCGCCTTCCTCGTCTGTCGCCGCGCGGTTCGCGAAATGAGCGACAACGGAGGCGGGTCCATCGTCATCACCGGATCCATCGCATCGGAGTTGGGTTACGCCCTGGAATCCATCTATTGCATGAGCAAAGGCGCCGTGCTGCAGTTGGCGCGGACGATCTCCGTCGAATATAGAGATCAGGGGATTCACTGTAACGCCGTTTGCCCCGGTTTCGTCAAAACGGCGCACGGATTGCGGGAAATCGAGGAGTTGGATGCGGCTGGCCAGCAGTGGGAGGATGGTGACCTGGCCGCAACCCAGGGCCGTATTTGCGAACCTGAGGAAGTCACCGCGGCAGTTGTTTTCCTGGCTTCCGACGAGGCCAGCTTTGTCAACGGGCTGGCGCTTTATGTTGACAATGGCTGGTATGCGAAGGGTTGACGGCGCGACGTACGTTGGGTTCTTGTGATCTTGTTATTTCTTAGCCAGGTCCCCTTCGGATCGTCCCCGGTCGATCGGGTGCTGAAATCCTGATGCCCCCCTTTTGATCGGATAACAGCCATTTGATCATCAGTGGCGGTTGGACCGTTTCTCTAGTGTTCTTGACCTCGCCGCGTCGACGTCGATGCCGGCTTCGCCCTAACAGCAGCCGTCACTGACCCACGTCCAGATCCGCCTGTAGTTCCTCCACCAACCAGTCGCGGAACACGGCGATCTTCGCTTGGTCCTCGCTGCCCTCGACGCAGGCGAGGCACCAGGTCCCCTCATGCGGCACGCCGAGGTCGAAGGGTTTGACCAGCCGGCCCGTTTCGATGTCGGGGCGCGCGAACACCATGCTGCTGAGCGCCACGCCCTGGCCGGCGATGGCCGCTTCCAGGGCGAGGACGAAGCTGTTGAAACTGGCGCCCTTGGTGCCGATCTCGGCGTCGACACCAGCGGTTTCCAGCCAGCGGCGCCATTCGTCGGGCGCCGTGTAGACGTGAAGCAGCGGAAAACCGGCGAGGTCGGCCGGCTGGCGAAGGGCCTTTTTCCCTTCCAGGAACTGCGGGATGCAGACGGGAAAAACCTCGGACCGGAACAGTCTTTCGTAGTGCAATCCCGGTTCCGGATCGCTGACGATAACGATGCCGACGTCGACATTGCCGCGGTCGAAAGCCCATTGTCGGTACGACGTGCTGAGGCGCACGTTGATATCCGGATGGCGGCTTTCGAACCGGTGCAGGCGTGGGATCAACCAGCGCAAGGCCATGGTCACGTAGGCCTGGACGGTGAGCACGTTGGGCGCCTCGACGGTGCGCACCAGTTCGGCGCCCCGCGCGATGCGGTCGAAGGCATCGCGTAGGATCGGGTAATAGACCTCGCCGGCCTCGGTCAGCGACACCCGGCGCTGGGCCCGTTCGAAGAGCGACCGGCCGAACTGCTCCTCCAGGGCTTTGATCTGATGGCTGACGGCGGAATGGGTGACGTTCAACTCCTCCGCGGCGCGCCGGAAACTCATGTGCCGGGCGGCGGCCTCGAAAACCTTCAACGCATTGAGCGGTGGCAACCGGGGTCGCATGATTAGTCCTCTCAGAGGATCAAAGGGATCAGGAACTGGATATCCTATCGGTTATTTTTTCTCAACAATAGGTGAAAAACCGTCGCTTGCGCAGCGGACGTGATTCCCGTCAAATCCGCCAACGGCCAACCGCTGGGAGGAGCAGCCGTGGATATACAAGTGACACCGCGGAAACGCAGGGGCGGCAGGGCCGCCCGCAAAGTCTTGCGCGAGGCGCCACCGGCACCGGAGCGAAGGGCCGTGAAGCCCGGATTGGAGGGCGGCGCCTTCCGGCCGCTGACCGAGTCCGACGTGAAACGGATTCATCAGGCGGCGCTCGACGTCCTGTCCACGATCGGCCTCGGCGACGCCCCGCAATCCTGTATCGATTTGGTGAGCGCCGCCGGCGGAAGGCTCACGGACCAGGGACGCCTCCTGTTCTCGGCGGCCCTGGTCGAGGACACCGTCGCCGCGGCGAGACGGCGCTTCGTGCTGCACGGTCAGACACCGGAACACGACATGGAGCCGTGGGGTACCCGCGTCTATTTCGGCACCGCCGGCGCCGCCGTCCATATGGTGGACGCAGAGACCGGCGACTACCGGGAATCGACGCTCGCCGACCTCTACGACATCGCCCGGCTTATCGACACCCTGGACCACGTGCATTTCTTCCAGCGCCCGATCGTCGCTCGCGACCTGGCGAGCTCGCGCGACCTCGACGTCAACACCTGCTATGCCTCGATCTCCGGCACCACCAAACACGTCGGTTCGTCCTGGGTCAAACCGGCCCACGTCGACGAGACGCTGCAACTCCTGCATATGGTGGCCGGCGGCGAAAAAGCCTGGCGGGAACGGCCGTTCGTCAGCATGTCCAACTGCTTCGTCGTGCCTCCGCTCAAGTTCACGGAGGACGCGTGCTTCTGTTTGGAAGCCGCTGTGCGGGGCGGCATGCCGGTGCTGTTGCTGGCCGCTGGTCAAGCCGGCGCCACCAGCCCGGCGGCGCTCGCCGGCGCTGTTGTTCAGCAGGTGGCCGAGGTCCTCGCCGGCCTCGTCTACGTCAACCTGATCCAGCCCGGCCACCCCGCGATCTTCGGCACCTGGCCATTCGTCTCGGACTTGCGCACCGGGGCCATGAGCGGTGGCAGCGGCGAGCAGGCGCTTCTGATGGCGGCCTGCGCCCAGATGGCGCAGTTCTACGACCTCACCGGCGGCGTTGCCGCCGGCATGACCGACTCGAAAGTGCCGGATACCCAAGCCGGCGCCGAGAAGGGATACACCACGGCGCTCGTCGCCAATGCGGGCGGCAACTTGATTTATGAATCAGCCGGTATGCAAGCGAGCCTCTTGGGTTTCAGCATGGAGGGCGCGGTCATCGACAACGATGTTTTGGGCGGCGTGTTGCGCACCGTGCGCGGCATCGAGGTCACCGACGAGACCCTGTCCGTTGAGGTCATGCGCGAGGTCTGCACGGAAGGGCCCGGGCATTTCCTCGGGCACGACCAGACCATGGCCCTGATGGAGAGCGAGTACGTTTATCCGGCCGTCGGCGACCGTTCTAGCCCCAAGGAATGGGCCGAGAAGGGCTCGCCCTGGATCCTGCAACAAGCCCGGGCCAAGACCCGCGCGATCCTCGACAGTCATTTCCCCGGCCATATCGACGCCGGGCTCGACGCCGGCATCCGAGAAACCTTCGACATCAAGCTGCCGCGCGCTAACATGCAGGCATAAAGAGGGAGGACATCAAGCCATGAGAACGCACGCGCGTGTGGTCATCGTCGGCGGCGGCATGATGGGTGCCGGCCTGCTCTACCACCTCGCCGAGGAGGGCTGGACCGATATCCTGCTCATTGAAAAGGGCGAGCTGACCTCGGGCTCGACCTGGCACGCAGCCGGCCAGTGCCCAAGCTTCATCGGCAGCTACAACATGGCCAAGGTTCACCACTACGGGAACACGCTCTACCCAACGCTCGAGGAGAAGACCGGGCAATACGTGAGTTGGCACGGCTGCGGCGGCATCCGCCTCGCCTTCACGCCCGAGGAGGAAGATTGGTTCCGCCACGTCGCTGCCATGGCGCCATTGATCGGATACCGCATGGAGATCATCGGCCCCAACGAGATCAAGAACATCATCCCCCACCTCGACGTCACCGGCGTCAAGGCCGGCGCCTATACGCTGGATGACGGCCACGTCGACCCGGCCGGCTGTTGCAACGCGCTCGCCATCGGCGCCAAGCAGATGGGCGCCGAAATCTCGCTTCGCAACCGTGTCCTCGACATCAATCTACTTGAGAGTGGCGAATGGGAGGTGGTCAGCGAGAAGGGCACCGTCACCTGCGGACATGTCGTCAACGCGGCCGGCTGTTATGCCCGCAAGGTGGCGCAGATGGTCGGCACCGACGTCGCCATCACCAACATGCTGCACCAGTATTTTGTCACCGACCCGATCAAGGAGTTCATCGAATCGGATACCGAAATCCCCGTCATCCGCGACCCGTCGGCATCGGCCTACTACCGCCAGGAGCAGAAGGCCGGACTCATCGGCATCTACGAGACGGCCTCGGAAAGCGCCCTCGAGGCCTGGGACCACCGCGGCGGCTGGCCCGAGTGGGAATCGGAGAACGAGTTCTTCGAAGGGGACGTCGACCGCTCGCTGCCGCACCTGGAGAAGGTTCTGGAACGCATGCCGCTGTGGGCCGAAGCCGGCATCAAGCGCATCGTCCACGGCGCCATCCCGCACACGCCCGACGCCAATCCCTTCCTCGGTCCCGCCGCCGGCAAACGGAACTATTGGATGTGCAACGGGTCCGCCATCGGCATCGCCCAGGGGGGCGGCTGCGGCAAGTACCTGGCCCAGTGGATGGTCCATGGCGCCGCCGAGATCAACATGCACGAGTTCGACCCGAGGCGCTTCGGCACCTGGACGTCAGAGGGCTACGTGCGGGCCAAGTCCTTCGAGGACTATAACCGTATGTATGCCCTGCCCGCCCCAGGCGAGGAACTGCCGACAGGCAGGCCGATCCGCACGACACCGCTTTACGACAAACTCAACGGAAAAGGCTGTGTCCATACTATGGCCTTCGGATGGGAACGGCCGAAATGGTTCTCGCCTGATGGACGCGAGGAGAAATATGGCTACCGGCGCAACAACGTCTTCGAACTGGTCGCCGACGAATGCCGCACGGTGCGGGAACGGGTCGGCGTCCTCGATCTCTCCAGCTTCTCCAAATACGAGGTCACGGGCGCCGGCGCCGAAGCCTTCCTCAACCGCGTTCTGGCCAACCGGGTCGCCAAGAAAACGGGCGGCATTGTCCTCGGCCACATGCTGACAGACGGCGGGCGCATCGCCAACGAGTTCACCATCACGCGGCTCGGCGACGAGCGGTTCTATCTGTTGTCCGGCGCAGTCGCCGAGGACCACGATATGGATCTGCTCACGCAGTCCGTCGAAAACGGCGAGGACGTGAGTATAGCCAATGTCACCGACGACTTCGGTGTCCTTGTTCTGGCCGGGCCGCGATCGCGCGCCCTGCTATCCAAACTCACCGACACCGAACTCACCAATGAGGCCTTTCGTTGGCTTTCGGGCCAGGAGATCGAGGTCTCCGGCGTTCCGGTGCGCGCGCTCCGCGTCAACTACGTCGGCGAACTGGGCTGGGAGCTACACATCCCAATGGCCCGCCTGGCCGAGGTCTACGATGCGCTTTGGCGGGCCGGCGAGGAATACGGAATCGGCGACTTCGGAGTCTACGCGGTCAACAGCCTGCGTATGGAAAAGGCCTACAAGGGCTGGGGTGTCGAGCTGACCAACGAGATCACGCTCATCGAAGCCGACATGGAGCGCTTCCTCAATCTCGACAAGGGCAACTTCGTCGGCCGCGCCGCGACGATGCAACGCAAGCAAGACGGGGTCGCCACCCAGATCGTCTATGCCGAAGTGGATGCCGATGATGCGGATTGCGTAGGCGGCGAAACGGTCTACGGCAACGGGCAGTGCATCGGTGTCACGACATCAGGTGGCTACGGTCATGCGGTCGGCAAGAGCCTGGTCTTCGCCTATGTGGAACCGGCGTTCGCGGCACCGGACAGCACCTTTGAAATCGATATCCTGGGAAACCGTCGGCGGGCGACGGTTCTCGCCGAACCCGCTTACGACCCGAAAAACGAGCGGCTGCGGGTTTGAAAACTCCGCCAGCGCGAGGTTTTCTTAGCGGCGCTCTCGGGCGCCGGTTCGCGGCCCGGGTAGATAACGGCCACGGATGATTTCAATTCGTCCTTAAAGCTCGAATGGCCCCGGCGGATACAGGCGGCAACATATTGGGCCGGCGTCATACCGGCGACGGCGGCCCAGGTCTCGAGCCTCTGCCAATCCTCGCCCGGCAACGCCGTCATCAACTCATCACAGAATCTCATAAGCGTCTTTCCCCGCCCCATAGCATGGCGGCGAAGTTTTAACATTTGGTTGTCCGTTCCTATAACACCCACCACCGTCCTAAGCCGTGACAAGATCACGGGACTGCGCCTAAGCCCTTGTTTTTCCGTATTTTAAGGTAACAGGCGACACGCGGACGTATAATATACTCAGTGGTGGGGCGGCTTACGAAAGAGGGCCCATGAAGGAAAAATAAAAGGGACGTCGGTTACAAATCAGTCGTTTCGGGGAGCCGTCCGAAGGGTGGCTCTTGTTTTAGAAAGGAGGGTACGGACATGAAAAGAACCTTTGTCACGCTGGCCGCCTTTCTGATCGGCCTAACCCTGATTCCTGCGAGTATGGTCTCGTTGACCGGCGGCGCCGACGCGCAATCGGCCGTACTGTGCGGCAAACGCGAAGCCGTGGTCGAGGCTTTGCAGAAGAACCATGGCGAGGTCGCTGTTTCCCGAGGCCTGACGTCCCGGGGCACGCTGATCGAGGTCTTCGCCTCGCCGAAAAGCGACAGCTTCACGATCATCAACTCGCGACCCGACGGCGTATCCTGCCTGGTGACGGCGGGTGAAGGGTGGCAGGAGGTAAAACTACCCCCACTGCTTTCGGCGTTCTGACCAGTACCGGCGAGCGCTAAACGCCGCCCGGCACCGCCGCCAGCCTTCGTGCCGGAGACCGGTCGTCCACGGTTGCCTTGTTGCAGCCGTCGTGGTCAGGCGGGTGACTAACAAGATCGCAGGGTGCGTCCAGGTTCTGGCCGAAGACCCGGAGCGCGTTCTATTGAAGCGCTAAACCCGGAATTGGCCCAACATGGTCTCATCTCCTTAGTTGATCTTTTTTGGTTTTCGGCTATGCCGTCGCCTTTAGCAGCACTTGGTTGTCAGGGGCGAAGTTCGCAAGCAGGGGCAAGCAAGCACCGCCGATGGCGCGAGCGTTGCCGCCCAGCATGCCCTCGGCCAGGACCACAGGGCTCAACCCCTGACGATTCATCTTCTCAAGGACCGACAAACTGCCATCAATGATGCGTCGCCTGATTTCTGGCGGAAAGGCGCCGTCGATGACAATCGCCTCGAAGTCAATAATCGAGATGCCGGATACGATGGCATAAGCGATGGCCGCCGAAACCTCGTCGATCCACAAATCGACGATTTCGCCGAGGGCGGTCCAGCTCTCCGGCGTCCGCCAGATGACGGAGGGATCTTGTCCCTGTTCGGCAAGGCGTTGTTCTAGGGTGTAGATGGAAGCGGAAGCGAGCAACTGTCGACGTTCGTCCTCGGCGGCGGCAACGCCCATCGGCATCGTGCCGATGGCTCCTGCGTTTCCCTGGGGCCCGATGAACAGATCGCCGCCCAGTACCACGCCGCCGCCAATGAAGGTGCCGACGAAGAAATAAAGAAAGTTCTGGTAGACATTGCGGTTCCCGAAAACCAACTCGGCGGCACAGGCCCCCGTCGCGTCGTTGCAGGTGAAAGTCGGCAGGTTGACGATGTCCTCGATCTCCGCACCGATGTCGAAGCTGCGCCATTGGTCCATGACTCCGTCGGGCGCGCCCACCTCCTCGCCCCAGTTCCACAGTTCGTAAGGATACCCCACACCGAGACCAACGATGCGTGCGTGCAGGGTCTCGTCGATTGTCGCCATCATCGTCGTCACACCATAGCGGACGAAGTCCTTGATGTTATTGGGCAGGGGGTAGGGATAGGTTTCCTGGATCGATTGTTTGATGTTGCCCAGAAAGTCCATGAGAAGGAGGTCGCTGGAGCGCCGGCCGACTTTGAGCCCAAAAAAAAGGGCGCCATCGGGATTGAGAGAAAAAGGCACTCGGGGTTGGCCGACTTGGCCGCGGAGAGGCTTTTCGGCCCGGACCAGCCCGGCGGCTTCCAGTTGTTTCAGAATCACGGAGATGGTCTGCGGCGACAGCCCGGTCTGCCGGGCGATCTCGGCCTTAGGGAGGGCGCCCTGTTGGCGGATCAGGGACAGCGCGAGCCGTTCGTTGTAAATGCGTACGGCAGCTTGATTCGACCCCCGGTTTCGCCCTTTGATCGGATTAGTGCTTCCGACTGAGTAAATCTGTCCTGCCGTTTTTTCAGCCATCGTTTTTTGGCCTTTGTTCAAATCTGGACACGTCGTGCGTCCACTATATGCGCTTATAAGGTGGCGGAAACCGCTCTCTCTGTCAATAAATAAGTCCAGTGGATTTATTTATTGACAGAGAGAGGCGCTTTGTGTTCTCCTTTATGTCACCGGTGGCGGATCACCATGCGGGGAGGTCCGGGCCGCAACGCCAAAAGGCATATCGAACGTAGTTGGGAGAAATCAGATGAAGCTTCGCTCTTACCTTTGGTCCACCGCGGCCACCCTTATCACCGCCGCCGCCCTGACGTCGGCCCCGGCCCAGGCGGCCGACATCGGCGCCTGCCTGATCACCAAGACCGACACCAATCCTTTTTCGTCAAGATGAAGGAAGGCGCACTCAAGGGCGCCAAGGCCAATGGCATTGAACTGCAGACCTTCGCCGGCAAGATCGACGGCGACGTTGAGACCCAGATATCCGCCGTCGAGACCTGCATCGCCTCGGGCGCCAAAGGCATCCTGATCACGCCGACGGACTCGCGGGCGTTGACCCCGATCATCGACACTGCGCGCAAGAACGGCCTGCTGGTAATCGCGCTCGACACCCCGTTCGAGCCGGCGGACACTGCAGACGCTACCTTCGCGACCGACAACTTCAAGGCGGGCGAACTGATCGGCCAATGGGCCAAGGCAAGAATGGGCGCCAAGGCCAAGGACGCCAAGATCGCGTTACTCGACCTCAATCCCTCGGAAGTTTCGGTCGACTATCTGCGCGACCAGGGCTTCCTCACCGGCTTCGGGGTCGACGTCAAGGACCCCAAGGACATCGGTGATGAGACCGATCCGCGGATCGTTGGCAACGACGTCACCAACGGCAATGAGGAAGGCGGCCGCAAGGCGATGGAGAACCTTCTGCAGAAGGATCCGGAAATCAACGTGGTCTACACCATTAACGAACCCGCCGCCGCTGGCGCCTACGAGGCCCTTAAGGCCCTCGGCCGGACCGGCAAGGTCCTGATCGTCTCCGTCGACGGTGGCTGCCCGGGCGTTCAGAACGTCAAGGAAGGCATCATTGGCGCGACGTCCATGCAGTTCCCCCTGCTGATGGCCTCCAAGGGAATCGAAGCGATCAAGGCATGGGCGGACACCGGCGCAAAGCCGGAGAACTCCCCGGGCCTGGACTTCTTCAACACGGGTGTCGAACTGATCACCGACCAACCGGTCGACGGTTTAGAGTCGACGACATCGGCCGAAGGCCTGAACAAGTGCTGGGGCTAAGCTCCTAGTAACCACCGTCCCGCCGCCTTGTGCGGCGGGACCAAACGGGAACCGAGGGGCGGTTCAAAGTCCCGCCCTTTTCCCGAAATCCACGCTCCACACGATCAAGCCAATGGTTCAGACTTACCATGTCCCGGTGCAGGCCGGTCGGCATAGGGAGGGCCCGCAATGAGTGATACACAGACAGCGCAGAAAGGACAGGACTTCGAACAGGTCCTCGTCGACAGCGAAACCAGCGTGGCGTCTTTCGATGACCAAGGCAAAGGGTTCGTCCACCGCCTCCAGCATTTCCTTCACGCCTACCCGACCATGGTTCCGGTCATCGTGCTCATCGTCAGCGTCGCGGCGTTCGGCATCATCGCCGGTGGCCGGTTTTTCTCTCCCTTCAACCTGTCCCTGATCATGCAGCAGGTGTCGATCATCGGCATCCTGGCCGCGGCCCAAAGCCTGGTCATCCTGACCGCCGGCATCGATCTGTCGGTGGCCGCGATCATGGTCCTGATGTCGGTGATCATGGGCAATCTGGCCGTCAACATGGGCGTGCCCACGGTGCTCGCCATCGTCATCGGCTTCGCCGGTGGCACCGCCGCGGGTTGCCTGAACGGCCTGATGGTGACGCGGCTCAAACTGCCGCCGTTCATTGTCACGTTGGGAACCTGGAATATCTTTTTCGCCCTGAACCTTTGGTTGTCCGGGGCCCAGTCGATCCGCAGCCAGGATATCGACAAAGCGGCGGGGCTGCTCAAGTTCTTCGGCACCAATTTTTCCATCGGTACCGCCCAACTCACCTATGGTGCGCTTCTGATGTTCGTCATCTTCGGCGTGCTCTGGTACCTGCTCAACAAGACTGCTTGGGGCCGCCACGTCTACGCCATCGGCGATGACAAGGACGCGGCCGAGCTCTCGGGAATCCGAACGGATCGCACCCTGATCTCGGTCTATGGCCTGGCTGGCCTGATCTGCGCCATCGGTGCCTGGGCGTCCATCGGACGGGTCGGCTCCATCTCGCCGCAGAGCTTCTATGAAGGCAACCTGCAGTCGATCACCGCCGTGGTGATTGGGGGCATTTCACTGTTCGGCGGCCGCGGTTCGATCGCCGGTCCGCTGATCGGCGCGTTGATCGTCGGCGTTTTCCAGTCGGGACTGCGCCTCGCCGGCGTCGACGTCCTTTGGCAGGTATTCGCCATCGGCTGGTTGATCATCATCGCCGTCGCCGTGGACCAGTGGATAAGGAAAATCGCATCATGAGCACCGAACCCATTCTCACCGGACGCAAACTGGTCAAGCGCTATGGCCGCGTAACCGCCCTCGACCAAGCCGACTTCGATCTCTATCCAGGCGAAATCCTCGCCGTGATCGGCGATAACGGTGCCGGCAAGTCGACCCTGATCAAGGCCCTGTGCGGCGCCGTACGGCCCGACGAGGGTGAGGTCCGCCTGGAGGGCCAGGTGGTCAACTTCGACTCCCCGATGGACGCCCGCACGGCGGGGATAGAGACGGTCTACCAAAACCTCGCCCTGTCGCCGGCGCTGTCCATCGCCGACAACATGTTCATGGGACGGGAAATCCGCAAGAAGGGGCCGCTCGGCCAGTACCTCAAGCTGCTCGACCATGCGGAAATGGAGCGTATCGCCCGCGAAAAGCTGACCGAACTGGGCCTGATGACCATCCAGAATATCAACCAGGCTGTTGAAACCTTGTCCGGCGGCCAACGCCAGGGCGTAGCTGTGGCCCGCGCGGCGGCCTTCGGCTCCAAGGTGGTGATAATGGACGAGCCGACAGCGGCCCTGGGCGTCAAGGAATCCCGGCGCGTGTTGGAACTGATCCTGGACGTCAAATCACGAGGCATGCCCATTGTGCTGATCTCCCACAACATGCCGCACGTGTTCGAGGTGGCGGACCGCATCCATATCCATCGCCTGGGCAGCCGTCTCTGCGTCATCGATCCCAAGGCGTACACCATGTCCGACGCCGTGGCCTTCATGACCGGCGCCAAGGAACCACCCGCCGTTAGCTCGGCCGCCTGACCCTCCGATGAACCTGCAGCATGACGTCGACACCTTGCTCGACCTCATCGAGCAAAAGTGCACCAAGCGGCAACGGTCCATCGTCGCCATCGCCGGTTTTCCGGCATCGGGAAAATCGACCTTGGCAAGAGCGGTCGTTGACGGCCTCAACGCCTTGCATACGGACGAGGACTTTGCCGCCCTGTTGCCGATGGACGGGTTCCATTTAGACAACGGACTGCTGGTCGCCCGTGGGCTCTTAGAACGCAAGGGGGCCCCCGAGACGTTCGACGCAGACGGTTTCCATGCCCTGCTTAAACGGGTGCGCGACGCCGTGGGCGATGTCTTGCATCCGATCTTTGATCGGTCGCGTGAGATGTCGATAAACGCTGCCGGGGTGATCAGGCTTGAGGCACGCGTCGTCGTTGTCGAAGGCAACTATCTGTTGCTGGCCAGCGAGCCCTGGCGCTCGGCTCGCGCGCTTTATGATCTTACGGTATTCCTGCATACGCCTATTGAGGAGATCGAACGGCGCTTGATTGACCGCTGGCTGACCTACGGCTTTGACTTGGAGTCGGCGAGATCGAAGGTGCACAACAACGACCTGCCGAACGCCCGATTGGTGCTAGAGCAAAGCGTCATTCCCGGTTTTGAATTAGCGGAAGACAAGTCTGTAGAGGGCGCGATTACCGGTCAGCCCTAACCAGGAAATCGCATGCGCAGGCAACCTATATCCACACTTGATTCACATGGCAAGAGAGGCCAAACCCATGCCCCCGAACTTCCTGAGCCAACTGACCGGCTCTTTCGCCATGCCGGCGGCAGAGAACCCAACCGTGGCCATGATGGAGGCGGCCTTCCGCCATCATCGTCTCGATTGGCGTTACATCAACTGCGAAGTGTCGCCTGAGAACCTGGGCGATGCGGTCCGCGGCGCTCGTGCGATGGGGTGGGCCGGTTTCAACTGCTCGATCCCCCACAAGGTCGCCGTCATCGACCATCTGGACGACCTTGGTGAGTCAGCGGCGATCATGCAGGCCGTGAACACCATTGTCCGACGGGGCGACAAGCTGATCGGCGAGAACACGGACGGCAAGGGTTTTGTCCAGGCGCTCCGCGAAGTGATCGATCCAAGCGGGAAGACCGTGGTTCTCTTTGGCGCCGGCGGCGCGGCACGCGCCGTCGGCATCGAATTGGCGCTGGCCGGTGCCAGTAACATCACCGTGGTCAACCGCAACCCGGATCGCGGCCGGACATTGGTCGACCTGTTGAACAACAATACGCCTGCCACAGTTGAACTTGTCGTTTGGAACGACACCTACGCTATCCCGCAGTTTGCCGATGTCGCCATCAACGCAACTTCCGTCGGGCTGTATCCCGACGTCGACGCAAAGCTAAACATCGCCCTGGAATCATTGCGTCCCGGACTGGTGGTGGCGGACGGTATTCACAACCCCCCGAGAACAAACTTGATCCGTGATGCCGAGGGGCGAGGATGCGTGACCTTGGACGGCCTTGGCATGTTGGTCAATCAGGGCGTCATCGCTCTTAAGTACTGGACGGGAATCGATGTCGATCCCACCGTGATGCGTCGGGCCGTAGAAGCGGTCCTTCAACGACCGAAATCGGGTGGTTGAAGGACGTCTTCAATCATCATCTGTTCCAGCGAAGCGCTCATGGACATGCTGCATCGGCGTCTTGAGGACGGCAGCAAAGAACCGAAACAGATCACAAACCGGTCGTCTCATCATAGCAGGCAGAATGCCTGAAACGCGCGAACAGCCGTGACACTGCCCGTAGATCCCCATCGTCCGCTTATCGGCGCAACCGGCCCGCGGATTCTCATTTGGCGAAGTCCACCGCGCACGGGTCGTCGACTTTCCGCTTCACCGAAAATTAACCATCACCCCTTAAAACGGACCGACGAACGGAAGAACGGCCGGTGAAAAAGCCACCGGGATCGCGAGATCCAGTTAGCGATACCGTTCTTTGGGAGGGCCGTCCGGGTGGGACGGCCTTTGGCTTTTTAGGAAAGGAATGCAGAACGATGAAACGGTTTTGGATCATCCTCGGCGCCTTTCTGATCGGGTCGAACCTCCTCACCGCCGCCGCCCAGGCCCAGTTCGCCTGTGCCAAGCGCCAAGCGATCGCGGACAGCCTGAAAAACAAACATCAAGAGGTTCCGCTGTCCGTCGGGGTCGCGTCGAACGGTACCGTGATCGAAGTGTTCGCCTCCGAATCGGGAAGCTTCACGATCGTCAATACCAGGCCCGACGGCCTCAGCTGCCTGATCGCCGCCGGCGAGAATTGGCAGGCCATCGAGGCCAAGAAGGCAGAGATCAAGATCTGATCCGGCCCCGAAGGGCGCTGAGGCGCGCCGCGCGGTCCTTGACTTTGCTCATGGACTGTCCCGGGAAGGCAGTGCACTATGCCGCCCATCCGGTCAGGACGCGAACCCTTATGAACCGCATCAGACGCCGCCCCGTTATTGCCTGGCTCATCGCCTTTGCCATTACACTGCAGGGTCTGGCGGCGCACGCCATGCCACTGCCGGCTCAAGACGCCGATAGCTCGCTCGAGGCGGCGCTCCGAGTCATCTGCACCGGCCACGGCGTCGCCGAGATGCCCGACGGCGAGGACCAGAAGGCGCATCAAGATCACGACTGTTCGCTCTGCCAATGCAGCCCGTCGCTCGCCAAGTCGCGGCCGGACACGGTAACCGCCAAGGCCTACGCCTGGGTCCTCCAGACAGGCCTTGTCCCGGCATCGGATCGCGCCAATGGACAATCCACGCCGCGCACCAAAGCGCCGCGGGCACCGCCCGCCTTCTTACTCTGAACCGAAAACCACCCTGGTAGCCGGGCCCTTGGCCCGACCGATAGCATTCTTGTTCGAGGAAGGACAAACCCATGAAAATCGTTACTCGCCGGGCGGCTCTCGCCGCCTTGTCACTCGCCGCTTTCACCCTCACCGCCGTGTCCGCTGCCCAACAGGTTCAGGCCGACAGCCATGGCCACGGCAAAGGCATCATGGTCATGGACCCCTGGGCCCGGGCGACGCCGCCGACAGCCAAGAACGGCGGCGCCTACTTCGTCATCCACAACCAAGGCAAAATGGCCGACAAGCTGATCGCCGCCACCGCCGACGTCGCCAAGAAAGTGGAGATCCACACCCACATCAAGGAAGGCGATGTCATGAAGATGCGCAAAGTGGACGGCGTCCCGGTACCGGCCGGCGGCATGGCCGAATTGAAACCGGGCGGTTACCACATCATGTTCATGGGCCTCCACGCGCCCCTCAAGGACGGCGACAGCTTCCCCATGACCGTCACCTTCGAAAAGGCCGGCGCCAAACAGCTCATGGTGAAGATCATTAGTCGACCGTGAAGAATCCACGTCAAGCTGCGCTGAGCGGCGCTGGACGTTTGTATTTCTCGGAAAAAAGAACCGTGATCCAGACACAAAGAAGCCTGATCCACTTGAGGATGAGCCGGAAGTTGTAG
>Ga0209458_1000389_pt1 | contig 16423 bp, 16 predicted proteins | sample WorMetLIZAISLAND_FD_187411 | JGI IMG/M metagenome (GOLD analysis project Ga0209458, IMG submission 187411) | Marine gutless worms symbiont microbial communities from Max Planck institute for Marine Microbiology, Germany - Inanidrilus manae... ...
GCCGACGGATGGCTCAGCGAGGTCCGCGTCGGCGCGATGCTCCACGACCAGGGACCGTTCTCGAGCCACAAGGAGGACGGCGTCGACGCCAACCTCGAGATCCTGTTCCGCTCGCCGCAATTCCTGGAATGGCTGTGGTCGCCGCGCCCGGTCATCGGCGGGCATTTCCACTCCGAGGGCGACACCCACCAAGCCTACGCCGGACTGACCTGGGACTGGGACATCTGGGACGACGATGTGTTCATCGAGTTCAGTCTGGGGGGCGCCTACCACACCGGCGAGGAGGAGACGGGCGACCCGGACCGCAAGGAACTGGGCTGCAGCATGCTGTTCCACCTCGCCACCGACCTCGGCTACCGGATCACCGAGAACCACGCGGTGATGATCCACTTCTCGCACATCTCCAATGCCGACCTGTGCGATTCCAACGAAGGCCTGGAAAACGTCGGCATCTGCTACGGCTATCGGTTCTGATGCCGGTCGGCGAGCCGCCGGCCGTCCCCGGCGCCTATGCGCTGATCATCGATCTCCACCATTCCGCCGCGGGCTTGCCTGCCGGGCGCTATCTCTATGCCGGCAGCGCCTATGGTCCCGGCGGCATCCGCGCCCGCGTCGCACGCCATCGGCGGCCGGTGAAGAAGGCGCATTGGCACGTTGACCGACTGACCGCTGCGGGGCGCGTGGTTGATTGGGTTGCCGTGCCCGGCGGTGACGAGTGCGGCATCCTCGCCGCCGCGATGACACTCCGCGGCGTCACCATTCCGATGCCCGGATTCGGCAGCACCGATTGCCGCACCTGTCCCGCGCACCTCGTGCGGTTGCCCGAGGACGCGAACGTTGCGGGAATCCGAACGCGGTTAGCCTGAAATCAGACGGCGAACGAGCCGGTTTCGCCGGCTTTGATCTCCTTGGCCATCTCGCCGACGCCGACCTTCATCGACGCGGCGCCGCCGTCCTCCACCGTGACGTTCAGCGTTGAACCGCTGAGCTTCACCGACAGCGGCGTGCCCCGGTACTTCATGTGGAAGGCCAGTCCGTTGAGGTGGTCGACCAGCTTGGGCTCGAAGGTCAGCACGCCATCGATGATGGTGGCGCCGGCATAGCCCCGCTGCATCAGGTCCAGCGTCCCGGCCATCACCCCCATGTGGACGCCTTCGCGGGTGGTGCCGCCCTGGATGTCGTCGACGTCGCTTTCCAGCGCCGCCTGGAACATCTCCCAGGATTGCTCCGGCTCCTGATCGGCTTCGATGTCGGCATGCACAATGAGGCTCAACGTCGAGCCGTGCGAGGTCCGGTGGTAGTAGTAATCCATGTTCTTGCGCGCCGTATCGGACTTGTAGGGATAGCCGAGGCGGCCCAAGAGACGACGCACCTCCTCCTCGGGGAACAGGAACCACAGCATCAGGGTGTCGGCCTGCTTGGCAAGCTGGAAGCGATCCGGCGTGTCGCCCTCGGCCTTGAGGATGCGGTCGAGGCGCTGGATGTTGCCGTACTTGGCGCGATAGTCCTCCCAGTCGAACTCCTCGAGGGATTCGAAGCCCTCGAACTGGCTGATGATCCCGTCGCCATGGAACGGCACGACCATCTTGTAGCTCATGTCGGTCCACACCTGGATCTCGTCCTCGCTGACGTGGAGCTTCTCGATCAGCGCCTGGCGTTGCGAGGCCGACAGCTCGTCCATGGCCGTGCGAACGGTCTCGCACATCCACGCCACCATGATGTTGGTGTAGGCGTTGTTGCGCACGCCGTGTTCGTCGGAGCCGTGGAACTGCTCATGGTATTCGTCCGGGCCCATGACGCCGTGGATCTCGTAACGCCCGGTCTCCTCGTTGAAGTGCGCGATCGAGGCCCAGAACCGGGCAATCTCGACCAGCATCTCGGCGCCGTAGTCGGCGAGGAAGGCGATGTCGCCGGTGGTCTGGTAGTAGGTCCAGATGTTGTAGAAGATCGCCGCGTTGACGTGGCGCTGGTTGTGGCTGTAGTCCGGGTCCCAGGTGCCGGATTTCGGGTTGAGGTGGACCACCTGGGTCTCCTCGGTGCCGTCCGAGCCGCTCTGCCACGGATACATGGCGCCGGTATAGCCGTGCTCCTTGGCCGCCGCCCGCGCCTCGTCGATGCGGCGATAGCGGTACATCAGCAGCGACTTAGTGACGTCGGGCAGGCGGTAGTTGAGGAACGGGTAGATGTAGAGCTCGTCCCAGAAAATGTGGCCGCGGTAGGCCTCGCCGTTGAGACCGCGCGCCGGCACGCCGGCATCCAGGTCGACGGTGTGTGGCGAGCAGGTCTGCAACACGTGCGAGATGTGGAAGCGGAGGATCACCTGCACCCGGTCCTGGTTCGGCAACTCGATGTCGCAGATGCGCCACAGCGCCTCCCACGCGGCCGCATTGTCGGCGTAGGCCGTCTCGAACGGGTCGGCGCGTCCCGCCAAGGCCTCGGCGTTGACCACCGGCTCGCTGATGGCTGCGTCCCGCGACGAATAGAACGCCACCATCTTCTCGATCCGCACCGGCGCGCCCTGGGCCACGTCGAAGGCCAGGGTCTGGTGGATGTAGCCGGCCTCCTGGTGCACCGCGCGGTCGACTGGGAATGCGCCGGAGCCACCGAACACCTGGGTGCGGGCGGCCTGGCCGACGTAGATGCGCGACTGGTTGGTCTGCACCAAGAGCGATATCCCGTCGTCGCCGAAAGTGCCGCTGGTCACCGGCTCAAGATGCTGGCCCTCCAGTTCACGGTACCGGGGCACGCCCCAGTTGGTCACCCGACCATCGAGGCCCGAGGTCACCTCGACGCGCCCCGACCAGTTCTCCGGCGTGATCGTCCACTCCAGGCCAGCGAGATGCATCTGCGCCATGCTGACGAAGCGGCGGCTGGCCAGGGTCGTCTCGCACCCCGCTTTGTCACGGAAGCGGACCGTGCGTTTGACCGCGCAGGCCTTGATGTCGAACTCGTGGGCGTAGGAGAGGATCTCGACGTCTTCGAGGGCGAAGGGCGCGCCGCCCTCGATGCTCAGTTTCATCACCAGCCAGTTGGGGAGGTTGACGAAGTCCTCGTTGACCACCGGCCGGCCGGCCATCATCGTGATCGCCCGGTTGAAGCCGCCGTGCATGTATGTGCCGGGATAGTAGGTGTCGTTGGCCTCGACCCACTCGGCCGTGCCGCGGGTGCAGAAATAGCCGTTGCCGGTCGACGTCAGTGTCTCACGGAGGCCCTCTTCCTCGGGCACGAACGAATCGTAGGCCAGCGTCCAGGTCGACATCGCGTTTCCCCTCGTCTTGTCGTTCGTCGGTCGGGTTCCGGGTGGCGCTCTACCGAGCGAGCAAATCCAGGAACTGCTCGACCTCTTGCATGGTCCCCAGGATGAAATCGGCGTAGGTGGTGCGCCCGCCGACCTCGGGGTCGTCGGCGCGGCCGACGAACATGTTGATGCCGCGCCCAGCGAGGGCTTCGAAGGCATGCTCGTCGGTGTGGTCGTCGCCGAAGTACATGGGCATGATGTCGTCGCGGTCGAGGCCGAGCGCCTCGATCAGGTAGAGCACCGCCTTGCCCTTGTGCCAGTCGATCTTTGGCTGGATCTCGTAGACCATCTTGCCGGGAGTCACCTTCAGCCGGTCCGGGTTCTCGGCGAGGATGGCGTCGACCACGTCCTTGATCTTGTCCTGTTCGGCCTCGGCGACGAGCCGGTAGTGCGCCGCGACGGAGGCCTTCTTCGGCTCGATCAGCGCGCCTTCGATGGGGTCCGTGACCGCATGAAGCCGGGCCTTCACCTCGGCCAAAAGGTCCTGGTAATCGGCGGCCATGTCCTTCTGGATGTCGCCGCCGGTGGGGCTCCAGATGTCGAAGCCGTGGCTGCCGGCGACGATCAGGTTGTCGAGGCCCATCAGCTCCTGGACCACCGGGCGGTCGCGGCCGCTGACCACGCACACCGAGCATCGTCCGGCCAGCCCGCGCACCGCCTCACGCATGCTGTCGGAGATGATCGCGTCCTCGGGACGGTCGACGATCGGCGTCAGCGTGCCGTCGTAGTCGAGGAACACGGCCGGTGTCTTGCCGCCGAGGCGGCGCTGGAATTCGTCCATATGCGCGAGCGCGTTCGGCAGGTCGCCGATGTTCCGGGTCATCGGAGGCTCCTCAGTCGGTGATGGTGATTTCGGTCATGTCCTGGACGACGATGTCGGCACCGTTGTCGAGCAGCGCCTGCAGCTCGTCGTGGCGCGCGATACCGATGACGAGGCCAAACTTGCCGGCGCGCCCGGCCTGGACGCCGGAGATGGCGTCCTCGATGACCACCGCCCGGCTGACATCGACGCCCATGTCCTCGGCGGCGGCGATGAAGGTATCGGGTTCGGGCTTGCCGGGCAGTCCCCGCTCGGCGGCGATCAGTCCGTCCATCTGTTCCTCGAACAGGTCGTCGAGGTTGGAGATCTTGAGGATCGGTCCGCAGTTCTTGCTCGACGAGACCACCGCGAGCTTGACGCCCTTGGCCTTGAGGTCGCGGATCAGCGCGACGCTGGAATCGAAGATGTCCGGGCTGCGCTCCTTGATGATCTCGTTGAACAGCGCGTTCTTCTTGTTGCCGACGCCGCAGACAGTTTCCTCGTCCGGGCCGTCTTCCGGAGTTCCCCACGGTAGCTCGATGCCGCGCGAGCGCAGGAAGCTGTCGACACCGTCGTAGCGGGGCTTGCCGTCCACATAGACGTAGTAGTCGGTCTCGATGTCGAACGGCACGAACTCGGTGCCCTCGCGGTCGGCCACCTTCTTGAGAAAGATGTCGAACGACTCTTTCCAGGCCGCGCTGTGAATGCTGGCGGTGTCGGTGACGACGCCGTCGAGGTCGAACAGCCAGGCGTCGTATTGGTCTGGTGAGATGGTCTTGGAGGCCGCACCGGTCATTGTTCTTCCTTCCCTTTCGCGGACATTGGCCCGTTCGCGGACGCGGGGGCGTGCTTATGGACCGGCGCCGGGCGCCATCCTGCGAGATGTCCGGGTATCCCCTGTCGGTTGCCCCTGCGACGGTCCGCGCCCCTCGTGGGCGGCCATTATAGACCTCCGCCCCGGAATGCCTACCCCGTGACCGGTGATTTTTCGGCGACGGCCAGCCGGTTGCCGGCGTGCGGGAGCGGCATTAGATTCAGCCCATACCGCTGGCCTACGACATGCCGCTCTACCGCCCGCCGAGCGAGGGCAACAACCTGATCATCCAGGCGACGATCGGCTGTTCGTTCAACCGCTGCACCTTCTGTTCCATGTACAAGTCCAAGGCGTACCGGGCGCGGCCGCTAGCAGACGTGTTCGCCGACATCGACGCCGCGGCGCGGGTCTGGCCCGACGCGTCGCGGGTGTTCCTCGCCGACGGCGATGCGCTGACGCTGCCGACCGACGACCTCCTCCGCATCCTCGACAAGTTGGCAGAGACGTTCCCGGACCTGACGCGGGTGTCGGCCTACGCGACGCCGATCAATCTCAATGACAAACTGATCGCTGAGTTGCAGACGCTGAAGGACCACAAGCTAAACTTGGTCTATCTGGGTATCGAGTCCGGCTCCGCCGACATCCTGAAGCGCATCGTCAAGGGCGCGACGCCACGGACCATGCAAAGCGCCCTCGAACGGGCTGCCGAGGGCGGGCTCAAGGTGTCTGCGACCGTAGTGCTTGGCCTCGGCGGCAAGCACCACTGGCAGGAGCGCATCGACGATACGGCGGCGGTGGTCAACGCCGCGCCGCCGACCTACCTCTCGACCCTGCAGCTCCACCTCGAATACGACGTGGTCAAGGAATACCAGGAGCGCTTCGCCCGCGGCGGCGACCGCTTCGAATGGCAGGACGACGAAGGCGTGCTGGCCAAGCAGGAGCGGCTGATCGCCGCCCTCGATCCGCCGCGGCCGATCATTTTCCGCTCCAACCACGCCTCCAACTGCCTGGCGCTGGCCGGCAACCTGCCCCGCGACCGTTTGTTGACGATGATCGCCGCTGCCCGCGCCGGCGCCCCGGTTCTGCGCCCGGCCTTCCTGCGGGGGCTCTGACGTCCGGCAGCCCGATCAAGCGCGCGGCGACGCCTCTGCGGGGCGCAGCATCACCGCGGCACCGACGGCACCGAGCACCGCCAATGCGGCCGACACGAGCATCACCATCCGGAAACCGACGACAAACGCCTCGTCGATGGCGCCCCGCACGGCGGCTTGCGCGTCGATGCTTAGGCCATCCGGAATGGCGATCCCCGCCAGTCGGAACCGGTCCGCATCCAGAGTCGTCCTAGCCGCCGCGGGCAGATCGATAGCGGCAAGCTGGGCATCGAACCGGACGTTGAACGCCGCCAGCAGGACGACGCCCATCACGGCGATCGCCATCAGGCCGGCGACCCGGGCGACCGCGTTGTTGATGCCGGACGCAATGCCGGCGCGCCGCTGCTCGACGGCGCCGAGGACGACCGTCGTCAGCGGCGGCACGCTGATCGCCATGCCGAGGCCGAGCACGACGACGGCGGGGAAGAACGTCGCCCAGTAGCTGCCGCCGACGGAGGGCACCGCGAACAACGCGAACCCGACGCCGGCGATCAGCGGCCCGATGATCAGCGGCGGCCGACCGCCGTAGCGGTCGACGAGACCCCCGGCCCAACGGGACAGCACGAACATGATGGCGATCAGCGGAAGGAAAGCCGCGCCGGCGGCGGTGGCCGAATACCCCTGAACCTGCATCAGATTGAACGGCAGGAAGAACAGCGCGCCGCCGAGGGCGGCATAGAGCAGCAAGGTGATCAGGTTGGCACCGCTGAAGGCCGGCGATCGGAACAGCTCCAGCGGCATCATCGGCGCCGTGCCGCGCGCCTGCAGCCACAGGAACGCGGCGAGCAACAGCAGGCCAGCGGCCAGCGATCCAACGACGTGGGCCTCGGCAATACCGTTTGTCCCGCTTTCGATCAGGCCGAAGACCAGCACTCCGAGGCCAAGAGTCACGATCGAAGCGCCGGGCCAGTCGAGCCGTCCGTCGTGGTCATCGTCCCGGCTCTCGGGGACGCCGCGAAACAGGATGGCGAGGACCAGCACCGCCAGCGGCAGGTTGATGAAGAATACCCAGCGCCAGGACACTTGATCGACCAGCCAGCCGTCGCCAACGGGCCCCAGCGCCATGGCCAGCGCGGTCATGCCGGACCAGGTGCCGATGGCGCGGCCACGCTCGGCCTCGCCGAAATTGGCGCTGATCAGCGCTAGGCTGCCCGGCACCAGAAGGGCGGCACCGATCCCCTGCACGGCCCGCGCGGCGATCAGCGTCGCTGTGTCCGGTGCCAACCCGCAGGCGAGCGATGCGACGGCGAAGATCCCGGTGCCGATGGCCAGCATTCGACGGCGCCCGAACCGGTCACCCAGCAGGCCGCCGACCAGTAGCAGAGCGGCCAGGAACAAGGCATAGGACTCGACGATCCACTGCAGGCCGACAACGGTGGCGCCGAGATCGTCCTGAAGCACCGGCAACGCCACATTGACGACGGTGCCGTCGATGAACAACGCCATCGACGAGCCGATGATCGCGGCGGCCAACACATGCCGCTGGCGCCAGCGGGCGCAGGCCTCGACCGATTCCGCCTGTTCGATCGGTTCTGTGTCGCACGGCTGGTGGCAGTAGACCGTCATTGCATTCGCGGGGCCGTCTCCGGTTCGCTGACGACGTGGGGTGCCGGCCCGGCGGTTACCAGACCGGGCCACGGTGGAGTAGGAGACGGGAACGGCTACCTGATCCCTAAGCGGCCTCTCCAACCAACGCGGCGACGGCCTCGGCGGCGGGAACAAGAGCGTCCGTGTCGACGCGGCAGCCCTCGGGGAACACGTCGGTACGTGTCGCGAGGGCGCGGGCCACCTCCTGAAGGCTGGTGTTGCCGCCGCGCGGGCCGAGGCCGTTGATCGCTACCTCGGCCTGGCGGGCGCCGGCCTGCAGCCCCGCCAGGGTGTTCGCCGTCGCCAAACCGAGATCGTCGTGGCAATGCACGGATACCGCGGCGTTGCTGGCCCTTTCGACGACGCCAGCGACCAAGGCGGCGAACTCATCCGGGAGCGAAACGCCGAGGGTATCGGAAACGTTGATGGTCGCGGCGCCGCTGGCGACGGCGGTCTCAACGGCGCGGTGGACGAACGCCGGGTCGGCGCGGCTGGCGTCGAGCGCCGCTCACTGGACGTCGTCGCAGGCATTCCGGGCGGCACCGACCGTCGTGGCGATCCCGTCGAGGCATACGGATTCGCCGCCCTCGCGTGCCATCACCGAGTTGAACACGTGGAGACGCGGCCGCTCGTGATGCCGGAGAAGCGCGCCCGCCGCGGCGATGGCGTCGGGATCGGGGAACGCCAACACGCAGGCGGCGGCATTGCGCACGACGCTAAGGGCTTCGGCGATGGCATCGGTGGGATCGGCCGGGCGGGCGACGACGCCGACCTCGATCACGTCGACACCGGCTGCGTCGATCAGCGCGAATACGTCGGCCCGGCCCTCGACCGGCACCTTGCGGCCCTGGATGCCGTCGCGGAGCGTGGTGTCGAGGAGGATGATGCCGCCGGCCACGGCGAAGCGCGTCTCCTAGTCTTTAAGGATTTCCAGAACGCTCTCCGGCGGGCGGCCCATGCGAGCGGCGTCGGCGGCGTCCAGATCGATTCCCGCCTCGCGGGCCTCCTTCGGTCGGACGATGTCCCGCGGCCGCTTGCCGAGGAGCCCGAGGATGCGCTTCAGTTCGGCGGCATCCGGCGGGTCGGTCAGGTATTCGACGACGACGGGCTCGATGCCGCGGTCCTCCAGCAGCGCCAGGGTGGCGCGGGATTTACTGCACCGGGGGTTGTGGTAGATGGTGACGGTCATCGGGGGTCCTCGTCCGGGCCGGATTTTCAGTCAAGCAACGTGTGACAGGGGGCGGATGCGCGGGTAATCTCGCCCGCCGTGATGGCTTTGGCAAGTCCGGCAGGGGGAATGGGGCGGTTGAATTTCATCGCAACGGACGGTTGGGCGTGGGTCCGCCGCGTCGCCCTCGTGCTCGCCGTGCTCTGCATCGCGCCTGCGCCGGTCGCCGCGCAGACGGCGCCGCCGCCGGACGCCGCGATCGCCGAGCTGGAGGCCTTGGCTGCAACCATCGAGGATGAGGCCAAGCGCGCCGAGCTTCTGGCCAACATCCGCGCGTTGATTGCGGCCAACAAGGACCTCAAGGCCGAGCCGTCGCCGCAGGATTTCGGCACCCGGCTGGTCCACCTGGTGGCCGAAAGCACCCGGGTCACCGGCGCCCAGCTCGTTGAGCTGGCCAACGCGATGAGCGACCTGCCGGCGCTCTTACGGTGGATGAGCGACCAAGCCTCTGACGCCGCAGCGCGGGCGCGGTGGGGGGCACTCCTGATCAAGCTCGCCGTCGTCTTGGGCGTCGGCTGGTTGGCGGAGGCGCTGGCCCGCATCGCCCTCCGGCGGCCGCGCCGCTCGCTGGAGAGCCGCGATGTCGAGAGCCTCTGGGTACGGAGCGTGTTCCTCGCTGCACGCACTGTGCTCGACATCGTGCCGGCGGCAACCTTCGCCGCCGCGGCCTACAGCACCTTGGGCTTCGTCGACCCCGAGGAGCCGGCGCACCTGGTCATGGGGACATTTATCGGGGCCTACTTGATCTCATTCGGCATCGGCGCAGCCGCCCGGGTCGCACTGGTGCCGGCCGCGCCGTCGCTCAGGCTGCTGCCGCTGACCGACGAAACCGCCAATTACCTGTTCATCTGGGTCCGCCGCATGGTCGGCGTCGGCGTGTTCGGCTATTTCGCCGCCGAGGCCGCCCGCATCCTCGGCCTGCCGCCGGCGGGGGCATTGGGTTTCCTGAGCGTCGTCGGGCTGCTGCTGACGGTCATGGCCGTGGTCTTTGTGCTACAGAACCGCGCCAGGGCGGCGGCGTGGATCGCCGGTCCCGCCGGTGGCGGCGCGGGCCTCCTGCGCCGGCGATTCGCCGACATCTGGCACGTGCTGGCCATCCTCTACATCGTCGCCGTGTATCTCGTCTGGCTCCACGGCGTCGAAGGCGGGTTCGCGTTCCTCGCCCGGGCGACGGCGATCTCGGCCCTGATCCTGGTCGTCGCGTTCATCGTCACCGGCGGTGTCCGCCATCTGGTCGAGCGCGGATTCCACGTCTCCGACCAACTCACCGCCCGCTATCCGTTCCTGGAGAAGCGTGTCAACCGCTACCTGCCGGTCCTGCAGGTGGTGCTGCGTGTGGTCGTCGGGGTGACGGCGGTGTTCGCGTTAATCGGTGCCTGGGGCGGGGACGTCGTCGGCTGGCTGACCGGGGACGCCGGCACGCGGTTCATCGGCGGCGTCATCAGCATCACCATCGTCGCCATCGGCGCGGTGCTCGTCTGGGAAGGCGCCAGCACGGCGATCGAACGCTATCTGGAACAGACCGACTCCGAGGGCAACCTCGTCGAGCGCAGCGCCCGGGCGCGGACGCTTTTGCCGCTGTTGCGCAACGCGCTGTTCATCGTGCTGACGGTGATGGTAGTGCTGATCGTGCTCTCCGAGGTCGGCATCAACATCGCGCCGCTGCTGGCCGGCGCCGGCGTCGTCGGCCTAGCCATCGGTTTCAGCTCGCAGAAGCTGGTCCAGGACGTCATCATTGGTGCCTTCATCCTGTTCGAGGATGCGATTGCGGTCGGTGATGTGGTCAACGTCGCCGGCATCGGCGGCCTCGTCGAGGCCATTTCGATCCGCTCGATCCGGCTCCGCGACCTGTCGGGCAACGTGCACACGATCCCGTTCAGCTCCGTCGACACTGTCACCAACATGACCAAGGAGTACTCGTACTACCTGCTCGACATCGGCGTCGCCTACCGCGAGGACACCGACGAGGTTGCCGAGGTCGCCAAGGCCATCGTCGAGGAGCTGCGCGAGGACCCCGAGTTCGGCCCCGAGATCCTCGAGCCCCTGGAGGTTCTGGGTGTCGATCAGTTCGGCGACTCGGCGGTCATCCTCAAGGCGCGGATCAAGACCCTGCCGATCAAGCAGTGGATGGTCGGGCGCGAGTTCAACAGGCGGATGAAGAAGCGGTTCGACGAGCTGGGGATCGAGATCCCGTTCCCCCACCGCACCCTCTACTTCGGCGAGCTCAAGGACGGCTCGTCCCCGGCCGGGCGGATCCGGATCGACCCCGGCACCGAGTCGAAGTCGGTGGAACCGCCGCAGGAAAAGCCCTCCACGACCCGCTCCGAAACCACCAAGGTCGATTTGCCCGACGGGGAGGGGTGAACCCCTGGGCCTGACGGTCCCCTAAACCTCCGAAAAGTCTCCGTGCCTTCCAACGCCGTCGCGGAAGCGGGCGGCGCCGGCGGCGCCTTCGGTGCGGATGGCGTCGACGCCGTTGGCCCATTCGAGCTTGAGCGCCTCGTGGACCGTGAGGCCGCGGGTCTCGATGATCGAACGGCGGTCGGCCAGCACCGCGCCCTGCGGGAACCGGGCGATCTCCCAGGCCATCTCCTCGGCGGCGGCGCGGGCCTGTCCCTCGGGAACGACCTTCTCGCAGAGCCCGATGCGGTAGCATTCCTCGGCCGGCACCTTGCGGCCGGTCATGGTGATCTCCAGCGCGCGGCCCTGGCCGACGAGACGGGCGAGCCGCACCGTTCCGCCATCGATCAACGGGATTCCCCAGCGGCGGCAGTAGATGCCGAGGTAGGCCGTCTCGGCCATCACCCGGATATCGCACAAGAGCGCCAGTTCCGTGCCGCCAGCCACCGCCGGTCCTTCGACAGCGGCGATCACTGGCTTGGTGAGTTCCATGCGCGAGGGGCCCATGGGTCCGCGCGGGGCGGGCGCCGCGTCCAGCGGGAAGCCGAGGCCCTCGACGATCTCTTCCTGAAACCGCTCGGCATCGGTCATCGTCGAGGCATACTTCAGGTCCCAGCCGGCGCAGAAGGCGCCGTCCGCACCCCAGAAGACGCCGACCTTGGCGTCGCCGTCTTCGAATTCCTCGAAAGCGGCGGTGAGCGCGTCGGCGGCCTCGGGGCTGACGGCATTCCTGGCTTCGGGCCGGTCATGAATGATGGTCCAGACATCGCCGTCCTTGTCGATCCGCACGCCCATGGCGTCCTCCTTTGGTGACTGGGATCAGGCGGTGGCACCGCCGTCGATGGTGTAGTCCGCGCCTGTGATCATCCGCGCCTCATCGCCGGAGAGGAACAGTACCAGCGCGGCGACTTCCTCGGCCTCGACCAGCCGCCCCATGGGGATCTGGCGTTCCAGCTTGTGCTGTTCGGTGGCCGGCACGATGTCGTCCAGCATCGGCGTGCGGACGAAGGTCGGCATCACCGTGTTGCAGCGGACCCCGTTGTGGGACCGGGCGCAGTGCAGCGCGACGGACTTGGTCAGCATGCGCACGGCCCCCTTGCTGGCATTGTAGGCGGCGAGGTTGTGGCCGCCGACCACACCCGAGACCGAACAGATGTTGGTGATCACGCCGCCACCGGAGTCGGCGAGCAGCGGGATCATCGCCTGGCAGCCGAGGAACGTGCCTTCGACGTTCACCGACTGGATGCGGCGCCATTCCTCCAGGCTGCACTCCTCGACCGTGCCGAGAGACAAGAGACCGGCCGAGTTGACCAATGCATCCAACCGCCCGGCATCCGTCCTGACGCGGTCGATGGCATCGGACCAGTCTTCGGGCTGGGTGACGTCGAGACAGAGGGCGGTGGCGGCGCCGCCGATCTCCGCTGCCGTGGCCATTGCCCTCTCAAGGTCGATGTCGCCCAGGATCATCCGTGTGCCGGACTCCGCGAACGCCAGGGCTATGGCGGCACCGATCCCTGAGGCAGCACCGGTGACGAGGGCTACAGATTGCTCGGTCATGAAATTTCCTCCCCCGCGCCATCGTTAGCATCCGCTGCCGGGGAAGGGAACCGGGTCACAAGGGTCCGCTGGGTTGGCGCTCCGACTGCCGGTATCTGTAGACGCCGTTTCTCTTGCCAAGGTCGGTAAACAGGCCGGACCGAAGAATGGCGGACGGCACGCCGAACGTGACCGGGAACAACCACACCGCCAGGACCCCGTCCGCTTTCAGAACCCGGTGCAATTCGGGGAGCAGCCGGTCCAACGGTAGTGTTGGGAAGGGGACGACGCCGAACAGCAGAACCACATCGACACTTGCGTCGTCCAGGCCTGTGTTCAGGGCGTCGCGCCTGACGACCTCGACGTTGGCGAGGCCTGCCTCGCGGACCTTTGTTTTGACTCGCTCCACGTAGCCGGACAGCGGGTCCATGGCGATGAGGTGGCCGGTTTCGCCGATCATCTCGGCGGCTGGCAGCGTAAAGAATCCGGTCCCGCAACCAACCTCGAGAACGATTTGCCCGAGAGCGATGTCGGCGCCCCGCAGTGTTTTCCGCGGATCGAACAGCCGGGCCCGCAGCCCGCTTTCCATCGACTTGCCGGCAAGGGCGAAGACGGCGTTCATGACTTTGGTCTTGCCGAGGTCTTCCGTGTCCATCTCTGCCCGCGCTGCATGCTTGTCTGCGCGTACCGGTGCCGGCCGGCCCAGAGTTGGCGCGGCGCGGTGCGCGGTCAAGCGGGAGGTGGGCTCGGGCGGCGGTCGGTCCGAACCGCTCCGCGCCCGGTTCCCCGATCAGCCGAGGCCGAGCTCGGCCAGCAGTTGGCCGCGGTCGGCGTCGAGGTCCGGGGCCGGCGGGCGGATGGCGGTGTCCGGATTGGTCGACATCTTGATCGGGTTGCCGGCCATGACGACGCGGCCGGCTTCGGGGTCGTCGACGGCGACGACCATGTTGCGGGCGTTGACGTGGGGATCGTCGAGCACCCGATCCACCGTGTTGATGGGGCCACAGGGGATGCCGGCCTCCTCGAGCGCGTCCAGCCATGCGGCGACTCCGCGGGCGCGGAACACGGATTCGAGTTCGTCCTTGAGCGCGACGGCGTGCGCCGTGCGCGCGGCGTTCGTGGCGAACAGCGGGTTGCCGGGCAGATCGGTGCGGCCGACCACGTCGCAGAGCTTGGCGAACAGGGCGTCGTTGCCGGCGGCGACGATGACGTAGCCGTCGGCGGCGGCGAAGGCGTCGAACGGCGTGATGGACGGGTGGCGGGACCCCAGGGGTTTCGGCACAGTGCCCGTCGCCGAATAGCGGGCGATGGCGTTCTCCAGGATCGCCACCTGGCCGTCCAGCATGCCGACATCGATAAGTTCGCCCGTCCCTGACAGCGACCGGCGGTAGAGGGCGGCGTTGATGCCGATGGCGGCGAACAGGCCGGTGGTGATGTCGCCGATGGAGGTGCCGACCCGCGTAGGCGGCGCCCCTTCGTGGCCGGTGAGGCTCATCACCCCGGACATGCCCTGCACGACCATGTCGTAGGCGGGCCGGTGGGCGTAGGGGCCGGTGCGTCCGAAGCCGGAGACGGCGGCGTAGATCAGCCGAGGGTAGCGGTCCCTGAGATGGTCCCAACCGTAGCCGAGCCGATCCATGGCACCCGGCCGGAAGTTCTCGATCAGCACGTCGGCGCGTTCGAGCAGGGCCTCGAAGATTTGCCGGTCCGCTTCGACCTTGAGGTCGAGGGCGATGCTTTCCTTGCCGCGGTTGAGCGACATGAAATAGGCCGACTTGCCACCGACGAAGGGTCCGAACTGGCGGCTATCGTCGCCACTGTGCGGCAGCTCAACCTTGATCACGCGGGCGCCGAGATCGCGCAGCACCATCGTGCAATAGGGGCCGGCGAGAACCCTTGTGAGATCGACGACGGTGATGCCATGCAGGGGGCCGTGGCCTGGGGCGATCATGGGCGGTGGCTTCTCTAATCAGACGGCGTTGAGCAAGGTGTCGGCGGGCAGACTGGCGATGAAGTCGCTGTAGTGGCCGCTCTGTGCGGTGACATGGCTGAGCAGCAGCGATTCCACGCTCTCGGCGTCGCCGTCGAGGATCGCGTCGACGATGGCCTGATGCTCGGCGAACGATTCGGGCAGGCGATTCAGCCGCTGCAACTGTGCCCGGCGGTAGGGGGCCAGGCGGTTCCGCAGGGCCAGGGTCTGGTCGGCGAGGAACCGGTTGTGGCTGGCGCGGTAGATGGCCTCGTGGAACTCGACGTTCTCCGCGTAATAGGCATCATGGTCACCCTGCCTGACCGGCGCCTCGCAGCGTTGGTGCGCCTCGACCAACCTCGCCCGCTCGGCGTCGTTGATTCGCCGCGCCGCGAAGCGCCCGCAGGCCCCTTCCAGCTCGGCCATGACCTCGAACATCTCGACCAGCTCCTTGAGCCCGATCTCGGCGACGATGGCGCCGCGCCGGGGGCGGATGTCGACCAGGCCGACCGAGGCGAGCTGGCGCAAGGCCTCGCGAACGGGCGTGCGCGAGACGCCGAACTGCTTCCCCAGAGAAACCTCATCGAGACGGGTGCCGGGCTTGAGGCTGCCGGAAACGATGGCTCGCTCAAGCTGATCCTTCAGGGCGAGGGGGTGCGGTTGCGCCATGGATTGCATTCCTTCGATGCAGCGTTCGCACATTAGCACCATCATATTGTATTCTACAATAATTAAATTGTATACAAAATTTGTTGATATGCATAATTTAGCCGCGTACCGTGGTTCCGTTGCCGGGCCACTGCGGCGGCTCGGGAAAAAACCGAACACCACACCCTCTTTGACAGGGAGGACTTTCGATGAAGCTCTTCGATACGGTTTGCCGTTCGGCCCTGGGTATTGCCGCGGCAGCCCTCTTCGCGTGTGTCGCCGTAGCTGATGCCGATGCCAAGACCCTCAAGGCCTCGCACCAGTGGCCCGGCGGCAAGGGCGATGTCCGCGACGAAATGGTCCAGATCATCAAGCGCGAGGTCGAAAAGGCCAACGTCGGCCTCGAGGTCAAGATTTATCCCGGCAAGTCACTGTACAAGCCGAAGGAGCAGTGGAACGCCCTGGCGAAGGCACGGCTCGACCTGTCCGCGTTCCCGCTCGCCTATGCCGCCGGCCGCCATCCCGAGTTCGATGCGACGCTGATGCCGGGACTGGTCAAGAACCACGAACACGCCCGGCGGCTCAACGGCTCGCCGTTCATGGCCGACATCAAGAAGATCATCAACGATGCCGGCGTCGTGGTCATTTCCGATGCCTGGCTCGCTGGTGGCTTCGCTTCCAAGAAGGCCTGCATCCTCGACCCGAAGGACATCCAGGGTTAGGTCACGCGCGCCGCCGGCAAGGCGTTCGAACCGAACGGACCTGGACAACGTGTCCAAGGCCTGCCGGATCATGGGTTATAGCCGCCAGCAGTTCTATGAGATCCGGCGCAGCAACTATCAGATCTATGGGGCCGACGGCCTGATCGACCGCCTGCCTGGTGCCAAGGGTCCGCATCCGAACGGGGTATCGGACGAGATCGAGCAGGCGATCCTGGCGCATAGTTTGGATCATCCCGGCCACGGCGCCTTGCGGGTATCGCACGAACTGATG
>Ga0209458_1000390_pt1 | contig 16380 bp, 13 predicted proteins | sample WorMetLIZAISLAND_FD_187411 | JGI IMG/M metagenome (GOLD analysis project Ga0209458, IMG submission 187411) | Marine gutless worms symbiont microbial communities from Max Planck institute for Marine Microbiology, Germany - Inanidrilus manae... ...
TGAATCACGCCAAAAAGCCAAACGCAAATTGCAAGGTTTTTACGCTCCCGAGGTCGTTTCCTTGCAAACAAAACAATCGGGTTCTACGGAAAACTCAAATCTAATCAATTCGTTGAAGATTCTTCACGGTCGACGAATTAGATTCTTTCAACGTAAGCCGACTTCTCAGGGGTAAGAGCCGCCATATTGGCAATTGGGGCGTTTTCACACAGCCACCGGTATTAGCGGAAGTTAGGTCTCCGGAGTGAACGTCAGCGGCTGGGTTGATACGGTCGTCTTCCCTACCAACATCAACAGCGGCTTTACGGTTTCAGCGGTCTTTCTACGGTCCCAACGCTTCACGATTTCCCGTTAACAGACAGGGCAAGGAATGTCGCATCAAATGACTCGAACGTACCCCATCATGCCGGCGCTGGCGTGTTCGAGGACGTGGCAATGGAGCGCCCAGTCGCCCGGGTTGTCGGCGACGAAGGCGACGTCGACCGTCTCCTTGGGCGCAATCAGGACCGTGTCCTGGATTTGCGGCTCCTTCACGGGCACGCCGCCTCGGGCGAGGACGTGGAAGGAATGGCCGTGCAGGTGGATCGGGTGGTCGAAGGCGGTGTCATTGGTCCAACGCAGCCGGTAGCTGTGCCCGAGTTTGAGGTCGAGCATGGGGTCACCGACGTCGCCCTCCTCCATGGCCGGCAGTACCTCGCCATTGACGGCCCAAACCATGCCCATGGCGGCGAGATCCCGGAGGCTCTTGGCCTCCCCCTTGAACGTGGCGCTCTGCAAACCACCCATGGCGCCGCCCTGGAAGACCATCTCGTGATCGACACCGCTGTTTATGTCGGGAACGGCGACGGGGTTCGATGGCAACGCGATGGGCGGCGGCAGGTCGTGGCGTAAGGGCGATGTGTCGTGATAGGCGATGCGCGCAATGCGGTAGGTCTGGCGCTGGTAGGCACCGTCGATGACGTCGAAACTGTCGCCTGGCTTGCCGGTCATATCGATGATCAGGTCGAGCCGCATGCCCGGTGCGACGATCGCTCGACCGTTGTTCAGCTTGCGCGGTTTCACCGGATGGCCGTCGACGGCGATCAGCCACGGGTCGTGCCCCTTGGACGAGAGTCCGAATATCCGGGCGTTGGCGGCGTTGATCAGCCTCAGGCGCAGGCGTTCGCCGGCGGTCACCTCAAAGGGGTCGAGGTCTCCACCATTGATGGTCGCCACGTTGCCGAACCTGCCGGCGTGTGCCGCATCGTGCAGCGCGCCGAAGGGTGCGAAGGTGGCGTCCTTCTGTAGGCGCCAGTCGTCGAGGACCCAGACGACGTCGCGGTCGACGGCAGGCGGGTCCAGCTCATCGACGATCAACGCGCCAGCCAGTCCGCGCCCGACCTGGATCGAAGTGTTGAGGTGCGGGTGGTACCAGAAGGTGCCGGCGTCCTGGAGCGGGAATTCATAGGCAAAGCGCTGGCCCGGTTCGATCGGGTCCTGGGTCAGGAACGGCACGCCATCCATGGCGTTGGGTATGCGCAAGCCGTGCCAATGAACAGTGGTCGCCTCGTCGAGCCCGTTGGAAAACTCGACGCGCAGGGTGTCTCCCTGGCGGGCCCTCAGGACCGACCCGGGAACGGCTGCGTTATAGGCCCAAACGGCCGTCGCCGGGTCGTCGGGGCCGATGAGCTTGACCTCATGGGGGGCGGCCGTGAGCGCGACAGGATCCGGTACGGCGGCACGCGTCCATCGCAAGGGAACGCTGGCGGCCAGGGAAGTGGCGGCGGAAGCCAGGAGAAAACGCCTACGGTCCATATTCGGGAAATCCATGATCATTCATCAATAGCCGGGGACAATGGCATTTTCCAGGCCGGCGCTTGGGAGCGCCGTTCAACCGCCGCCGGTCACCAGGCGGATGTAGTCGACCAATTGGTCAAGGGTCTTTTCATCCGTGATCCTTTGCACCGGCATACGGGTGCCAGGCAGGAACTTGTCGGGACCCTCGCGGAACAGCGCCTTCAGGTGTTCGGCGCCCCACTTGTAGTCCGCTTTGCCCAGCGCCGCCGAATAGCGGTAGCCGGACACGGCACCGGCCGGGCGGCCCATGATGCCTTCGAAGTGCGGCCCCGAACGCTCCGGCTCCGATGCCGTCAGGGCGTGACAACCGGCGCACTTGCGGAACAAGCGGGCACCGGGATGGTCACTGGTCAGCCACGGCTGCAGGCGGCCTTCGTCCCCATCCGCGTCTTCGGCGCCGAAGCTGACCCGTTCGCCGGTCTCCAAATGCCAGACCCGCACCACCTCGTCGCCGCCGACGGTCACGGCGAAAACCCCTTCGCGGACGACGGCGGCGCTCCACACCGGCCCCTTGTGAGCCGGCAGACTGATCAACTGCCGGCCGCTCTTGAGGTCGAAATGGTAGAGTGTACCCGAACGGTCGGCGGCGAGCGCCGTGGTGCCGTCGGGCGCCAGGGCGACGGCGGTCGGATTGCCGCGGAAGAACTGGTATTCGCCGATCATCTCCTGGCGGCACCAATCCCAGAGGCGCACCGGCTCGTTGAGGCCGGCGGTGATCAAGCGCGAGCCGTCGGCCGAAACCTTGAAATGGGCGAGCCCGAGACCGTGCGCCTTGAATTTGCCGAGCGCGATGCCGTCGCTGACCCGCCACCACCGGACCATGCCGTCCCTGGAGCCGGTGATGAAGGTCTTGCCGCCATCGGCAAAGGCGACACCGGTAACCGCCACCGGCAGTTTGACCGAGAGCCGCTGTTCGCCGCTCTCCAGATCCCAAAGGATAGCCCGAGCGTCCCAGCCGCCGGAAACGGCGAAGCGGCCGTCCGGCGACACGGCGACGTCCTGGACACGGTTTTCGTGACCTTTGAGGGTGGCCGCCGGGCTGAACGATTTCAGGTTCCACAGGACCAGGGTGCCGTCGGCGCTGGCCGTCAACGCGTGGTCACCGTCGGGCAGGAAAAGGGCGTTGTTGACCGGTTCTTCGTGGCCTTCGAGGACACCCAATTCCCTGTGCTCGACAAAGTCGAAGACGCGCGCCGTATAATCGAAACTGGCGGTGATGATGCGCCCGCCGTCCGGCGACATGGCGAGACTGCGGACCAGGCCGCCGTGGCCGCGCATGTCAGCGGCGGCGGGCGAGGCCGAGAGGGTCGAGACGAGGGCCCAAGCAACAGAGACGGCGCCAAGCCACCCTTTCTTGACCAGCGGTAACCCGATCATGATTCCTCCACACCCTTATCTTAAAGAAAAGTTGGGTGCGATTAATAGCCAATCAAGAAAGATTGTTCTTCTCATCCCTGGATTGACGCATACCCCTAAATCCCCGAAAAACGGTGGCGGCGTTGGCCCGGTGCGGCGACGCGTTGGGGGGCATGAGCGATGATCGATTGTTTTCCGTTTGCTGGATATCCGGTTGCGGTATTCGGGCTCGGCGAGGAAGGCCGGGCCGCGGCCCGGGCCCTTCATTTGAGCGAGGCGGAGATTTCAGCCTGGGATTTGGGCGCGGCGCGATGCCGCCGCTGAAGACGCCATTCCCGTTGTCGACCTTTCCGGCGCCGATTGGCCGGAATTCGTCAGTCTGGTGATCGAGGCGTCGGTGCCGCACACCGGCGATGAAGCCCACCCCTTCGTGCGCGCGGCGCTCGACGCCGGTTCGGAAGTGATCGGCGACGCCGAACTGCTGGCCCGCTCCCAGCGCCTCGCCGAATACGTCGGCGTCACCGGCGATGATGGGGCCGAGTTCGCCTGCCAGCTGATCCATTACCTGTTGACGCTGTCAGGCAAGGAAGCCGAGATGGGCGGTTTCCCGTTGAGCCCGGTGATGGACCTGCACCCCCTCGACGGCGGCGCCTACGTCCTCTACATGCCGCCCGACAAACTCGACATCACGGTCTCCATCACCTTCGATACCGCGTGTTGGATCGGTTCGGACGCCGCGTCGGAGTCCCGAGAACGCCAAGCCTTGATCTTTCACCGGCAAACGGACCCGCGCACGGCCGTCGTCTGCGTTGACGATGCGGACGGTCGGGCGGTTTATGAGCGCCTTGCCGGTGTCGGCGATCAGGTCGTCGTACCCGTGTCCGGCGCAGGCACCGCCGGCGGCGGCGTCTTTGTCGAGGACAGCGTTCTCTACGACGACAGCAAGGGCGGGCGTGTCCCCGTCCTGCCCTTCGAAGGATTGGCTGCCTACGACCACCGGCGCGACCGCGCCCTCGCCGCTGTCGCCTACGCCGCGGCCCTGTCGCGCGGCGTCGAAGCGCTTGCCGCCATGGCCAGCATTCGCAGTTTTCCCGGGGTCGAAGGGTTGCGCGGCCCCCTGGAACGGGTCGACGGTGTGCTCTTCGTCGACGATGCCGCATCATCGACGGTGGCCGAGGTTCAGCGGTCATTGACCGGTTACGACGGCCCCGTGGTGTGGATCGGCGGCGGCGAGACACCGTTCGAAAGCCTAAAGGCGGCCGATGCCCTGGCAAAGACCGCGGCGGCAGCCGTGATCGTCGGCACGGCAGGCGAACCCCTCGCAAAAGACTGTCGGGCGGAGACGGCGCCGGACCTGGCCGAAGCCGTCGAGTTAGCCCATGGACTGGCGGCGGAAACCGGCGCGCGGGTGGTTTATTCCCCCGGCGTGTCGACGCCGCATGCCGGTTTCGCCGAAGCCGTGTCGGCCCTCACCGGGTCGCACGAAGAACCGGACGAGATCGATTAGTTGGAATTGATTGGGCTTTAAGGCCGCCTGACGCTGCTGCCGGACTGGCCGCCAGCACGTCGCCTGAGTTCCATGGTGTCGATGGATCCCGCTTCGGCGGTTTCCGCCGACGCGCCGCCGCCGCTGGTCAGGTTGGTGTGAACGCCGGCCTGGCCGGAATGGCGGTTGCGAAGGGCGCGGCGCGCCTCCTCGCTCAAGGGTTGGTCGGCCTTGCCCCGGTACTGGCCAGGCTCGTAGCGGATCAAGCGGTCCTTTTCATCCGGCCGGCAACCGCCCAATAGGACGATCGCCGCCAACAGGATGAAGACGGCATTGCGATAGGGTAATGCTCGCATCTTCTTTTTCCCGAGTTTGTCGAGCGGCTTTGGTCTAATCGTGGTCTTGCCGTGAAGAGCCGGGTCCGGCCTGACGGCCGGACCCTTCCCTTCCCAGGATTAAAAACCCGGACTTGAGCTGATAGGCAGTGCCCCAGGCCCCGGATCCGAATCCGCGTGAGACGACGCGTTCGCGATAGATGTTGGACACCATATAGCCATCGCCGCCGAGAAGCGCCTTGGTCGAGCACATCTCGGCACAGATCGGCAGTTTGCACTCAGCCAACCGGTTGCGGCCGTACTTCTGGAATTCGGCGCTCGAGCCGTCTTCCTCCGGACCACCGGCGCAGAAGGTGCACTTGTCCATCTTGCCGCGGCTACCGTAGTTGCCCGCTTGCGGATACTGAGGCGCACCGAACGGGCAGGCGAAGAAGCAATACCCGCAGCCGATGCACAGGTCCTTCGAATGCAAGACCACGCCTTCTTCGGTCTCATAGATGCAGTCGACCGGACAGACCGCGATGCACGGCGCGTCCGAACAGTGCATGCAGGCGACCGAGATGGAACGTTCACCGGGCTTGCCGTCGTTGATGGTGACGACGCGCCGGCGGTTGATGCCCCACGGTACCTCGTTCTCGTTCTTACAGGCCGTTACGCAGGCGTTACACTCGATGCAACGCTCGGCGTCGCAGAGAAATTTCATGCGTGCCATGTCATTTCCCTCCTATCTCAGGCCCGTTCCACACGACACAGGGTGACTTTCGTCTCCTGCATCTGCGTAACGGAGTCATAACCATAGGTACCGCACATGTTGGACGCTTCGCCCAACACGTAGGGATCCGCTCCGGCCGGGTACTTGTCGCGAAGCGACTTCCCTTGCCAGTGTCCACCGAAGTGGAACGGCATGAAGACGACACCGGCCGCAACCCGTTCGGTGACCATGGCCTTGACCAAGACCTTGGCGCCCTCGGGGCTGTGGATCCAGATGTCGCCGCCGTCCCGGACGCCGATGTTGTTGGCGTCGACCGGATTGATCTCGGCGAACATCTCCTGCTGCAGTTCGGCCAGCCACTTGTTGGCCCGCGACTCGTCGCCGCCCTCGTACTCCACGAGGCGCCCGGACGTAAGGATCGTCGGGAACTCCTTGGAGAAGTCGTTCTTTTGAATCGACTCGTACTTGGTCGGCAACCGGTAGGCCTGTTTATCCTTGTAGGTCGGATAATCGGCGACCAGATCACGGCGCGGCGTGTACAAGGGTTCGCGATGCAAGGGCACCGGATCCGGGAACGTCCACACCACGGTACGGGCCTTGGCGTTGCCGAAAGGCGCACAACCGTGCTTGATGGCGACCCGCTGGATGCCGCCCGAAAGGTCGGTCTTCCAGTTGGTCTTGTCGCCGGCGACCTTTTCGATGGCGGCCCGTTCGTCGGCCGTCAGGTCCTTGTCCCAGCCGAGCTTCTTGAGCATGGCCATGGTGAACTCGGGATGACCGTCCTTGATCTCCGAGCCGACCGGATAGGAGCCTTCGGCGAGCAGGTTCTCGCCGTCCCGTTCGACACCGAAGCGCGCGCGGAAGCAAAGGCCGCCCTCGGCCACCGGCTTGGAGGTGTCGTAGAGGATCGGGGTTCCCGGGTGCTTCATGTCGGCTGTGCCCCAGCACGGCCACGGCAGACCGTAGTAATCGCCGTCGGCCGGCCCGCCACGCGCCTGCAACGTCGTCTTGTCGAAGGTCGCCTGGTTGGCCATGTGCAGTTTGAGGCGTTCCGGCGATTGGCCGGTGTAGCCGATGGTCCACATGCCCTTGTTGAATTCGCGGGTGACGTCCTCGATCAAAGGTTCACCGTCGTTGACCTTGATGTTCTTGAACATCTGATCCGCGAAGCCGAGCTTGGTCGCGAACATGTGCATGATCGTGTGATCCGGCTTCGCTTCGAAGACGGGATCGACGACCTTGTCACGCCACTGCAGAGAACGGTTGGACGCGGTGACCGAGCCGTAGGTCTCGTATTGCGTCGCCGCCGGCAAAACGTAGACGCCGTCCTTGCGGTCGGGGATGACAGCAGCGAAGGTCGGAACCGGATCGATGACGACCATCAGGTCCAGTTTTTCCATCGCCTTCTTCATCTCGGTCAAGCGGGTCTGCGAGTTGACCGCGTGGCCCCAGAGCACCATGGCCCGGAGGTTGTCCGGCTGGTCGATCTTGTCCTTGTTCTCAAGGACGCCGTCGATCCAGCGGCTGACCGGAATGCCCTTCGACTGCATCAGCTTCTCGGAAGCGAAACGCCCCGCGAGGTAGTCGTAGTCGACGTCCCAGACGCGCGCCCAGTGTTTCCACGAACCCTTCTTGAGACCGTAGTAGCCGGGGAGCGAGTGCGACAGGATGCAGAAGTCGGTGGCGCCCTGCACGTTGTCGTGGCCGCGGAAAATGTTGGCTCCGCCGCCGGCAACGCCCATGTTCCCGAGCGCCAGTTGCAGCGCGCAGTAGGCCCGGGTGTTGTTGTTGCCGTTGGTGTGCTGGGTGCCGCCCATGCACCAGATGAAGGTGCCCGGACGGTTGTTAGCCATCAGCCTGGCGACGCGGCGCAATTGCGAGCCGGGAACACCGGTGACCCGTTCGGTCTCTGCAGGCGTCCACTTGGCGACTTCGGCCTTGATCTGATCGAGACCCCAAACGCGCTGGCGGATGAACTCCTTGTCTTCCCAGCCGTTCTCGAAGATGTGCCACATGATGCCCCAGATCAGCCCGACGTCGGTGCCCGGACGGAACCGGACGAACTCATCGGCGTGCGCGGCCGTGCGCGTGAAGCGCGGGTCGCAGACGATGAGCGACGCGTTGTTCTGTTCCTTCGCCTTGAGCAGGTGCTGCACGGCGACGGGGTGGGCTTCCGCCGGGTTGGAGCCGATCAAGAACATCGCACGCGAATTGTGGATATCGTTGTACGAGTTCGTCATGGCGCCGTAGCCCCAGGTGTTGGCGACACCTGCGACCGTCGTCGAGTGGCAGATCCGCGCCTGGTGGTCACCGTTGTTGGAGCCCCAGAAGGCGTAGAACTTGCGGAACAGGTAGCTCTGTTCGTTGTTGAACTTCGCCGAGCCGAGCCAGTAGACAGAATCGGGTCCGGACGACTTCCGGATATCGAGCATCTTGTCGCCGATCTCGTTGACGGCCTGCTCCCACGAAACCTTCTTCCATTGGCCGCCTTCGAGCTTCATCGGGTACTTGAGCCGGCGCTCGTTATGCGCATGCTCGCGGACCGCGGCGCCCTTGGCGCAGTGGCTGCCCAGGTTGATCGGGCTGTCGAAACCGGGCTCCTGGCCCGTCCACACACCCTTGTCGACCTCGGCGATGACCGTGCAGCCCACGGAACAGTGGGTGCAAACCGATTTCACTTTGGCCGTATTGGGCATCGGCGTAGCGGCTTTTGCCTTTTTGACCACGCCGACCGGCGTGGCAGCGGCGAGGGTCGCACCCCCGACCGCGAGACCCGAGCGCTTCAGGAACGTACGCCGGTCGACGGCGCCCCCCACAGCGTTCGAAAGTGCCTCTCTCAAACGGGGGCCTTTCGCAACCCCGTCTGTCTTCTTGATAAGCATCTGCTTCTCCTCACGCTAAATGCTTGTTGGTTCCTCCCTTAAGTCAGAATCGGGCGAGCTCGTAGTAGGTATTCACGTGCTCGGTCTCCCGGTACCCGACCTTTTCCTTCCCGGAAGGGGTTACGGCCTTGGCCTCGCTCACCGCTCCCGCGGCGGCGACGCCGGCAACACCAGCCGTCAGTCCCGCTTTCTTGAAGAAATCGCGTCGAGCAAGAGGTTCAGGTTTATCCATCACCACTTCTCCCCATAGTCAGACCATTAAAATCGGGAGCGTCTCGCAATCCCGGTCTGGCGGCCTCATGCCGCCGGGTAGTAGGCGGCACCACACCGCCTGTTGACGGCAAATTCACGCCGCCATTTTGAAAGCATCCGCCTCGATGGCGACGAAAAGCCGCCCCAAGGCACCGACAGGTGCGTAAAGCACCGAGGCTTCGGCTGCCTCCAAATCCTCGAAAAACTTGCCCATCCAGGGCGCGATATGATCATCGAAAAACTTGCCGTTGGCGGGCATCGTCGGCGCCCGGTTCGGCACTGACGATCAGCGAATGCATCATCTCAAGTATATATCCGGCATGGTCCTCCGGTTCGCCCGTCGTCCCGGCATGTGCCAACCCGAGCTCCTGCATGTCGCCCCGGAGCTTGGCCAGCGGCTTGTCATAGACGAGGCCGGTTAGGTAGTAGGACGCATAAGGCAGACCTCACCACCTTGCCCCTTGCCATAGAAGAGTTCCGTGTATTCGCTCTCGGCGCTTTCGCGTGTCGCCGCGTCGGCCACCTTGGCCAGCGTCGAGAGGACCTGGCCGAGTGGCGAGCTATCGTCACCCTCAAGGCCGCGTAACACGCCAAGCGCGTCTGTTGTCGGCGGTTCAACGAGCAGCCGCGACAAGAGCGCGTAAAAGGACGCGCGAAAGGTGTCTTCCTCGGAGGGTGGGACACCGTCCCGTTGTTGTTCGCTTACCCTGCCTTCGTTCATCCCGTCTCCAGCACCCGGTAACGATGAACGAGTCTTCGAACTGGTCTGTCGCCATCCGTTGCGCCTTCGGAATCCGAAAAGGATACGCGCAGGCGTTGCCGAATTTATTCGAATCCTCCCTTACTCCGGATTGTCCTTTATATCCGTGAACCGGTCAACTGGTTCGATTGCCGCTAAACCCCAGAAAACCTAGGGTTTCAGCCCTTCCATCGACCCGCTTCAAGCGTCCTTTTCAGGCGTTTCGTCAGTCTCAGCATGGGTTTTCGCTTGATCTACGTCACGGGAACTCGTGTCTGCTTGTCTTGGCACTTGTTCCATTTCGTCATCGACGATTTCATCGACATCATCTACGTCGTCGGAATCGTCGAACGGATCAGCTTGTTCCGACCTCGACTCGGCCACCGAGTCGGCCACATCGAGCAAGGTATCGATCTTGTTGAAATCCTCGTCGTAGTCGTTCAGTCCGTCGAGGACGGCAAACACGGGAGACGAGCGCCACAACTTGCGCAGCGCCGCCTTGCGCAGCAGCTCGGGCACGTCGTCGGCCATGAACCGCGAAAAATCGGAATCTTCGGTAAGCGTGTCGACGGCCGGAAGGTCGTGTTGCTCGGCAAGGGCATCAAGATCGACGGCCGCGTCATCCGGCTCGTCGGCTTCCGCGATCGTCCCCGCCACCGCCAAGGAGCCACCTGTTGGTCCCTCTATGTCCACCGGCGCGCGCTCAGCGGTGTTGGAGCGTTTTTCAGTTTTCAGCCTCGACCAGCGGCTGAGCGGTTTTTCTTCGGCCATGGGATCAACTGCCCGTCCGCCGGATCAGGCCCGGCCGGCGCCCCGTGACTTCGCGCCGGATACCCTTGCGTTTGCGTTTTTTGAACGGCTCGTCCACGTGATGGGCTTCAACGAACGCCTCGACCAGTTCTCTCACGTCCGCCGGCATGGCGACACCTTCCACCAGTTCGTCGCCGCTTTCCGTGTAACCGGCCGCCTCATAGGGGCAGGCCGTGATCAGGAAGGGCTCGACCTCGGCTTCGTCGGCTTCCTCGCCGGGGCGCAGTGCGACATAGACGCTGGGCGGGTCCTGGGCGAGGTTCGACTTATAGCCCTCGGTTTCACCCTTGAAGAGCTCCAGAGGCATCGTCGCCGCATGATAGTGCACCCAACCGTCTCCGTGCTCGAGCTCGCGCCAATCGTCGATGGACTCGGCACCGGAAAAGACGGCGACCGGCCGGTAATCGAAATCCTGCCACGGGTTATCGATCTTGCGTCGTTCAATCACGACGCCTAACACGATCTCCGCATCGGCCATGTCGTTTCCTCCCCCGACTTGGCGTCAGACGGACAGGCACCGGCCGGTCCGACCTCGACTTGGAAATGTTCTATCCTATATTTAAGGGCGCGAGCGGAAAAAGTGAAAGTCCTGGCGAACACGGACCCCGCTGTGATTAATGGACCGCTGGTGGGCAATGGGGGAGGCAACGTCCATGCAGTTCAACGGAAAGACCGTATGCGTTTGCGATTGTGAAGGCAGCATGCCGCTTGCCGCCGGCCAAATCGCGAAAGCTTGTGGCGGCGAGGCTTCCGATGTCGCCACCCATCTATGTCGCGCCCAACTCGGGCGTTTCGAAGAAACCCTCAAGTCCGCAGACGATGATGTGGTCGTCGCCTGCACACAAGAAGCACCGTTGTTTCTCGAGACCGCGGAGGACCTTGGTTTCGAAGGTGAGCTAACGTTTGCCAACATTCGCGAGAAGGCCGGCTGGTCGAGTGAAGGTGACAAAGCGACGCCGAAAGTGCTGGCGCTTCTCGCCGAAGCGACGCTGCCGCGGCCGATTACCGGCACCGTCGAACTGGAGAGCGGCGGATCGGTCTTGGTCATCGGCGGCGACGACAAGGCGTGGGATGCAGCTGAAACGCTTGCCAACACCTTGAACGTGACGGTGTTGCTCAAGCCCGGCGGGGAGTTCACGCCGCCCGCTATTTCCCGCTTCCCCGTCTTCTCCGGAACGGCCAACTCGGCAAATGGGCACCTGGGCGCCTTCACGGTAACCCTCGCGGATGTTGCCGCTTACACACCGTCTTCACGCCAATCCTTGAGTTTCGAGCCGGCCGGCGGCGAGTATGAGTTCGACCTTATCCTCGACCTCAGCGGTGGCGCACCGCTGGTGACGTCGCCTGAAAAGCGCGACGGGTATTTCAATCCCGAACCGGGAAATCCGGCCGCCGTGATGACCGCGTTGTTCGAACTGGCGGCCCTCACCGGCACGTTCGAAAAACCCCAGTACGTTTCCTACGATCCGGACATTTGTGCCCACGCCAGGAGCGGCATCGTCGGTTGCACGAAGTGTGTCGACGCCTGCCCGGCGGGCGCCGTTTCGCCGGCCGGGGAGAAGGTCGAATACGACGCGAACATCTGTGCCGGTTGCGGCAATTGCGCCGGCGTCTGCCCGACCGGCGCCGTCAGTTACCTGCTGCCCAACGTCGATCATCTTCTGACGCGCCTGCGTACGCTGACCGCATCCTACCGCGAGGCCGGCGGCACCAACCCCAGGCTGCTCGTACACGATGGCGATTTCGGCGAGGACATGATCTCGGCCCTGGCCCGCTTCGGCGACGGTCTGCCGGCATCGGTGATCCCGTTTGCCGTCAATTCCGTTGCCCAGGCCGGCCTCGAAGTCCTGCTGTCGGCGGCAGCCTACGGTTACGGCCGCGTTTCCGTGCTGGTGGCGCCGGACAAACGCGACGAACTCGGCAGCATCGAAGACAACGTCGATCTCGCCAATACCATTCTTACCGGACTGGGCTATGACGATGGCATGTTCGAGGTGATCGGCGAGCGTGACCCTTCGGCGGTTGCTTCCCTGCTGGCCAATGGCAGCGGCACCAATGGGATCGATGCGGCTTCCTTTCTGTCAACGGGCGGCAAGCGGAGCCTGGTTTCGCTCGCGCTCAACCATCTTCACGGTCAGGCACCGAAACCGGTCGATGTCATGGCTTTACCCGACGGCGCGCCGTTCGGCACCATCGACGTCAACGTCGAAGGCTGCACGCTGTGCCTGTCCTGTGTCGGCGCCTGCCCGGCCGGCGCCCTAGCCGACAACCCGGATAAACCGCAACTTCGGTTCCTGGAGGAGGCCTGTATCCAGTGCGGCCTTTGCCGCGCCACCTGCCCGGAAAACGTCATCGCCCTGGAACCGCGCTTGGATTTCACGGGCGCGGCCCGCAACCTGCGCACGATCAAGGAAGAGGACCCGTTCGAATGCGTCCGCTGCGGCAAGCCCTTCGGCACAGCATCGACCATCAACATCATGGTTGAGAAGCTGAAAGGCCACTCGATGTTCTCGGACGAAGCGGCCCTTAACCGGCTCAGAATGTGCGAGGACTGCCGGATTATCGATATGGCGGAAGCCGGCAATGATCCGATGGCCGAAGGGGTACGCCCGATGCCGCGGACGACCGATGATTACTTGCGCGAACGCGAAGAGGCGCGCCGCTTGGCCCGTGAGGCCGGTGACTTGCCGCCAGAGGACTGACCGATCTTCGGGAAACGAGTCATAGATATTGACCGCTTTTGGTGAAGTGGCTTTTGACCAAACGGGTGTTGCAAGAACAAGTGCTTTGAAAGGGAACGAAGCCAAAGGCGTTCCTGTGGTGTCGTATTTCTGATAAGAACGGTATTGGGTGGTTGTTGTGATGGGAGGAACACAATGAATGCCAAGCTCAGCGAGTCTGCGCTGCGATCGGGTGAAATGGCGCGGATAGTTCGCATTGCGGCCACGTTTCTGGTGGTCGTCATATTATCCTTCGGCTTAGCGGTTCCGAACGGCCAAGCGGATAACCACGTCCGTGCCCCGGATCAGGGCCAGGCAATTCCGCAAGGGAGCGTGCCCGGCGGAACCCTCGGCAATCAAAGCGATTCCGATCTCTGGCGCCAGGTCCGGCGCGGTGAGGCTTTCACCTTGGGCGGAACCGGGGTCGGCACGCCTGTACTCGTCGATATGGGTGGTGAAGCCTGGCGGGCGGCGCAAAACGGCGTGGTCAAACGTTACGGCGGTTATCTGCTGCTGGCGGCGATCCTCGCCATCCTCGCCTTCGCCTCGATCCGGGGAATCGTTCTGATCGACAACGGCCGGTCGGGACGCACCGTTCCCCGTTTCACGGCCGGCGAGCGCTTGGTCCATTGGTCGGTGGCGGTGATTTTTGTTGTTCTTGCCTGTACCGGCCTGGTCCTGATGTTCGGCAAGTTCATCCTGCAGCCGATTGTCGGCAAGACCGCGTTTTCCTACATCGCCAGCGGTTCCATGCAACTGCACATCTGGCTCGGTCCGGTGTTCATTTTCGCTCTCATCGTCATGTTCATCCAGTACGTGAAGGACAACCTGCCGACGAAGGTCGATCTCCAGTGGTTCGCCAAAGCCGGAGGGTTCATGGGCGAGCATGCCAGTTCCTGGAAATACAACGGCGGCGAAAAAATCTGGTTCTGGGTCGCCATGCTGGGTGGCGCCGCGCTCTCGGCGACCGGCATCCTGCTCGATTTCCCGTCGCTGGCCCAGGACCCGGATTGGCTTCGGGTCGCCCAGATCATCCACGCATCGGCGGCCGTTATCGTTATCGCGCCGGCACTGGGCCATATGTATGTCGGCACCGTCGGCATCGAGGGGTCGCTGGAAAGTATGACCACCGGGTTCGTCGACGAAAATTGGGCTATCGAGCACCACGACCTTTGGGCCGAACAGGTGATGAACGAGATGTCGGGCGAGACCGGCGAGGAACCGGCGGCGAAAACGCAGCCGGCGGAATAGGTCACAGGCGAAGCGGCGCCACAACACGTGGCGCCGCTGCTCGCGACATTACACTTGGCGCATGCCCCACGGCCCAGGGTTACGCGTCAATCGCCGAGAAGATCGCCCATCTTGCGACCGAGCGTTTCCGCTGATACGGGCTTCAAAAAGAAGGCATCGGCACCGCGGTCCAGGGCGCTTTTTTCGGTCAACGTGTCGCTGTAGCCGGTGCAAAGGATACAGGGCATGTCCGGACGCCGCTTCTTGATCTCGCCGATGACCTCAATGCCGCGGGCTTCCGGCATGACCTGATCGACGATGGCGCCACGCCAATCGGCCTCGGCCTCGCCGAAGATCTCCAGGCCTTCCTTGCCGTCGCGGCCGACGGCGACCTCGTAGCCCAAGCGCTCGAGGCCGATCGACAGCATGTCGGCGACGTCGTTTTCGTCGTCAATGACCAATATTAATCCGTGACCCTCGGGTATCGCGGACACGTCGTCGTCACGTCCCAGTTCGATGGTCCGGTCCGCCGACGGTATGTAGACCTCGAAGGTCGTCCCCTCGCCCTCCGCGGTCATCACACGCATGGCACCTTCGTGGGACGATACGATCGTGCGGACGACGGACAGGCCGAGCCCGGTTCCCTTGCGCATCGCCTTGGTCGTAAAAAAGGGATCGAACATGGAGACCAGGACGTCCGGCGGGATACCCGAGCCGTCGTCGGCGACCGATAAGCGCAGACAGTCGGACCCGCCGCCAAGGACGCCAACGAGCAGTTGCTGACCGCGTGGCTTGACGTCTGTGATTTCAACCCGCTCCTTATGTTCGCCGGGCGAATTCGACCGAAGCGCGTCCAGCACCGGATCGTCGCCTCGGACTATGTCGGTGGAAACCGTTATTAGACCATCACCGCCATCGAAAGCGTCATTGGCATTGACGCCTAAGTTCATCAAGACCTGGGACAGCTGACCCGAATTGCCGACGACGGGTGCGCGATCGACACCGAATTGCGTGACGATCCGGGTCGATGGCGGCAAGGATCCGCGCAGCAGACTGAGGGCCTCTTCGACGACCGGCACCAGATCAAAGCCCTTTCGTTCGGTCGGCCCCATCCGGGAAAACGTCAGGATCTGGGCAACGAGCTGTTTCGCCCGCTTGCCGGCCTGGTCGATCCGGCTGGCGTAGTTGTGTTGCGGCGTCGACTTATCCAGGTCCTGCATCAGAAACGCGTTGAATCCCATCATGGCGCCCAGCAGGTTGTTGAAGTCATGGGCGATGCCCCCGGCCAACCGGCCGACGGCTTCCATCTTCTGGGCCTGCTGCAGTTGCGCTTCGAGGGCCTTCGATTCGGTGACATCGATGTGGAACGAACAAATCCCCGCTACTTCCCCATCCGGGGTCAACATGGGTGCCCGCAGATTGGTCGTCGTGATTTTCCTGCCATCAGCACCAGGCAACGTGACTTCGCGGATCGATATCCGCCGGTTTTTGATGACCTCGCGGTCGTCCAAGTCGGCTAGGGCCGAGATTTCTTCACCGTAAAGGTCTTCAACCCTTTTGCCGACGACATCTTCCCATTGCCACCCCATCCAATCGAGGATGGTTCCATTCACGGTCGTGTAGCGCCCGTCGATATCTTTGATTGCGATCCCGACCGGAGCGTTTTCGAACAGGCTGCGGAACCGAGCCTCACTTTCCCTTAACGCGTCATCGATGACTTTTTGTTCCGTCACGTCGATGAGCAGCCCCTCGATGATGACGGAGTCATCCGAACGCTCGACGGCCCGGTGGCTTTCGTAAACCCAGCGGATATCACCACTTTTCGTTCGTGCACGATGGGTTCCCTCATAGGGGTGGCTGTGTGAAAACGCCCCAATCGGTTTAGAATCCTGGCGCTTGCTTTGGAGGTCGGGATGAGCCGATTTGTTGAAGGCCAGGATCGCGGACAGCAGACGTTGTTTCCGTCCAGTCTTGATGACTATGTCGACGAGGACAATCCGGTTCGGGTGGTCGATGGTTACG
>Ga0209458_1000391_pt1 | contig 16360 bp, 19 predicted proteins | sample WorMetLIZAISLAND_FD_187411 | JGI IMG/M metagenome (GOLD analysis project Ga0209458, IMG submission 187411) | Marine gutless worms symbiont microbial communities from Max Planck institute for Marine Microbiology, Germany - Inanidrilus manae... ...
GCCGGAAAACCCTCAAAAGTCGCCATCACCGCCGTCATGCGCAAGCTCATCGTCCTCGCCAACGCCCTCATCCGCGACAACCGGAAGTGGGCCGAAACAGCCCCTTGATCAAGACGGATACTTCTGACGCCCCGCGCCGGCGGAGGAACGACGGACATGGCCGTCGCCGCATTGCAAGAGGACCTGTACCGGCGGATCGAGGATCTGGCGCAGAGCCGTCCTGACATCGATCCCGAGGACATTATTGAGGTGGTAGAGAGCGTCATGGCTTCCATCAGTGGCGATATTTCGGCCGTGAATCTCAAGCTTTATGCTGAGATCGAGTCGCTTGCCCGCTTCATCAATCACGCCAAGTCGGAGATCGCCGCGCTTCGCCCTGACGAGATCAAGGACGAACACCTCGCGACGGCGACCGACGAGTTGGAACAGATCGTTGGCGCTACCGAATCGGCGACCAATCAGATCTTCGAGGCCGTCGAGACCATCGAGGAGTTGGGCGCTTCTCTGGAGCAGGAGCAGTCCGACAAGATCTCCGAGGCGGTCACCTCTGTCTACGAGGCCTGCGGTTTCCAGGACATCACCGGCCAGCGCATTACCAAGGTGGTCAAAGCGCTCAAGCACATCGAATCCAAAGTCGAAGGCTTGCTCGAAGCCTTCGGGCAGGAGTTCAGCAGCATGCCGTCGCCGCCTGCCAAGCCGAAGGCCGTCGACGATGACAAGCCGCAGCGGCCGGACGAGCATCTCATGAACGGCCCGCAAGCGGCGGACCAGGCCATCAGCCAGGACGACATCGACGCGCTTCTCGGCTTCGACTGAGGTCTATATGGCCGCCTCACTTCTGCAGCGCGGGGGCAGGCGACGCGATCCGAACATCGTTGCCATGCTCAGTCTTTACCTGCTGCTGCTGGCCTTCTTCATCCTCCTGAACACGCTCTCCAAGCTCGAGGAAGACCGCACGCGGGTGGTGTTGGAAAGCGTCAACGCCGCTTTTAACGGGCGAGTCGAATCGACTGCCAGCGTCAAGCCCTATTCGGCCGCGCTCGGCCCCCTCCAGGATGCGGCCAGTCTGATGGCAGATCTCAGCCGCCTGTTCGATCAAACCTTGCCCGCCGTGCGAACCGAGGTAGCGGCGGACGGGCTGGTCCTGCGCCTGGAACTCACGGCCGATGCCCTGTTTCGCAGCGGCCGGGTCGATCTCCAAGTTGGGCGCGGTTTGCTTCTGAGCCGGCTCTCCCAGGCTTTGTTGAGCGAGCGGAATAGCGCCCTGTTCTTCGAGATGGAGCTGCTGCACGGCGTGCCCGACAAGGGAGTCCGTACCGTCGCCGAAGCGGGAGACCGTTCGCTCGAGGTGCGGCGCATGGGCGTTTTGGTCTCCGAGCTCGTGGCCCGCGAATTGCCCGCCGAACGACTCTCCGTAGGCTTGGTGCCGGGGCGGCCTGGCGTCGTGCAGATCGTGGTACGCGTTTTCCAGGAGGCTCCGCCGCCGGTCGACTTCGCCGATCAGGTGGAGTGATCGGACATGGCAGCGGCAGCGAGCCCCACGACACCGAAGGCGGGATCGGCGAGTCTGCTGATTGAGCAGTCCGCAGCGGCGGCGGCCAAGGGCGCGTCCGAAGGGGAAGCCGCGGGACAGGCTTGGCTGATCACCTTCACCGACCTGGTGGCCTTGCTGATCACCTTCTTCGTCATGCTATTCGCCATGTCGCAGGTCGAGGAGCGCAAGTGGCAGAACCTGACCGATGCGCTCGCACGCAACCTGAGCCTCGTCCGCGAGATCAACGTAGCCCTGCCGGCCGACGATCTCGATATCGACACGGTGGAGCTCCTGCCGGGCACCGATCTCGACTATCTGGCACTGCTGCTCGAGCAGCACATGGCGAGCGAGCCGGCGCTCGCGGGCGGTGTCCTGCGGCGCCAGGACGACCGTATCGTGATCTCCCTGCCCGGCGAGCTGTTGTTCGCGCCGGACTCCGCCTCCTTGACCGAGGAGGGCGCACGCGCCGCTTTCGCACTGACCAGCCTTCTGCGCAATCTCAATAACCGGATCGAGGTAGCCGGCAGTGCCGATCCGAGCTGGCCCGGCGGCGCTTTCCAGTCCAACTGGGAGCTGTCCCTGGCGCGTGCGGCGCGGGTCGCGGCGCTGCTGTCGGACGCCGGCTATCGCCGCGCCGTCGTGATGCGCGGTCTCGGCGACGCCCGCTTCGGCCAACTGTCGCCCGACCTAGCACCGGCGCAGCGCAGCGCCCTCGGACGCCGGGTGGATATCACCGTGCACCAGGATGCCGGGGAGCTGCGGCGATGAGCTTCCGATTGGTCCAATCTCTCACCCGATCTCTGAGCGTCGTTCTTCTGCTGCTGGTGGGTGCGGCGACCGTGTTGGCTGCGGCGACCGACACAACGGTTCCCGTGCGTGGCGGCGAGCATAGTGGATTCGGGCGGCTGGTGTTCGACTGGCCTGCGGAGATCGAGTATCAGGCGGAACTCGTTGGCGACGAGCTGGTGGTGTCCTTCCCGGCAGGTGCGCGCTTCGATCTGAGTGCGCTGTCCGGGGATATGGAAGACTATCTGGGGCCGGTGCGGGTTGCCGACGACGGTATGTCGATCCGTTTTTCGCTGAAGGCAAGCTTTGGGCTCACGCATTTCCGCATGGGCCCGAAGATCGTGATCGACCTGATGGCCCAACCGGGCCAGGAAGCCACAGCAGAGGCGGCTCCGGTGGCTGCCCAACCGGCAGCGGCGGTTCCGGAAGCGCCGGCAGAACCCGCGCCGCCGGCCAGCGCGGCGGCGGCGCGCGTGCCGGTGCGGGTCGGCGAACATCCGGGCTTCAGCCGCTTGGTGTTCGATTGGTCGGAAGCGGTGGGCTTCAGGGTCGAGGAGGTGCCGGGACGCATCACCATCCACTTCGACCGTCCGGCGCAGTTCGATCTGTCGCGCTTCCGGTCCGATCCGCCCCCGGCGGTTAGCGCAATGGTGCCGCGTGCGGCCGCGGAGGGCGTTGTGGTCGATCTGGCAGTTCCGACGGGCGCCAGCCTGCGTCACTACCGGGACAACGGCCATCTGGTGTTCGATGTGGTCGAGCCCGGCGGGGCGGGCGCGAGGCAACGTCTCGCCGAGGCGGCGACGGACTCGAGGCCTGCCGCGACCGGCGCGCCGACACCTTTGCTGCCCGCTGCACGCGCCGAACGAGACACCAATCAGCCGGCACCAGCCAGCGTCCCGCTGCCGCAGGCACGGCCTGACCGCACGGCTGGCCGAAGCGACACTGCCGCTGAGGGACGAGCCACTGCGTCGGCCGCCGTGCCAGCCGACGATCAGACCCTGGCGCCGTCGGCTGGAGCCGATGCACAGCCCGATAGCGGCAGCGCTTCGGCGGGCACCGCCGCGCATGGCGCGGAAACGCCGAACGACGAACCCGACGATCTGGTCTCGGCCAATGGCATCATGTCGACGACGATCGCCGTGGACACGCCGGTGCCGGGACGCGACGCCGTCCAGGCCCGTCCCGTTGCCTTGCGCTTCAACTGGGTGGAGCCGGTCGCTGCGGCGGCCTTTCGGCGGGGCGGGCGTCTCTGGCTGGTTTTCGACCGGCCGGTGCAGTCGAACATTGCGCGGCGCATCGCCAAGGTTGCGCCGGCGCTGGAGCCGATCGATCAGCTGCGCCATGCAGAGGCGACCATCGTTCGCTTGTCGGCGCCGCCGGAGTTCCTGCCAGAGCTGCGGCCGGACGGCAACGACTGGGTCGTCGATCTGCGGCCGCGTATCGGGGAGTGGGCGCAGCGGAGATCCTCGCCCATCCGGCACTTGCGAGCGAATGGGACGCCCAGCTTTGGCTCGGGGCCCTGGCCGCGGTGAACCAGGACTGGTCGAAGGCGGCGCAGCTCCTAGCCGCGGCAGACCCCCTGTTCGACGATTATCCGCAACGGATCCGCAATCAGTTGCTGTTGCTGTCGGTCGAAGCCCGGCTCGGCATCGAGGATACGGGCGCAGCGGAGCAGTATCTCGATCTAGTGCGCCGGGACGAGCCGGATGCCTTCACCCAGGCCCAGGTCGATTTCCTGGAAGGCAAGCGTCTCCTGGCCGACAGTGAAGTCGATCAAGCAGTGGAGATTTGGCAGCAGGTCGTGACCTCGTCCCATACGCCCTCGGCGGCCCGCGCACGTCTGGCGCTCATCGATTTGGGATTGGAGCAGGAGGACCTGACGTCGATCGAGGCCATCGAGCAGCTCGAGCATCTCCGTTTCGCCTGGCGCGGGGATGAGTTCGAGTTCTCCCTGCTGGAGCGTTTGGCCGACCTCTACGTCGCATCTGGCCGATACCGGGATGGGCTGGTGTCCTTGCGGCAGGCAGCATCGCATCTGCCGGATTCACCGAACGCCGAGGCGGCCGCGCGGCACATGCGGGAGATCTTCGCACGGTCCCTTGGCCTCGTCGAGCAGCCAGTCTCGCAACGCTCGGAGTCGCGGCAGCTCGGCACGGCTGCGGTGGTAGACCAGGTAGTAGGCGTCGCGGGCCGGGACAACGGTCTCGAAGGGCGCAACCAGACGCCCTTCGGCAAGATCGTCGACTACGAAGGGCCGGTGCGCCAGCACAAGTCCCAGACCGGCCAAGGCGGCCTCCAGAGCCTGGGCGGACGACTCGAATTTCATGGTGCCGGCCGGCTCCAGGCCTCTGGCTCCGGCAGCCTCAAGCCAGAGCGTCCAATCGTCCTTGCGGGGCGGTGCGTCGACCAGAAGCAGCGTGTGGCGAGCCAGGTCGCCCACAGTCCGCAGGGCCGGTGTTTCCGACAGAAGGCGTGGCGCGCAGACCGGAAACATGTCCTCGGTCATCAGTAGGTCAGCGTGGAGGTCGGGCCACTGGCCGCTGCCGTAACGAATCGCGGCGTCGATATCCTCGCGCCGCAGGTCCGCCTGCCGCGCCGTGGTGACAAGGCGGACCTCGATCTCGGGCTGGCGCGCCTGAAAGCGGCCGAGCCGGGGGATCAGCCAGCGCATCGCAAAGGTCGGCAGCAGGCTGACGGTCAGCACCCCGGCCGCGCGGTTTGCGGCCAGCCGCGCTGCCGCGGCATCGATCGAATCCAGGGCGTCGCGCAGCGGCGGAAAGAAGTCCCGGCCTTCCGGCGTCAGCTCGATCTGTCCGGCGATCCGGCGGAACAGCGGCAGGCCGACGTGACGTTCCAGCGCCCGGACTTGTTGGCTGACGGCGGACTGGGTGACGTGCAGCTCCTCGGCCGCCCGCGACACGCTGCCGTGCCGCGCGGCGGCCTCGAAGGCCCGCAGCGCCTTCAGGGGTGGCAGGTGCTGCCGCATCTTAATACTATTAGCTCATCTAATGTTCATGGCAAGGAAGATAATTTGTAACACGCTGTTATTCAACATATTGATAGCCAGCATCTTAAGTCAGGCTGCAAGACTCGCTGTATCGTACATCGCCTGACAGAGGCGGTGGAGTCTGTGCGATGTTCGAGCTTTGGGTGCCCATCACGCTGACGGCGGCGTTTCTGCAGTGCCTGCGCACGGCCCTGCAGAAACGCCTGAACGCGCGTCTCAGCACCAACGCCACGACCTTCGCGCGCTACCTCTACGGCTTTCCCTTGGCATTCGTTTATGTCGGCCTGCTGCTGGCCGTGGCGGGGCTCGAGCTGCCGGCGCTCAACGCCACCTTCGCGCTCTATTGTCTGGTCGGCGGCGTCGCGCAGATCCTGGCGACCTCGCTGCTGATCCACCTCTTTGCGCTGCGCAACTTCGCCGTCGGCACCATCTACTCCAAGACCGAGGTGGTGCAGACCGCGCTGTTCGGCGTCGTCATCCTTGCCGAATCGGTCAGCTTCGGCGGGCTGCTCGCCATCGTCGTCAGCATGGTTGGCGTGATCCTCTTGTCCCTGGTCGGGCAGCCGGCGGCCAGTCAGACGGCCGGTGGCGCGCGTTCGCGTGCTTGGGACTACCGGGCCGCCGTGATCGGTCTCCTGTCCGGTGGCTGCTTCGCGATCGCAAGCGTTTCGGTCCGCGCGGCAGCCTTATCGCTGGAAGGCGATGGGATCATCCTGAGTGCCGGCCTGGTCCTGGCCTGCATGAACTTCCTGCAGACGCTGCTGCTGGGGTTTTATCTGGGTTGGCGGGAACGCGTGCAGCTGCTTGCGGTGGTGGCCGACTGGCGGGCGCCGGCCCTGGTCGGAATCACCAGCGTGCTCGGCTCCGGCTGCTGGTTCACCGCCCTGGCGCTGCAGAATGCAGCCTACGTGCGCATCCTGGGCCAGACGGAGCTGGTCTTCACGTTCCTCGCCTCACATCTGCTCTTTCGCGAGCGCAGCCGGCCCAGCGAAATCGCTGGCGTCGTCTTGATCGTTGTGGGCGTCGTGTTGCTGCTTTGGCTGCGCTAGCTGCCGCCGTAGCTCTGCACCAGGCTGCCGGCGACCAGGTACCAGCCGTCGACCAGCACGAAGAAGATCAGCTTGAAGGGCAGGGAGATCATGATCGGCGGCAGCATCATCATGCCCATGGACATCAGCACCGAGGCGACCACCATGTCGATGATCACGAAAGGCAGGAAGAGCAGGAAGCCGATCTCGAAGGCACGACGCAGCTCGCTGATCATAAAGGCGGGGATTAGCGCCCGCATCGGCGTTTCCTCGGGGGTCTCCAGGGTGCCGGCATTCGACATGTCGAGGAAGAGCGTGAGATCCTGCTCGCGCACGTGGCCCAGCATGAAGTCACGCACCGGCTCGGAGGCCAGGCCGAGCGCCTCCATCTCGTCGATGTCCTCGGCGATCAAGGGCTCCAGGGCTTGGTCGTAGACCGTCTGCAGGGTCGGCATCATGATGAAGAGGGTGAGGAACAGCGCCAGGCTGATCAGCACCGAGTTTGGCGGCGTCTGCTGGATGCCGAGCGCGCTGCGCAGGAAGGAAAGCACGACCACGATTCGCGTGAAGGAGGTCATCATGACCAGGATCGACGGCGCCAGGCTGAGAATCGTGATCAGGACGATGAGCTGAACGATCCGTCCCGTCGCCGAGCCCTCTTCGCCGCCGAGATCGAGGGACAGGCTTTGCGCGGCGGCCGACCCGGCCCAGCCGAGAACGGCCAGCAGACCAGCGCCGACGACCAGGAGTAGCGCGAAGCGGAGGGCGCCGCGGCCCGTCATGATGCTTGCTCCAGAGGGCTGTCGCCGCTGCGGCGTTGCGGGCCCTTTGTCGAGGTGGCCTTCGGCACGGTGGGTATGGCCGACTCGATCAGCAGATCCGAGGTCGGGCCAAGCAGAACCAGGTGCTCACTGCTGTCGCGGCGCAGGAGGACGAGCTTGCGCCGCGAATCGAGCGCCATGACCTCGACGATCGAAAGGCGCCGGTTGGCGCCTTGATTGGGAACCAGCTTGCCGCCGAGACCGAAGCGGCGGGCGAGCCAGGCCAGCCCGCCGATCAGCGCGAGGATGAAGATCAGGGCTAGCAGAAAGCGGGAATAGACGTCGATATCCATAGGGGCACCTGGCGGGATCCGAGTGCGGCGCGCCTTACTTGGAGGTTCCGCCGCCCGGGCCGTAGGCGGAGACCGCCTGGCGCCGCTTAGCCGAGTCACCGAGTTCGCCGGCGAGGGCCTCGAGGCCGATCTCGACCTTGCGCTGCAGGTTGCCCAGGTCATCGAGCAGAGCGACCAACCGAGCCCGATAGCCGGCGCCCTGGTCCGGCGGCAAGGCGCCGATCCGGGTGCAGATCGCCTGTACGGCGTTCTCCAGCGGCGTCATGTCGATCACCGCACCCTCGGCGATCTCGCTGTTGGCGCGTGCCACGATCGCCGAAAGCTGCTCGATATCCTGGTCGATGGTCGGCGAATCGGTCATGGCGTGGCCTCGTCCCCGTGTGGGCGGTTTACGATTGGGTGGTTGGCGGCTGGTTTATTGGCTCGGTAGACGTAGGACAGGATCTCGGCGACCGCGGCCAGGGCTTCCAGCGGCACTTCGCAATCGACCTCAACGGCGGCCAGGATCTCCGCCAGATCGGCGTCGGTGCGCACCTTCACGCCGCGCTCGAAGGCGATAGTTAGGATCTGCTCGGCGAGCGCGCCGCGCCCCTTGGCGGTGATGCGCGGCCCCCCGCTCTGGCCGGCCTCCTGGTGCAGCGCGATCGCCACCGCCGAGTCGCCCGGGCTTGCCCCGCAAGGCGCTACGCCGCTGGAGGGCGCTGCGGGCCCCTTACTGCTGGGAGATGTCGGTTCGTCAGCCACCTTGGAGGGCACTCCGCAGACCACGGCGAGCGATGCCGACTCGCCGACACTGCGCGCCCTTCGGCGGATGGTGGCGGATTATGCTTAACGAATGGTTGCGCCGCCCATGGATGCGCCATTGGGGCGCGGCTAGCCGCTGCTCTTGTCCTTGCTCTCCGCCTTGGCAGCCTTCGCCGTGTTGCCCTGTGCCGTGTCGCCGCCCAGCGCCAGCACCAGAGCATCGCCGCCGGCGGCAGCCGCGGCCGCCCGGTTCTCCGCCTGAATTCGCTCGTAGAGCTCGCGGCGCAGAACCGTCGCTTCCGGAGGAAAGGTGAAGCCGAGCTTGATCGACTTGCCGCGGATATCCACGACGGTCACCTCGATGTTGTCGTTAATGATAACTGATTCGCCAATTTTGCGAGTCAAATAAAGCATCGGCGTCCTGCCCGACTCTTGAGTGTGGCGGTCAAGTTGTAATTGCCCCCCTTGGATGTACCGCAATTAAAGCGCTTTTACGAATTATTAACAAGCAACGCTTGATATTCATGTGTCGCGTCCTGCTCGCGCGGACCACTTCGCCTGCGGACTCGACCGGAATTTCGCCAGGGGAATCAATGGACGGCAAGCTCAACATTTTCGAAGCGATCAGCCGCAAGATGAGCTGGTTAGGCCAGCGGCAGTCGGTCCTGGCCGAGAACATCGCCAACGCCGACACCCCCGACTATGCGCCGCAGGACATGAAGAGCGGGCCCTTCGCGCGGATGCTCGCGCGCGGTGTCAAGCCCGTGACACCGGCCTCGACCCATCCCGCCCACATGGCCGGCGCACCCGCCGGCGACCGTCCCGCCGATAGCGAAGAGCAGCGCCGGCGCTACGAGACCGCACCGTCAGGCAATGCCGTGGTGCTCGAGGAACAGCTCATCAAGGTGGCCGAGACGCAGATGGACTACCAGCTGATGAGCAATCTCTACCGCAAGCACCTCGGCATGATCCGCACGGCGTTGGGCCGCGGCGGATGAGCCTTGCTGCACTGGTTCTGAACGACAGGTAGTACGACCATGGACCTGATGTCCTCCATGAAGATCTCCGCCTCCGGCATGAAGGTGCAGGGCACACGCCTGCGCGTCATCGCGGAGAACATTGCCAACGCAAACTCGACGGCGCAGACCCCAGGCGGTCAGCCTTACCGGCGCAAGCTGGTGACCTTCGCCAGCGAACTGGACCAGGCGCTCGGCGCAGAGCTGGTCCACGTCAAGGGCATGGACTTCGACCAGAGCGACTTCTCCCGCCGATTCCAGCCCGGCCATCCCGCCGCGGACGACGAAGGCTACGTGCTGGTATCGAACGTCAACAGCCTGATCGAGCTGTCGGACATGCGCGAGGCGCAGCGCAGCTACGAAGCCAACCTCAAGGTCATACAGGCCTCGCGCGGCATGCTGCAGCAGACCGTCGAGATCCTGCGATAAGCCCTTACGCGGTGCCAGGACGGCGCCCGAAAACACGCCAGGACGGCATCATCGGGCGCTTCGGCCCCGAAGGAGTTGAGCCATGAGCGTGAACTTTGCCAACGCGATCGCCGCCTACAACAAGGCTGTCACCAAGCAGGGCGGCAAGCCGCTCGAGTCGCGCGACCAGGCGGGCGGCAGCGACTTTGCCCAGCTCCTGCGCAGCGGCGCAGAGAGCGCGATCGACAGCCTGCGGCAGAGCGAGGCCGAGAGCCTGAAGGCCGCCGCCGGCAAGGCGAACATCAACGACGTGGTCACCGCCATGAGCCAGGCGGACATCGCGCTGCAAACCGTGGTGGCGGTCCGCGACCGGGTGGTCCAGGCCTACCAGGACATCCTGCGCATGCCGATCAGATCGGCGGCGACCGCGGCTCGCGGTCGCAGCGGACCGCCAGAGGGGGCTTTCACGATGACCGCCAGCGATGTTCTCGACGTCTCGGGAGAGGCCGTCTGGGTCATGCTGAAGGTCGGCTCGCCGGTGCTGATGCTGGCCCTCATCGTCGGTTTGATCATCGCGCTCTTTCAAGCGCTCACGCAGATCCAGGAGATGACGCTGACCTTCGTTCCCAAGATCCTGGTCATCTTCCTCTCGCTGCTCCTGCTTATGCCTTTCATGATGGCCACTATGGTCGACTTCGGACGGAGCCTGATGGACCGCATCGTGGCCCTGGGTTGAAGGTGGGCTGACGGCAAATGCTGGCCGCGCTCCTGCCTGCCGAGATCTTCGCGCTTCTTCTGATCTTCGTGCGGATCGGCGCCGCCGTCATGCTGATGCCCGGCGTGGGCGACCCCTACGTGACGCCGCGCGCGCGCCTGCTGCTGGCGATATTCATCGCCATCGTCGTGACGCCGGTAATAGCGCCGGACCTGCCGGCCATGCCAGAGAGCCCGGTCAGCCTCGCCTTGCTTCTAATCGGTGAAACCATCATCGGGCTCTTTTTCGGCACCGTCGCGCGCCTCTTCATGGCCGCCCTGACAACCGCCGGCATGATGGTCGCCTACATGAGCTCGCTGGCCAACGCGCTGGTCAACGACCCCAGCGCGGCGCAGCAGGGCTCCGTGGTCGGCTCCTTTCTGGGCGTGGTGGCGCTGCTGGTGATCTTCACCCTCGACCTGCATCACCTCTTCCTTAGCGCGGTGGTCACCAGCTACGAGCTCTTCGTGCCGGGCCAGGCGTTGCCGGTCGGCGACTTCTCGCAGATGATCAGCAAGATCGTCGGCCAGACCTTCCTGCTGTCGTTCCAGCTCGCTGCGCCCTTCGTCGCCGTCGGGGTCATCTTCTATTTGGGCGTCGGCCTGCTGTCGCGCCTCATGCCGCAGGTGCAGATCTTCTTCGTCGCCATGCCGCTGCAGATCGGCGCCGGTTTGCTGATCCTGCTGCTTTCCCTGCCGATCATGATGCGCTGGTTCGCGCGTCACTTCGAAGCGGCAATCCTGCCCTTCGTCGGCTCGGTCTGAGGGCGCCAGGGAGGAGCGGCGACGATGGCCGAAGATCAGACAGACGACTCACAAAAAACAGAAGAACCGACGCACAAGCGCCTGGAAGACGCGCGCAAGAAGGGGCAGGTCGCGAAGTCGCAGGAGGTTTCGCACTGGTTCATGATCCTGGCCTTTGCGGTGATCGTCGGCTTTCTCCTGCCGGCCGTGGCGGGCGCGATTTCCGACTCTCTGCTGCCCTTCGTCGCGCAGCCCCACGCGATCCCGATCGACGCCGCCGGATTTCCGGGTCTGCTCGGCAACACGCTGGCGGACCTGGCGCTGGCGCTGCTGTTGCCGATCCTCTTCCTGCTGGTCGCCGCCCTGCTGTCCGGCTTCGTGCAGACCGGCTTCGTCGTCTCCGCCGAGCAGATCAAGCCGAAGTGGGAGAAGCTCTCGCTCATCAAGGGCTTCAAGCGGCAGTTCTCGTTGCGCGCGTTGGCCGATTTCGTCAAGGGCATCCTCAAGCTGACCATCGTCGGCGCGGTGATCGGCCTAGTCCTCTGGCCGGACCACGACATGATCCCGGTGATTGCGACCTTCGAGCTGCTGCCCTTCATGGAGCTGGTGCGTGATCTCGCGCTGCGCATCCTGATCGCGGTGGTCGCGGTCATGACCGTGATCGCCGGGCTCGACTTCCTGTTCCAGAAGCAGCAGCACATGAAGCAGCTGCGCATGTCGAAGCAGGAGATCAAGGACGAGTACAAGCAGACCGAGGGCGATCCCATGGTCAAGGCGCGGCTGCGCCAGATCCGCACCGAGCGGGCGCGCCAGCGCATGATGGCGGCAGTCCCCGATGCCGACGTGGTGGTCACCAACCCGACCCACTATGCGGTCGCGCTGCAGTACGACATGGAGGCCATGGCGGCGCCGAAGCTGACCGCCAAGGGGCTCGACGCGATCGCGCTGCGCATTCGCGAGGTGGCCGAGGAGCACAAGGTGCCGGTGGTCGAGAACCCGCCGCTGGCGCGCGCCCTTTACGCCGGCGTCGAGATCGAGCAGGAGGTTCCCCCCGAGCACTACAAGGCGGTCGCCGAGGTCATCAGTTACGTGATGCGCCTCAAGGGCAAGATGCCCGCAGCCGGAGCCTCGTGAGCGTGGGCCGCGTCGAACAGCGCAGCGAGCCGAGGGTGATGCGGTCTTTTGCATGTCGCTTCGCGGCCGCTTCGGGCTATCTTGAGCGCCACTCGAATCGGATGGAGTCTCCGCAGCCGATGCGGCAGGCACGTTTTGCACCGCTTGCGCCGATCCTTGCCGGCGCTTTGATGGCGGTCCTTCCCAGGGCCTCCGCGGCGGCCGAGGAGCCGGCAGCGCCCCTATCTCTGGCGCGCCAGGTCCTGTCCGGCCTCGATCCGCTCAGCCTGCTGATCGGGCTGGCCGTTGGCGGCGTAGCCCTGCTGTTTGTCATCCTTTCCGGCCGCCGTTCGCGTCGCATGTTGATGGTTTTCAACAACGTGCTGGCGGCGATTCCCAACCCGCGTCAGGTGGTCGATGGCCAGGGCCGCCACTACCACGCCAACCCGGCCTTCACGCGCTTCTTCAACGGTGCTGATGGGACGATCCCGGAACTGCTGGCAGCGGAAAGCGACGACGAGGAGGTGCGCGAGCAGCTGGTGCGCCTGGCCGCGAACGCGCGCAACGGCGTCTCCGGGCATCTCGAGATTCCGCTACGTGCCCGACGCGGCAGCGTCGCGAACAGTGATAGCGCCGCGCCAAAGGACGGCGAGGCGGCGGACCGAGAGGCGGGGGACGGCGAGGCGGATGGCGAGGGGCGTGCGCCCAACTGGTACTACGTCGCTGCCCATCCGGTCGAGGGCGAGCCCGGCTCGGTCTTCTGGGTGGTCGACGACATCACCATGCGGCGACAGATCGAGCAGGTGATCCGCGAGGAGCAGGAGAGCTTCGTCGACCTGCTGGAGCATGCGCCGATCGGCTTCTATTCGGTCGATGCGGAGGGTCGATTCCTCTTCGCCAACGAGACCCTGGCCGAATGGCTCGGCGTGCGCCCCCTGGATCTGGTGAGCGGCCTGCTGAAGCTGCACGAAGTGATCGCCGAGCCCTTGCCGGCTGGAACGCCGGCCCACGTGCCCTTCGCCAGCGATGCCGCCGGGCCGGGCGAGGTCACCCTCAAGGCCGGCCCCGACGAGCCTTTCGAGGCTTACATCGCCCAGGACGTGGTGCGCGATAGCACAGGCCGTGTGTTGCGCACCCGATCGGTGGTGCGCCATCTCACCCAAGAGCGGGCTATGGCCGAGGCGCTGGCCCAGTCGGAGCGACGCTTCCAGCGGTTCTTCGAGGAGGCGCCGGTCGGCATCGCCCTGCTCGACGGCGTCGGCATCATCACCGAGTGCAACGACGAGATGCGCGGCTTGGTCCGCGTCGAAGGCGACTTCGCGCCGGGCACTTCGCTGCTCGACATCGTCATAGAGGAAGACCGCGCGGCGGTGGCTGCGGGCCTGGAGTGGGTTGCCAGCGAAAACCGGGACAGCGAGGCCGGCAACCCGCCCATCGAGGTGCGCCTGGCCGGGGAGGGCCAGACGGTCTGTGCGCTCTTCATCAACCGCATGGAGCACGCTATCGGCGCCGACAGCGGCTTTATCGTCCACTTCATCGACATGACCGAGCAGAAGAGCCTGGAGACCCAGTTCGCCCAGTCGCAGAAGATGCAGGCGGTGGGCCAGCTGGCCGGCGGCATCGCACACGACTTCAACAACCTGCTGACCGCGATGATCGGCTTTTCCGACCTGCTGCTGCTGCGCCACCGGCCGGGCGACCAGTCCTTCGCCGACGTCATGCAGATCAAGCAGAATGCCAACCGCGCGGCTAACCTGGTGCGCCAGCTGCTCGCCTTCTCGCGCCAGCAGACCCTGCAGCCCAAGGTGCTGGACATCACCAACATCCTGGCCGAGCTGACCCACCTGCTGCGCCGCCTGATCGGCGAGAACATCGAGCTCAAGCTGATCCACGGCCGTGACCTGGGCCAGGTGAAGGCCGACCAGGGCCAGCTCGAGCAGGTGATCATCAACCTGGCGGTCAACGCCCGCGACGCCATGACCGGCGGCGGCAAGCTCACCATCGTCACCGAGAACGTGAACCTGGACCACGAGATCAAGGGCAAGGGCGAGATCATGCCGCTCGGGCGCTACACCCGCGTGCAGGTCAGCGACACCGGCTGCGGCATCGCCCCGCAGCATATCGACCGCATCTTCGAGCCCTTCTTCTCGACCAAGGAGGTCGGTGCCGGCACCGGCCTTGGCCTCTCCACTGTCTACGGCATCGTCAAGCAGACCGGCGGCTTCATCTTCGTGCAGAGCCGGGAGGGCGAGGGCACGAGCTTTGCGATCTACCTGCCGCACTACGTGGCCACGGCGGCAGACCTGGCGGCGGCCCAGACCGCGACCGAGCAGAGCCGCGACCTGACCGGCGTCGGCACCGTGTTGCTGGTCGAGGACGAGGACGGGGTGCGCGCCTTCAGCGCCCGGGCCCTGCGCAACAAGGGCTACGACGTGCTCGAGGCGCGCTCGGGCGACGCTGCGCTCGAGGTCCTGGGCGAGGCCGAGAAGCCGATCGATCTCCTGATCACCGACGTGGTCATGCCGCGCATCGACGGTCCCACCCTGGTGCGCCAGGTGCGCGAATCGCGGCCCGACCTGAAGGTCATCTTCATCTCCGGCTACACCGAGGACGCCTTCCGCAAGCGCCTCGACCAGGACGCCGGCATCCACTTCCTGCCGAAACCCTTCAGCCTCAAGCAGCTCGCCGGCAAGGTGAAGGAGGTCATGCGCGAAAGCGCGTGAGGACGGGCACCATCCTGGCGCGCTGCGCCCATTTGCCCCAGACTCGAAAGAACACCAACGATTAATCCAGTTCGGGTAGAATGCCTCCCGGAACGCCCTCTGGGAGGTCGGGGTAGCTCAGCTGGGGAAGAGCAGCGGGATCATCGCCCGTGTGTCGGAGGTTCGAGCCCTCCCCCCGACACCATTCCGCGCGTGCCAGTGTTCCACACCGTCACACCGGAGCCCGGATTCAACCGAAAAACCGGCACTGTGCGCATGAGCCCCCGGCCAAGTCTCCCGGAACCTGCCCGATACTTAATGTTCTCTTTTTGTCCCACTTTGCGGCAATTATATACTTGAGAAAGCAGATTTCAAGACGGTATTATAATACCGCGTGACAGGCCGGGACTATATGTTGTGTGAACAAAAAGAGAACATGTTGAATTGTGGGGATAACTAGAGTATATGTTTGTAGGGTAGGCAAGCGCCGGAATTGCCCCGAGTCGCCTTCAGTGGCGGCAGTCGTCGGAATGACGATGGATCAGGGGGCCGGGGGCCTACCCGCTTTTGTTCGGTACCACTCAAAGAACGCTCGCTGTTCCGCGTTGAGAGATGTGAGACCGGGAACAAGCTTCACCCCATAGCCCAGAGAATTCTCGTGCGAGCTGAAGGCGACTCGGGGCCGAAGCACTTTTGCATAGCGCGGCTCATACCCGCCGTAGCGGTTTGGTTCGACTGCGGCGGCAAAGGCACCCGCAACGCAGTCAGCAATTTGGAGCCCGGTGCGGTTTTTGTGGTCAAGGGCCGCAACGCCGTCGATATCGATGGTCGGCCAATGGATTTCCAGCGCTCCCCCAGGTCGAATTCGGGGTCGTTCTGCTGGGCTTGGAGCTTTCGCAGATAGGAGCGGAAATCCTCGTAATTCATCCCACCGCGACGGGAGAAGACGATGCGCACCGTTCCGTCGCCAGACGGTTCGCGATCATGCCGGCGCTGGCAGTAGTCTGAGATCCGCTCGATTAGGTACCTAGTGAGGTACCAGTAGAGCGTGTTCTTTTTCTTGAACAGATCGTTGCGAGGGTGATTCGGGATGTTGGTTTTGTGCGACATGATGCTGAAGCAGCGGATAGGAAGCTGGCTCATCGTTTCGCAGGTCACCACACGCTGTTCATGATCAAGGTGTGCGAAGTGGAGATCGCGGCGTTTCTTCTCAGGAAAGTGCTTGGTTATCGAGTCGCGCCAAGACGGGATGTGCCGGTCGTTCTCTGCCTTAACTAGTTCCCCGGGTACATTCTAAATTGAAGCGCGACAGTTCTGAGAGAATGCCTCGTCAGGTGTTCTGAAGTCGAGGCACTTTCGAGGTGTGTTGTTCATCCATCGGATGATTTTGTTGACCGCATGCTGTTTGAGG
>Ga0209458_1000392_pt1 | contig 16352 bp, 19 predicted proteins | sample WorMetLIZAISLAND_FD_187411 | JGI IMG/M metagenome (GOLD analysis project Ga0209458, IMG submission 187411) | Marine gutless worms symbiont microbial communities from Max Planck institute for Marine Microbiology, Germany - Inanidrilus manae... ...
TCTTCGGCAAGCTCAAGGAGTTCAAGCGCATCGCCATGCGAAGCGATAAGACCGATCAAAGCTTCGAAGCGATGATCTACGCCTGTTCCGCCGTCATCAATTCACGCTGAATCTCAACAGGCCCTAGTGAATACAGGTTATATTTGGCGTAGATCTCATTCATCATGTCTTCGCCGCCGCCGTACCACATCCAGGCGAGATATTCGCCGGCTGCCGGGCCGAACGGAACGGCGGAGAACAGGCCGAGGGCCGGTTCCTTGCCTTGCCAGTATCCGGCGACGGACCAACCGGCGTCGACGGAGCCGCTGGAAACGGCATCGAAAATCTCGAGGGGCGGTACGATAGCCTTGGGCTCGAAGAACTTCATCTCAATCTCGCCGCCAGAAACCTCTTTCAAGGTCTTCTGGAGCCTTTTGCCGGCCTGGCCAAGCTGGATGAGCTTGCCCGGGAAAGTAGAGGGCATATTCCACTTCACTTTTTCGGCTTGGGCGTGGTTCCCGCCCATGCCGACAACCAAGGTCGCCGTGACGGCGGCTGCTACAAATGTCTTCCTCATTGTGAAACCCCCTGTAAGGTCATTAATGGATACGTTACCTAATCCAATAAGACATCTATTATATCCGGGCGAAAAAGTCATCCCTTAATTCATGACGGTCATAATCGAGTGGAAACGTGTCGACCGGACACAAGCCTGGCGGCAACTTTGGCACGCATGATTAGACCACTAAAGAGTCAGATGGCGAACGGCGACGATTAGTACGCAAACCACAGCCGTCGCGAAGAAGATCGCGGGCGGGTTCCAGCGCCAGGCAATGGTATAGGCGGATACGCCGGTGACCCGTGCCATGAAAAGGGTCGTTGCTGAATAGGGCGAGACGGTCGTGCTCAGGCCCCACGTGGCGAGCAGGGCGGCGGCGAAGACCCAATCACGCATCCCGATCACCTCCGGCGGCAATATCTGAACGGCGAGGATCACGGTCACCACCGGATGCAGGCCGGCCATGCCCAGGAGATTGACCAAGAAGATCAGGACGACGAGCCGCCCATCGATCCATGGCAGCAGCCGATCGAGAAAACCGGCTACCAAATCTGTCGGAACGACCTCCGCGATGCCAGTGCCGAAGATGTAGGCGCCAACGAAAACCAGGATTTCGCTCCGCATGGTCGGCAAGACGCCGAGCACGCGCGTCGCAAGGTCGCGCGATCGCGGCATCCAGTTGGCGAAACTGCCGCCGATGACACCGTACCAGGTGAAGGCGAATAGAGGCGCCACGGAACCGAGGGCGGCGGGAATGGAGATTCCACCCCCTTCATGAAGGGTCACCACGAGACCGACGAGGGAAAGGGGAATGAATACCAGGGCACCCCTCCGATTCCTCGGAAGGGCCACCGGCGGCCGCCCGGTTTGCGGATTATCGGACCGCTTGCGTGTCATGCGGTCGAACACAAACCCACTGGCGAGAATGCCGGCCGCGGTCAAAAGGCCGGGAAGGACAACATCGAACCAGCTAAGCTCCGGCATCACCGTCAATATGACGACGATACTGACATAAAAGGGCGACCAGGCGGAAGCACTGGTGAAACCCTGCATCAGCGCCGAGGTCAGGCGCCGCTTGAGCGCGGGATCCTTCTGGCGTTCGACCATTCCGCTGAGTAGGCTGAGCCCGGCGAGATTGAGCGTCGAGCCGAGCATATGAACGCCGGCGGACAGGAAGAGATACCGCCGGCCCGGTGGTTGCGAGATGATCGTGCGGCCGATGGCGTTCAGGGCCGGACTTTCGCGGGCTGGGATCTGGAGCCAGGAGACGGCGAAGAACAGGAGCAGGAACTTCTGCGACCGGGCAACGCCGTCGACCGCTACGGACCAGCCGCCGCCGGCGCCGAGCGCCGCCGCCAGACCGGTGCCGATGAGCACCAGGCCGACGATCTTCTGATTGACCGGAACCGAAGGGAATTCGACGGCGATAAAAAGAACGATCAGCGCCGATGCCGAATATTCCAGCCAAGCCAGCGGATAGAGGCCGTTGGCGATGGCGAAAACGGCCGTCGTCACATAAATCCAGGAACCGGCGGTCGGCTTCATCGTTTAGCCGCCGACCTGCATCAGGATGACGCCGGCTCCGATGACCGCGGCGGCAAGAATCCGATACTTGCCGAAACCTTCCTTGAGAACCACGGCGCCGATGACCGCGGCGAACAGGACCGAGGTTTCACGTAGGGCCGAAACATGGGCCATGGCGCCTTGGCTGAGCGCGTAGAGGATGAGTGCGTAGGACAGGAGCGCGAGGCAGCCGCCGGCGACCCCGTATTTCCCGCGCACAGCGAGATGTGCGGGGAGATGACGGGCACGGAACACGACAGCCCATAGCGCAAACGGTATTCCTTCGAGAATGTTCAACCAGACGATATAGGTCCAGGGGTTATCGTCGATCCGCATGCCGAGGCCGTCGACGACCGTATAGCACGCGGTCAATCCGCCTGTCGTCAGCGCCAGCGCGATCGGTCTCACGCGGGCCCGGGTCAGGCGACCGCCGGCGAAGGCCAGACTGATGATGCCGGCCGAGACCAAGGCGACGCCGGCCAGTGCCATCGGCGGCGGCACCTCGGCCGCGAATAGGGCCGCCAGAACCAGGACGATCAGCGGAGATGACCCGCGGGCCAGGGGATAGACCTCGCTGAGATCGCCATAGCGGTAACCGAGCAAGAGCGTGACGTAATAGACGTTGTGGATGGCGGCCGACAAGAACAGGAAGGGCCACACCTGCGGCGCCGGAAGCGGCACGAAGAAAGCGGCGACGGCACCGATGACGGTGCCGGTAAAGGCGACAACCGTGAACGTCAAAAAGCGGTCGCCTGAAGATTTGACGACTGCATTCCAGGAGGCATGGACGACGGCGGCGAGCAGGACCAGCAGGGCGAGATGGATTTGTAACGGCATGAGGTGATCGGCCCGTCGGTCCTTTGCACGCGTCCGCCTAAGTTCGGCGGTCGCAAAACTCTACGCGCCGAGAACGCTCCGGGCAAAACGGGAAAATACGGCGGGGACTGGCGGCAGGGTCAGCCGATCGCCTCGAGACCCATGAGCGATCGCGCGAAGGCTCGGGCCTCGAACGGCCTGAGATCGTCGATGCCCTCGCCGACGCCGACCGCATGCACAGGGATGCCGAACTTGTCGGCCAAGGCCACGACGACACCGCCCTTGGCCGAGCCGTCGAGTTTGGTCAGGACCAGCCCTGATACGTCGACCATGTCCTTGAAGATTTCCACCTGACTGTGGGCGTTTTGGCCGATGGTCGCGTCCATGACCAGCAGCACATCGTGCGGCGCCGTTTCGTCGAGCTTCCGCAGGACACGAATGATCTTCTCCAACTCCGCCATCAAGTCCTTGCGGTTTTGCAGGCGCCCGGCGGTATCGATCATCAGGACGTCGGTGTTTTCGCCCTGAGCCTGCTTAAGGGCGTCGAAGGCGAGACCGGCGGCGTCGGCGCCGGTCTCGCGGGATATCACCGGTACGCCGGAGCGTTCGCCCCAGATCTGCAACTGTTCAACGGCGGCTGCCCGGAACGTATCCCCGGCGGCGAGCAGCACGCGACGCCCCTCGTCGCGCAACTGTTTGGCCAGCTTGCCGATGGTCGTCGTCTTGCCGCTGCCATTGACGCCACAGACGAGAACCACATGCGGTTTCCTAGACGCGTCGATGGTCAACGGTTTGGCCACTGGATCCAGTATGGTCGCCACTTCCTCGGCCAAGGCACCTTTGATCTCATCCGGGTCGACCTCCTGGTCGAAGCGGGTCTTGGCCAGCGATCCCGAGAGCCTGGCCGCTGTCGCCACACCCAGATCACCCTGGATCAGAATTTCTTCCAACTCTTCGAGGGCGGCGTCATCGAGCTTGCGCTTGGTGAAGACATCGGTGATGCCGATGGTAATCTTTTGCGACGACCGCGCCAAACCGGCCTTGAGTCGACCCAGCCAGCCGGTTTTCGGTTCGTCGCTCATGGGCCGACCAATGCCAAGAGGCGGCCGCCGTCGGTGCCGTTGACGCGTGCGGCAACGATTGCGCCGGCAGGGGCCTCACCTTCGAGCGCGGTGGGCAGGAAGTGTTCGCTTAAGCCCGAGCCCGGTTTTTCGACGAGAACGTTAATCGCGGATCCGGTCTTTTCTTCGAGGCACCGTGACAGCGTCGCGTCACCGAGCGTTCTCAGACGGGCAGCACGTTCCTTGCGGACCTGTTTTTCGACCTTCGGCATGCGCGCCGCCGGCGTGCCGGGCCTTTCCGAATAGGGGAAGACATGCAGGTGCGGCACGTAAAGTTGGCGAATATTGGCCAGCGTCGTCTCGAACATGGCGTCCGTCTCGGTCGGGAAACCGGCGATCAGGTCGGCCCCGAAAACGACGTCCGGCCGGGCTCGGCGAAAACGTTCAGCCACGCGCATGACGTCGGCAACGGAATGGCGACGCTTCATGCGTTTGAGGATGGTGTCCTCCATGGTCTGCAGGCTCAGGTGGATATGAGGCATGAACCGGGGATCGTCGCCGAGGGTCTCGATCAACGCGTCGTCGACGGTCGCCGGGTCGATAGAGCTCAAACGCAAGCGTTTCAAGTCCGGGACCGTGTCCAGCAACCGGCGGACCAGGTCACCCAGTTTCGGTTGGCCGGGGAGGTCGGCGCCATAGGAACTGATGTCGACGCCGGTCAGTACGACCTCGCGGTAACCACCATCGATCAAGGTGCGGACTTGTTCGGTGACGCCGCCCATGCCGACGGACCGGTGGTTGCCGCGGGCAAAGGGAATGATGCAGAAGGTGCAACGGTGGTCGCAGCCCTGTTGAACCTGCACGAAGGCCCGCGTCCGACCATCAAAACCGGCAACTAAATGCGGCGCCATTTCGCGAACGGCCATGATGTCGGAAACCGCGACGGCGGGCCCGTCGACCAGATTGGCATAAGTCTCCCGGTCCAACTTTTCCTCGTTTCCGAACACGTGGTCGACCTCTGGCATGGCGGCGAACCGGTCCGGGTCCATCTGTGCGGCGCAACCGGTGACGATCAACCGGGCGCCCGGATTGTTGCGCCGGGCCCGGCGGATCGTCTGGCGGGCTTGTCGTTCAGCTTCGGCCGTTACCGTACAAGTGTTGATGACGACCGCGTCGGCAAGGCCAACATCGGTGCAGGCGCCCCGGATGATTTCCGATTCGAAAGTGTTGAGCCGGCACCCGAGGGTGATGATTTGCGGGTCCGCCATTGGATCAGCCCCGTTCGAGACCGGCGAACAGCGACCCGTCGATATGTCCATGGAAACTGACAGCAACCGGCCCTGTCATCAGGACGTGCGAGTCCTCTTCACGCCATTCGATGCTCAACAGGCCGCCGTCCAGTTCGACGTCGACGATGCGGTCGGTGAGGCCGCGGCGATGGGCGGCGACGGCGGTAGCGCAAGCACCCGACCCGCAGGCCCGGGTGATGCCGGCGCCGCGTTCCCAAACCCGCATGCGCACGCGGTTGTCGCCGATGACGGTCGCCGCTTCAATATTGGCCCGTTCCGGGAACATCGGGTCGTGTTCCAACTGCGGGCCCAGGTCTTCCAAAGGCACCGCCTCCGCGTCGCCGACGAAAAACACCGCGTGGGGGTTGCCGATGTTGGCGGCGGTGGCGCCCTGCAAGGGACCGGCTCCGACGTCGACCATCAGCGTGTCCGTCTCATGGGCTAAAGGGATGGAGTCCCAATCGGTGTTGGCTGGGCCCATGTCGACGGTGAAGCGCCCGTCCGCTTCCATGCGCGCCGGCAACAGCCCGGCGATGGTTTCGATGGTCACGGCTTCAGTGCCGACCTCCTCCATGACCTTGGCGGCGACGCAGCGCGTTCCGTTACCGCAAGCCTCGGCCTCGCTGCCGTCCGGATTTCGGATGCGCATGAAGACGTCGGCCCGGCCGTTGACCGGCTTCTCCAGGATCAACAGTTGATCGAAGCCGATGCCCGTACGGCGGTCGCCGATGATGTGTGCCTCGGTGGCACCGAGGCAGTACCCGGCTGTGCGATCGTCGACCACGACGAAGTCGTTGCCGAGCCCGTGCATCTTTATGAAAGGTATGGCGTCCATAACGGGTCTTAATATGGCCGCAAAAGGGGGGAAGTCCACTCAAATCACGGGGCTGACAGAGCTGAAGCCTCTCCTTTATCCGTGGCTCTGCAGGAATTTTTCCATGTGGAACCGGGCCTGTCCCGGTTCGTGGGCGTAACTGGCCCCGACCGGACAAGCGCGGCGGACAGCGCAACCCGCTCCCATGCATCCGGCCCGGTCCTCGCCGGCGATGTGTCCGGTGCAGGCGGCGACGTCGTAACCGCCGTCCCGGAAGACGTTGGCCGGACAGGAAGTGAGGCAGGGTTTGTCCTCGCAAGACCGGCACGGGGCCGGGGTGTCGAGTTGGCTGGGAAGGTCCAATGCAACGGTGAAACAGAGCGCCGCCCGGTACGCGTGCCAAAGCCCGTATTCGGGATGGATCAGGGGTCCGACCGGCGATTGGGCGACCGGTTCCGAACGCATGGCCCAGGTCTGAAAAGGCGGGTAGGGCGGTCCGTCGAAGGGATAGACAGTGCTCGCATCGAAGCGCTTGGCGATGGAGTCGACGACACGCCGGGTCCATGTATCGAGGGGATCGGTCAGATTGGGATTTGATGCGTCCGCAGAGGCGGAAAAACGCCGCCACATGTCAGGGCCCGCGTTGCCGATCAAGATTGCGGTTACAGCACCCGGCGGCAGTTCGTCACCGGTCTGGTGATGGAATCCACCGCGGTTCATCAAGCCGACGGTGCGTACCGCATTGTCGATGGTTTCGTAATCGAGTTTGGTCCCATCCATGCCGGGAGTTGACGCCCGTTCCGCTGGGCCGTCAAGGGGTGCCGGAAGCTGTCGCAAATCGGTTGACTTACCCACGCGAGATCAATAGATTGCGCGCCGAATTCAGGGGAAAGTGAAAACCCTACGCCCCGAGGGGCGCCGCCAGTCCGCGAGTTTCGCGCACTGGCGCTTTTGACGTTGACCCGGGACGAACGAACCGAAAAATGGCCGGATGGCATGTTTGACAACCTGACCGATCGCCTGAGTGGCATCTTCGACAAACTCAAGAAGCGCGGTGCGCTGAAAGAGGCGGATGTCGAGGAGGCTCTGCGTGAGGTGCGCGTTGCCCTTCTCGAGGCCGACGTCGCACTCCCCGTGGTCAAGGACTTCATCGCCGCCGTCAAGGAAAAGGCCGTCGGCCAGGACGTTATCCGGTCGGTGACGCCGGGCCAGATGGTGGTCAAGGTCGTCCACGACGAACTGATTTCCACGCTCGGCACCGAAGGTACGGACATCAATCTTGGCGGCAATCCACCCGTCGCCATCCTGATGGTCGGCCTGCAGGGTTCCGGTAAGACGACGACCAGCGCCAAGCTCGGCCTCAGGCTTACTAAACGCGAAAAGAAGAACGTCCTGATGGCGTCGCTCGACATCTACCGCCCGGCCGCCCAGCAGCAATTGCTGACACTCGGCGAACAGACCGGCGTGAAGACCATGGCCCCGGTCCTCGGCGAGCAGCCGATTGCCATCGCCAAGCGCGCCATGGAGACCGGTCGCCGTGAAGGAGCCGACGTGGTCATCCTGGATACCGCCGGGCGCCTGCACATTGACCAGGAACTGATGGCCGAGGTGGCCCAGGTCCGCGACGTGGCCAAACCGGTGGAGACGCTGCTGGTCAGTGACGCCATGACCGGTCAGGACGCCGTCAACGTGGCCCGCGAGTTCAACGAGAAGGTCGGCGTCACGGGAATCGTGCTGACCCGCGTCGATGGTGATGCGCGCGGTGGCGCGGCGCTGTCTATGCGCTCGGTCACCGGCGCCCCGATCAAGTTCCTCGGCACCGGTGAAAAGATGGAGGCCCTGGAAGGGTTCCAGGCCGACCGCATCGCCGGCTCCATCCTCGGCATGGGCGACGTCGTCGGCCTTGTCGAGAAGGCGGCCGAGGTCGTTGAGCAGGAAGACGCCGAGCGTATGGCCAAGAAGCTGATGAAAGGTCAGTTCACGCTCGAAGACATGGCGGAACAGCTTTCCCAGATTAGGAAGATGGGCAGCCTCGAGGGCCTTCTCGGCATGTTCCCTGGTGCACAAAAAGTGAAGAACCAGATCGCGGAAGCCAATCTCGACGACAAATTGATCGCCCGGCAGGAGGCGATCATTTTGTCGATGACGCCGGCCGAAAGACGCAACCCAAAAGTTCTCAACGGTTCACGCCGGCGTCGTATTGCTGCCGGGTCCGGTACCTCCGTGCCCGAAGTGAACCGTGTGCTCAAACAGTTCAAGCAGATGAGCACGATGATGAAGAAAGCCGGAAAGATGGGCAAAAAGGGTCTGATGCGGGGTGGCGGCCTGCCGCCCGGCATGATGCCGCCCATGCCGCCCGGGTTCCGTTGATTGCAAGATAGCTCAAGTATGAAACCGAAACGACGAAAGGATCGAAATCCGATATGTCTTTGAAAATGCGTTTATCCCGGGGTGGTGCCAAGAAGCGCCCGTTCTACCGGATCGTCATCGCCGACTCGCGGAGCCCGCGTGACGGCCGCTTCATCGAACGGGTCGGCACCTACAACCCGATGGTGCCGAAGGAACACCCAGAACGCCTCATCATGAAAGAAGAGCGGATCAAGTACTGGCTCGGCTGCGGCGTCAAGCCGACCGACCGGGTGGCCCGCTTCCTCGGCGACGCCGGCTTGATGGAGAGACCGGCGATCCCGCAAAACCAGACCAAGAAGGACAAGCCGAAAGCCAAGGCCCTGGAACGTCTGGCCGAGAAGGAAGAGAAGGCCAAGGAGGCAGCTGAAGCCGCGGCAGAACCCGCTGCTGAACAGGCTGCTGAGGAAGCGCCGGCCGAGGAGGCCGCTGCAGAGGAGGCGCCGGCCGAAGAAGCTCCGGCTGAGGACCCTCCGGCCGAAGAGGCCGCCGCCGAGGAGGCTCCGGCTGAAGAAGCAGCCGCGGAGGAAGCGCCGGCTGAGGAAGCTCCGGCCGAAGAAGCCGCCGCCGAGGAGGCGCCGGCCGAAGAGGAGAAAAAGGAAGCGGGCTGATCCCCGGTGCGGTGACCGGCAATGGCAGGTGAAGATGATGGTCCGGGTCTGGTGTGCGTTGGAGTCATTGCCGGCGCCCGCGGCATCAAGGGCGACGTCCGGATCAAGAGTTTCACCGGTGACCCGGAGGCCATCGCCAGCTACGGCGATCTGTTCGACGAAACGGGCGAGACACGGTTTTCCATCCGTATCGTCGGACGGGCCAAGGACCAGGTGGTGGTCCGTGTCGACGGGATCACCGACCGGACAGCAGCCGAGGGCCTGAAAGGGACAAAGCTCTATGTGCCCCGCCAGGCGTTGCCGGAGGCGGAAGAGGACGAGTTCTATCACTGGGACCTGATCGGTCTAGCGGCGGAACAAGTGGACGGTACGGTCCTCGGGCGCATCGAGGCGGTGCAGAACTTCGGGGCCGGCGATTTCCTGGAGATCGCCGGCGGGATCAAGGGGGGCCTGTTGGTCCCGTTTACGGCGGAAGCGGTCCCCGTCGTCGATATCCAGGGCGGCAAGGTCGTGATTGATCCACCGCCAGGCTTGATGGAGCCGCCGGAAGAGGAAGCGAAGGGACGTTAGGAAACGATCGGAATGAAGCGGATGGCCGAAAAATCTGCCCCCTGGAGGGCCTGCGTGCTGACGCTGTTCCCGGAGATATTCCCGGGACCGCTCGGCGTGAGCCTGGCCGGACAGGGGTTGGCGGACGGCCTGTGGTCTTTGAAAACGGTGGACATTCGCGACTTTGCGAGCGATAAACACCGCTCCGTGGATGATGTGCCCTTCGGCGGCGGTCCGGGGATGGTGATGCGGCCCGATGTCGTCGATGCAGCGATCGGGTCGGTCCGGGAAAAGATCGAGAGCCTTCCCTTTGTCTACCTGAGCCCGCGCGGCCGCCCGCTCGATCAAGGCCGAGTCCGCGAACTGGTCGAAGGCCCCGGTGTGGTCGCGCTCTGCGGACGATTCGAGGGCCTCGATCAACGGGTGCTGGACGCCCATGAATTGGAGGAGATCAGCCTCGGCGATTTCGTCCTGTCGGGCGGCGAGCCGGCGGCCCTGGCGCTGATCGATGCCTGTGTGCGGCTGTTGCCGGGTATCGTCGGCAGGGAGGAAAGTCTGACGGACGAGAGTTTCGAACGGGGATTGCTGGAATACCCCCACTACACGCGGCCCCAGGTATGGCGGGACCGACCGGTGCCGGAAGTGTTGGTTTCCGGACATCACGAGAAGATCAATGCCTGGCGTCGGGCCGAGGCGGAGAGGATTACGAAGGAGAGGCGCCCCGACCTTTGGCGCCGTTATGAGAAGCGGGCCGGTTGACGGCCGATACGGATTGAATTTGTCCCGTCGCCGGGCGGTGCGGGCAAGAACGAGTAGGACGAAGGAACAGAACGATGAACGTGATCGACCAACTGGATCAGGAACAGATCGAAAAGCTGGAAGCCGACCGTAAGGTGCCGAGTTTCGCTCCGGGCGACACGCTGCGTGTCAACGTCCGCGTCGTCGAGGGCGAACGTAAGCGTATCCAGGCTTTCGAGGGTGTGTGCATCGGCCGCAAGAACGCCGGGATAAACTCGGCCTTCACGGTCCGCAAACTGAGCTACGGCGAGGGCGTCGAGCGCGTCTTCCCCCTTTATTCGCCTGCCATCGATAGCATCGACGTGGTACGCCGGGGTGATGTCCGCCGGGCCAAGCTCTATTACCTGCGCGGGCGCACCGGAAAATCGGCGCGGATCGCCGAGAAATCCGACGGTTTCGCTGCTAAGATCGTGGCCGAGGAAAAGCGCGTCGCGGCCGAGGCAAAGAAGGCCGGCGGCAAAGGCAAGAAATCGAAAGCCGAAACGGAAACCGCGGCGGCCACCGAAGACGGCGGAGAATAATACGCTAACCGAGATCGGCCCTGCTGCCGGACCTGGACAGATCGTGACCCGCCGCCAATATCCGAGAAGGGCGGTGTGCCGCCCAAGTATGGCCGCTTAGTTTGGGAGGAACCATGTCGGGCCCACAGACGCTCTTTGACAAGATCTGGAAAAACCATCTGGTCGACGTCCAGGAGGACGGTACCTGCCTCTTGTACATCGACCGCCACCTCGTCCATGAAGTGACCAGCCCGCAAGCCTTCGAGGGCCTTCGTGCCAGCGGCCGCCAGGTGCGTCGTCCCGATGCGACGTTGGCCGTGTCCGACCACAACGTCTCGACCCAGGACCGCAGCGGCCCGATCGAGAACGAGGAGAGCCGCATCCAGGTCGAGGCCCTGCAGAAGAACTGCGCCGATTTCGGCGTGCCGCTGTTCGACATCGACGACATTCGCCAGGGCGTCGTCCACATCATCGGCCCGGAACAGGCCTTCACGCTCCCCGGCACCACCATCGTCTGCGGTGATTCCCATACGGCGACACATGGCGCTTTCGGAGCCTTGGCTTTCGGCATCGGTACCTCCGAGGTGGAACACGTGCTGGCGACTCAGACGCTTTTGCAGTCGCCTTTGAAGAACATGCGCATCACCGTCGAGGGCGCCCTGCCGGCCGGTTGCACGGCCAAGGATTTGATCCTGGCCTTAATCGGAAAAATCGGCACCGCCGGCGGTACCGGCTACGTGATCGAGTACGCCGGTCAGGCGATTCGCGAGCTTTCCATGGAAGGACGCATGACGGTTTGTAACATGACCATCGAGGGCGGCGCCCGGGCCGGCCTGGTGGCGCCCGACGACACAACCTTCGAGTACCTGATGGGCCGTCCCATGGCGCCCAAGGGCGGCGCCTGGGAACAGGCCGTTGCTTTCTGGAGGACGTTGCCGTCGGATGAAGGCGCGTCCTATGACAAGGAAGTGACCCTCGACGTTTCAGAGATCGTGCCGCAGGTGACCTGGGGGACCAGCCCGGAGGACGTGGCGCCAATCACCGGCACCGTCCCCGACCCGGACAGTTTCGCCGACGAAGGCAAGCGGGACGCGGCGCGTGCATCCCTCGACTACATGGGCCTCGAGCCCGGCACGCCCATGCAGGACGTCGCCGTCGACACGGTCTTCATCGGATCCTGCACCAACGGCCGCATCGAAGACATCCGCGCCGCCGCTGACGTCGCCAGGGGCCGCAAGGTTGCCGACGGTGTTCGCGCCCTCGTCGTCCCCGGCTCCGGTCTGGTCAAGGATCAAGCGGAAGAGGAGGGGCTCGATGCCGTCCTCACGGAGGCCGGTTTCGAATGGCGCGAGCCCGGCTGCTCCATGTGCCTGGCCATGAACGATGACCGCCTGGAGCCGGGCCAGCGCTGCGCCTCGACGTCGAACCGCAACTTCAAGGGCCGCCAGGGCTACAACGGCCGCACACATCTGGTCAGCCCGGCCATGGCCGCCGCCGCCGCCGTCACCGGACATCTGACAGACGTGCGGGAACTGTAAGGAAGGGGGTAGACCATGGAAAAGTTCACCACATTGACCGGCGTCGCGGCGCCCATGAACATGATCAACGTCGATACCGACATGATCATCCCCAAGCAGTTCCTGAAGACCATCAAGCGCACCGGCTTCGGCGCCAACCTGTTCCACGAAATGCGTTTCAACGAGGACGGCTCCGAGAACCCGGACTTCGTGCTTAACCAGACAGCCTACCGTGAGGCGCAGATTTTGGTCGCCGGCGACAACTTCGGCTGCGGCTCGTCGCGCGAGCATGCGCCCTGGGCGATCCTCGATTTCGGCATCCGCTGCGTCATCTCGACCAGCTTCGCCGACATCTTCTACAACAACTGCTTCAAGAACGGAATCCTGCCGATCAAAGTCGCCAAGGAAGACCTCGACAAGCTTATGGACGACGCCGAGCGCCGCGCCAACGCGACGCTCACCGTCGACCTCGAAGCGCAGACCATCGCCGGCCCCGACGGGGGCTCGGTGGCCTTCGAGATCGATGCCTTCAAGAAGCATTGCCTGTTGAACGGCCTCGACGATGTCGGCCTAACCATGCAGAAGGCGGACAAGATCGACGCCTATGAGGAACAACAGCGGGCCAGCCAGCCGTGGCTTTGATCCAGCGTCATTACTAAAACCGAAGAAAAGGGAGCGGTCAGTTCTCCTTTTTTGTTCGCTTCGTCAGTGGCGGTCGCCGACGCCGATCTAGGTGACCGGCGGTGTGTGTTTCTTGAAGAGCTTGCGGGTATCCGATTCGAGGCGACGGAACACCTGTGGGGTCATGGCTAAGCCCTTCGAATCCAAGAGTGCGGCCGTATTGACCGTCTTTCCGTAAATGTCGAAGCGTTCGCGCCCTGGCGCGCCGACCGGGCCGAAAGCAACAGGACCGACGTGAGATTTGAAGGGAATCCGCGAAGGAACTCCATGCTCCTCGAGCCAGGCCTCCCCTTCATCGCGGACGGCGAGCAGTGTGCGTACGCCCTTGTCTGTTTCCTCGGCCGGAAAAGCCACCAGGCCGGCATCGCCGATCGCCTTGACCAAAATACCACCGCGTCTTTCGATAATTTCGCCTGTCAAAGCGAAAAACCCGGCCATCTGTTCAAGGACAACCCGGTCCGGTGTTTCTTTGCAGTGGAGCATATAACGCGTGAGGTCGTAGAAGGTAACGAGAAGCTCTCTTTCACCGGGAGTCGATTGATCGAACCAGGACATCCGGTCCTCCGTTTCCACGTGGTTGCGTCGACGGCTGGCCTTGATGCCAGCGGCGGGGAAAAGGAACGGCCGGCCCAAACGTCCGGCGGTTGCTTTCATTTTAACGGGAAATAAGCGATTTCCTACGCCGTTTGACGAACGCAGGCGGGAGGGCTAAACAATCCGCTTCGATTTTCCACCGATCCAACCAGCGAGGACTCCCATGGCCGCCAACAAGAAACTGCTTTTCCTGCCGGGTGACGGCATCGGACCCGAGGTGATGGGGCAGGTGCGCCGGGTCATCGATTGGATGGACGACCGTCGCCACGTCAGTTTCGAAGTCGACGAGGACCTGGTCGGTGGCGCCGCCTACGACGCGCACGGTACGTCGTTGGCCGACGCGACGCTGGACAAAGCCATGACCGTCGATGCGGTTCTGCTGGGTGCCGTCGGCGGCCCCAAGTGGGACAACGTCGAGCGCCAGCACCGTCCAGAGGCGGGCCTGTTGGCGCTGAGGAAGGAAATGGACCTCTTCGCCAACCTGAGGCCGGCGACTTGTTTGCCGGCGCTGGCTGAGGCATCGAGCCTGAAACTTGATCTGGTCTCCGGTCTCGACATCATGATCGCCCGCGAACTGACGTCCGGCGTTTATTTCGGCGAGCCGCGCGGCATCACCGATAAGCCCGATGGCAGCCGCGAGGCCGTCGACAGCCAACGCTACACGGAAGCGGAAATCGACCGCGTCTGCCGCGTCGCCTTCGAACTGGCGGAAAAGCGCGGCAAGAAACTGCATTCCGTGGAGAAGGCCAACGTCATGGAAACCGGTGTCCTGTGGCGCCAGGTGGCGACGGCGGTCGGTGCGGACTATCCCGGCATCGAGCTGCAACACATGTATGCGGACAACTGCGCCATGCAGCTGGTCCGCGACCCCAAGCAGTTCGACGTCATCGTCACCGACAACCTGTTCGGCGACATCCTGTCCGACTGCGCCGCCATGCTGACGGGATCCTTGGGCATGCTGCCGTCCGCGTCCTTGGGCGGCGCCGACGAAAGCGGCCGGCGCAAGGCCATGTACGAGCCGGTGCACGGATCGGCGCCAGATATCGCTGGCGAGGATAAGGCCAATCCGCTAGCCACCATCCTCAGCTTCGCCATGATGCTGCGCTACAGCTTCGACATGGGCGACGATGCCGACATGCTGGAACAGGCCGTCTCCAACGTACTGGCGTCCGGGCTCCGCACCGGCGACATCATGCAGGACGGTAAAACCTTGGTGTCGTGTTCGCAGATGGGCGAGGCTATGACCGCCGAGTTGGACAAACTGGCGGCGTAACCGCAAATCTCTTTTTTTTGCGGGATTTCGCTCGTTTCCTTCCCATATGGAATAGCGGGCAGGTGTGCTGCGTTGACCGGCCTGTCCGCGATCGAACCGTATAGGAGGGGAACATGTTGAAATCGATGATTGTCGCTGCCGTTGTGGTGTTCGGAGTCTCGCTCGTGGCCCAACCGGCGTCGGCCTTCCACTGCCCGGCTGACATGGCAAAGATCGACGCGGCAATGTCCAAGAACCCGTCGTTGCCGAAATCGACGCTCGACAGGATCAAGGAGCTCCGGGCGTTAGGCGAAACGCAACACAAGAGCGGTAACCACAGTGCTTCCGTGGCGACCCTGGCCGAAGCCATGAAAATGCTCGGGATGAAATAGCCGAGGCCCAATTGAAGCGGGTCAAAGAAATCCGTTGATCAAGTTTCAGACTTCGTGATAGGACTGTCGCCACGATGACCGAGACAGTGAACATTTTTGATTTTGCCAACGCTGCCCTTGCTGGTGGGCTTTCGGCTGTCCTCATGCTCGCTGCCGTCGTCGCTACCGTCACCACCAAAACCGTCGTCAAAACGAAGAGGTGATGCGGGTCTGAGCAGTTGTCGAGGAAATCGACATTTACCAGGCCCGCGGATCACCACCGCGGGCTTTTTTGTTGGGAGAAAGTCCAATGCGATGTATTGCTACGTCACGAGAGGGTCGTTTCGAATTGCGACGACCCGAAACAGAACCGGAATGGGACCGATACCACAGCATCCGCGAGCGCGCGATCTGGGAAGGTCTCGACTTTATGCAAGAATGGCTGCCCTACGACCGCGACCACCCGGATCAGTATGGTGGCGACTATATGCCGTTGATCCTGCTCCGGAACGGCATCGTCGTCGGCACGCTGGGCCTGCAGGACATGGGCGATCACGGCATCGGCCGCGAAATCGAAGTCCGCGCTGTGGCTATCGAACCGGCCTGCCAAGGGCAGGGCTATGGGTTGATCATGATGATGATGGCCGAATACCTGGCATCTGGGACCGGTTTCAAACGGGCCGGGGTCTGGGCCCATCCGCAAGCGGTGTTGTATTATGCGCGCAATGGATATACACACCGCGCGTCTGAACATTCGCCGCGCATTGCATGTCCCCTTCCGGGAGCCATTCCCATGGCCAAGCGCCTGGATTTGGGCATTGCACAGAACGACGGATCGGTTTTGATCGCCGCGGCTTGACGGAATTACGGAGAAATGGGATGGACGCCTCCCATCCCTGATGTTCTCGGGCTGGAGGGATTGGTTGGACCCTCACGGGCCGACGGCATCAAAGTGCCAAGAGGGAAGAGCAAGCTCTTCGCAGGCAAACCGG